>ENA-USUG01000030-USUG01000030.1-human-gut-metagenome-genome-assembly--contig:-NODE-30-length-152829-cov-9.280625_pt1 | contig 152829 bp, 120 predicted proteins | sample MGYA00250059_ERZ773394 | MGnify/ENA primary metagenome ERZ773394 (study PRJEB29103, sample SAMN06111957) | human gut metagenome | biome: human gut; feature: ankylosing spondylitis patient; material... | reverse complement strand
TTCCTGCTTTTCTTCTGTGTTCTTTGCCAGAAATGTTCCCTTTTTCACCCTTGTGCATTTCGACGGTGGTTTTTGGCAGCCTTTATCATTTTCAACTGTGACAGCTTCACCTAGAGCTGGTTCTTTGACTGTCAGATATTCAAAAATTGAATATTCCTGTTCTTACGACAATCCCCCTAAAGCCGGTCTTTCGTACCTGCTTCAGGGGGATTTTTTTTACTTGTCCAAGGGGCTTTCCAGTTGCTGAATGATAGATGGATTGCCGTTCGCTTTCTGCATTTCTTGCAGCAACTTTTTCATAACTTCCAATGCTGCCGCAGTTGTCGCGTTTTCGCCTCCGTTCTCTACCAGCTTTGTTTCAATTTCTTCAATTTGCTGCTTAAGTTGGTCAATTTGTTTTTGAACATTTTCGCTGGTACGGTGTAGCCGGTTCCTCTGTGTCAGCATATCCATTGGAACATCGTAGAGATACGAAAGCCGGACTAAGATTTCAATCGGCGGCTCTGCACGTCCTGTTTCATATCCGCTATATCTTGGCTGGGACAAGCCCAGAAGTGCAGCAACTTCCTTCTGGGAGAAGTTTCTAGCCTTTCGGATTTCTTGGATAGCTTGGGCAACGATTTTCTTCCGCTCTTCAATTGTGAATTGGCACTCGTACGGGGCAAATGCATTTTCCATTCGTTGTCACCTTCCCTTTTCGTTATTTTACAACGTAACATTGTTCTGCGCAAGTCCGAATAAATTAACAAACTGTAAATAAACAACAAAAAAGCTTGAATCTTCCGCCGTCTCCGCCTATAATAACGTTACGTTAAGAAATAACTATTCGTGATTCCCTTGGGAGGTGTCCTTTATGAGTGTCCTGTGTTCGTCCCACAATTTGGCTCAGCTGGATGAGTTGAATACTCAGTTGGGCGTTCATCTGTATGCGCTGCGTTTGCTGGATGAGGTTGATGTGCCGCTTCCAATGCCAGAGGAATTCTGGTTTCTTTTGAGTTCCCGCATTTTCTTACTCTCTCAAACTGTCCATGATCTGCGGGCGTGGGAAAAGGCTCTCCGGGATGGTAGAGACTTTAGTTTTCCTGAGCAGTCGGAAGCTTCTGAGTACTCCCAGTAGAGCAACCTACGCCCGCAGGTGTGGGAGGCACGGTAGGCTACTCTGGAGGCGTAGAAGTCCCCCCTGCCGGTCCTGCCGCACTTGGTGGCTATAGAGACTCTAGAAGGCTTTCCGGGCTTCTGAGCGGTTGTACGGCGTGCAGGAGTGTTCTGGGTTCTGAGTGGTCGGTACGCCTCTTGTATACCGTTACCGCACTTCCGGTTTGCTGCAAGGTTCGTTAGTTGCTGGGGCTCCCCATCCGCACTGAATTTTTCAGGATGGGGGCGCGCGATGCTTTAGCCGCGCGCCCTTAGGCGATTCCTTAAATGGTTGCAGAATAGTTACAAAAACAGGTCTGGCCCCTTATTCTAACAGGGGCCTGAAGGGGGAATTTTTCCCCTTTGCACCAGCCCCCTTACCGGCTTCCCGTCTTTCTTGGAGGTGAGTTCTGTGTATGACGGTATCCCATATGGACGTTACTTGGACACGTCTTCTTGTCGTGTCTCTGTGGACAACATCCGCTTAAAGTTTACTTACAAATACCAGAACTTTGACTATGAGAAGAAGGAGACCATTCTTTCCATAGACCAACTTTCTAAGCTTATTGACAACATGTTTTTTCACAACTGCGACACCCAATGGTCTTTTAAAGATTTCTTCAAAATTGGCTCTTACTGCCGAACTTGTACCCTCTCCGGCCTGGGCTGGTCTTGCGCCGTTCTGTTTGGCCGCTACTGCTATGATGCCTCTTGTAAGCAAATCGCTCCTGAGGTTGTCTTTGATTTTAATCCAAACAAGGTTCCTGCGGAAGTTTTGAAACAAGTTATTTCCCATCTGCGGGGGCCTGCCTTGACGGTGCAGCTTCTCCGGTTTGATATTGCTTTTGACTTTCCCTGTAAGCGTGACGCTATTACTCTGGTTCAGGATAGACGGCGCAGTTACCGACTTTTTCGTGAAGAAGGGGCTATTACTGAATATCAGGGCGCCAGAGGCTCACACGGCTCCTTAAAGCTCTATGACAAAACCAAAGAATCCTGTCTTTCTTGTGATGTTACTCGCTGTGAAATCACTGTGGGAGGTGGCTATGCAGGAACTCTTGCCGATATCTTCCCAAAAATGTACTGCTTCGATTCGCTACAGTTTAGCTTGGATTTTTCCTCTCTGCCCTTTGCCATTAAGGCGTGTGTGCTTTATCCGGACTTGATAGACCTTTTGGCTTCTTCGGGGGATAAGAAAACACGCCGTAAATACCTGTCGATGCTGGACAGTGTCACAAGTTCCTCATTAGTTCCTGACAACTGGCTGGCGGTGGACCATTTCATTTCTTCCGTTTTGTTTGACTATATCGGGCCGTATACCCAAAGGAGGTGTTCCGTATGACCTTGGGCCAATGGCTTCCCTTGTGGCTCCGGTCTTACAAGCTGGGAACCATTAAGGGGACCTCTTACCACCAGTTGGAAATTCTCTGTCAGCATATCCCAGAGAACTTGAAGGAAACGGAGCTTTCGGACATTCTTCCCATGGATTTACAGGTGTTTTTCAACGAATTTGCTCGAGCTTCTTCAAAATCTTACATGGATAAAATGCGGGTTTTGATTCATTCCCTGTTCTGTGACGCTCTGGATAATGGGCTTTGTTCTCGGGATCCCTCCAAACGCTTGCGGATTCCTCATGTTTCTGAGCATCCACGGGAAGCGTTCACCATGGAGGAGGTCAGCCGAATTATTGGCTTTGCCTGGGGATATCCCAATGTGAAAATTGGCACTGCTATTTTAACCCTGCTTTTAACCGGCCTGCGCCGTGGGGAACTGCTGGGGCTGAAATGGTCTGACCTGACAGACGATACTCTCACTATCAACCGGGCTGTTTTCGTAGAACATAATCGGCCTTGCGTTCAGGAACATCTGGCAAAAACTGCTGGTAGCCTCCGCACAATTCCCCTTCTGCCAGAGCTCTCTTACCGGCTTCATGCACTGCCTCAAACTGGTTTGTATGTCTTTGGTACTCGGAACGGAACGTTGATGAATCCCCGTAATTTTTCTCGGGACTATGACCGCTTTTTTCAGCTGTTGCGAGAGGTTGAGCCAGATGTTCGAAAGCTTTCCCCTCATTGTTGCAGACATACCTTCGCTACCCTATCCCTTGCCACCGGCGCAAATCTCCGCACCGTGCAGCAGCTTCTTGGACATACCAATATCCAGACTACCGCCAGGTATACGCATCCTGATCTCCTAGTTATGAAGCAAGCTGTAGCAGATTTAAAGGATTCAATTTCTGCAATCTAGTTTCTTATTCATCCACACCTCAATGTTTGACGTGCGAAGGGTCAGCGGTTCGAGTCCGTTATCGTCCACCAACAAAGCGCCACCTGCAAAGGTGGTGCTTTTTCTGTGTTTTCCTGCTTTTCTTCTGTGTTCTTTGCCAGAAATGTTCCCTTTTTCACCCTTGTGCATTTCGACGGTGGTTTTTGGCTGCCTTTATCATTTTCGACTGTAATAAATCCCCTAGAGCTGGCCTCTTGAACATGCTCCAGGGGGGATTTTTATTCGTCCAATTGCAGTTAGAAACGTCTCACAGTGGGGTTGTCTTCACTATTTGCTGTCAATTGCTCCTCCGTAGGGTTGGTTTCGCCAGCAGGCAGGGCGTATAGGAAAGCTCCCGTCCCGCATCCCCGCCTCCGCATGGCGGCGATACCCTCCACATAAATCTGTATGTTGGCCAGTAGCTTGACAAATCAGCAGGTCAATTATTTCGTCACTCAAATGCATGCCTGCAAGATTGGTATTTTGGCGATCTTTCATTTCAGACGGTACCAGTCGATAGTCAGTGGTCACGTTGAGTTATATGTTAAAATGTCCTCGCTGAAAGGGAAAAAATTTAAGAACTCCTGCGTCAAACCTTCCTGCTTGCTGAAAAATAAAGTTAATGTACTATCCCAAGCAACAATCTCAATGGTCGCCAATGGGTGCTGAATAGAAACGGGATTTATCCAAAATCCCCTGTATCCATCTGCATATGGTTGAGGATATTTTAGAACTTCTGACAAAGCAATCCCTTTCTCAAAACCAGATAGAACGGCCCAAGCCCACTGCTGGTCGTCTTCTCGAACAATCTGGCTCAATTCTTCGCCTGTCAGCCAGCAATAGCCCTTGTCACTGCAATATTCCTCAATCTTTCGTGGCACGTAGTATATATCAGTAATTAGCCAATTATATCTAACTTGTTTATTATTTATTGCTTCAAATACTTTTCCAATTTTTGTGTAGCCCTTTTCGTCTTTTTCGTCAATCGCGCCATATACCATCTCTGCCATCATCCTTACTTAAATAAAACATATTGTTATATTAATTTAAAACCTTATATAAGTTTTATATTATTTTTTTAAATCTATTTGAATTTTATAAGTACTTAATATATTATCTTTAGTAGCACTTTTCATAGTTGAAAAAACCTCTTCTCATTCTTTAGTATATTATTTCCGCTAGTTCTGTCAAGATTATAAAAGCGCCTTCATCCACTCTATCTCCTTCCCCAGTAGTTCACAATTGCCTGCTGTTGACCGCTGTGCTGTCCACCCAGATTACCAAAGCCATCCTGGAATTCTTGTGCATTACGGATTGTCATCGTCAACTCCTCTCAATCGCATATCTTCCAGTCCCGAGACCGCAAACTCTTCCGTATGAACTGGGATCAACACATCTATAGCTGCCACCTATTTCATTGCGTTTCCGTGCTGCTCAATCAACCAGAGTAGGCCACTCGCCCACTCGTTCGCAATACACAACATACCGGTATCGCCCACCGGAGCCATAGGGATGACAGGTGAGCAGCGTCACCAAATCCCGGCCTGGCTGTACAAGAATTTCTTCAACTTCGTTGGGTTCTATGACCTTGATTTCCACCACCTGATAAGTAAGCGTCTCCCACAGGTTGCAGATTGTCATCTCATCTCCCACTTCCAACTGCTCTATGTGCCGGAAAAACAGCGCTCCATACCAGCCCCGATGCCCGGCCAGGACGCAATTGGTGTTGCTCCCGCCAATGGGCATGGAGGTTTGGGACAGCTGAGCTGCTCCGGAAGCCAGGTGCTCCGCCGTTGCTCCCAGATAAATGGGCAGCTCCAAATCCATCTTCGGTATGGTTAAAATACCCACCATGCCGTCCGGAACCCCGTATTCCGCCAGGTCAAACACCGGCGCTTGATAGGACCAGGGATCACACAAACCGGACTGTCCGTCTACCCAAATGTCCTGATTGTAGGCCCTCATGGCCTCCAGCAGCTCCGGATATGGTGTGGTAGTTTCTGTGACCTCCGTCGATTCTGATGCGAGCTGGGGCTTCTGCGGCGCAGATTCCTGGGTCCTGTTCCGGAAGCTCTGGACAATTTGGTGGATTTTCTGCTCCTCCTGCCAAGCGTGCCAGGTGGGATACAGCAGCACCCCAATGCCCGTCAGTAGAAACATGAAACACAGCAGAAGCAGTACCGCTTGTCGTTTCCTCATGCCGGATCCCCCCGATTCTTTCTGGAGATCCGCTTTATCACCCATCTGGTCAGAACGAATATCCACACTGCGCCCAGGAAGATTCCCAGACCAACCAGAATGCCTTGCCAGTATTTTTCCTGCCAAGTGGACTTCGCCACAACTTCTTTTTGGGAAGGATGTGCCTCCGTGGAGAGGCTATGTTCCACCTCCACTCTGTGCCCGCGAACCAGTAGCCGGTGGGTATTCACTCCATAGGGCACACAGGTCAGTAAGGTCACGTAATCCCCTTCCGGTTCGATTTTCAGATACTCAATTTCCGAGGGCAATACCGTCACAATCCGGTCCACCTCATAGTCCAGAACTTCATCCAGCACATGGATGGAAAACCGGTCTCCCGCTTTCAGTTGGTCCAAATCCGTGAACATCCTGGCAGTGGCCATGGCGCTGTGGGCGGAGATCACAGCATGGGTTCCCTCCCCGCCAATGGGAAATGAGGAATTGGGCATGTGCCCCGCCCCCTGGGAGAGAGAATCCTCCCCCGTCCCGTGGTAGATGGGCAGCATCACGTCAATGCTGGGAATCTCCACATATCCCATCATCCCCGTTCCGGTAACGTCCAGGATCTCTTCGTAAAGAATGCCATCCTCGGTTGTGCCACCCAGGAGCGTTCCCTCCGCCAGCTCCCGGTTATACCGTTCTGCAACCGCCCGGTCCGCCTCCAGATCTTCCTTTGGGGTTTCATTCAGGATCTCCTGGAACTGGGTCCGAACCTCCGATTGGTGGCGTTCCATGTAGGAACTGCTCAGCATGGGATAAATCACTAGGCCAACTCCCACCAGCAAAATTAGCAGCAGCGCCACCATCAGCAGCACAAACAATCCCTTCTTTTTCAAACACACCTGCCCCCTTTGCATCACATGTGGTACTGGGCAAAGCGCCCGGAGATGGCTCTCCGGGCGCTTTGTCAGTTTGTTTTGAAATCCGCAGTTTCGGAATCCAGAACTTACTGAGCGCGCTTTTTCCGTCTGGAGGCAATTGCCAGCACAATGCAAACAGCTGCCAGGCAGATCAGCACAGAACCGCAGATCGCAAACATCCAAGTGCCATGATCACCGGTCTTGGGCAGGTCAAAACCTTTGGTGTTCACCACAGTCAGGGGGACTATGGCGCTGAAGGAACCGTTGTCCTCCGTCATGGTCACAGCATCGCCGTTGACCGTGGCCACAGCCGTCACGCCTTCCTTGCCGCAGACAGGGCAGATTTTCCCGTCTCCCTTCGTCGTGATCACCACCTTCACGGAATCCTTCAGGAGGGTGTACCCTGCATCCGTGGCAACCTCTGTGATGGTGTAAGCGTCATCTTCCAGGCCCTTGACAATGACCTTGCCAGGCTGGCCACCTGCCGAAACAGGCACAAACTTGGTGGCGTCCGCTTCCTCCGCCACATGATCCGTCACGTAGTAGACCCCTTCTGCCTCGTTCAGCTGAGCCTGGACCCAGTAGTTGTCGGTATCGTTGTGTAGAACGAACTGCACCTTGCCAAAGTTTCCATTGCTGTCGCTGAACTTCTTGGTCAGGTCCAGACCATAGGTGTAGAAGTGGCAATCGTCTTCCAGCGTATCATAGTAGTCGGTGTTGGTGCGCTTCCAAGTCAGCTGCACCTCGTTGGGGTTGCCGTCATCGCCATACACCACTTGGGCGCTGGAGTTGACCGTACCAGTGTAAGTAATCCGCACCGTGCATGCGCTGTAACCCCGGAAGAGGCTGGTAGAATCATAAACTGTAGTGGCGTTATTGATCTCGTCCAGGCCGGAAGCGGTCATGGAGATGGTCATAGTGCTGGCGTCCTCGTCCGCCGTGCCATACGCCACGGAGAACTTCCCGGAAGCCTCATCCCACTCAGTGACCTTCTGGGTGCAGGCAGCATCCTGGAACCACTCCAGTTTGACGTCCTGTTTGTTGTACACAAGGCCTTTGCTGAGTGTATCGACAAAGGTGTATGTAGTGAGGGCCGTGGCATTGGAGGTGATGGTGGGCAGGGTGGAGATGATCTGATAGTCCACCACATCCCCGTCAGAGCCGGTGCCGGTGTGGGCGTAGCCATCTGTGATATCGTCTGTAGCGCCGTTATGCTTGCCAGTGTCAGGTTTGGATTCCCGCAAGGTCTTCTCCAGGGTGGGCATATCCGTCTCATTCTTGGGGTAGACTGTGACGTCGTAGTTCCAATCCTGGCCGTCGATGGTCGTCATCGGCAGGGATACGAAGAAGGGGGCTGTGGTTTGAAACACATTCTCGGGAACGTAAGTTTCCACCACCAAATACAGGCCCAGATCCAGGCCGGTAGCGCCGGAATGACCGGCTTCATCGGTCTCGGGTAGCGCTACACCACCTTGATCGGCCACAAACTGTTCCAAAGCGTTCTTTAGGTTGGAAGAATTTTCCTGCAGCTTCGTCGCCAGAGCATTCACAAGCACATCGGAGACGAAGTATAAGGTCTGATTCTCCACACGGTAGGCATTCTCCTCTGTCAGGCCCAGAGCTGCGAGCAGTTGCGAAGTGGCGGCATGGTCATCCATGGCATAAAGCACCATATCCTTGTAGCCGTCTTCCTCCAGGGCAGAATAAGTGGTGATATCCGCAACCTTCACATAGGTAAAGACCACACCCTGCAGGGCGTAAGGCGCCAGGGCTTCCTCTACAGCTTGATCCGGCCGCCCAGTGGACACATAGGTGTCCCACTCCAGAAGCCCAGCCTCATTGGCGGCGGTGAAATCATACTTATATAGATCCAGACTGGCCGTTCGGCTTGTGTCAATGGCGGCAGCAGAGGCGGCGGCGGCAAAGGCCACAGAAGCCAAGCTCAGGCACAGGGCCAGAACCAGGCATAAAGAGAAGAGCTTTTTCAAATATTTCATGGTTTTTATCCTTTCTTACTGAATTTTTGAGCTCAGAATCACAGAGGTCCGAGGCACCCGGGGGAGAGTCCCGACCTTGGTAATCGTGACAGGTCACAGGTCAGATCTCCCGCTTTCTTTTTCGGCTAAGAAACACAACTGCACACAGAGCAAGCAGTACAAACACCGTCCCAAGTGCGACAGCCGGAAATCCGACGGAGCCGGCGAAGGGCATGGTAAACGCGCTGGTGTTGACAGCGGTGATGGTCACATCCCGGGTACCTTCATCGGGAAGCTCTCCCGTAAAGACCGGCTCCGCCAGCAGTGTATCGCCTTCCAGAGTAGCCGTCTCTGTCAGGCGGTACTGGATATGCCGCTGGCCTATGGTAATCGCCAGGCCACAAAATACTGCCATTCCATCCTCCCCCGTGATCAGGGCGCCGTCCTTCAGGCCCTGACTGGTGCAGCCGCCAGGCACGATGGTGGAATGCTCCTCCCGAAAGACGACCGGATTCCAATTTTCTCCATCCTCGCTGTACTCCAACAAAAACGTGACGCCAGAAAGAGGCCGGTTCTCAAAATCCACCTTGTGCACGGTAAGGGAACCAACCTGCTGCCGGTTCGGGATGCCCTCGAAGCCGTCGGCGTGAACCACATAAGTCTTTTCCTCTGTGATATTTACCTCAAAAATGGCCTGATTGAGCTCGTATCCCTCCGGCGCTTTGGTTTCCTGTACGGTGTACCGGCCATAGGGCAGGCCCTCCAGCCGATACACGCCTGTGCCCTTCCCCGCCCGGTCCAGGACCTCCTCCATGCGAACCTTTGCACCATTTGGTTTGGTAACGGTGAACTCCGCCCCGGATAGCTTCACCGTCGGATCACTTTCATCCACCTTGGACAACTCCAAGTTCCCAAGCACAAGCCGGTTTTGAAAGGTCACTGTATTGGTTCCCGCCTGGATGGTGATTTCCTGGCTTTCCTGTTCCGCTTCGTAGCCCTCCGGCACGGTCTCTATGACCCGGTACTTGGTGCCAACGACTAGATTGGGAATTTGAATTTTCCCGGTACTGTCTGTGGTGTGCTTACCAATGCTACAATATCCAATGCCAGGCACCCACTCCTCCAGGGTAAAAGTGATGCCGGATACCTTGCCGTCATCGGAAGTCTTTCGGATCTCCAGGGTTGCTGTGTTTGGCGCATTCTCAACCGTCATGGTGAGCTTGCCGCCCCCGGTGAGACCCGTCAGCTGAATGCGCGGCGTAATAAAGTCTCCGCCATCTGCCGTAATCTCACTTTCCGTTAGGGTCCTGTCCACAGTCACCTTGCCATTTCGATCTGTGACCACAAACCGCCAGGATACCGGATGGCTGCTCTGGTGGTCACTGACAGAAAGGGCCTCCCGAAAAGAAAATTCCCCGTCCAGAAGACCTGAGAAGGTGTAGCTTCGCGTTCCGGTGGCGGCGTAGCTGCTGTTGGTCACATAGATATTGCCGTCGCTGTCGGATTTCCCGTAATACGTCCGATTGCCATTGGCTTGCCACATTTTAAAGCAATACCCTTCCACGAGACCGGAATCAGAGGTCTTCCGCATAGAGGCCGTCCCCGGCGTCACGCCCTCCTTCACTTTGAAATAGGCAGGGACTGGGTCGCTGGGGATACTGGCCTTGTCCGGAGGAGAGGCCAGTGTCTGATTGTGGGCATCCAGATAGAAGATTCGGAACAAGCAGGCGGGATTCTCCGGATTGGGCATGTTCCGGGAGGCACTGAAGGTCATCTCACTCCAGGAGGCCCCGGAAGGGGCAGTGGCTGTCAGCGTGTTACCGCTTTGGCTCAGGGTCAATGGGGATTGGGAGGAGAATTGATAGTGGCTTAGTACTCCGTTGGCATCTGTGAGGGTGAGGGTATAACTGCCGTTGGCTTGACGCTGCATGGTATACATGGGAGCAGTACTTGCCCGGTCTGCTGTAAAGCTGGGAATGACGCGGTAAGCAGCTATTTCTGAGCTGAGCGTGTTGTATTTGGCCCGGATACCCTTTAGGTAGTAATTGCTCCCATCGTTGTATCGAACGCCTTGGGCACTGTCAAATTGGGCAATCAAGCTGGAATCTGTACAGGCATAGGGAGATGTAGCGCCTCTCATACCCATAACAATTTCCCAAATGATAATCTGTGTGGCAGCCTCCCATTCTACACTTTCGGTGGAAGACAGCGTATCCGGATGATGCTGACTGCTGTAAAGCATAACTAAGCCAATGGCAGTCTGCTGATTCTGCGTTAAATTGACCTTCCAGTCACCGCTCACATCAGTGTTAGAACCATCTCCATAGTCAACACCGGAGTGGGTCGCTGTGTCTGGCTCCAGACAGTATGCCACCTTCCAGCTGCCATTTACCTTTAGCCGCATCACATACAAGTGATCCAAGTCAATGGTATGCGTTCCATCTTTTAGGGTATAAGTACGCTTGTAGTTCGGAGCATTCTCATCCACTCGGTATACATAGCCCTGAAACCAAATGTAATTGCCTGCAGTCAAAGGCATCATGTCATTTGCTGGCACTGGGCCATCAATCTTCGGCTCTGTCTGAAGCTCCCCCTCCGTTGACTTAGCGACTTCCGCAAGTGGCTCCGTGGAGATCTGAGTTGGACCCACTAGAGCTTCTACCTTTTCTGTGGGCTCCATCTGTGCAGATATGCCGTTGCTTCCTACCAGTGCAGATACCGGGGAAACACTACACAACAAAATGGCCATCAGCAGCAACAACACAAGAACACGTAGCTTCACTCTTTTCACATACATCTACCATCCTTCTGTTATTTTGCAATAAAAATACACTCCATCAGGAGTTTTGAAAACCGCCATCTATGTATACACAAAATTAGGTGAAATTTTAACTACCTACAGCTGTACATATGTACCAGTTTTGTCTCAGCAGGTTTTGTTTCAACCACGCTTGTTTTTGCCAGTAAATTGTTCAAGGGGTTGCTGTCAGATGGGTTTGTACTGATCTGAGTCCTGCTGGTCTGACCCTGCTGGATCGACTGCCGCTGGCAAGCGGCCAAGGATACCAACATTCCTATCGTTGTACATAGGCCTACCTGCCAATCCACTCGATTAGTAGTTTTTATAATTTGGTCTCCGATTCGTTACATTATTTTTTCACGCTTTTGTATTAAGTTTTGTATTTCGAATTGTAGGACCCTCCCTTCAAAACCCCTCCCTATTTTATCACCTGGCATAAATAATTGTCAACCTCCAAAGCAGAGAAATAGCGGCTCCTGTCGGAGCCGCTAAATGAGAGCGAGAACAAGCAGATCTGTTTACTGTGGTAAGGACAAAAGCTCCAAATACTTCGGACGCTCATCCGTTGGAATTTTCAACGCATCCATGGTTCTCTCTGCAGGCCAACCGGTCGTTTCCATTAAGCTACGAATGTTTTGCAGCCGTTCCCGGTCTGTGCCCTGCTCAATGCCTTGTGCAAAGCCCTGCTTACGGCCTTCCTCAATAAATCCTTGACTCAGATTACACACTTCAGACACCGTCCTTTCCATGCTGTGTATATCAGAAAATTCATACTCGTCTTCTAAAATCCGGACTACCTCTTTCGGGGTGCATCTGCCGCCGAACAGCACCTCCAGCATCCGCAGAAGTCCTCCGTAGTTTTCGCCCTCCGGCTTCCACAGACAAATTAGGTTTCTATTCATAAAACACAACGGCCCCATGAGGAGCCGTTGGTTTACAAGGATTCTTTGAAGTACTCTTGTTTACTGTGGCAAGGACAAGAGCCTCAGATACTTAGGTTGTTCTTCAGCCGGAATCTCTATAATATCCATCGCCTCGCTGGCGGTCACCTTGAGCTTCTTCATCATGCTGCGAATATTTTGCAAGCGCTCCCGGTCAGTGCCTTCTTCAATGCCTTGCGCAAGTCCCTGCTTACGGCCTTCCTCAATAAATCCTTGGCTCAGATTACACATTTCAGACACCGTCCTTTCTATGCTGTGTATATCAGAAAATTCGTACTCGTCTTCTAAAATCTGGACTACCTCTTTCGGCGTGCACCTGCCTCCAAACAGTACCTCCAGCATCCGCAGAAGCCCTCCGTAGTTTTCGCCCTCCGGCTTCCACAGACAGATCATGGTGACATTCATCAGATCATAGTTCTTCACCGGTTCCGTCACATTGCCCACTAGGTGCTTCTCTTGGAGGGTGTAGCTGGTAATGGTGTTTTCTCTCTCCTTGGCTGGGTGAGAGCAAATCCAAATGGAGTACACCTTCTGAATTTCTCCGTAGTGAGATCGGGTGAACACCGAACCATATTGGGCCGACAGCATCCGCCCACAGTAGTAAATTGCCCGTTTCACCAGGGGATATCCAGGATGGTATTTGCTTTGCGCTTCAATGTTGATGATCAGGCCGATTTTTCCATCCTCCCCTGGAGCCACAGCGGAAAACCGTACATCGTAGACCACTCGCTCTTCTGTGGTGCTGTTACTCTCGGTGGACATGCCCTGAATCTTCGGAGGGTTCGTCTCATCTGGGTGGACGCCCACCTGGCCCACCTCTGGGTCGTGCTCGATATAGCCTATGATCTCCGGAATGGTACAGTCCTTGTATTCCGGTACACAGGTCTTCATAATGTGCGCCAGCACTTCTTTATAGGCCAGCATATCCTTAAACACTGCATCCTGGCTGGCACTCCCGTCGATCCGGCCAATGCTTCCGGCCATTTGCGTTTCCATGGACCTCACCTTCCTCTGTGGAGGCATCATCCTCTTCTCCTCCTTTAGTATATAATTTCCCGCTGGTTCTGTCAAGATTACAAAACTACTTTCATCTAATCTATCTCCTTCCCCAGAAGTTCACAATCGCCTGCTGTTGACCGCTGTGTTTCAGGGTAAGCCTCCACAATTCCCATGTCCATTTGTTCTGCAGAAATCCCCCTGAAGCTGGCCTTTCATACCTGCCTCAGGGGGATTCTTTTTTATTCAGTGTGTTTTTCCGCTGCTGTATGATAAATACATCGACGTTCGTTTGCTGCATTTCCTGTCCCATGTTCCAAACGTGGCGCTTTTCTGCCGTCTATCTACAGCCTGCCCATGTTCAGTCCGTACTTCTAGGTTGGTAGCCTAAAAGCCCCTGCTCCAGCTGTACCAGGAAACGGCGGATTGCCGCCTCATCCGTCTGATAATATACCCGGTTGTTAACACGCTGTAAATTTAGCAAGCCATAAGAATACAGGGTATTCAGGTGTTTGGAGATGGTGCCGGAAGTAAGCTGCATTTCATTCGCCAGCTCCAGGCCATAATACTGGTGGCCGGAAAGGCGATGGATGATCTCAAACTTGCTCTTGTCGCTGAGAAATTTCAAGATATTGATCACATTCTCCTGGACATAGCCGGCCAGCTTCGGCGTAATGCCTGCCCGAACCAAAATGCCAATATTCAACGACTCTTGATCCTCATTTTGATAAAAGTGGATCTGACTGCAACCCATCCACCAGAACCAAACGACCCGTTCGCCGCCTGCTCCCTCCGGCTCATCTGTCTCTACACCCATCATGCTGGTCTTGAAATCCTGGAAACTGTGTCCGGCAAAATAGCCCTGCCAGTAATGGACTGTCTGCTGGAGGAGGGCATCATACCGGCCCAAAATGGTCTCCATTCGGTTGGCAATGGGGCGAATCAGCACCTCCAGCTCTCTCAGGAGCTCCTCATACTCCACCATGGCCTTGTAAATTTCCCATTTGCAGTTCCCGGGAATGTCAAAGCTCTCCAATTGACGGAACAGAGAAACCGGCTCGTCCCCCGCCACCGGCACATAATTGAGGCCAGCGCGGTCAATTCCAATCAGCTTATAGTGAGAAAAGTTGTCTGCGGCAAAATCCTGATACTGCTGACGGCATTCCTGGATACTCTCGTCAAAGGAAAACTCTTTCCCATCATAAAAAGAGTAAAGGATCACCTTAGCCATACAGACCCACTCCCGGCACCCCTCCGGCTGCAGATCTCTGAAATAATATTGCAGCCTGGAATCATTTCGGTCCAGATCCCGGGTTCCCTCTTTGATGATGGAATCCAAGGAGTGAAAAAGGGTATCATAATACGCCCGGTCCTCCGCACTCAGCTGCTCCCCATATTTCAGCAGAAAATCCCGCTTGATGTTGTCCAGGCTTAGATTGTTTACATACTTATACAGCATTTCCACGGTTTCCATCAAAATGGACAGCCGCGATATGATTCGTATCTTCATCACATTCCCCGCCCTCTCTTGTCAGTATTATACATCACCTGCCGCGTTTTGACAATGCAGGATACGAGGGCCGCGGCAATTGCCGCGGCCCCACAAAAGGTCTGTGGAATGCTTAACGAATAAAGAGGCTGTGGATCACGACATCCTTACCCAAGTCACAGACCTGCGACATAGCCGCATTGCCCATCACGAAGGTATACAGAGTGACACTTCCACGATGTTCGCCCAAGTCATGGAGCACATAGTAGGTATCATACACCGGATCATAAATGAAGCTGCGGCTGTCATAATACATACCCCACTCCGCGAGAGAGACATGCGCCATCTGCTCCGGCCGACCCGCCCTGTACATTTTGTCCGATTCATTCCAAATCAGAGGCAACCGGTTCAGAATGCCAGACCACCAGGTATCCACATAATACGCTACGCCGTTCTGTACCAGCAAGTTGCCGGGACGGTATCCATCATCCTCCACAATGATCAGATAGCCACCGACCGGAATCACATCGCCAGTATATGGGTTCTCCCGGCCTTCTTCCAGGTTTACCTCCACCGTAGCGGTGTAAATACGCCAAATTCCTTCGCTGTCATCCTGGTACAGGCCATTCATAATACCAAAGAGTCGACCGGTACTGGGATCATAGGACAGATCTGTAATCTCCACAGGTACGTCATAGTAATCCCCTTCAATGAACAGCTCTCGGGTCAAGCCGTGGATCCCATCACTTAGCTTGGTGCGCTCAAAGGTACTGGGATTGATTTCATAGAAATAACCATCCCGGTCATAACCGTACATCGTCTCACCAGTATAAGCCGCCGCCGTGATGGGAGACAGGCCGGTCTCCTGCTTCACCGTGGTCATCTCACCTGTCTCAGTATTCAGCTGGACCCAACTGCGTGCAGTTTCGTTGTAGGCGAAGAACTTCTGGGCCTCCTTCAGCACTGTGACCTCGCAGGTATCAGAATACTGCCCCGCTGTTGCGGTAATCCGGACCGTTCCAGGAGCCACGCCAGTCACGTTACCAGCTTCATCCACGGTAGCTACAGTGGAGTCGCTACTGCTCCAGGTAACGGTCTGATCCACCTGGCTGACGCTGACGGGCAACACCGTTGCCTGGAATTGGGAAGTCTCTCCAGCGACCACCGCTGCCCGGTTAGGCAAGCTCACACCAGTCACCGCAGTGGTTTCCGGAACCTTGGGCTCCACCTCCTGGCTGGGCTGGGTGAGTACGCAGCCCACCTGCATATACGTGCCGCCGATATAGCCCAGATTGGTCACATCGCCTGTCTCCAGATTTACCAAGGACAGTCCAGTGCTGCCCCAATAGGTATTGCCCGTCGTAGGATCGTAGTGCATGCTCTGATAGCCGGACAGGCCGGAGGAAACGTGCTTGATCAGGGTAAATTCTGAGGTATACTTGTCAATCTTGCAGAGATCGCCGCCGCTGGTGATGGTGTACAGCTGGCCCTGTGCATCGCAGGTCAGCGTGGCCATACCCCGTCCGGTATCTCCCAGCAGCGTCACGTCGCCAGTGGTCAAATTGATCTGGCACAGGCTGCCTTTTACGTTACCACCTTCCGCAATGCCGTACATGGTGCCGGTGGTGTAATCAAAGGCCAAATCCCGGATGTCGTAGTCAATCCGCACCGGCAGAGTCTCCACAATCTGGAACGTGCTGCTGTCGATCAGCATCAGATGGTTCTTCCAACCATCTTCAGCCGCAGGACCAACTGCATAAACGTTGCCATTGTAATAGGTAGCGGCGTAAATCGACTCATCATAATTCGCCTCTACCGCAACTTCCGCAGGCCGTGCGCCATTGACCCGGAGCCAGCAGTCGCCGCCTGCCATGAAATCTGTAAACATGTAGCAGAATACGTCCACAATGGAATTTACGGCCTCTACCTGGCTTGTCAGGGTCTTGTAGACGCTGCCGTCCGCCGTATAAATTGTGGCGGTGATAGACGTTTTGCCTATGCTGATGCCGGCTACAACGCCATACTCATTTACGGTGGCAATTGACGGGTCAGCGGAAGCGTATTCCACCGTATAGGTAGCGTTCCAAGGCTCTACCTCCACATTTACCTGCATCGTGCCCTCAACAGGTACTGTCAGAGTCTTGGGTATGGAGGCGCTGGTAATCTCCACACGAGGAAGCTCCGGCTCGTTGGCCACCTGCTCCAGCAGACCCATATTCATGGACTGGCCGGTAGTGGCAGACAGCGTATTGCCCAAGTCTCCCAAAAGCACCGGGCTGACCTCCATGGTGGCGTCGCCCCACTCATCGGTTCCAGTTTGCAGACCCAACCAATACAGCTGGCCCAGCTCATTGGCCCAGAAGATGCCATCATTGGCCGCAGAATAGACCATAGAACCAAAGCTGTTGCAGCTCAGGCTGGGCAGACTGACCGTCACAGGATCTGCGCCAAAGTAGTAGTCGTCGTATCCCATGTCCCCCAGCTTGAAGGAAGCCAAGCTCGCTGTGCCTCTGGCGTCTGTACCCATCAGATAGAACCGGCCTGTGTAATCAATGGCCATGCCGCCCAGGGGCGTGTTGTAGGCCATCTCCAGAGAGTCCATCACCGGGCGCAACGCACCAGTGTGCAGGTTCACCCGGCACAAGCTGAAGGAGTTCTGCAGATCAAACAGCAAGGCATACATGTAGCCGTCGGCATAGTTGTAAGCCATGGCCGTGATTGCAGTCTTGCTATCGCCAGGCTTCAGGATAACGCCCTGCATCGTCTGGGGATCCAGCTTGTAGAAGCTGCCCAGGTTATCAAAGGCATAGACGGACCCACCTACATAGGCTGCCGCCGTAATGCCGCCGCCCTGGGTGCCGGGCATGGACACTGCACCCTTCGGATTGTTGACATCCAGAGACAGCCAGCTGTTGGATGCCTTCGCATCCGTACCAAAATCAAACGCGTACAGCGTTCCCTCCAGGGAAATCACCGTCACCTCACAGGTCGCAGTCAGGTCGCCACAGGTTGCCGTAATGGTGGCAGCGCCGGAACCTGTAGCTGTAATGGTTCCGTCCTGTACAGTGGCGATGGAGGAATCGCTGGAGCTCCAGGTAACCTCCGCCGTATCCAGCTTGGCGTAGTAGGGCTGCGGCATGCACCGCAGGCTACCGGTATCGCCAGCCTTCAGCGTCACACGATTCGGTGTCAGGGAGAGCCCCGTGGGCGCCACATCATCCGGCACCAACGTGCTGTCCGCTTCATAGGGCTTATACAGGGAAGAAAGCTGGCTGTTGTACTCCATCTTCGTAGAGCTTACCACTTCACCGGTTTGCTTATTCAGCTCCAGGAAGCGGTTGTCACCATCATAGCCCTGATAGGCCGCCCAGTACAGCTTGTCTGTCTCATGATCCACTGCCATGGTCTGCTGGAGCCGCGGCTCAAAGCCGGTCTCACCCACAAAGGATGCAACCGCAGTGGCTTTGTCCAGGGTGTAGAGGTCGCCGGTGGTAGCATCCACGGTGTAGAGGATGCCCCCATTGTCACATGCCAGGGTCAGCGCCTGGTGACTGTCTGTGAGGCCCGTCACCTTGCCCAGATCCGTACATGTTCCGGTAAGCCAATCCAGAGTCAACAGATGTCCGCCAGAGTTCGGGCCGTTCATCATAGATTCATCGGTCAGAACATACAGGGTTTTGGTGGTATAGTCCATCGCCATATCCAAAGCGGGATACTCGATGGTCTGCATCATATAATCCCCTGCCTCATAGCCGCCGGGGTAGAATTCAAAGATGCTCTCCACCGCCAGCTTCCCAAGGATCGTTCGGTTCCAGTCGCCGGCCTTCATGGTAAAGATATCGTTGTTGGCATCTACGCCAATGATGTAACCGTCCACATACTCAGCCGCATACACATAAGTCTCTTTGTCATCGTACATGGAGGTATGCATCAGCAGCTTATCCGCAGACTCAAAGGAATGCCAGCCGTTGTACGCCGCGGTGATGATGATGTTCTGTCCGTTGGGAACCGCACTGAACATCCGGAAGGCGTAGAAGGCATCCTCATTGTAGTTGTTGATGCCAGAGAAGGAGATTTCATAGTAGCTCTCGTTGCAGCCATAGTCGCAGACTGCAATCTGGAACGTGGAATCAAACTTGGACACATCCAGCGTAATGGTAGCGGTTTCGCCGTCCACGCCAGGCTCCTTGGTCGTCACCGGAATGTACTCATAGCCACTGCCGGCCTTGGTCAGAGCCACAACCGCAGCGATATCATAGTTGTCAGAAACCGTAAACCGCAGCAAGCGGGAATCGGTCTTCTCGCTGTAGAAGTAGTCCAGGCTGGCCAGATCCAAGGTGGGGGCCTGGGTATCAATGATCACTTCTGTCTCAATGACATCGTCCACCTGATCGTCCCCATCGTCCAGGTAGGCGCTGATGTTCAGCTTCACCCGATCCAGATCTTCCACCGCATAGGATCCATCCGCATTCTTAAAGTCATACTTTTCGCAGACCTCAGTGTAAATCAGGGGCGGAACCAGATCGTATGCCGCATAATAATAGTTCTTCAGGGCGTAGTCATAAGGCGCATGGAAGAGAGAATTGCCCTCTGCATCCTGCCATGTAAAATCGACCAGCTTGGCATTGCGCATCATGCCCAGGTAGATCTCGCTGAGCTGATCCAGATAACCGTCGCCGTTGGGGCTCAGCACATTGTGCTCCGGGTCATAGGGCTCCAGAATGTAGGGGTTCAGGCCCAAATTGTAATCCGTGGTGCCAAAGTCTGTAAAGAGGACGTTGACATACCGGTTGGGCAGCGGATCGACCTCATAATACCATGCGCTGTCAAAGACCGGTGGCTGGCTCCAGTCGCCGTAGAAGCCCAGGAACGGCAAGCTCAGATCCACAGCGCCCTCTGTCAAGGCGTAGGCACGGACAAAGCCGTCCACATAAATGCCGTTGGGGTAGTTCTCATCCATGTACGCCTTGTCTTCGCTGGTGAGGGTCACTGTAGCATAAACCGTAACCGAGCCGTTTGCCGGAACCTCTACCACAGACAGGGCAGCAAAGCCGTCGGAAATCAGCTCATACAGCTTCTGCACATCGGCGGTATCCACAACGCCGTCGGCTGTCAGGTCATAGCCCTCTTTCACAGCGGCCAGACCGTTGACCCCATCCAGGAAAGCCTGCACATCGTCCAGATCCGTGACGCCGTCGCCGTTGTAATCATACTGCATGGGAAGCTGGCCGTTGGCCATGCTGAAGGTCACCGATGCATCCAGCATCCGAGACGTTTCGCTCATAAACTTGAGCCCATCGATCATCACAAATTGGTCTGTGAGAACCTGGCCATCCAAGGTGTAAGTCTGGGGCCGATCCGTCAGGTTATTCATCTGGAAGGAGAAGCGGTACACACCGGTCCGCTCATCGTCATCACCGAAGGAAACCTTGGGAGTTTGCTCCTGGGCGCCCTCCACCGTCAGATAAACCGGGCTGGTGACTGCATTCAGCACATTGGCAGAGCCTGCTCCCTGCTTTCTGGGAGAATAAGGCACATTGCCCTCTTCCAAAACCGGCACTGCGGTGCTCATCAGGAGGGATTCAGCCACAGTATGCATCTGGTCGGGCTTCATATCGCCGTAGGTCTTATGCAAATACTGCAGAACCAGGGCGCTCATGCCAGCCACCTGGGGAGAGGCCATGGAGGTGCCGCTCATGGTACCATAATGGCCGTTGGTCAGGGTAGAATAGATGTTGCCGCCGGGGGCTGTAATCTCCGGGTTCAGCTGCAGATCCGGCGAAACGCCCCAGGAGGAGAAGCCGCTCATCTGGCCAGCCACACCGCTCGCCACAGTTTGGGTCTCGTCCGTATCCTTCAGATACAGAATGCCCCGGCCATTTTCGTCTGCCGCAGCCTTCAGCGCTTCGCCACCGGCCTTGGTCAGAAATGCGTTGGGGAGGAAGCCGCCATCGACCATGTTTACGAAATCGCCTTCCACATTGTCATAGACAAAGCAGGCGTCAAAACCAGCCTTCTTCGCATTGGACTGCTTGGCAGTGAAGTCAATGGAGCCACGCTGAATGACTGCAATGCTGGTGAAGCGCTTGTTCCCATCCTCCGTCATGGAAGGGCCAAACCCTTCAAAGTCCGCCTCGGTACCTGCGCCAGGAATCATCACATATTCCGCCAGGTGCTGAGGGTCGGCCCAATACAAGCTGGTAATAGACGTGGCGGCCACATCGTTGTAAGGCACCTTTTCTCCATTTTCCAGCTCTACATATTGGAAGCGGATGGTGGCGTTCTCCACGCTGGCCACAGATGTGGAGCCCACATAAGTAGCGGGCGAGGAAACAATGCCGTTATCCGGGTCAGTGGTCAGGTTCCGGTCGGTACCGTAACCGTTCATGCTGGCCGCGGAAGCGCTGTTGCCAGCAGCAACGGCCACCACCATGTCACTGTCCAAAATCCGGGAGAAGATTCCGTCAATGTACGAAGATACGCTGGAGAATCCAGCCGGTGTGCCCAGAGACATATTCACCACATCGGCATTCAGTACATAGCAATCCTCCAGGGCAGCCAGAATATCGTCAAAATACGCACCGCCATTGGATCCGAACACCTTCATGATGAGCAGCTGCGCATCCGGCGCCACACCCACCACTTCAGTGGTCTCTATGTGGTTGGCGGCAGCGATACCGGCCACGTGGGTGCCATGGTCACCCTGGTTGTCATTGTCATGGGTCACATCCAGCGTCTCATCCACATAGTTGAAGGCATAGGGCACCTTCTCGCTGCGATACACCCGCTGGGCGGTGAGTCCCCGGTACAGCTTGGAGGCGTTCAGGGACGTAATGACCTCTTCGACTTCTTCCATTGTAAGAGAGGGATTCTCCGGAGCCTCTGCAAAGGAAGGGTGGTCCAGATCCAGGCCGGTATCAATGACCGCGATCCGCATGCCTGCACCCGTGTAGCCCACATCCCAAGTCTGCACTGCGCCCACTGCTGTGGAGGTTGCATAGGTATAGGGATCCGCACTGGTCTCTCCGGACATATCCTGGGGTACATCATACCGGGGCGCCACAAAGGCGGCTTCCACCCCGTCCAACGCCTGAATTTCTTCCAGAGCGCCATAGGGCAGCTCCACTGCCATTCCATTTACAGCAATGGTATAATGGTACCGAACCTCCAGCTCTGCCTCGGGCTCGTCCATCTGGTCTACCACAGCCTGCATGGCCTGCAAAACCGTCTCCTGACGGCTCAGCATGGTTTCCTGGCTTCTGGCGACCTGGGCCGTGGCCTCTGCAATGGCGGCGGTGCTGAAGCCCTGCTCCAGCAGGCCCTTGTCCTTCAGGACCACAATGGCCCGGACCGTCTCCTGCGGTGCATACAGGTCTTGCTCCTGCTTCACCACCTGCTCCTGCTGCGTCAAACTGCCCACATCACTGGGCTTCTCAATTTTCTGACCGGTCACCTGCAGCTCGCCAGCCTTCTGGGGAGCATGGGCCTCCAGGACCTCCTGCTGCCCGGCCAGGGGCGAAACCAGCTTACCAGCCTGATCCGGCTGGGTCTCACCCAGAGCCGGGGTTTCCCCGGCGACGGGAGATGCTGTAACCTGCTCACCGTCTGCCGCCAAAATCTGAGCTGGAAGCAGCGTCGCAATCATACACAGTGCCAACAGGAGGGAAAGTACGCGATTCATTCGTTTCATATCCAGCTCCTCCTTTTACAGCTTTTCATAGCGGCAGAAAATAGCTGCCGCCTGCGCCCGGGTGGCGTTGCCTCTGGGAAGCAGATATCCCTCGGGATAGCCCTGGAGAATCTCCCCATCCACTGCCCAAGCCATGGCCTCTTTCGCCCAGTCAGCCACCTTTCCGGCATCCTGGAATCCATCCAGGTCTGCGCGGCCAGCCACATCCCGGCCACTCACTTTGGCATACCGGTACAGCATCGTCACCAGCTCCTGGCGGCTGATGGACTGATGGGGCGCAAACCGGGTCTCACTCACACCTGTGGTCACACCGGTCTCTGCCGCCCAGGCCACAGCCGTGCCATAGTACTGGGTCATGTCCACATCGGTAAACGCCGTCTCCAGATTCTCCACAGCCGGGCTTCCTGCCAGGCGGTACAACACGGTCACAAACATGGCCCGCTCCATCTTCCCCTCCGGGGCAAACTGCGTCTCACTGACGCCCCGGAACAGGCCCGCATGATAGGCTTTCAGAATCTCTTTTTTTGCCCAGTGCTTCTCAATATCCAGGAAGGGGTTGTATGCCAGAGTGACGGCAGCCTCTTCCACAGTCTGCTTCGCTTCCCCGGCGTAGACCTCCTGGCCCTTTGCCGCAAAGGTCACATCCCGGTTTGCCCGGAAAGTCAACTCGACCATGGCGGTGTTCTCCGCCGTCAGGTTGCTGCCAACCCAGGCCAGGGAAACCTCTCCATCCGTCTCCCCGTTGACGCTGGAGGCGCCGAAGCTCCCCAGCACCCGGGCGCTGGTCCATGTGGCCGCCGCGTGATCATAGGCCACAGTCAGACGGCCATTGGTCACACCCTCGCCGCCTTCCAGATACACCGTCACAACCGCATAACCTGCGCGGTACTCTGCGGTCATGTGCAGCCGGGCCCCGGCTGCCTGTTCGCTTCCGGTGCCTGCCGCCCATGCGCCGGTGGCCATGGTAAGCGTCAGAACTAGGACCAGAAGCAGTGCTCTGATTTTTGTTTTCACATTGCTCTTCCTTTCTGTTTTGGTATTTGAGCACCTCAATCATCTGAGATGCACCAAGAAACTCCGCAACTTCTCAGAGATAACATTGCACAAGCGTCAAATCCGCTTCCATTTCTTACCAGCTGTGAAGTGCTTTTGTTTCTTGTACATGAATATACCAGATTTTTTGACGAAATGCAATAGCTCTTTTTCAAAATTCCTGGCAAAAGCGCCGAAAAATTCCTTCCCCTTGCAGACGCAGCTTCCGGCCAGCAATCCCGGCGTCTAGCATCTACATGCCGATTTGCCAGTATTTTGCCACAGGCCCAACGGAGGCGTAGATGCCAAAATGGCATGTTGCAAAATTCCTCATTTCGCAACACGCCATTTTGATTCGGTCTCCGCTATGATTTTTCAAAGAGCTTTGCAGCCTGCTTCATATTCTCGATCACAGGAACCCCGAAGGGGCACCGGGATTCGCAGGCGCCGCAGGCAATGCACTCGCTTGCAGTGTGGGGTAAAGCGGCGTAGTGCTCTCGCACCGTCTCCGGAACCGCTCCCTGGGCCACAGCCAGACGCCAGAACTTGGTGACGGAGGCCACGTCAATTCCCATGGGGCAGGGGGCGCAGTGGCCGCAGTACATGCAGTGCCCCTGCCAGCTGATTTTCGGCATGGCGGCAAAGGCGGCGGCATAGTCCCGGTCCTCTGGACTGGCTGTCTCATAGGCCAGGCTGGTCTCCAGCTCCTCCATGGTCCGGGCTCCGGCCAGAACGGAGGCCACAGCCGGCCGGGTCAAAGCATAGTGAATGCACTGGTTAGGCGTCAGGGCCACCCCAGCTGGGGAGAGATCCGCCTGCAGCAGGTCGCCCCCGCCGAAGGCTTTCATCACCGTGATGCCCACTGCCTGGCTCTGGCAGGTCTCATACAGGCGCTGACGCTCCGGGTCCATGTTCACAAGGGGCTTTTCGTAGCTTTTTTCAGCCCAGAGCGCCTCCACATCCTCTCCGGCAGGCTGCAGGTCATAGCAAGGGTTGACACTGAACATCAAAACATCCACAAGCCCCGTATGTACCGCCGCCAGGGCAACCTCTGGGTTGTGACTGGACAGGCCGATGGCCCTGATGATTCCCTTCTCCTTCAACTCCCGCGCATACGCCATCACAGGGCCGCTACAGACCGATTCCCAGTCCTCCATCCCGTCGACATAGTGGATCATCCCGATCTCCACATGGTCCGTCTGCAGGCGCTCCAGCTGGTCCTGGAAGCCCGCCCGGACCTCCCCGATCTCCCGGGTGCGCTGGTACTGCCCATTCTTCCAGACGGTACACAGGTGGGCCTGGAGAACAAATTTTTCCCGGCGTCCCCGCAGCGCCTCGCCGAGGTAGGAGCGAAACTCCGGATTGGGGGAATAGAGGTCGATGCAGTTGATTCCGGCGGCTTCCATCCGGTCCACAAACGCCTGCACCATCTCTTTGGACTTCCCTACCAGGCCCTCACAACCCATGCCAATCTCGCTGACCAGGAGGCCGGTCCGGCCCAAGGTCCGATATTTCATCTCTACATGCCTCCTCACAGTGTAATCAATTCATACTCCCGGCTGCCCAGGCCCAGGGCCGCTGCCGTCTCCACCGTGTGGATGCCATTCCGGGACTCCATCCGCTCAATAAGCGCTGCCTTGCCGGGATCTGGAGACCGGTAGACTGCGTCTACACAGGCCTGGTCCAGAGCCACCGGATCCAGGGATGCAAAAATGCCCAAATCCGCCATCTCCGGGTCTTTCGGATGGCTGTCGCAATCGCAGTCCACAGACAAGCGGTTTGCCACATTGATATACAGCAGGTTCTTCCGGCCCATATAATCCATCACCGCCTTGTCCGCCTCGGCCATACACTCCAGGAACGAGTCGTGATCAGCAGTCCAGAGATTCTCAGGAACCCCCACGCCGTGGATGTGCGCCTTGCCGTGGGCCGAGGCGACGCCAATGGACAGATTCTTCAGCGCACCGCCAAAGCCACCCATGGCATGACCCTTGAAGTGGGACAGCAGCAGCATGGAATCGTAACGCTGCAAATGTGCGCCTACAAAGTTCTCCGTCAGGTGGGTTCCCCCGGTCACAGGCAGGGATAGCTCTCCCTCCTCATCCAGAATGTCGCAGGGTGCAATGTCCAGGAAGCCATGCTCTGCAATGGCTTTCCAATGCGCCTGGGCGGTGTTCCGCCGCCCCTCGTAGGCGGTGTTGCATTCCACAATGGTGCCCTGGAGCTTCTCCACCAGCCCCCGGATCAGAGCAGGCTGGAGAAAATTGTGGCCGCCCGGCTCACCGGTCGAAATTTTCACCGCCACCTTCCCGCGGAGGGGGTGACCCAACGCTTGATAGATCCGTAGCAGAGCTTCTGAGGAAACTTCTGTTGTAAAATAGACTTTTGCCCGATCCATAACGATACCGCCTTTCTTCATCCAGAGGTCCGGCGCCCCAGGCCAAACCTCTTCTTTTTATCATCATACACCTTAAAGTTCACTTTCAGTCAAGTCTTTTTTCCCATTTCTCACAAGAAGCCCAAGTCCCGTTCCTGCGAATCCCGGCGTTTCCTATCGGCCCGGTACACAGGATATTTACTGTACAGAGATTCAGCAATTTATTTCATAGCGTGCCAAAAACAGAAAAAATCCTCTTGACTTTCCGGGCATAATAGGGCATGATAATATGTAGAAAAGGAGGATGAGGCATGAAAGAACTTCAAATTGAAAAAGACGATGCAGGAATGCGACTGGACCGGTATCTGGCCAAAGCTCTACCCCTCCTTCCGGCCTCTCTGGCTCAGAAATACATTCGCACGAAACGCATTAAGCGCAATGGCGCCCGGGTCCAGCGGGACGACCGGCTGGAAGAGGGCGATGTGCTGCAATTATACATCAGCGACGAATTTTTTAACCATCCCCAGCCAGAAAACGCCTATCTCACCATCACGTCTCCCAAACTGCATATTGTTTATGAGGACGACAACATTCTTTTGGTGGACAAGCAACCCGGTCTGGCGGTACACCCGTATGATGGGGCAGAATACGGCAAAACTCTCATTGATCACATCAAGGCATACCTCTATGCCAAGGGGGAATGGAAGCCCCGGCAGTCCACCTTTGTCCCAGCCCTGTGCAACCGGATCGACCGGAATACGGGCGGCATCGTCGTTGCTGCCAAAAATGCCGAAGCGCTGCGGATTCTTAACCAGAAAGTGGAATACCGCGAAGTGGATAAACGATACCTGGCCGTCATTCAGGGGACCATGACGCCGCCGCAGGGGACGCTGATTGGGCAGATCTTCAAAGACGCCATCAGAAATCGGGTCTACGTCACAAAGTGGCCCCAACGGGGTTCCAAAACCGCTGTGACCTGCTACGAGACCCTCCAGACCAAAAATGGGCTCTCCCTGGTGGAGTGCAGACTGGTCACCGGCCGGACCCATCAGATCCGGGCCCAGTTCGCCTATGCGGGCCATCCCCTCCTGGGAGATGGAAAATATGGCAAGAAAATCAAAGAGCAGGACCGGCGCTATCAGGCCCTGTACGCTTACAAGCTGACCTTCCGGTTCCTCACCGACGCCGGGCTCCTTTCCTACCTAAATAATCAAACGTTTCAGGTAGAAGAGGTCCCGTTTGTCCGGGAATATTTTGCCTAACACGGTTCCCCCGTTGTTTCGGAAAATTGTGACAAAAATTGTTGCGTTTTTTGTTGACAAACGGGGGGATTTCATATATACATATATCTGTTTGTACCCAAATGCGCGGGGTGCGGCAGATTTTCAAAAAAGGAATGGGGGAGGATAAATGTCCAAAGAACTCATCCGTCTTAGGAACCTGGTCATGGAATTTGACGGTGAACGAATTTTAGACAACATCAATCTCTATATCAACGACCACGAATTTCTGACCCTTTTGGGCCCATCCGGCTGCGGGAAAACCACAACTCTCCGAATCATCGGCGGGTTTCTGACGCCTACCTCCGGCGATGTGCTTTTCGACGGTGCGCGCATGAATGACGTCCCCGCTTACAAACGGCAGATCAATACGGTTTTCCAGAGATATGCCTTGTTTCCCCATCTGGATGTGTATGACAACATCGCCTTTGGCTTGCGAATTGCCAAGCAATCCAAAGACGAAATCGACCGGCGTGTCACGGAAATGCTGGAGGTTGTCAGTCTCAAGGGTTACGAAACCAGAAAAATTACCTCCCTGTCCGGCGGGCAGCAGCAGCGGGTCGCCATTGCCCGCGCCCTGGTCAACAGACCCAAGGTGCTGCTTCTGGACGAGCCCCTGGGTGCGTTGGATCTGCGACTGCGGAAAGACATGCAGAACGAACTCAAACGCATTCAACAGGCCATGGGGATTACTTTTATATACGTGACCCACGACCAAGAGGAAGCCCTGGCCATGTCCGACACCATTGTGGTCATGGACAAAGGCCGCATCCAGCAGATTGGCCGGCCCGAGGATATTTACAACGAACCGAAAAACGCGTTTGTCGCGGATTTCATCGGTGAGAGTAACATCCTGGACGGTGTGATGTTGGACGACTGCCTGGTCAAGTTCTTCGGCCGCACCTTTACCTGCGTAGACAAAGGCTTCAACAAAAACGAGCCTGTTGACGTAGTCATCCGGCCGGAAGACATCGACATTGTGGCCCCTGACGGCGGCCACCTCACTGGCACGGTCACCTCCGTCACCTTCAAGGGGCTGAACTACGACATCATTGTGGACTTCAAAGGCTTCAAGTGGCTCATCCAGACCACGGACTATCAGCCTGTGGGGGCCGTCATTGGCATCCGCCTGAACCCGGAGGACATCCATGTCATGCACAAGAGCGAATACTCCGGCCAGTTCGGCGACTACAGCTCCTACTCCGCAGAATACGACGAACTGACGGAGGACGCCGAAGATGCAGAAGAATAACGCCAGGCCCCGGCAGCGGTCCGGTGGCAGCTTTCTCCTAACCGCCCCCTATATCATCTGGATGACTGTGTTCATCCTGATTCCCCTGGGCGTTGTGGTTTTCTACGCCCTGACCGATCCTGTAACAGGGCTCTTTTCCCTGGGCAACCTATCCAAGATTTTCACCGGCGCTTTTCCCCGGATCTTCCTGCGCTCGGTGTGGTACTCCCTGGTTGCCTCTCTCATCTGCCTGGTCATTGGCTACCCCGTGGCCTACTTCATCGCCCGGCAGCGTCCTGGTGTTCAGCGGTTTTTATACTTGCTGGTGATGCTGCCCATGTGCATGAGCTTCCTGCTCCGGACCTTGGCATGGGTGGGCCTTCTCCGGGACACCGGTATCATCAACCAGTTTCTGGGCCTCTTTGGCATCGGTCCCCTGCCCCTCATCCGCACCACCGGAGCGGTCATTCTGGGTATGGTCTACAACTACCTGCCCTATATGATCCTGCCCCTGTATACCATCATTATGAAAATCGATCCGCTGCTTATTGAGGCAGCGGAGGACTTGGGGTGCAGCGGCCGACACGTGTTTTCCCGGGTGATCCTCCCCTTGTCCATGCCCGGCATCATCTCCGGGGTCACCATGGTCTTCGTTCCGGCGGTATCCACCTTCTACATCTCCCAGAAGCTGGGCTCCACCGGTACCACCATGATTGGCGACGTGATTGAAAGCCAATTCAAAAGCGCCAACAACCCCAATCTGGGCGCAGCCCTGTCCCTGGTGCTGATGCTTCTCATTTTCCTGTGTGTGTGGCTCATGAACCGCTTCGCCGGCAGCGATAACGAAGGGAGGGTCATGGTGTGAAAAAGCTGAACAAATTCTACACCGTCTTGATTTTCCTCTTTTTGTACCTGCCCATGTTCGTCCTCATTGTGGCCTCTTTCAACACAGGCAAGGACATCACAGACTTCGAGGGCTTCACCCTAGCGCGGTATGCAGAGCTGTTCCGGGACAATAAGCTCCTGCCCCTTTTGGGGAATTCTCTGAAAATGGCTCTGTTGTCCAGCCTCCTTGCCACAATCATGGGCACAGCCGCTGCCCTGGGCATCCACCGGATGGGGCCCCGGCTCCGCTCCCTCATCCTGTCTGTCACCAACATTCCCATGACCAACCCGGACATTGTCACCGGCGTATCCCTGTCCCTTCTGTTTGTATTCATGGGAACCCTCATGCGGAACAACACCATTTTGGGATTCTGGACCTTGCTGATCGCCCATGTGACCTTCAATCTCCCCTACGTGATCCTCAACGTCATGCCAAAGCTGACGCAAATGGACCCGGCTTTGCAGGAGGCGGCTCTGGATCTGGGATGTACTCCCCTCCAAGCCTTCCGGAAGGTCACCATCCATGAGATCATGCCTGGCATCGTCTCCGGCGCCATCATGGCCTTTACCATGAGCTTGGACGACTTTGTAATCAGCTACTTTGTCTACGGTCCGTCCTATGTAACCCTGCCGGTGGAAATCTACAACTACACCAAAAAGCCTTTGCAACCAAAAATCTACGCGCTCTTTACCCTGCTGTTCGCCCTGATTCTTCTCCTGATGATTCTCATGAATGTCCTTCAGGCCCGGGCTGAGCACAAGAAAAATCTGCAACACGCAGGTCACAAAAAACAGTAACACAACGGAGGTACACACTATGAAAAAAAGATTCTCTCTGTTCCTGGCAGCCGCTCTCACCCTGGGCTGCCTGACGGGATGCAGCCGCTTTGCCACCTCGAACCCCACCACCGGAGGCGATACCCCCTCCGAAACCACCGGCGGTCAGGACGTAACCATCAATGTGTACAACTGGGGCCAGTACATCGCTGAGGGGGATGAAGGCTCCATGGACATTATTGCAGAGTTCGAGAAGGCCTACCCCAACATCCACGTCAATTACACCACCTACGACTCCAACGAAACCATGTATTCCAAGCTGAAGACCGGTGGCATCTCTGTGGATGTGATCATTCCCTCAGACTATATGATCGCCCGCCTTGCCGACGAAAACATGCTCCTGCCTCTGAACTTCGACAACATCCCCAACTACCAGTATATTGACGAGGCCTACAAAAACACCGTTTATGACCCGGAGAATCAGTACTCCGTCCCCTACACCTGGGGCACTGTGGGCATCATCTACAACACCAAATACGTGGACGAAGCAGACGTCACTGGCTGGGAGCTGCTGTGGAATGAGAAGTATGCCAACAAAATCCTGATGTTTGGCAACTCCCGGGATGCATTCGGCATTGCCGAATATCTCCTGGGCTACGATGTAAACACCACAGAAGACGACGCCCTCCAGGCATGCGCCCAGAAGCTGAAGGAGCAAAAGCCCCTGGTTCAGCAATATGTCATGGACGAAATCTTCGACCTGATGGAAAACGAAGAAGCCTGGATTGCTCCCTACTACGCCGGCGACTTCCTGACCATGTCCGCAGAAAACGAAAACCTGGCTTTCTATCATCCGGCCCAGGGCTTCAATCTATTCATTGACGCCATGTGCATCCCCTCCTGCTGCCAGAACAAGGAGGCCGCCGAGACCTTCATCAACTTCCTGTGCAAGCCGGAAATTGCCGGTGCCAATATGGATTGGCTGGGTTACGGCACGCCGGAGACTGCCGCTAAGGAATTCATGGACCCGGAAGCCGTGGCCAGTCCGGTCGCCTATCCCGATGAAGAAACCCTGGCGAAAGGCACCGCTTTCTGCTTCCTGCCCACCGCCACCAATCAGCGCATGGAAGAGCTGTGGCTCTGGGCCAAAACTGAGTAAATCACATCGCCTTCGGGGCAGACCAGTGGTCTGCCCCGAAGCCATATCAGAAAGTGCTGAACAACATGAAACATTCGACAAACAGAAGGAAATTACTGGCGGGAATCCTCACCCTGGCCTGGTTGGGTTTGATTTGGGGCAACTCCTTTCTGCCCGGGGAGAATTCCGCCGCAGTCAGCGGCTTCGTCGGGGAGCTGCTCTCCAAAGTCTTCGGTCCCAAGGTGCTGGAAGCGACCTTTCTTCTCCGGAAGCTGGCCCATTTTACGGAATTTGCCATTCTAGGCGGACTTCTGGCCTGGAATGCGAAACTGTGGCGCCGTTCCCGCTCCCTTCCAGCCCTGGCCGGTCTTTTGGCTGCCATGACAGACGAGACCATCCAGCTGTTCTCCCCTGGCAGAGCGTCCAGGGTAGCAGACGTCTGGATCGACTTTGCTGGTTTACTCACAGGACTGCTCCTCTTCCATTGGTTCCACCGCCAGAAAAAGAACGAGACGGAGCGTAGTCGCCGCTCCGATGTTTAAGTATTTTTAAGGTTTCTAGATTATACTGGTGTGGAAAGGATTCCATCTTGACTGTTTCTGCCGCTGCTTTTTGGCGGGAGATCTGGCAGGATGAGTGTCTCCCTTTCCTTTCCATCATTTTCTTTCTTTCGTCCGGAAGTCCCGTCCCTGACTTCCGGACACCCCTATGCACCGAAGATGGGTCTGTCACAGAGCAGAACGAGTTTGCTCCCTCCGTTCTGTGACAGGCCCATCTTTTTACCTTTCTCCCTCAAAAAACGATGGATTGTTCAGAACCAGTCGTGATACGATGAGGCAATCTGAACCGTCCACCAGTCCGCCTGGCTGGAAACGGTCCCATGGAAGGGAGCACACATCATGAGATTTCAAGGTAAAGTCGCCATTGTCACTGGCGGCAGCCGCGGCATTGGCTATGCCACCGCTGCGGGCTTTCTAAACGAGGGGGCAACCGTGGTACTTTGTGCCAGCCGTCAGGAAACTGCAGAGCAAGCAGCAAAGCAGCTCCGGCAGGCAACTCCCACTGCTCAAGTAGAAGGCATCTGGCCCGACCTGAGCAGCTTCTCAGAGGTCCAATCTGCCTTTGACGCCGTAGCAGAGCGATATGGACGGATTGACATCCTGGTCAACAACGCCGGTGTCTCCGAAAGTACCCCCTTCTCCGCTTATACCGAAGAGACCTTCCGGCGAGTGATGGAGCTGAACGTCATGGGGATCTACCACTGCTCCCGGGCTGTCTGCCCTCATATGGAGCGGCAGGGCAGTGGTGTGATTTTGAATACTTCCTCCATGGTCAGCCGCTATGGCCAACCCAGCGGCATCGCTTACCCCACCTCCAAGTTTGCCGTCAACGGCTTCACCCTCTCCCTGGCCAGAGAACTGGCGCCCAAGGGAATTCGGGTCAATGCTGTAGCTCCCGGCATCACACAGACTGACATGCTCCGCGCCGTCCCCAAGGAAGTCATCGATCCCCTCATCGCCCAAATTCCTCTGGGCCGCCTGGGTCAACCAGAGGACATTGCCAATGCCTTCCTTTTCCTGGCCTCGGAGGAAGCATCGTATCTCACCGGCGTAGTGCTGCCTGTAGACGGATTGGCCAGATGTTGATTCTCCGCTCAGACCAGCAGCATCGGATCCCGCAGGTAGACTACAGCCCCACGGCAAAGCCGTGGGGCTGCTTTTTATGTCCTTGGGCCCAGATGGTTTTGCCCTGCTTCGTCATCTCATCAACAGGGCGGGTAATCTTCGAGAAATCTCTATCCCAGCACAGGAAGGTATGGAAAGGACGGTTGGGCGCTTCCGGCGCTTCAGCCGCTTCTCCATAGGGCACATCCTGGGTCCCGTCCCAATTCAGGAACCGCACCGGGAAGGTCTCCAGGGTAAACCGTGCGTGAATGGTGCGCTGGTGTAGCCTGGCTCATTGTTGGTGAAGGTATATCGCTCCACAGGTCCCACAGACACCCCATCTACCAGCACATCCGCAATGGTGTAGGGCCAATCCGCTTCGATCCGATGGGTATCACTTCCCCCATGGGAATCCTCCCGTCTTTGCGGCACCACAGGGACCTTTCTCCCTCCATTGTAGCTGTAATGGTAGCATGATTGCAATTCTCCGGGTCCACCGTCACCGTGGCCACCTCCGGGCTGGAGGAAACCCAGGACAGGGGATCGCGAATCTCCACTTCCCTTTCCCACCGTACTCCCAAAAAACGCCGCCTGATTTTCGCAGGCGGCGTTTTTTGGGGTACCATTTATTTTGCCTTGGTCTCGCAGTACAGGCATCGATAGGTCCTGGTCTTGGGATCTGCCAGGCGGAACACATGGGGCAGCTCCTGCTCTGTGGAGGAGATGCACCGGGGGTTCTTACAGTGGATCACATTGGTCAGCCGCTCCGGTAGGGTCAGCTGCAGCTTCTTCACCGTCTCGCCGTCCCGGATGATGGCCACCGTAACGCCGGGATCCACGTAGCCCAGAATGTCCATATCCACGTGAAAATCGGTGTCGATTTTGATGATGTCTTTCTTGCCCATTTTCTGACTGACGGCGTTTTTGATCAGGGCCACAGAGCAGTCCAGCCGGTCCAGCTTCAGGAGCTGATACAGCTCCATGCCCTTTCCGGCAGTGATGTGATCGATGACAATGCCATTCTTAATGGAATCAATGTTCATTTATTGCACCTCCAGCAGCTTCAGAATCAAGGCCATCCGCATAAATTTGCCGTTGAGCACCTGCTTGAAGTAGCAGGCCCGGGGATCGGCGTCAATGGCCACAGCAATCTCATTCACACGGGGCAGGGGGTGGAGAATGGCCAGATCCTGCTTGGCCCCCGCCAGCTTCTCTGGGGTCAGAATGTAGCTGTCCTTCAGGCGGAGGTAATCCTCCTCATTGAAGAACCGCTCCCGCTGGACCCGGGTCATATACAGGATGTCCAGCTCCGGCATCACAGCCTCCAGATCTGTCGTCTGGATATAGGGAATGCCCTGATCCCTCATCTTCTGCTTCACATAGCTGGGGACCTTCAGCTCATCCGGAGAGATGAGGACAAACTTCACCCCCAGATACCGGCTCATGGCGTCGATGAGCGAGTGGACCGTCCGGCCAAACTTCAGGTCGCCGCACAGACCCACCGTCAGATTCTCAAAGCTGCCCTTCTCCCGATAAATGGTCAGCAAATCGGCCAGGGTCTGGGTGGGATGATTGTGGCCGCCATCTCCCGCGTTGATCACAGGGACCGAGGCATTCATGGCCGCCACCAGGGGCGCACCCTCCTTGGGGTGGCGCATGGCAATGATGTCGGCGTAGCAAGAGACGGTCTTTGCAGTATCGGCGACGCTCTCGCCCTTGGCGGCAGAGCTGCTCTGGGCTTCCGAGAAGCCCAACACATTGCCGCCCAGCTCATACATCGCCGCCTCAAAGCTGAGCCGGGTCCGGGTGGAGGGCTCGAAGAACAGGGTGGCCAGTTTCAGCCCCCGGCACTTTTCGCTGTACTTTTTGGGATTTGCAATGATGTCATTGGCTGTGGCAATGAGCTCGTCCAGCTCCTCCACAGACAGATCCAGAATGTTGATGACACTTCTTTTCATTTTGTACCTCCAATCCAGCTTTCGTCCGAGGGGTTGTCCCGGAAGGCAAGGAGCCGGGCAACGTCCTGGGGACGGATATAGTGTTCCTCTGCGGCCACCTGAGCAATGATGTCAAAATTGGTCAGGCTCACGTTTTTCACCTGGGCCTCCGCCAGACGCTGCAGGCCCTTGGCCATGCCATAGGTGAAGATGCTCACCACACCCAACACCTGGGCGCCGGCCTCCCGGAGAACCTGCACCACCTCCAGAACGCTGCCGCCGGTGGAGATGAGGTCCTCCACCACCACCACCTTCTGACCGGGCAGGAGCTTGCCCTCAATCTGGTTCTGCCGGCCGTGGTCTTTGGCCCCGCTACGCACATAACCCATGGGCAAGCCCATCAGGTGGCCCGTAATGGCGGCGTGGGCAATGCCCGCCGTGGAGGTACCCATCAGGACCTCCACCTCCGGGTAGTGCTCCCGAATGAGGGAGGCCAGCCCCTGCTCCACGTCAGTGCGGACCTCCACATCGGTCAGAGTCAGCCGGTTGTCACAATATACCGGGCTCTGGATGCCCGAGGCCCAGGTAAAGGGCTGGTCCGGCCGAAAAAAGACCGCCTGAATCTTCAACAAATCCCTGGCAATTTGAATCGAAAGTTCCATGATTTCCTCCTGTGATACATGAATTTTCAGTCTTGGATTATGCACCCACAAACTCTGACACGCAGCGCTCATAGGCAGCCACAGGGTCAGGCGCCTGGGTGATGGGGCGGCCCACAACGATATAGTCCGAGCCAATCTCTCTGGCCTGCGCCGGGGTCATCACCCGGACCTGGTCTCCCACTTCCCCGTCGGCAAAGCGGACCCCCGGCGTGACCGTCAGAAAGTCCTGGCCACAGGCCTGGTGCACCGTTCCAGCCTCCAGGGGGGAGCACACCACACCGTCCAGACCCGCCGCACGGGCTGTCTGGGCATAGTGCATCACCACCTGTTCCAGAGGCTTCTCAATGAGCAGATCCCGTTCCATCCGCTCCTGGCTGGTGGAAGTGAGCTGGGTCACCGCAATGAGCAGCGGACGGCTGCCATCAGGCCGGGTGAGCCCCTCCAGAGCCGCCTCCATCATGGCCTTGGTCCCGGCCGCATGGAGATTCACCAAATCCACATCCAGGCGGCTCAAAACCGCCATGGCCTTCTTCACCGTGTTGGGAATGTCGTGCAGCTTCAGATCCAGGAAAATTTTATGTCCCCGCTCCTTGATCTCCCGGACCATCTGGGGGCCCTCGGCGTAGTATAGCTCCATGCCGATTTTTACAAAAGGCTTCTTCCCGGGAAACCGGTCCAGGAAGGCCAGCGTCTCGTCCCTGCTCCCGAAGTCGCAGGCAATGATCACATCTTTACCCATGGTGTGCGCCTCCTATGATTTCTTCTAAGCGTCCTATGTGGTACTGCTCCATCACCTGGGGCAGCTCCCGGATGATGGTTTGGCAGATCAGCGGATCCGTCAAGTTGGCGGCTCCCACCTCCACTGCCGTGGCGCCTGCCAACATCAGCTCAACGACATCCTGGGCGGAAGTCACGCCGCCCATACCCACAATGGGGATGGACACAGCTTCATACACCTGGTACACCATCCGCACCGCCAGGGGGAAGATGGCAGGGCCGGACAGACCTCCCGTGGTATTGGCCAGCAGCGGCTTCCGCCTGGCCAGGTCCAGCCGCATGCCCAGAACCGTATTAATGAGGCTGATGCCGTCGGCCCCCGCCTCCTCGCAGGCCCTGGCAATGGCGGCAATGTCCGTCACATTGGGCGAGAGCTTGACCAGGACCGGCTTGTGGGTGACTGCTTTCACTGCCCGTGTCACCTCTGCCGCAGAGGCTGGATCGGTGCCAAAGCTCATGCCGCCGCCGTGGACATTGGGGCAGCTGATGTTGACCTCCAGCCATCCCACCTGCTCCTCTCCGTCCAGCTTCCGGCACACCTCCACATAGTCCTCCACGGAAAAGCCGGAGACATTGGCCATCACCGGCTTGTGGAAATATGCCTTCATCTGGGGCAATTCATAAGCCAGCACATGGTCGATTCCTGGATTTTGCAGACCCACTGCATTGAGCATCCCAGCGGGGCACTCGGCAATCCGGGGCGTGGGGTTGCCAAACCGGGGCTGCCGGGTGGTGCCCTTAAAAGAAAAGGTGCCCAAAATATTGATATCATAAAAAGCGGCAAACTCTGCCCCATAGCCGAAGGTTCCGGAAGCCGGGATGACCGGGTTATCCAGGGGCAGGCCGCACAGGGTTACGTTCAGACTCACAGAATCACCTCCCCCCGGCAAAATACCGGGCCGTCCTTGCACACCCGGCGGGGGCCGTTTTGGGTCTGGATGGTGCAGCCCATACAGGCCCCAAAACCGCAGCCCATCCGCTCTTCCATGCTGTATTGGCCCGGAGTTTGGGCCGCCTGCTCAATGGCCCGGAGCATGGGCAGGGGGCCGCAGGCGTAAAAGTAAGAATAGGGCCTGTCCATGGCGTCGGTGACAAATCCGGCGCGGCCATAGCTGCCGTCTGCTGTGGTCACAGTGACAGCCGCTCCCAGCTCCCGGAACCGGTCTTCATAGAATACCTCGCTTCCGGTATTGAAGCCCAACACCACCGACGGCTGCTTGCCCTGGGCCACCAGCGCCCGGCACAGGCCGTACAGCGGCGGCACTCCCACGCCGCCACCCAAAAGCAACGGCTGCCCGCCGGATGGCGCCAGGTCATAGCCATTGCCCAGACCGGTGAGCAGATTCAGTACCGTTCCGGCAGGCAGCTCCGCCATGTCGCCGGTGCCTCTGCCTACCACCTTGTAGACCAGCGCCAGACGTCTTGCCCCCCACCAGCAGACGGATATGGGCCGCCGCAAAAACAGGCCAGGAAGCTGAATCTCCACAAACTGACCTGGATTTTTGATTTCAGAAGTATCCCCCTCCAAAATCATTTCAAAAACTACGTCCGTAAGCGCATGGTTCTCCACCACTTGAAATTCCCCTGGCTTCATACCATTCTCCCTCCTATCTCCCCAGAACCCGGATTGCATCCAAAATTGGTTCCTTGTTCCAGCCATGCCAGCACGCCTCCTACGATGGTGGCTTTGCAGCGGCCAAAGACCGTCTCACCCGCAAAGGGCGTGGCCCGGCCCATGGTTTGAAATTCTGCCGGATCAATGGAGTAAGAGGCGTCCAGGTCCCAAATGCTGTAATCCGCTCCCTGGGGTAGGCCAAACCGGGCCCGGGGGGCGATACTCATCCGCTGCACCAGGGTCTCCAGGGGCAGGATCCCGGTTTTCACCAATCCGGTGTACAAGACCGGAAAGGCCGTCTCCAGTCCCACCACCCCCATCAGGCTCTTCTCCAGTCCCCTGCCCTTTTCCTCGGCGCTGTGGGGCGCGTGGTCCGTGGCAATCATATCCACGGTACCGTCCAAGAGACCCTCCAGCAGCGCCTGCCGGTCCTCCTCCCCCCGGATGGGCGGATTCATTTTAAACCGGCCGTCCTCCTGGAGCATTTCATCGTTTTTCAGTAGATAATGGGGGCCGGTCTCACAGGTGACATTCAGTCCCTCCGCCTTGGCCTGGCGGATGAAGGCCACGGTCTCCTTTGCCGAGACGTGGCACACGTGGTAGGCGCAGCCGGTCTCTCTGACCAGGCGCAAGTCCCGGGCCACCGGCCCCCACTCACTTTCGGAGCAGATCCCCCGGTGACCATGGCGCTGGGCGTAGACGCCGTCGTGAATGTACCCTCCCCGCAGCAAGCGGTTGTCTTCGCAGTGCGCCGCCACCACCTTGCCCAGGCGCTTGGCCTCCAGCATGGCCTGCCGCATCATCGACTCCGACTGCACACCCCGGCCGTCGTCGGAAAAGGCCACCACATGGGGGGCCAAGTCTGCCAGGTCCGCCAAAACCTCCCCCTGCTCCCCCACTGTGAGGGCGCCATAGGGATGGACCCGAACCACGGCGTCTCGCTTTATGGCCTCCAGCTCCGGCGCCAAATGCGCCGGGCAATCCGGCACAGGATTCAGATTCGGCATGGCGCACACATCGCTGTACCCACCCCGGGCGGCAGCTCGGGTGCCCGTGAATATGGTTTCTTTATAAAAAAAACCCGGCTCCCGAAGATGTACATGCACATCCACAAGACCCGGCAACAAAAAACAATTCTGCAGCTCCAAAACAGAAACACTACCGCCACAGTGGGAACGAGGCTCCATGCAGGGAATCTCCAAATCCTGAATCAAACACTTCTCCCCATCCATCACGTGTGCGTTTTTCAAACGAATCACCATGGGAATTCCCTCCTGACACTCAAAATTTCCATTAGGCGGATTGTACCATATTCCGGCATCCTCTGTCAAGAGAGAACTAAGAAATTTTTCACAGCAAAGGGAACCGCCCCGGATTGAACCATCCAACCGGTTCCACGTGTCCTTCCTTCAAAAACACCGTACGCTTCCCAGGCATTTTCTGTAAATTTGTAATGCCTACCACGGGCGGACACATAGGTCCGCCCCTACGATGAAATACCAACACAGTGCATAAACAGATTCTTCAGCATTACTGCAAAACACACCCATTTTCTGCCTAATAGGGGGCATTAAAATGACAAAATACGTCAGGTAACCTCTGCCCAGCTTCCCCATTCTCCGTAGGGGCGGACCCATGTGTCCGCCCAGCAGTAACATTAATACGTCTTCCGCCCCTTTTCGGCAAATTCGTAATGCCTACTACGGGCGGACACATAGGTCCGCCCCTACGGCGAATAACGAAGATGAGCGGAAATCGTCCCACACATTTTGTCATTTAATGCCCCCTGTTGGTTGGAAAAGGGGCGCATTCTACGGCAACGTATGAATGTGATAGGAACCTGAGGGCTGGCATCGTCAGCAGCTTCAGCCAAATTCCCAGCTGGCGTCTTCCATCTCCGCCCGCTTTTCCCGGCACAGGAGCTGGCTCACCGTCCGTTCCACATCTGCTCCTTCATACAGAACCTGATAGGCTGCGGCCGTAATGGGCAATTCCGCCCCCAAGCGGCTGGCCAGCAGGTGGGCCGAGCGGGCGGCGTAATAGCCCTCCACCACAGCTCCCACTTCGGACATCGCCTCCTCTGGGGTCCTGCCCTGGCCAATGAGGATACCGGCCCGGCGGTTTCTGGAGTGCATCGAGGTGCAGGTGACAATCAGATCCCCCACCCCGGCAAGGCCGGTAAAGGTCTCCCGCCGGGCCCCCAAGGCCAGCCCCAGACGGGCCGTCTCTGTGAGGCCCCGGGTCATCAGCATGGCTTTGGTATTGTCCCCAAAGCCCAAACCGTCGGAAATTCCGGCGCACAGGGCGATGACGTTCTTGAGAGCGCCTCCCAGCTCCACACCCACTACGTCTGGATTGACATACACCCGGAACCGGTCAGACATAAACGCATCCTGAACCAACTCCGCAGCCGCCCGGTCTCCACAAGCGGCTACACAGCCGGTGGGAATCCCCCGGGCCACTTCCTCGGCATGGCTGGGACCGGACAGGACCGCCACAACGTGACCCGTGACCTCCTCGGCCACCTGGGACATCCGCAAAAGAGTCTCCGGTTCAATGCCCTTGGTGACAGACACCAAGAGACTCTGCCGGTCCAGATATGGCGCCACCGTCTGGCACACCGTCCGGAAGGGAAAGGAAGGAGATGCCAAAACCACCAGCTCCTGTCCCTGGACACACGCCGGGTCCCCGGAACAAGTCATCTCTGGCGGCAGGACCGTCCCAGGGAGCGTGGGATTCATCCGGCTGCTGGTCATCGCCGCCGCCTTCTCTGGATTATGGGACCAAAGTGTGACCTCGTGACCGTTTTTACACAGATGGACCGCCAGGGCTGTCCCCCAGGCGCCGCTTCCCACAACTGCAATTTTCATGTACGTTCCCCTTTCCGGCGAAAGGAAACCTTCCGCTCTGTCCCATGGCACAGTCGCTGGAGATTTCCCCGGTGCATAAACACAGCCAGAAGTCCAATCACCACCGCTGCCGCCACCACCCAGGGTCGCTCCCCGTGGAGCACCCAGAAGCTGACACCCAAAGCCACCGCCGCCAGACAGGAACCCAAGGACACATACCGCGACAGCAGCACCGTAATACCAAACACACCCAAAATCAACAGCGCAATCCGCCAGTCCGCCACAAATGCCACCCCTAGGCCGCAGAGGATTCCCTTCCCCCCCCGGAAGCCCAGGGTCACCGGATAATCATGACCCAGAGAGACAAACACACCGGCCAGCATCGCGCCCTCCATCCAGTATCCATAGGGTTCCAGCAGCAACGCGCCCAAATAGGATGCCAAAAGCGCCTTCCCCAGATCCAGGAGAATCACCAGCCCGGTTTTACTCAGTCCGTAGTTCCGGATATAATTGGTCATACCGGCATTTCCACTGCCGTGTGTACGGACGTCGTCCCGGTCCAGCAGACTGGATACCGTCACCGCGCCGTTTAGATTCCCCAGGAGATACGCTGCCAACGCCGCAGTCAGAATGCGCGAAAGTAATCCCTCCATGGCCTACTCCTCCTTATCACCTTTCTGACGAATGGTCATGCGGACAGGCGTCCCGACCAAGCCAAACACGCCCCGAATCTGGTTCTCCAAATACCGCTGATAAGAAAAATGGAACAGCCGGGCATCGTTGCAGAAGATCACGAAATGGGGCGGCTTGACCCCGGCCTGGGTCATATAGTAGATCTTTAAGCGGCGGCCTTTGTCCGAGGGCGGCTGGACCCGGGCGGTGGCATCCGCCAGGACGCTATTGAGCGCGCCGGTGGTCACCCGCATGGCATTGCTCTGGGCCACCTGGTTGATCACCTCGTAGAGCTTGTCCACCCGCTGTCCTGTAAGCGCAGAGAGAAATACCACCGGCGCATAGGGCATGAAGCTGAGGTCCTGTCGGACCTGGACCTCCATGTCCCGCATGGTGTTGGTCTCCTTCTCCACTAGATCCCACTTGTTGACGGCAATGAGCACCGCCTTACCGGCCTCATGGACCAGACCGGCAATCTTGGTGTCCTGCTCCGTGACGCCCTGGGTGGCGTCAATCATCACAATGCACACGTCCGCCCGCTCAATGGCGCTGACGGAGCGCAGATTGCTGTAGCGCTCAATGGCGTCATCCACCCGGGATTTCCGGCGCATGCCGGCAGTATCAATGAAGCAGTATTTGCCGAAGTCGTTTTCAAAATAGCTGTCAATGGCGTCCCGGGTGGTGCCGGCCACGTCGGAGACAATGACCCGTTCCTCTCCCAGGATCCGGTTCAGGAGGCTGGATTTGCCCACATTGGGACGGCCGACTATGGCCACCCGGGTGAGCGTCTCGTCTTCCTCCTGGGGCGCCGCCTCCGGGAAATGATCGACACACCAGTCCAGCAGGTCGCCGGTCCCGTGGCCGTGGACGGCAGAGACTTCCAGGGGATCTCCCAGACCCAGGGCATAAAATTCATAAACATCCGGGTTGACGCCACCCACGGCGTCGCATTTGTTGACCGCCAGAATCACCGGCTTCCGGGACCGCTGCAAAATCGTCGCCACAGCGGCATCCGCAGCCGTCAGGCCCACTTTGACGTCGGTGACCATGATAATGGCGTCGGCCAGTTCAATGCCAATTTCCGCCTGACGGCGCATGAACTGGAGAATCTCACTGTCGGTCCCCGGCTCAATGCCGCCGGTGTCCATCAGGTCAAAGGTACGGCCCCGCCACTCGCAGGAACCGTAGATCCGGTCCCGGGTCACCCCCGGGGTATCCTCCACGATGGCGGCCCGCTGGCCGGTCAGTTTATTAAAGAGCATGGATTTGCCCACATTGGGGCGGCCCACTATGGCCACCAAAGGTTTCGGCATACGGAATTCCTCCTATATCCATCGTTGGCCTTGTAAATTCTACCACATATTATGACACACAGACAGGAATTGGTCAAGGGAAAAGCACCACGCAGTCAGGGAATCCAACTGCCTCCTATCTCAACTTCTTGGAGAGATACAGCGCCAGAGAGTCGTCATTGCAGTACACTCCATTTTGCTCACATACCTCATCACCATACCAGACGCCGGTGCCGTCGGGAAGATAGCCCCGCTTCACATACATCCGCTGGGCGCTGCCGTAGCCCCTGTGCAGGCCCACGCCAAGGTAAACCACCTCCGCATACTGTGCCGCAATTTGCTCGGCAAGATCCATGAGCTTACTGCCCACCCCCTGTCGCCGGTATGGTTCCAGCACACCAAAGTCGACAATTTCGGGATACCCCCGGTTTGCAAACGCTCCCCACTGGGAATCCGGATAGACGTTCACATAGCCTGCAACCTGGCCCTGATACTCCGCCACCAGAGAAATGGACCGGCCCTCTGCCTGATGCTGCAATCTCATCTGGTACTTTTCCCCGTCGGCGTCCCACCCCTGGTCTCTTTCTCCCTGGGTAATCACGGGCACGTCGCTCTGCCGCATATTTCGTATTAATATTTTGCCATCATCATAGTAAACCATACAGAACCTCCCTGGGCGCCAAATGAAAAGCAGAAGGCAAAGAAAAAGAGGAAGGCGGAAATGTGCCTTCCTCTTGCTTTCTTCGCCTCTTACTTGGACTCCACAGCGACAACCTGACGGCCATTGTAGTAGCCGCAGGCCTTGCAAGCTCTGTGGGGCAGGCAGAACTCGCCGCACTTGGGGCAAGCAACCACGCCGGGGGCGGCCAGCTTCCAGTTGGAGCCGCGGCGCTTGTCGCGTCTTGCCTTGGAAACTTTACACTTTGGAACAGCCATGCGTGACACCTCCTTAGTTCGAACTGCTTTTCACAGCGTCAAAATTTACATATCTTTGAGAAGCTGCTTTAAAGCAGCAAAACGGGGGTCCGGTTCCGGCTCACAGCCACAGGGGCCGTCGTTCAGGTTCGCGCCGCACCGGCAGCACAGGCCTTTGCAATCCGGTTTGCACAGAAGCTTGGAATCCATGTTCAGGACAAACGCCGTGGTCACAATGTCATCCAGATCTGCGCTGTCGCCTTCCAGCTGGAAAACCCACTCATCTTCGTTCTCTTCATCGGCCAGCTCCGTCACCAGGACGGCAGAGATGGGGAACTCCACCTCCCGCTGAAACTCCTTGGCACAGCGGTCACAGACGCCATGGAGCCGCGTTGTCAGCTTTCCCTCCAGCACCAGGACCCCGGCGGTGTTGCGCACCACACCGGAAGCCAAGACCGGCTCTTGCACCGGATAAGAGGAGCCAAAGCAAAGATCACGAAAATCCAGACTGGTAGAAAAAGAAACCGAAGCGCCGGGACAATCAATGATGTTAGACAGACCGAGCAGCATAGTAACCCCTTCCTTGCAGTCATGCAGGAGATATTATAGAAGATTTGGGGGCGTTTGTCAAACATTATTTTTGCAGATTTGGGGCTTTTTGTGAAAATTCCGCCTCGGTAGCCTCCTTTAGGAAATGAAGCAGGTAGCACAGGGCCAGCAAATCCGCGCTGCCCCCGGGGGAGAGATGTCGCGCAATGAGCGCCCGGTCCAGCTGGTTCACTCCCTCCCAATCCGGGAACCTCTGAAACAGCGCTTCCGCCTCCGCAGCCGTTTGTTTTTGGGCGTCTATGCCTCCCCGGGCCATCAAATTGGTATCCTCCGTGGTTCCCATCAGGGCCAAGAGGGTCCGGCAGCCGGCGTCGTTCCAGGACAGGCCCTGACGCAAGCTCTCCTCCAGGACCGGTAGCCCCACCTCCCGGACGGCGGGAAAGCCCGCCTCCGCCTGCCCACGGACCCCTGTGACGCCATGGCGCAGGTATAGGACCTCTCCGGCGGTGCGGGCCGTCTCCGGCGTCAAATGCCGGTAATCCCGGTGCACCAGCCCCCTTGCCAGGGCCGCGCACTGGTCCAGAACCGCCTCCGGGTCTCCCCAGGTCTCCCGGGGCAGCTGGCCTAAGGCGGCGCAGCACAGACCCATGGAAAAGATGGCGCCCTTGTGGGTATTGACTCCTCCGGTAGCCGCCAGCATGGCCTGTTCCGCCAGCTTCCCCTCCCACCGCAGGGAGGAAAAGAGCGCCTCCGGCTCCGTCTCTCCTTCCATCCCCTGCCGGACGCATCGCTCAAAATAGGGAAACAGAGCCGGCGCGCTGTTCAGGAAGGTGAAAAGATCCATATCCCGGTGGCTGCCGCTGTTTTGCCGGTCCACCAGCCCCGGCTTTGGGGTGACACAGACCTCATACAGCAGACTCCGGCAGGCCAGCTGCGCCACAGTCTGCCCATCTTGCCGGGCAAAGGCCTCCCGCAGGATGGCTTCTGTGCGTTGCCACAGCTCCGGAATCCCATGTCTCCGGCTCCGGGCGCAGGCCCACGCCGGGTCGCCGCAGACCAGGCAGCGCCTGGCAGAAAGTCCCATGGCCTGCCGCTCCGCCTTTTCACCCCTGGAATCCAGCACATCCAGATCCAGCAGACGGCCAATTTCGCAGCGATCCTCCAGCTCCACCGTCAGCTTTTTCAGGGAAGAGGCCGCCCCCTCCACCACATAAAAGCCTTCGTTGCCGGTGACCTCCATGTGCCGCTCCTGGTGCAGGCACCGGAAACCGCCGCTTGCCAGCTGCCCCAGCAGCCGCCGCTCCCCCTCCAAAAAGCCTCGCCGGATGAGCCGGTTGTTCTTCACCGGACCGGCAATGTTCATGGTCAGGCACACCAAGCTCTGCCCGTACTGCTCCAGCAGCGCCCGCTGCCGCAAAACCCGGCGCTCTTTGGCGGCCAGCATCTGTTCCAAAGTCACATGCTTTTCCCCCATCGCTCTCTCCTCCTGCGCACTTTTCATCTGAACCATACAGAAATGATGTTCACAAAATACAATAGGCCGCTATATCGTACCAAAAATTTCAACATTTTGCAACACATCTGGACAAAGGACCATGAGAAAGGTTCAAACCCTTGACAGGGGGTCCCCGGTACAGTATGATGTTCTCAAATCCGCACTTTAAGACCCAAAATACCCCAAAATCCACAAAATTCGGAGGATACGATGCAGTACACAGTCGGAGAAATGGCCAAGCGGCTTCATGTCGCGCCCTCAACCTTGCGGTATTATGACAAAGAAGGGCTGCTCCCCTTTCTGGAGCGCTCCAGTGGCGGAATTCGGATTTTTCAGGATTCCGATTTTGAATGGCTGTCCATCATCTCCTGTCTGAAGCAAACGGGCATGCCCATCAAAGACATCAAAGCCTTCATCGACTGGTGCATCGAAGGCGACGCCACCATTCCCCAACGTCTGGGGCTCATCGATCAGCAGCGCCAGCGTGTGTTGGAGCAGATTGAGCAGCTCCAGGCAACCCTCCACATTCTGGATTACAAGCACTGGTATTACGAAACCGCTCAAAAAGCCGGCACCTGCGCCATTCACGAAACTCTGACAGAAGCGGACATCCCCCCAGCGCTTCAAGACGCCTGCCGCTGCATCAAAGGGGCTGCCGACTAACGCCCATGTGACCCCAGCTTGGAGGCAACACCCCCTCTGCGTCATTTCGCCGGCAATCACCGTGTCAAAATGGACTTGATGTGCTTGCTCAGTCCATTTTTCGGCCAAACTTGACATTGGCAGCAGGCAGAAGTATAATAAACTCAATTTTTCAGATCGGAGTGTCTGTATGAAACGGGCGTTAAAATGGATTCTTTCCCTCTTCCTTGTGCTGGTCCTGCTGTTGGGCGCAGCCTGGTTTTTCCTTCGCTATCAACCTGAGATCACCACCGGCTGGCTCACCAGCTGGGCCGATCACGCACTGGAGTCCGGCCGCTATTCCAGCGCCATTCGGTACTATACTTGGGCCTACCGCCTCTCGGATCGGGACCCGGCGCTTGCCGTCACTCTGGCCGATGCTTACAAAGCAAGCGGGAACTATACCAAAGCGGAGTACACCCTGGCCAACGCCATTGCCGCCGGTGGCCAGCTGCCTGTATACGAAGCCCTGTGCCAGACTTATGTAGAGCAGGACAAGCTCCTGGACGCCGTGTCGATGCTGGATCAGGTGGCCGATCCCGCCATCAAGGCGCAGCTGGACGCCCAGCGTCCCGCCGTTCCCACCTCCAGCGTAGAACCCGGCTTTTACAGCCAATATATGAACGTCACCTTATCCGGTCAGGGGAGCCTCTATGTGAGCATCGGAGATGGGTTCCCCTCCACTGCCTCCCCCTATCAGGATCCCATTCCCCTGGAGCTGGGCGAAACCTCCATTCGGGCTGTGGCCGTGGGGGAAAACGGCTTGGTCAGCCCCCTGGCCATTTTTGGCTATACCATTTCCGGCGTGGTGGAGCCGGTGGAGCTGACTGATCCTGCACTGGACGCCTGCGTTCGTGAAATTCTCGGCCGGGGCGCCGACAGTCCCCTCACCACAGCCGACTTGTGGGGTGTGGAAACGCTGACCGTCCCCTCGGAGGCCTCCAATCTGGAGGATCTGCAGCATTTCACCGGTCTCACCACCCTGGTCATCCAGGGCCAGGCCAGTTTGAATCTCAGCTTCCTCTCCCAGATGACAGAGCTCACAACGCTGGACCTGTCCGGCAGCACCGTCTCGGCCCAGGACCTGCCTCTCATTGGGGGACTCGGGAAGCTCACTTCCCTGAACCTGTCGGGATGCAGCCTGTCCACCCTGTCTGGCTTGGAGTCTCTCACCACCCTCACCAGCCTGGACCTGTCCAATAACAGCGTCTCAGACCTGTCTCCCCTGGCCGGCTGCAAGGGACTCACCACCCTGAACCTTCAGCGCAATGCCATCGCCAGCTTTGCCCCCCTGGCCAATCTGGCAGACCTCACCAACCTGGACCTATCTTATAACGCACTGGCAGACTTCACCCCGGTTGCCACCTGTGTCGCTCTGCAATCTCTGAATGTTTCCAACAACGTCCTGCCCAACCTCTCCGGCATCGGCAGTCTGATCGCTTTAGCGGAGCTGGACGCCTCCTACAACCAGCTGACTGAAGTCACCGGATTGGGCAGCTGCACCACGCTCAAAAAGCTAAGCCTGGCCAACAACGCCCTCACCGCCATGGATGAGCTGGCCACTTTGGTTCATGTCACCGACATGAACGTCTCCTATAATGACATCCTCACCATTCCAGACTTCCCTGCAGACGCTGACCTCGTGATATTCAACGGCTGCCACAATTACTTTGAAGATGTCAGCGGCCTGGCCGGTCTCAACACTTTGAATTATGTCTACCTGGATTACAACAACATCTCAGATATCAATGTCCTGTCCAGCTGCATCAATCTCATCCAAGTGGGCGTCTTCCAGACCAATGTCTCCGACGCCTCCGCCCTGCTGGATATGAACGTCATTGTGAGCTATAACCCAACTTAACAGTTTCACCAACGGGGCCTGTTGTAAGAAGAAACTTCTCACAACAGGCCCCGCTTTCCCGGTCACACCCCAGCTCTTGTAGGGGCGCACAGCGTGCGCCCGCCAGCAGGCACTGCAAATTTGCCGAGGACTTTCATCCAAGGTCGCCGTGATTTACCCCTGGAGTCCCTCCAACAGCAGCTCCAGGGCCCGGCAGCAGGCTGCCTCCCGGATCTCGTCCCGGTTTCCCTGGAACCGGCACAGGACGCTCTTCACCCCGCCGGGCCAGGCGCAGCCGATCCAAACCGTCCCCACCGGGTTGCCAAATTCATCCCCGCCGGGGCCGGCGAGGCCAGTGGTAGACACTGCCACATCCGCTGAAACCGCCTCCCGGGCTCCCCGGGCCATGGCCTCCGCCACCGGCCCCGAGACGGCGCCCAACTCCCGGAGCAGGGTCTCTGGGACCCCCAGAAGCCTGGATTTCACCGAATTCGTATAGCTGATGATTCCACCCCGATAAGTTTTAGAACTGCCTGGCACCGCTGTGAGAGCCTGTCCCACGCCGCCACCGGTGCAGCTCTCCGCCGTGGCCAGGCTCCAGTTCCGCGCTTCCAGGGCCGCCAGGACCTCAGAAGCCAGGGTCTGTTTCCGATTCGTCATAACGCACCATCACCTTCTCCGTCCGTTCCAGCGCCCGGGCAATGAGGGCCTCGATATCCAGCCCTGCCTCCGCCTGCTCCACCTGGGCCAAGGTCGGTTTTGTCTTAGGATGCTTGGGCGTAAAAACGGTGCAGCAATCCTCATAGGGCAAAATGGAGGTCTCCAGCGTGCCAATCCGGCGGGCAATGGTGACAATCTCCTCCTTGTCCATCCCGATCAGGGGCGTAAAGAGGGGCAGGCTTACCACCGCACCGGTGACCCCCATGGCCTCCATGGTCTGGGAAGCCACCTGCCCCAGATTCTCACCGGTGACCAGGCTCTTGCAGCCGTGGTCCAGAGCAATCCGCTGGGCAATTCGCATCATAAACCGGCGCATAATCAGAGTGAAGTACTCCTCCGGGCAGTGGTCCCGAATGGCCTCCTGAATCTCCGTAAAGCCCACCACATCCACCGTCATCCGGCCGCAGTACCGGGTCACCAGCCGGGCCAGCTCCAGCACCTTCTCTCTCGCCTGCTCCGAGGTGTAGGGGTAGGAGAAGAAATGGACGCACTCAATTTCTACCCCCCGCTTGGCGATCATATACGCCGCCACCGGAGAGTCAATGCCGCCGGACAGGAGCACCGCCGCCCGGCCCCCCACGCCGGTGGGAAGCCCCCCGGCTCCCGGCTCCGCCGGTCCATGGACATAGGCCGCCAGGTCCCGGACCTCCACATACACCGTATATTGGGGATGATGCACATCCACCTGCAAGTGGGGATGGGCCTCCGCCAGGCGGCCTCCAATCTCCTGGGAGATGCCAATGGAGGTCAGAGGGAAGGCCTTATCCGAGCGCTTGGACTCCACCTTAAACGATGTTGCCGACTCCAGGTCCTCCCCCAGATACGCCTCGATTGCGTCAAACATCCGGTCCAAATTCTTCTCACAGGGGCGGCAGCGGCACAGCGACACCGCACCGAAGATAAAATGACACGCCTCCCATGCCCCCTCCAGGTCACAGTCTGGCGACTTTGGTTCCACATAGACAGTAGACTGGATGATATACACGTCAAATTCGCCATAGGGCTTCATCCGGCGGCGCACATTTTGTCGGAGCTTATTCTCAAACTGCTTGCGGTTCTGTCCTTTTAGGACAATCTCCCCCAGCTTCAACAAAAAAATCTCATTCATGAGGCAATTCCTCCGTTGTCATTCATATCCAAATTATTGTACCACGTTCCCCGGAAATTGCCTAGCATTTTTTGAAAAAAGCGGTTCCCTTTCCCGTCAGGTCACATATACCTGCCAATTGGGCGAGTACGAATTCGCCCCACACAAATCAAACCAGCAATTGTCCCCGCCTGGCGGACACATGGGTCCGCCCCTACGATGAGATCCCAACGCGGTGTATCAGCCAATTCTTCCGTATTTCCGTAAAAATGCCCATTTTTCTACAAGATATGGAGCATTCAAATAACAAAATGCGTTGAACATCTCCACCCATTCCCGAGATTTGCCGTAGGGGCGGACCCATGTGTCCGCCCGTGGTGGGCACTTCAAATTTGTCCTGTGTGAAAACAACGAAACCCTTCCCCGTCAGCTTGCACATACCTTCCAATCATATGCAAAAGTGCCATCCTGAGCGCAGCGAAGGGTCTGTGCATTCCGGTACGATTCACAGAAAAAGCTTCTGCGAATGCACACCGTCTGCACAGATTCTCCACCTGCGGCCCAGAATGACACCGATTGCTGACGCAAAATAGCTGGATCTAAGGAACAAAACCCTTTAAAAATTCTAACAGCGCCCCGCTGGCCAGGCCGGAAAAGGTGCCAGTCAGGAAACTCGCTGCGTTGTCCTGAAGCAACTGCCGAATTCTCCCCGGGCTCTTCTCCCGCACTCTTTTCTCTAGCTCTGTCACAGATTGCTTCAGCGTCTCCATCTCTCCCAATTGATCTCTCAGATGTTTCAGCTCATCTGCATACTTCTCATAGTCTGATGCCTCGTAGTTAATCATTCGGGATTGATCATAAAAATTCGCGATTCCAATTTTCATGCCAGATTCCCTCCCTCAGCTGTGCGCTCCCTCAAAATTCTGGAGAGTCGCATAGTCCTTGAATTCAACCTTTTTTACCTCTATTTTTTGTGAGGTTATATTAATATTTGCATCATTTTCTTTTTCAGGATTTGCAATTATCTCAATAAGAACATCGTATACCTTGCGCAAAAAATAGTCACTTTCAAATACGATCGAAAAATTTCCGCCGGCATTGGTCGAGATGGATAGGATATATTCCACATTATTTTCCAGTAGTGCAAAAAGCACGAAAACTCCCGCTAAAATAAAAACCCCACCAAGCAGCCAGTGGACAAACAACAACGCAAAGCCAATAAGTAAAATAATCACCCCCCCTAACAGACTCGTTTTCACCTCCGACGTACTGAGAGAAGAAATATTACTTAGCTGGACTGCAGTGTTGCCAAATTCCATGCAGTTCCCGTGAACTCTCACCGATCCCACATTGATTTCTCTCTTCAGCTTCAGATTCGCCATCATTGTTCCTCCCCACTTTTCACATGTAACAGATAGTTTTACTTTATCAGTCACTATGGAAGCCGTCAATCTAAGTTCTTCTTTTTTTCGCGATACACCGCGTAAAAACAACATTCTCACTCTTAAAAACGCCAAAAAGCTTCCCCTTCAGCCACTCGGCCAAACGGGAAGCTTTGTTTTTTCTACAGCTTATTTCGTCTTATCTGTAACATGTTCAAACAAGGTATCAATTGATTTACCATCTAGCCGCATGCGGTAAGTATGGTCCAGCGGCCCCGACCCCCGGCCCAAGTCCAATCCAGCGGATAAGGCGCCGGTGAGGTACGCTTTGGCACGCCGGACGCTCTCCTCCAGCTGGTAACCCGCCGCCAGGCCGCAGGCAATGGCGGAAGACAGGGTGCAGCCGGTTCCGTGGGTGTTGGGATTGGAAATCCGCCGGGTCCGGAACCACACCGCCTTCCCCTCCTGGTACAGAAGATCTGCGGCGTCCCCAGACAAATGTCCGCCCTTGATGAGAACTGCCCCCCGGCAGAGCCGGGAGATCTCCCGGGCAGCCCGGAGCATGTCCCCTTCCGTTTCTACCGGCAGGCCGCTTAGCACTTGGGCTTCCGGGAGATTGGGCGTCATCAGGGCGACCAGAGGCAGCAGCTCCTCCAAAAGGGCCTCGCGTCCTGCCTCCGAAAGGAGCCGGGTTCCACTGGTGGACACCATCACAGGATCCATGACCACGTGTTTGGCCCCATACTGCCGGAGCTTTGCCGCAATTGCCTGGATGGTCTTCTCCCCGGACACCATCCCAATCTTGACGCTGTCCGGCGGAATATCCATAAAAACGCAATCCAGCTGCTTTGCCACAAAATCCGGCGAAACCTCCTCCACGCCATACACCCCGGTGGTATTCTGGGCCGTCAAAGCCGTAATCACGCTCGTAGCATACAGTCCGTGGGCCGCAATGGTCTTAATATCTGCTTGAATGCCGGCCCCGCCGCTGCAGTCAGAGCCGGCGATGGTCAATACCGTTTCCATGCTTCTCTCCTCCAGCCTGGCCCCGGACCATTGCATCAGACAGCGCCCGGAGCTCCCGGCACGCCAGCTCCACGTCTGGTGCGGCAAAAATGGCTGAAACCAGAGCCACTCCATCTACGCCGCTCCCGGCCAGAGCCATGAGGTTGGACCGTTGGATCCCCCCAATGGCGACCACCGGAATGGAGACCGCCTGGCAAATGGCCTGCACCGTCTCAAAGGCCACCGGGCGCGCATCCTGCTTGGTGGAGGTGGAAAAGACCGCCCCCACCCCCAGATAGTCCGCGCCGTCCCGTTCCGCCTGCACCGCCTGCTCCACCGTCCGGGCGGACACGCCCAGAATCCGATCCGGACCCAGAAGGCGGCGGACCTCCCGGGCTGGCCGGTCCTTTTGGCCCACATGTACGCCGTCCGCGCCGCACTGCAACGCAATCTCCACGCTGTCGTTGATGAGGAACGGGACTCCATAAGACCGGCAAAGGGCCCGGATTTCCCCCGCTTCCTCTAAAATCGCGGGAAGCTCCAGGGATTTTTCCCGGAGCTGCACACAGGTCACGCCGCCCCGCAGAGCCTGCTCCACCTGTTCCCGGAGGGTCTTCTCCCCCACCCAAGTCCGGTCTGTCACGGCATATAGCCGCATCGTCGTTTTATCCCAGGTCATATCTGGCTCCTTCCTCCAAAGCCTCCGGCGTCAGGCGGGATATGGCGTCCATGAGAAATACCTGGTAACTGCCTGTCCCCTCCGGCCCGGACAGCCGGGCATAGGCGATTTCTCCGCAAAGCCCCATGGCACAGACGGCCGCCGCCGCCCCCTCCAGCCGTTGCCCCGGATTGGCCGCTACAAAGGCCGCCATGAGGGCCGAGAGCTGGCAGCCCGTCCCGGTGACCCGGCACATCATGGGGTGTCCGTTTTGAATCTGCACGGTTTTCCGCCCATCGGTCACCACATCCACAGCGCCGGTCACTGCCACCACCGCGCCGGTCTTCTCGGCCAGGGTTCGGGCCAGAACAGCTATGGACTCTGGCGTCTCCCCTCGCACCGGATCATCCGCATCTACACCTCTGACCCCACTGGAACCCAAAACCAGCGTTTTGATCTCCGAGGCATTGCCCCGAATCACACCAATGGGAAGCGCATCCAGCAGCGCCCGGGCGGTCTCTCGGCGGAAGCGGGACGCGCCCACACCCACCGGGTCCAGAAGGATGGGGATGCCCAGCTCCCCCGCCCGGCTCCCCGCCGCCCGCATGGCGCTGACGCTGCTATGATGCAGGGTGCCCAGATTGAGATACAAGCCGCTGCTGACTGCGGTAATCTCTTCCACCTCTTCCGGGCTGTCCGCCATCACTGGGGAGGCGCCGCAGGCCAGCAGCAGGTTGGCGCAATCACGGGCCGTCACATAATTGGTGATGCAGTGAATCAGAGGCGCCTGGCTCCGAACTCGGCCCAGCAGCTCCCCCAGCGGCAACGCAAGCCCCTGCCTTTTCTGTGTCACAAATTCCACGATCCATCCTCCCACGGAAGCAGCGTTAGCCCACCTTCTCCTGCATGAGTTTCAGCGCCTTCGCTTTTTGCAGAGAGAACACCAGAATCCCGGACAGAAGCGACCCAGCCACTGTAGAAATCAAGAATGGAATGATGTAAGCATAAAATGCCACGCTCCCCGCCTGCTGGCCCATCAGGAAGATGGCAACGGGATAGGCGCTGAGGCCCCCCAGAATGGCGGTCCCGAAGACCTCCGCCGCCAGGGTCAGGAGAAGGTTCCCCGTTTTCCGATACGCAAGGCCGCACAGCAGCGCGCCGAACATACTGCCCGGAAACGCCATCAGGCTTCCCAAGCCCATGAGATTTCGAAGCAGGCTGGCCGTGAACGCCCCGGTCACACCATACAGGGGGCCAAGGAACACGGCATAGAGAATGTTAACCATGTGCTGCACCGGTGCGCACTTGCTGCCAAAGACTGGGAAGGAAAGGGTGCTGCCTGCCACAGCAACGGCGCACAGGAGGCCTGCAAGCGCCAGTTTTTTTGCTTGATTTTGTTTCATTGTCCAAACTCCTTTGAAATGATACAGAGAATGCGCAGCTGCTGCAGCGTCGCTTCCCTGCCTGGGTATGACAGGCCGCCTGGCCTGCCGGGAAGGTCGGTCGAGACTTGCTGGTCTCCTCTCACGCCGGAACACGGCTTCCCTCGCTGCAACAATTCGGCACAGGGCGCTCCCCCTCTGCCGGCGATCTGGCTGCTTCACCTCTCCCCTTTCAAAAAAGTTCCAAAAAATCGGGGGTATTTCCCAAAAATACCCCCGAAAGAATCAAACTATGACTTCCTACGGCGGCATTATCCGCATCAGGTAAAGGGTCGAAGTTGGATGACTTCCTCTCAGCCTGCTGCACAAGCTCCCCCGATTTTTTCTTATCATACCACAGCCTGCCCATCTTGTCAATTCCAGGCGAATTCCATTCCGGGTGCGTAGGGAACGGTCTTGACCGTTCCGACTGGCAGGGGGGGTGGACCTTTGTAGAAGGCGGAAGATCGTGCGCAGGCGGAGCGGTCAAGACCGCTCCCTACGCATACACAATTTTTCTCCCCCGCATACACCAGAAGTCAAAAGGAAGGGAAAACCCGGGCGGTTGAGCGTATCCGTCTTCCGTACGGCGACAAAAACAGATTGAAAATCCGGCTTGTCCCCCGTTAAGATGGGTGCAAAAGGAGGCTGAAGCCATCCATGGATCATTTTGTATGCAAGGGGCAGCTTTTTTTCAGCACCGGCCCCGACCACTGCCAGTGTATTCCCCACGGATTCCTGGTCTGTACCGATGGAATCTGCCAGGGAGCTTTCCCGACGCTTCCGGATGCCTACCGGGACCTGCCGCTCCTGGACTTTGGGGACCAGCTCATCCTCCCCGGGCTGGTGGATCTCCACCTCCACGGACCTCAGTTTGCCTATCGGGGCCTGGGGATGGATCTGGAGCTTTTGGACTGGCTGCACACCCACACCTTCCCAGAGGAGGCCAAATTTCAGGACCTGGCCTATGCCGAGCCTGCCTACCGGCAATTCACGCACGCTTTGAAACACAGCTTCACCACCCGGGCCGCCATCTTCGCCACTGCCCACACAGAAGCCACGCTGCTTCTCATGGATCTTCTGGACGAAAGCGGACTCATCACCTATGTGGGCCGGGTGAATATGGACCGGGACTGCCCCGAACCCCTGCGAGAATCAGACCCAAAAGCGGCGCTGGAAGAAACCCGGCGCTGGCTGGACGCCGTTCAGGGCCGCTACCACCGGACCCGGCCCATTCTCACCCCCCGCTTCGTCCCCACCTGCTCCGCCCCCCTCCTGGAGAGCCTGGGGCAGCTGGCCCGGGAAACGAAACTTCCGGTGCAGAGCCATTTGTCGGAGAATCCAAAGGAGATTGCCCTGGTACAGGAGCGCTTTCCAGACGCCAGCTGCTATGCCCAGGTCTACGACCGGTTCGGCCTCCTGAGCACCCGCTGCATCATGGCCCACTGCGTCCACTCCGGGCCAGAGGAACTGGCGCTTCTCAAAGAGCGGGGCGTTTTCATGGCCCACAGTCCGGAATCCAACACCAACCTCGCCTCCGGTGTGGCTCCGACCCGCCGCTTTTTGGAGCAGGGGCTCTCGGTTGGCCTGGCCTCCGACGTGGCCGGGGGCAGCAGCTTGAATCTCTTCCGGGCCATGGCCCACGCCGTCCAGGCCAGCAAGCTCCGCTGGCGGCTCCTGGACGAGGATACCCCGCCCCTCACCTTCCCCCAGGTCTTCTGGCTGGCCACCCTGGGCGGCGGCCGCTTCTTCGGCCCTGTGGGAACCTTCGCCAAAGGCTACGCCTTCGACGCCCTGGTTCTGAACGACCGCCTCTTCCCCACCGTCCTGCCCCTGCCCATAGAGCAGCGGGTAGAACGCCTAGCCTACCTGGCAGAGGAGCGATGCCTCACCGCCAAATTTGTGTCCGGACGTAGAATCCTATAATCACAAACGTATCCAGTCAAAAAACATAGCGGCATGGTCAAAGCCATGCCGCTATCCTATTTATTCCTGCTCCCAATTGTGCCAGACGTTCTGCACGTCGTCATCGTCATCGAAGAGGTCCAGCATTTTTTCCATGTTGGCGACGTCCTCTTCCTTCTCCAGCTTCTGATAGTTCTGGGGAACCATCTCAATCTGGGCGGAGGCAAAGGCATAGCCCTTGGCGGTGAGGGCGTCGGCCACGGTGTTGAAGTCGTCGGGAGCGGTGTAGACGGTGAAGCAATCTTCCTCGGCCTCGAAATCGTCGGCGCCGGAGTCCATCGCGTCCATCATCACGGCGTCCTCTTCGTAATCGCCATCCTCATTGTCAATGACCAGAACACCCTTGCGGTCAAAGGACCAGGAGACACAGCCGGAAGCGCCCATGTTGCCGCCGTACTTGTCAAAGTGGTGGCGCATGGAGCCTGCGGTGCGGTTGCGGTTGTCGGTCATGGTCTCCACAATCACGGCCACGCCGCCGGGGCCGTAGCCTTCGTAGGTGATGGTCTCGTAATTGTCGCCGGAGCCTGCGCCAGCTGCCTTCTCCAGCACCCGCTTGATGTTGTCGTTGGGCATGTTGGCAGCCTTGGCCTTGGTGATGACCGTGGCCAGCCGGGAGTTGTTGGCAGGGTCGGTGATGCCGCCCCCCTCCTTCACAGCCACAATGATCTCCTTGGCGATTTTGGTAAAGGCGGCGGCCCGCTTGGCGTCCTGGGCGCCTTTGGTTTTTTGAATGTTATGCCACTTGGAATGTCCGGACATGAAAATCTTCCCTTCTATCGATATAGCGCCGCCATCCAAGCTTTCTTGAGGCAGCCCCTTGCAAACTCTGAACATTGTAGCACAGAGAGCAGGACAAAATCAACAGGTTTCAGCAGAATTTTATGCAATCTGTGTGATGTTCGGACACTTTTACCTGGATTTGGGGAAATTGCCGCCGGAGCCGGTCCGCCAGAGCGGCGCACACCGGATGTTCCGTCCAGAAGTGACCGGCGTCAATGAGATTCAGCCCCAGATCCCGGGCGTCCCAGAACTGGTTGTACTTCACGTCCGCCGTCACAAAGGTGTCGCAGCCTGCGTCAAAGACCGCCCGAATTCCGTCCCCGCAAGCGCCGCCCCCCACAGCCACCCGGCACACCGGCCGACCGCCGGAGACATACCGGAGCCCCGGGCAACCCAGCCCCTTCTTCACCTGCTCCAGAAACGTCTCCAGGGGAACCGGCTCCCGCCGCCCGGCCCGGAGTAGCCCCCAGGGCCGCCCCGCCTCGTCTACGCCGGAGGGATGTAGCACCACCGTCTCCTCCAGTCCCAAGGCCCCGGCCAGGCAGTCGTTGACCCCGCCTGGGGCGCAGTCCAGGTTGGTGTGGGCGTTGATGGCGGCCATATCCCGGGCCGCCAGGAACAGGAGACACCGGCCCACGGAGGTATCATCCGTCAGGGCTCGGACCGGCTGGAAGATGAGGGGATGGTGGGTCACCAGCAGCTCCGCCCCCCATTCAGCCGCCTCCCGGCACACATCCTCAAAGGGATCCAGGGCCACCAAAATCCGCCGGACCTCCCGGCCCGGCCGGCCGCAAAGGAGCCCCACATTGTCCCACTCCATCTTCATGTACCGGGGAGCCAAGGTCTCCAGAAAAGTCAAAATCTCTTGCACCGTGGTCATCGCGCCGCCTCCATCTCCCGCAGCTCTCTCAGAGCCGCGCTGTAGTATTCATATTTGGGTCCCCCCAGCCCCTCCAGGCCCAGCACCACCTTTTCCACCGCCTGGCGGCAGAAGGCCAGGTATTCCCCCACCAGGGGACTGCCGCCGGACAGGAGGGCGGGGCTGGCAAAGTGCTGCCCCGGGGTGAGACTCTGGCTGCCTGGCTTTGCCTCCAGGACGGTGTAGAGGAACTTTCCGTCCCGCACCGGCTCCTCCCGGGTGATGGTCCAGCCGGCCTCCGACAGATACTGCCGCAGCTCATTCTGGGAGGACTGGCACTGAAGCACCAGCCGGTATCCACCCGACCGCAGCCAGGGGCCGCCCCGAAGAATCCCCACCATGGTCTCCGCCCCCAACCCTGCCATCAAAAGCACGTCAAAGTCCCGGGGCAGGCCCCGGACCCCGTCGCACTGGTGAAAGGAGAGGCCCTCCCGGACCCCGAACCGCCGGGCATTCTCCCTGGCCCGGGCCAGAGGCTGCGGCGCCACATCCGCCGCCAGGACCCGGCTGGCCAGCCGGGATTGCAGCAGATAAATGGCCAGATATCCGTGGTCTGTCCCCACATCCGCCACCCGCTGCCCCGGCTCCACAAATGCGGCGCAGGCCAAAAGACGTTTCGAAATTGGAAGCTTCATACCATGTCCTCCTGATGGGTCCCTGCCGGAATGAAACAAGGAGGCGCCGCAGGGACCAGCCCCACAACGCCTCCTTTTGCAAAGCTTACTGTTTCTCCGCCTCGGCAGCCTCGCTGGCCTCCAGGAACCGGTTCAGCTGGGCCAGGAACGCGTCGCAGTCGATGCCATGGACCATGCAGGCCTCCTCCACGGTCTCACCCCGGGAAGAGGGGCAGCCCAGGCAGTGCATGCCAATGGCCATAAAGAGGGGCGCAGACTGGGGTGCAATGTCCAGCACCTCGCCGATGATGGTATCTTTTTCAATGGTAACAGCCACGTTCAGAACCTCCTACGATTGTTTGCTTTATTATACCCGGCAGTCTCTCAAAAAACAAGAGGAATTGTCAAAAAAGCGTTGTAAAACCATCTACAGCGCAGAGTCTCCCGGCAAACCGCAACCAGCATAGGGGCTGCTTTACAGATGGTCCCCGCAAAGCAGCCCCCGCCAATCAGGCAAACGTGTTAGATGATTTCCGAGTAGCGCAAGAGGACGGTGGCAATCTGCGCCCGGGTGGCGTTGCCCCGGGGATTGAGGAGGCCGTCCATACCGGTGAGGATTCCACACTCCACTGCCCAGGCCATAGGCTCTTTGGCGTAGTTGCTGATTCTGCCCCAGTCGTCAAACTCCGTCAGATCCGCAGTCTTCTGCACATCCTGGCCGCTGTACTTGGCATACCGGGCCAGGAAGGTCACCATCTGCTCCCGGGTCACCGCTGCATCGGGCGCAAAGCGCGTGTCTGTCACACCCTTGGCAATCCCGTTTTCAGCCGCCCAAGCAATGGCGTTGCCATAATACCGGTCCATGTTCACATCTGTGAAGGGGGTGGTCTCCGCCGTCTCCGGCTCATCCGCCATCCGGTACAGAACCGTCACCATCTGCCCCCGGGTCAGCGTGCCGTTGGGCAGGAAGCGGTCCACCCCCACGCCCTTCATGATCCCCGTTCTCAGGACAAAGTCCACTCCTTCGTGATACCAGCGGGTGCAATCCAGATCGTGGAACGCCTCGGACGGGCAGTGGCTGCTGTCTGCGGCCGTCAAACGGGTCTCTGTCTCGCCGCAGGAAGCGCAGGTCCGCATCTCCTCTCCCGTTCGGGTGCAGGTGGGCGCTTTGCTCTCCGTCCAGTCGCTCCATGCATGGCCCAGGGCCTCGGTGAAGCAGTCCCGGTAGCTCTTGCCGCAGGTTTGGCAGGTGCGCTGGGTATATCCGCCCTCGGTGCAGGTGGCTGGCACCACAGTCTCCTCATACGCATGCTCCGGCACTGTGAGGGTCACTTCTTCCGTCTCATTCAGGTGCAGGTCGTTGTTTTGGAGCTTGGTGATGGCGAACGTCGCCTCCGTCTCCTCCTCTGCCCGGAAGGTCAAGGTAGCCAGCACTGTCCCGGCGGGGACCGCCTCCGAATTGGCGTAGCCAAAGGTCACCCGGCCCGTCTCTTTGTGGAAGCTGCTGTAAGCCGCCTGGCTATCTGCGCCTTCCAGACTCAGGCAGTCTGGGTCATAGTCCAGGGCAATCAGCCCGTTGGTGGTAGCATCGTCGGCTGTCATGGTCAAGGTCACAGTCTTGCCGGTACACTCCGTCTGATGCCCCACACTCTGGAGGGAAACCGGCAGTCGATCCAGATCCTGCCGGGGAGCCGCGCCGGTATGGGCCACATGGAGCGTGCCGCCAGGCGCTACGCGCTCTATGGCAGTATCAGAAATCTCCACCACAGAACCGGGCTCCGCCTCCACCGTAAACATGGGCGTCTCCGGCACATAGATGGCGCTTTCTGCGGCCGTCCCGTTTTGCTTCACCGCATACAGGGCGGCGGGCCACACGCCGCTGCCCATGTTGGTGACCAGCGCGGAAACAAACATGCCCTGCTCTGCATCCCAGCTCAGGCGGTAAATCTCTGTGCCGTCCCCTGTGAACCGGGAAAGATACAGGTTCCCGTCATCTCCCGCCACCATGGAGCAGTATTGCAGCTTCTCATACATGGGGAAGTCCACGCTCAGGTCTGTGGGCACAAAGCTAAAGCCATATGAACCCCGCTTCGGCGCTTCCAGGATCCACATGTATCCGGCGTCGTCCAGAATATAGATCACATCGCACACAGTGCCATATTGGTTCAGCGTGGTTCCATTGGCGGCCATAGCCACCAGCTTCGTCCCGCCGGTACTCTCCGACAGCCTGGAGAGGAAGCTGAAGCCTCCGCCAAATCCGTCAAAACCTTCCTCCATGGGGTTGAGGGGATAGTAGAAAGAATCCGAGGACATGGCCGCCACATGGGGCGCCTCCGGTGTAGACTGCTCCAGAGCAGCCACAGAAACCAGAGGATCTCTCCACGCGCAGGGGGCGACGGTACCCAGGATCTCACCGGTGGCCCGATCCACCTGATGCATCCGCATGTCCTTGGCAACCCCGGCGGCATCCAGCACATACAGCTTGTCCCCCGCTTTGTCATAGGTGGCAGTGGAAAGGGTGGTATCCAGCTTCCGGGTCTGACTCCAGGTGCTCTCTTCCTCCAGGTTCCAGTGGAAGAGCACCGTATCCCCGTCCGGATTCCGGAGAACGCCCTCCAGCGTGGCTTTCACCGTCTCCACCGTCACCTTGCAGGAGGCGGAAACCGTAGGATCCAGCTTGGCGGTCGCCGTGATGACGCACTCGCCTTCCGTCAGGCCGGTGACAAGACCCTGCTGGTCCACCGTAGCCACCGAAGGATCGGAAGAGCTCCAAATGACGCTCCGGTCCGTGGCGGTCCAGGGCAGTACCGTGGCGCTCAGCTGGGCCGTGTTCTCCAGGACAATGCTGCGGTTGGTAGAGGAAATCTGCACAGAACGCACCTGGTCTGTGGGCTGTGCCCAGCCGCCGCCGGAGGCGTTCTCTGGAATCAGCAGGCAGCACAGCTCATGGTTCAGGTCATTGTACCGAACATAGGCGCCGGCCTTCGGATCGATTTCCAAGAAATAAGCAGTGTAGTAGTAATAGCTGCTCCAGTACAACAATCCGCTGTTGGGGTCCACCTCCATGGCCTGGAGGTTATGGCTACCGCTGAGATTGGTCGCCACCACCAGGGCGGGTTCCGAAAGGGTATCCAAGGTAAAGGTGTACACTTCGCCAGTGCCATACTTGCTGCAGTAGAACGTACCCGCTCCGTCGCAGGCCAGGGTGTTGGTGTCCACGCCAATTTCCCCGATCTCCGTCACCTCACCGGTGAGCTTGTCGATGGACATCAGCGTGTTTTCAAACACGCCGTAAAGGAGGCCGTCGGCTTTGTTATAGGCCAGGTCGGTGAAATCCTTGCCGGTCCTGGCCACATAGGTCACATCACCCAGGTCCGTCTCCGGCATGACATAGAGCAGTCCCCGGTCGGTGGAGGCAAACACCAGATGGTCTGCAATGGTGGCTGCATGGAAATGGAAGTCGCTGTTGGCATGGTCCACCAGATCCCATCTGGTGGCATCCTTGTCAAAGGAAACCCAGCGGCCAACGGACATGTCAAAAGCAAGGAAGCTGGGAAGCCCTTGCCCCTGGCCCACCTGGAGATTGATCTCATAAGTGGTCACGTTCATGGCATAGTCTGCCACCTGAAGCAAGAACTTGCTGCCATTGACCCCGTTCAGATCCAGGGAAAAGGACCGGGTCTCACCGGCGTCGGCGTCCGCCGCTGCACCGGCCTGCGCCAGCACCGCAGTCCCCGTGATGTTGTACAGTACCACAGCGGCCACATACTGGTTATCCCAGGCCTCCACAGTCAGGGCGTTGTTCAGCATATCCAGCTGCAACCCCTCCATGCTGGGCGCTGTGTTGTCCACAGTGAGGGGTATCTTCAGGGAAGCGCCCTGGCCCAGGGTCTCCCAATCCACATTGCCCTCGCCGTCCACATACAGATCCGGCGCCAGGGTCAAGGCCAGCTCCAGCTGCGTGCCCTCGGACAAATCCTTGGGCGTCCAGTTCAGATTTACGGTTCGGCCAAACTCCTGCCAATAGCCCAGGTTGGGATAGTAGAACGCACCCGTAACAGGGCCGGTGGCGCTCTCCGCCAGGATCTCGCCGGTGGCGGCATCGCACACGGTAAACCGGGAGTCCGCCCCATTGCGAACGGCCGTGAAGCTCACTTTTTTGACGGTATCGCCCCGCTGGCTGTTGATGGCATTGCGCTCCGGCAGATAGACTGCATCCGGAATCAGAGGATTGCCTCCCAGGTGGAACTCCCGCTCAGGCCGGTCGCCATAAGAAACTGCAAACGCATTGACCTGCTGGTCGCCCAGATAGGGGGTTCTTTTCTCCTGTCCAGTGGCATACTCCGGATAGGAACCCACCTCAAACATCGAACCGTCTGTCCAGCTGCCATAGAAGGCCAGCACAGGAATGGAGTGGCTGGTACCAGCGACGCCCTCTTCCGTGGCAACTGCCTCGGCGCGGACATAGGCCTCCACATAAGCGCCGCCGGTGTAATAGGCGTCCAGGAATTCCTTCTGCGCCTGGGTCAGCCGAATGGTGACTGCGATGGTCACAGAGCCCCCGGCGGGCACCGTCACCGTGTCCTTCCCCAGCTTGCTGGCAAAGAGATGGACGTCATAGGTATCCACCACGCCGTTGCCGTCCAAGTCTCCATGTTCCTCGTTTTGGATGGAATCCCGAGTCCCGGTAACATAGTCCAGCAGCGCCTGGCCATCGGCAGAGTCCACCTGACCGTCGCCGTTGAAGTCGCAGACTGCCATCTCACCGGCGGAATTGACAGGCGCGCCGCCTGCGGTCCAGGTCACGTCCGCTTCCAGTTCCGCCGTCTGGGTGTCCATGTACAGGGCCATTTCCTCTGGATTTTCCTGTGCATTGGCATAATACTGGAAGGCGTCTTGGGTAAAAACGTCGGCAGACAGAGCGAAGACCCGCTCCCGGTCCTCCAGATTGTGAATGTCAAATTGGAAGCGGTATTCGCCGCTGCGCTCCCGGTCCTCGCCCAGCTCCGCCTTGACCTTGCCGTCTGGCTGGCCGTTCATCAGAACATAGGAATCTGCGCTGATGGCAGCGGCCGCATCCACCAGACCCGCCCCCTGCTGGATCACAGGGTAATACCTGCCATCGGCGTCCCGCATGGGCACGGCGGTGGACATCATCAGGCTCTGGGCCAGGGCGCGGTTGGTGAGACCGTCCTGCTCCAGTCCCCGTGCCTCTATGGCCTGGAGCACCAGGGCGGAGATGCCGGCAATCTGAGGCGCAGCCATGGAGGTGCCGCTCATAAGCTCGTACTGGTCTGTCTCCTGCAAAGCGCCGTTCAGAGAGTAGATATTGCCGCCAGGGGCGGTGATCTCCGGTTTTAAAGTCAGATTTCCAGGCACGCCCCAAGAACTGAAGGAGCTCATGGTCAGGTAGGGAGAATGACTGCATTCCGCAGACAGGCTGCTCCAGATGGTAACGCTGCCGGTGTAATAGGCTCTGCCGTCCTGGGTCGCAGCGGCTTGGGCTTGCTCCCGGATCCAGGTCCCCTCCTCCTGGGTGATGGAAATGCAGGGCGCCTGGCCTGTGTAACCGGTCAGGTCCATGTTGATGGTACCGGCCTGATTGTTGTAAATCACCGTGGCAATGGCGCCCTGGCTCACCGCCAGATTGGCCTTGTCCGCAAAAGAGGTAGAACCCCGGGAGACAAATACCACCTTGCCGGACACATCCACACCGGCATAGTCTCCAGCCTCGCCAATGGTGGGCAGCAGCACAAAGTCATAGGTCGTGCCGCTGCCATCTTCCGTGGGATCCAGGGTGTACAGAGGCTGATTGCCAAAGCCAGTCGGCTCTCCATAGCTGAAGCTCCGGCCCTCCACCGTAAAGGGCCTGCTCACCATGCCGTCATTGTCCACAGAGGCCACCGTCAAGGCGTTGGCATAGGACCCCGGGGAACCGCCGGTATAGAAATTGGGATTGTCCAGATACGGATAGCCAAAGGTCTGGCCGGACTCTGCCCAATAGCTGTTGTTGCCCATGGAGATGGCCACAACCGTATCGGTCTCGGTCAGGGAATTCAGTAGGCCCGCATAGGTGTCATTCCGGGGCTCGCCAGGGGCGGCGCTGCCCAGAGACAGATTGACCGAATCACAGCCCAGCACAATGGCGTCCTCAATGGCGGCCATGTAGTCGGAGTCATACGCGCCGCCGTATTTGCCAAAGACCTTCATCACCAGAACCTGGGCGTCGGGGGCATTGCCTACCATCCGGACCGTATCCAGAGCGGAAACAAACTGGTCCTCCTGTTTCAGATAGCGGTTTGCCAGAGAAATGCCCGCCACATGGGAGCCGTGCTCCCCCTGGCTGTCGTTGTCGTGGGTAATATCCAGATCCCAGTCTATGTAGTTAAACCCAAAGGGCACCTTCAGGTTTTGGTACAGGTCCGCTGCAGTGAGGCCCTCATACCGTTTGGTTGCGTTCAGCTTGTCCATCACCGAGGCAATTTCGGCCTCGTCCAACACGCCGATGGTCTGGAGGTAATCCTCGTAGGACTGCTCCGCCTTCCCAGCCTCCTCCTGGAGGGCATGGGCCAGGGCATCGGCATTCACAGACTGGTGGTCCATATCCAAGCCGGTGTCGATCACCGCAATCCGTCTGCCCGCTCCGGTGTAACCCGCTTGCCAAGCCAGGTTGGTACCGGTCATCTGGGTGGAAATGGCGGTCATCGGCATGCTGATTTCGCTGGCAGCCGATTCCTGGGGCTCATACCGGGTTTCCAGGACCACCTGTTCCACCTCTGGCAGCTGCTCAATCCCCGCAATCTGGCCATACTCCACATTGGCGGAGATGGCATTGGCCGCCAGGGTCAGATTCCAGACCACATCCAGCTCTCTGCCGGTCAGCCTCTCAATGGAAGAAGTGACTTTGCCCTGCAAATCCACAAGGGCGTCCCGGTAAGCCACCGCTGCCGTATCTGTTGCAATGGCTTGGGTGGAGTAGCCCGCCTCCAGCGTCGAGGCCTTTTTCAGGAAAATGGAGACCCGGACCAAATCCGTATCGACATGGTCCGTCTCATTTGTTTGAGATTCCACAAATGGCTCCTGCAGGCTTGCGGATACCTGGCGGTGATCCACCTGGGTGAAGCTGGGCCTTGTGCCGCCAGTGCCAACAGCGCGGGCAGGGGCGGCCAAGCCGCACAACAACGCAACTGCAAGCAGCAGCGATAGCAAGCGGATGGGCAAATGCATCTTCTTCATGTTTTTACTCCTTTTCTTTGCCGATTTTACCGGCGGAATTATATCCACGCAGAGGGCTGCGTAAGATATCGGTTCCAGCAGCGGATGTCTCTGTACAGCGGACAGATTTTCACTCCGCAAAATCGCTACCTCTTTTTTCCAAATCTTGTTTACATTGTAACACTTTGCTTCTCTTTTTGCAATGGCTGACCCACAGAATTTGCGCCCCAAAAGCAGAACTTACAAAACGCAAAAAACGCAGAAATCTGTACGCAGATGGTTCAAAAGTGCAAATTGATCCATTCTCACCAGAGTCGCGCGAAATCCGTAGTTTGCATAGATCTCGAAATCCCAACTTTCTTCCAAAAAACATGTGCGCCACCGAAACACACTGCACCAGTTTCTTCCTGGTTTTCGCCTACCTGCCAATCCTGTTTCAATCAAAAAGCCCGGTGCAAAACGGACCGACCACATCGTCCGCATTGACACCAGGCTCAAAATCATGTATTCACTTTCCTCATGGGTTGGACCGAAGTCCCCTTCCAGACTGCATTCAATCAAACGCCAGCCCAAAATAAGCAGGAGGCGGCCCCTGCCAGGAGGCCAAGGGCAGGAACATGGCGAATGGGCGGCCCTTGGCATAGGGAACCCGAAAGACGCCCTCCTCCGCCCGCAGTGCCTTGAGGATCCTGGGCGCTGCGGCAATGGGGTCCCGGCATAGAAGCTCCAGGGCCTGAATGGCGCCGTCCTCCTGCCGGGCCGCGGTCAGGAGCAGGTCCTTTCCGGCGTAAAGCCGGGCAAGGCTCGCCTGGAATTCCAGGCTGACGCCCTCCTGCCGGACGCCGCCGGGGGGCAGCAGCCCCTGCCGGAGCTCCCCATACCGCCTGGGACTCACCGGCTTCAGGGGTAGCGCCGGGCCAGCGGCCCGGACCCGCATCCGGCCCTGGGGACAGCAAGGCGTATAACCCAACCGGCCATAAAACCGAAACAGCGGAGCGCTGCCTGGCACCAGGAGGATGCCGCCACACCCATCGGCCTCCAGAAGCGCCCGGGTATCGGCCATCAGACCTCGGCACAGTCCCCTGCCCTGAAGCCGGGCGGCCGTCGCCACACCATAGAAATAGGCCAGGCGCTGCTCCCCGCAGGAAGCGGAAAACCAGTACAGCGCCGCACCCACCGCTCCATCTACCACAGCGACACGGCTGTGCTCCGGGGCAAAGGCCACGCTGAAAAACTGGTCCAGAAAGGAATCCCCATCTCCAAAGGCCTCCTTCCACAGTTCACGCAGAGCGGGAAGATCCTCCCGATTCCCAAAACGATACTCACACTGCATCGATATCCTCTTTCCATGTGCACCAATACTGCTCCACCATCCGGTCCGGATGGTAAGACTCCTTGGCCTTCCGCAGGCCTGCAAGGCCCAAATCATCCTCCCGGTCCAAATACTGCACCTGGGGATACTTCTCCCGGATATACCGGGCAAAGGTCCGATTGATCATGGCGTAATCTCCGGGGACCTCCCCCAAAGCCTTTTCAAAATTCACATCATAGACTCCCGGAGTCAGAAGACTTCCGATGGTCATGGCAATGGGCCTGTCCCCATTCAGAAGCACCAGACCATCCAGACCCAGAGCGTCATAATTCCGGAAGGCCCGGTCCAGCGCCAGCTGCTCCAGATGATACTGCATGTGGGGATCCGCCTCCAGATGGGACCGGTACCACCGGTCCAGCAGATCCCGGCAGGCGGGGATCCAGTCCGGGGTGATGGGCTCGGCGCGCCAATCCGGGCAGCTCTCCAAAAAGCGGTGGATGTGATTCCGCTTTTGCTGGTACTTTTTCCCCTTCAGGTCGGCCAGATGGTCGATTTCATACAGGTAGTCAAACCCATCCCGGTCCGGGCAGAATTTGAACTGCCCCGGGTAAATCTCCTCCACCGCCCGGCAGTCCGCCACCGACATGCTGGTGAGGCGAAAGGGAATCTCCCGCTCCTTGGCGTCGGCCCGGAGGGCCTCCAGCACCGGCTTCAGAGGGCCGTGCCCTGAAGGGAAGAGATACATGCTGTGCCCATAGAAATGGGAGAACACCACCAGATACCCCTCCACAAAAGCGGCATGTTGGCGCCCCCACAGGTATAGATTAACAAAGGAATACTCACAGCCCAGACGCCCGGCCCGGTGGAACCAGTCAAAGACCTCCTGCCGCCGGGTCAGGTCCAGACGTTTGAACGCAATCATATCATAGCTCCTCTATTTCAATATTGTCTGGGACTAGTATAACACCTTCCAAGCAAAATAACAAGGGAGCAGCCACGCATCAACCCACAGCACATGAAAACCTCAAAAATATTGCAATTTCATGCCTCCTGTCAGGTAGAAAGGGGGTGTATTCTACGGCAACGCCAAAGAGTCCATTCACACACCGCATCAGGATCTCACTGTAGGGGAAGAGATTGCAAAGACGGTAATTTTCCGGTTGACCAGCTGCCTGCGGGGCGGAATGGCCAAGGCCATTCCCTACGTCTTGCACCATCTCGCTGCTTCACCGCAGGGGCAGACACATAGGCCCCCCAGTAGAAAAAACCTACACAATGCTTCCGCCCTTACGGCGAACGGGAAGGCCTATGCAAGATTCTTCCTGCATCTTTTTGAGACCACGAAATAACTGGGGACCAGAATCAGATCCGCGCCGGCCCATGCCAGAACTTCCGCATAGAAAATGCCCGCCTGCCCCATGGCCATCGGCAGCAGCAACGCCGCGCCGGTGCGCATCACAAATTCCGAGACGCCGGAGAGCATGGGAAGCACCGTGTTCCCCATCCCCTGGACGCAGGAGCGGGTGACATGCAGCACATACAAAACCGGCAGGCACCCGCTCATGATGACTAGATACCGATAGGCAACCTGGGTGGCAGCCTCTACCTCTTGCGGTGTGCCGGAAATAAAGCAGCCGACAATCCACCTGCCAAAGCCAATCATCACAGCGGCGATGATGCAGGAGGTCGCCATAGCCAAGCCAATGGCGGCGCGCTGACCGGCGCGAATTCGCTCGATTTTCCTTGCCCCCAGATTCTGCCCCACATAGGAAATCATGGCATAGCCATAGGAGGTTGCCGCAATCTCCAAAATGCCGTAGAGCTTGTTGGTTGCAGTGAAGCCGGCAATGAAAATCATACCAAATCCATTGACGACAGACTGCACGATCATCCCGCCGACGGAGATAATGGCGTTCTGAAATGCCATGGGGAAGCCCAACTGCAAAAGCTGTCCCGCCTGAGACCAGTCCAGGCGGAAATCCTCCCGCTGCATGTTCAAAATGGGAATCTTCCTCAGATGCCACAGGCAGTACCCGGCTGCGAAAACCTGGGCAATCAGCGTTGCCACTGCTGCCCCTGCGATTCCCCAGTGGAACACCAGCACAAACAGCAGATCCAGCGAAATGTTGATGCAGCTGGCAACGATCATCGCATACAACGGCGTCTTACTGTCCCCCAGGGAGCGAATCATGCCGGCAAAGAGGTTATAGGCCATGACAATGGGAACACCGCCAAACATGATTCGAAGATACAGCACCGTATTCCCCTTGATGGCGTCCGGCGTTTGCAGAAGTCCCAGAATGGGAACCACCGCCACCTGCCCCAAAGCCACCAGCACCAACGCGCTGATGGCGGAAAGCACCGCTGAGGCGCCGATTGTGCGGCGAAGATGCCCCATCTGCCGGGAGCCAAAATTCTGCGCCATCATAATGCCAAATCCCTGGGTCAACCCCTGAATCACACCCAGCATCATCCAGTTCAGCCAATCCGCCGCGCCCAGCGCCGCCAGCGCGCCGACCCCCAGCGCTTTTCCCACCACCGCAGTATCCACCACGGTATACATCTGCTGGAATACATTTCCAATCATCAGGGGGAGCGAAAACGACACCAGCAGGGGCAGGGGCTTGCCTGTCGTCAAATCCCGCGTCTGCGCATTCATAGAAACCCCTCCTCTCTCAGTTCCGGCATAGTATACCATATTAAAAGCGCTTTCGCAACCGAGGCAATTCCCCCAGGGCTACCCCCAGTTTCTCTCGCTCTTGCTCCCCACTCGGCCCCGATATCCCCCGGGCAGGTATATGAGAGAAGCCTCCAGCAGAAGACAAACGTCTGCCGATTTTTGAAAGACTTCCACCATTTTCCGGAAATTCCGTCAAAAAGCACGGTGAGGGAAAAACATACATTGACTTTTGCCGCCATAAAGGCTAGAATGAATGTGGGTATTGTGAAATCGTATGTCTCTATGATTTCCCGGGTCGGCCGGTTCTTCCCCATATGCCGGCCGTGCCTGCACTTCAGACAACAACATTAGGAGGAAAACACTTTGAAGGATTGGGATCGCTTAATCACTGTTGAGGAAATGGAAGCGGCCACCGCCTCTCTGCTGGAAAACGGCAAGAAAGTCGGCGCCGACTCCTGGCAGCAGCGGGTCAAGAATCAGACCCCCCATTGCGGCTTTGGCGAAGCCGGTACCTGCTGTCGGATCTGCTCCATGGGCCCCTGCCGCATCACGCCGAAGAGCCCCCGGGGCATCTGCGGCTGCGACGTTCACGGCATCGTGGGCCGGAACTTCCTGCGCTTCACCGCCGGCGGCTCCGCCACCCACTCCGACCATGGCCGCGAGATCATGCACACCCTGCACCAGACCAAGGAAGGCGGCAACTACCAGGTCAAAGACCCGGAGAAGCTCATCCGCATTGCCAAGGAATGGGGCGTAGAAACCGAGGGCAAGGACATTTACGCCCTGGCCCACGAGATTGCCGAGCTGGGTCTTCTGGAATACGGCAAGCCCTTCGGCACCCAGCGCTTCCTGAAGCGTGCTCCCGAATATACCCAGGAGCTGTGGAAGAAGGCCGAGATCGAGCCCCGGGCCATCGACCGGGAAGTGGCCACTGCCCTGCACATGACCCATATGGGCTGCTCCTCCCTCCCCGAGGCTCTGATCCGTCAGGCCCTGCGCTGCGGCCTGTCCGACGGCTGGGGCGGCTCCATGATGGGCACCGAGTTCTCCGACGTCATGTTCGGCACGCCGAAGCCCGTGGACACCACCGCCAACATCGGCGTCATGGAGAAGGACATGGTCAACATCGTGGTCCATGGCCACGACCCCTCTCTGTCCGAAATGATCGTACATTATGCCAATGACCCGGAGATGATCTCCCTGGCCAAAAGCGTCGGCGCTAAGGGCATCAACATCGCCGGCGTCTGCTGCACCGCCAACGAAGTCGCCATGCGCCACGGCATCCCCATGGCCGGCAACTTCCTGACCCAGGAGAACGTGGTCCTCACTGGCGCCTGCGAGGCCATCGTGGTGGATGTGCAGTGCATCTTCCCCGCCCTAGGCCCCCTCAGCAAATGCTTCCATACCAAGTTCATCACCACCTCTCCCATTGCCCGGATGCCGGACTCCGAGTTCATCCGCTTCAATGCCGAGACCGCCGGTGACAATGCCAAGGCCATTGTGAAGATGGCTGTGGAGAACTTTAAGAACCGGAACCAGGATCTGGTCAACATCCCCAACCAGGTCTCCAAGGCCCGGGTGGGCTACTCCGTAGAGGCCATTGTGAAGGTCCTGGACGGCGTTGCCAACTCCCAGGTGGACGAATTCGGCACCACCAAGCCCCTGCTGGAGTGCGTCACCTCTGGCGTGCTGCGGGGCGCCGTGGCCATGGTCGGCTGCAACAACCCCAAGATCCGGCCGGACTTCGCCCACATCGAGCTCATGAAGAAGCTCCTGGAAAACGACATCATTCTCATCGTCTCCGGCTGTTCCGCCCAGGCTGCCGCCAAGGCTGGCCTCATGGATCCCGAGACTGCCAAGGACTACTGCGGCGCGGGCCTGAAGCGGGTCTGCGAGCTGGCAAACATTCCTCCCGTTCTGCACATGGGCTCCTGCGTGGACATCTCCCGTATGCTGATCCTGGCCGCCGAGCTCTCCAAGGACTCCGGCATTCCCATCTCCAAGCTCCCTGTGGTGGGCTGCGCCCCCGAGTGGATGAGTGAGAAGGCCGTCTCCATCGGCAACTACGTGGTGGCCACCGGTCTCGACACCTTCCTGGGCGTGGATCCCTACGTGAAGGGCTCTTCCGAGGTCTGCGACCTGCTCACCGGTGAGCACGGCGTCAAGGACTGGGTGGAGGCCAACTACACCGTGGAGACCGACATTGAGAAGCTGGGCGACCTGATGATTGAGCGCATCGAGGCCAAGCGGGCCGCTCTGGGCATCTGATTTTGATCTCCCTGCGCGCCGGGGCAGAAATGTGACCCAGATCCGGTCCCTTTCCCCTCCGGCTCCGCCCACAGCCATCCGTCTGTGGGACTGTGGAGTAAACATCCTGTAAAACGAGGTTTTTTCCATGAAAGTAGCGATTACCGGCAAGGGCGGCGTGGGTAAAACCACCCTCTCTTCCACTCTGGCCCGGCTTTACGCTGCGGAGGGACGTCCCGTCCTGGCCGCAGACGTGGATCCGGACGCCAACCTGGGCCTGGCCTTGGGGCTCAGCCAGGAAGAGGTGGACGCCATCGTCCCCATCTCCAAAATGCGGACCCTGGTGGAGGAGCGCACCGGCGCCAACGAAGCCAACAAGTTCTTTAAGCTGAACCCCTATGTGGCCGATATCCCGGAGAAATACGCCAAGGATGTGAACGGCGTGAAGCTCCTGGTGATGGGCACCGTGGATGTGGGCGGCAGCGGCTGTGTCTGTCCGGAGCATGTGATGCTGAAGGCCATTTTGAGCAACCTCACCTACCGGAAAGACGACGTGGTCATTTTGGACATGGAGGCCGGCCTGGAACACCTGGGCCGGGGCACTGCCGCCAACATGGATCAGTTCATCGTGGTGGTGGAGCCCGGCGCCCGCAGCGTCCAGACCTATGCCAACGTCAAGCGTCTGGCAGCAGACCTGGGGGTCCGGCAGGTCCGGGTGGTAGCCAACAAGGTGCGGGACCAGCGGGACGAGGAGTTTGTCCGCAGCGTCATCCCGGAATCCGATTTCCTGGGCTGTATTCACTATAACCCAGAGATCATGGACGCCGACCGGCTGGGGAAGTCCCCCTACGACTTCTGCCCTGCGGCAATCGAGGAAATCAGGAAAATCAAAGCCATTATCGATCGTGATTGAACAATAGGAGGAAAAACCGTGACTTTATTTGAAAGAGTGTTCGGCGGCAACGACGCTGTATATGGCCTCACCGAAGCCGCCATCGACAGCGCCATTGCCCAGTATGGCGAAAGCCAGGCTGTGTCCTTCCCCGACACCGCCTATTCCCTTCCCTGCTACTATGCCGTCACCGGTGTGAAGGTGGGCACCCTGGGCGAGCTGAAGGCCGCCCTGGGCGTGGTGAAGACCCTCATGACCCGGGCTCCCCGGCTGAACGACGCCTTTATGTCCGGCGTTGCCACCGCCCTGTGCGCCGAGTTCATCGAGGTCCTGAAGTACGTAAACGGCGCCACTCCCTACGAGGCTCCCTGCTACGGCCATGTGGCGGACGCCTTTGTCCGGAATCTGGGCGTTCCCCTGGTCACCGGCGACATCCCCGGCGTGGCAGTCATCCTGGGCTCCGCTCCCAGCGCTGACGAGGCCGTGGAACTGGTCAAGAGCTACCAGAGCCAGGGCATCCTGGTGACCCTGGTGGGCGGCGTCATCGATCAGCTCCAGGAGAAGGGCTACAAGACCGGCGACAACGTCCGTGTGGTGCCTCTGGGACATGATGTGACCTCTGTGATTCACGTGGTCTCCGTGGCCCTCCGCGCCGCCCTGATCTTCGGCAACATCACCCCCGGCGACGCTGGCAACCTGATGAAGTACACCATGGAGCGCGTGCCCGCCTTCGTCAACGCTTTCAAGCCTCTGGACGACGTGATCGTGGCCTGCGGCGCCGGCGCCATTGCCCTGGGCTTCCCCGTCATCACCAACGAGACCGAGAACATCTATCGCGTCCCCAAGAGCCTCATCGTCCAGGAAGACGTGAGCAAGTTCAACGCCACCTCCCTGGAGGCCCGGGACATCAAGATCAAGATCACCAAGATCGACATCCCCGTCTCCTTCGCCTCCGCCTTCGAGGGTGAGATCATCCGCAAGGGCGACATGCAGGTGGAAATTGACGGCTCCCGGGTGGACTGCTTCGAGCTGGTCGCCACCAAGGAAGCCGCTGAGATCGAGGATCACAAGATCACCGTGGAAGGCCCCGAGTTGGACGAGATCCCCATGGGCTCCAAGATCTCCCTGTCCTACACCGTGGAAGTCGCCGGTAAGAACATGCAGACCGACTTCGAGTCTGTCATGGAGCGGAAATTCCACTCCTACCTGAACTGCGTGGAAGGCGTCATGCACACCGGCCAGCGGGACATGATCCGTGTCCGGATTTCCAAGGCTGACTTTGAGGCCGGTTTCCGGTTCAAGCACATCGGCGAAGTCCTCTACGCCAAGGTCAAGAGCGAGTTCGAAGCCGTTGTGGATAAGTGCCAGGTGAAGATCGTGGTGGACGCCGAGAAGAACCACGCCCTGCGCCAGCACGCCAACGAAGTCTTCTCCAAGCGGGATGACCGTCTGAAGTCCATGACCGACGAGTCTGTGCCCGTGTACTACACCTGCATCATGTGCCAGGCCTTCTCCCCCAGCCACGTGTGCATCGTCACCCCGGAGCGTCTGGGCCTGTGCGGCGCCGTCAGCTGGCTGGATGCCAAGGCCACCAATGAGCTGGATCCCCAGGGTCCCTGCCAGATTGTCCCCAAGGACCGCTGCATCGATGAGAACCTGGGCCGCTACGAGGACGTGGACGAGGCCGTCTTTAAGTACTCCCACGGCGCTCTGGAGCATGTGACCCTGTACTCCCTGTTCCAGGATCCCATGACCTCCTGCGGCTGCTTCGAGTGCATCTGCGGCGTGGAGCCTGTCACCATGGGCGTGGTCATCACCTGCCGTGAGCATGCCGGCATGACGCCTCTGGGCATGACCTTCTCCGAGATGGCCTCCATGACCGGCGGCGGCGTACAGACCCCCGGCTTCATGGGCCACGGCAAGCAGTTCATCTCCTCCAAGAAGTTCCTGAAGGCCGAGGGCGGCCTGGGCCGCATCGTCTGGATGCCCAAGGAGCTGAAGGACCAGGTCCGGGAGCGTCTGGACGCTGCCGCCAAGGAGCTGTACGACGTAGACAACTTCACCGACATGATCGCCGATGAAACCATCTGCACCGAAGATCCCGAGCAGCTGATGAACTACCTGTCCGAGGTCGGCCACCCCGTCCTCTCCATGGAACCCTTCGATATGTAATCCCCCTCTACGGCCAGGCGGTCTCCCGCCTGGCCGTATTTTAAAATGTGCCCCAAAAACAAAATCACCTCTGGCGAGATATTTCTCACAAGAAGTGGAAATTGCCTATCACGGCGGCAAAGTCACGGTGCCTTTCACCCGGTTCCTCGGCTACGACCGTGGGCCAGACGGCAATCTGGTGGTCAACAAGGAGCAGGCGGCAATCGTCCAGCGCATCTACGCCATGTTCCTGCAGGGTATGACCTACAATGGCATTGCCCAGAAGCTCACGGCAGACGGCATCCTCTCTCCCGGAGGTAAACCCAAGTGGAACACCTCGTCGGTCAAGAGCATCCTGTCCAACGAGAAATACAGGGGCTGCACTCTTCTGCTGAAGACCTACAACGCCGATTACCTGACCAAGAAAAAGAAGGTCAACGAGGGCGAAATCCCGCAGTACTACGTGGAAGACAATCACTGTGTACAAATGTGGACGCTTTTGCACATTGCTCTGGGCTCCGAATTTATGAAGATACCTGCATCAGGACGCATCTCGGATGAACGTTTTGCTCATCAAAGCAAAACCGCATCGTCCTCGTCCTGGATGCAGCCTCACCGAGGCGCAGGACCTCCTAAGCAGCGGCCAGCCATGATACCGGAACAGAAATACACAAAATTTTTCTCTGCGCCTTGACATTTGCCCTTAATTCGGATAAGATGAACTGGACAATCCAATAGTTCCTGTGGCCTCCCGGTGCGCTTTGCGGCTGGGGGCTGTAACAAGACAATGGGGTGCGAATCCCCGCGCGACCGGCGCTGTAAGTGTCGAGACATCTCCCTCGTTGGCGCAAGCCAGTCATTGGGGCAACCTGAGAAGGCAGAGGGTCCTGTCGCCTGAGACACAAGTCAGAAGACCTACAGGGACGAATTGTTGGCACATCCGCCCCGGGTTCCGGGCGGGATGCCCTTTGTGATGCGCAGGAAAGCGGCTGCGGCGATGGTTTCGCCGCAGCTTTTTTGTGCGAAATCCGGGATTTTCCCCCTGTCTCGGATTTCCCGGCAAACCGGTGCGTGTGCGGCGTCCCGGTCCGGCGCTGTGGAGCCACGAAAAACCGAAGGAGTCAGCCACGCAGTGCGGCGCGGGGCTGGCTCTTTCGGCTTTCTTTTACAAAACTGTGGAAAAATTTCACCCGATGGGGTATGATGATAGAAAAAGGAGGCATCTATGGAAAAACTGACGCGGGAATTCTACACCCGGGACTCCCTAACCGTGGCCCGGGAGCTTCTTGGCAAGGTGCTGGTCCACCGCCTGGACGGCGAGACCCTGGCCGGGCGGATCGTGGAAGCGGAGGCCTACCAGGGCCCGGAGGACCGGGCGGCCCACTCCTACGGCGGGCGGCGCACCGCCCGAACCGAGGTGATGTTTGGCCCCGGCGGCTTTGCCTATGTCTATCTCATCTACGGCATGCACTGCTGTATGAACGTGGTCGCTTCCACCCAGGGACGGCCTCAGGCCGTGCTGCTCCGGGCCGTGGAGCCCGCTCCCCTGTGGGGCAGCCTCCGCCGGGAGGCCTCAGGACCGGGGAAGCTCTGCCAGGCTCTGGCCATCACCCGGGACTGCTACGGCCTGGACCTGTGTGGGGAAACCCTCTATCTTCTGGATGACGGGTGCCGCCCAGACCCTGTGGCCCAATCCCGGCGCATCGGCATCGACTATGCCGGGGAAGCCAGAGAGTATCCCTGGCGCTTCTATCTGAAAGGCAATCCCCATGTTTCCGGCGGAAAAGAATTCCGCTAATATGAAAAATCAGGTGAACTTATGGAATTGGAATTACAAAAAAACGGGATGCCGGACCCTCACTTCCGGCAGAGCTTTGACGCCCTGGCCGGGCAGGTATTTGGCCTGTCCTTCGAGCCTTGGTATCAAAGCGGATTCTGGACCCCCTCCAACCTGCCCTACACCCTTTTGTCCCAGGGAGCCGCCCTTTCCAACGTCTCCGTCAACCGGCTGGAGGTACTCCTGCACGGCCGCCCCCGCCGATACATCCAGCTAGGCACCGTCATGACCCGGGAGGATTGCCGGGGACAGGGCCTGGCAAAGCGCCTTATGGAGGAGGTGCTCCGGGACTGGACCGGCCAATGCGACGGCATGTTCCTCTTTGCCAACGAGACGGTCCTGGACTTTTATCCCAAATTCAGTTTCCGCCGGGAAACCCAGTACCAGTACACCCTGCCTGTCCCCACGGCCCAGGGCGGCGCCAGAAAGCTTTCTATGGACGACCCCCAGGATCTGGCCCTCCTCCGGGCCTGCTATGAGAAGGGAAACCCCTTCTCTGCCCTGCAGGTAGTACACAATTTCGGGCTTCTCATGTTCTACTGCGGTTCGTTCCTGAAAGACTGCGTTTATTACATCCCCCAACAGGAGGCCGTGGCAATCGTCCGGCAGAAGGGGCCGGTGCTGGAATGCATGGACATATTCGGCGGAACCTGTCTGCCGGAGCTGCTCTCCCAGGCCGCCGCCCCGGGTACCACATATGCCCGCCTGGGCTTCACCCCCATAGACGGCATTTTCTGCAGTGTGGAGCCCATCCGGGACGACGATGACGCCCTCTTTGTCCTGGAGGGGAAGGAAAATCCCTTCGCTACACAGAAGCTCCACTTCCCCGACCTGTTCCACACCTGACCGAACCGGGACTTTGGCAGGATTTGCAACGACCCGCCGCAGGAAATTGACTGTACAAGGGAACAAACATGTGTATAATAAGCTTATAGCTCCCGCAGCGCCTCCACCAGGGCAGTCTTCCCGGCGGCCTTCTCGTCCTTGCTCTTGATGACCCGGGCGGGAATGCCAGCCACCACCGTCTCCGGGGGCACATCGGCAATGACCACAGCCCCGGCAGCCACCACAGCTCCCCGGCCCACCCGGACCCCTTCCAGGATCACGGCGTTGGCGCCGATGAGCACATCGTCTTCGATGACCACCGGCGTGGCGCTGGCAGGCTCAATGACCCCGGCCAAAACTGCTCCGGCCCCCACGTGGCAGTTCTGCCCCACCGTGGCCCGGCCACCCAGGACCGCGCCCATGTCTATCATCGTTCCCTTGCCGACGATGGCCCCGATGTTCAAAATGGCCCCCATCATAATGACGGCCCCGTCGCCAATCTCCACCTGATCCCGGATGATGGCGCCGGGCTCAATGCGAGCGTGGATGTCCCGGGTGTCCAGGAGAGGTACGGCGGAGTTCCGGGCCTGGCTCTCCACCACCATGTCCAAAATGGCCTCTTTCTGCGCCTCCAGGGCCGGGGCCACCACCTTCCAGTCACCAAAGATCATTTTGGCATGGGGTCCGGCAGGAAACTCTTTTGCGCCGGGGAAGCTGGTGGGCCCTTTCTCCCAGAGATAGACCTTCACCGGGGTTTTCTTCTCCGCACTGCGGATAAATTCAATAATTTGCTCTGCGTTCATCGCCGCGTACTCCTTTCAGGGACAAGTTTTGCCCCTAGGATACCACGTTTCTTACAAAAACTCAACGGAGGAATGGATATGGATCTGATTTCCGACCGTCGGGCCCTGCACCGGATTCCGGAACTGGACCGGGACCTGCCGGAAACCCTGGGCTATCTCCGGTCCGTCCTGGAGCCTCTGCCCTGCCTGCTGTTCTCCCCGGCAAAAAGCGCCCTATGCGCCTTCTTTGATTTTGGACAGGATCACAGCCTGGCCTTTCGGGCGGATATGGACGCCCTGCCAGTGGCAGAGGAGACGGGGCTGCCTTTTGCCTCTTGCCACCCCGGTAGGATGCACGCCTGCGGCCACGATGGCCACATGGCCATTGTCCTCGAGCTGGCCCGGCGTCTGGCCCGGCAGCGCAGCCTCCCCCACAACGTGCTTTTGGTCTTCCAGCCTGCCGAGGAGACCACCGGCGGAGCCCGGGCCATTTGTGAAACCGGGGTTTTCGCCCAGTATCGCACCCGGGCCATCTTTGGCCTGCACCTGTGGCCGGACCTTCCGGCAGGAGTCCTCGCCTCCATGCCCGGCGGGATGATGTGCCGCTCCTCCGAGGTGACCCTCTCCGTCACCGGCCAGAGCGCCCATGTGGCCCGGGCCAGTCTGGGCCGGGACGCCCTGGAGGCCGCGGCCCGGTGGTATCTGGCAGCCCTGGACCAAGAGCGGCAACTCCCGCCGGGGGAGCCCCGGCTTTTGAAATTCGGCAGGTTTCAGGCCGGGACCGTTCGCAACGCCCTGGCCGGTTCTGCCCGGCTGGAGGGGACCCTGCGGGCCTTCCGGGACCCGGTGTTTGACCGGCTGCGGAATACGCTAGAGACCCTGGCCGAGGAAATTGCCGCAGACAGCGGCTGTTCCCTGAATCTCACCTTCTCAGAGGGCTACCCGGCGGTGTGGAATCCACCGGAGCTTTTGGCTCAGGTGGAGGCACTCTGGCCCCTGACCCGGATGGACCGGCCGGTGCTCATCACCGAGGACTTCTCCTGGTACCAGCGGTACCTGCCAGGCCTCTTCTTCTTCCTGGGCTGCGGTCCGGCCCCTGCGCTGCACAGCCCCGGTTTCCAATTTGACGAAGGGGTGCTGTCCAGAGGGGTGGATCTCTTTGCCCGCATTGCGGAGGAATTTGTATGACGGAACTCAACCACAACCTGCGCGGCCTGGCCCTGGGGGGCATTCGCCGCTTCACCACTCTGGCCCAGGAGCGGGGGGACTGTATCCTCCTCACCCTGGGAGAGCCGGAATTCGACACCCCCGGCCCCATCCGCCAGGCCTGCAAAGACGCCCTGGACCGAGGGCGGACCCATTACACCGAAAACCGGGGAGACCTGGCCCTGCGCCAGGCCATCTCCCGGTTCGAGCGCCAGAGCCGGGGCCTGGACTACGCTCCAGAGGAAATTCTCATTACCCTGGGGGCCACGGAGGCCATCTACACCGCCCTCACCGGCGTCCTCAATCCGGGGGATGAAGTGATCATCCCCACCCCGGCGTTCAGCCTGTATGACACCGTGACCCGCATGGCCGGAGCCGTGCCGGCGCCGGTGGATACCACAGAAAACGGCTTCCAGCTCACCGCCGCCGCCCTGGAAGCAGCGCTCACACCCAAAACCAAGGTTTTGATCCTCAACTCCCCCAACAACCCCACCGGCGTCATCTACACCCCGGAGCACCTTGCCGCCATCGACCGGCTGACCCAAGACCGGGATCTGTTCGTCCTCTGTGACGACGTGTACTGGGGACTCAGCCCCTGCCCTACCTTCTCTCAGCTGACCCACCGGAAGGACCGGATCCTGGCCGTCCAGAGCTTCTCCAAGCCCTATGCCATGACCGGCTGGCGGGCAGGTTACCTCATGGCCCCCCGGGAGATTCTGGACCGGCTGGCAGTGCTGCACAGCCACGCCGTCACCTGCGCCCCGACCATGATCCAGGAGGCCTGCCTGGCGGCCCTGGAGTGGGATCCAGGGGAAATGGCCCGGGCCTATGAAGCCCGCCGGGCCTACGTCTGCCACCGCCTGGAGACCATGGGCCTGCCCTGTGCCCGGCCAGAAGGCGCCTTCTACGTCTTCCCCTCCATTGGCAGCCGGTCTTCGGAGGCGTTTTGCCTCCGCCTCATTCAGGAGGCCGGTGTGGCCGCCGTCCCCGGGACCGTCTTCGGTACCGAGGGATACGTACGCCTGTCCTACTGCTGCTCCATGGAAGACCTTCGGGAGGCCATGGACCGGCTGGAGAATTTTCTGCAAATATCCGGTTAATATGCACCTATGATCTGTGCGCAGCGCCCCGAACAACAAGGACCCTGCGCACCACAGAGAGAAAGGAGAATCCTCATGAAACAAGAGATCTTCCGCGGCATCGCCACCGCCTTGGCCACCCCCATGGACCTGGACGGAACCATCGATTTTGAAGCCTACGGCCGTCTCATCGACTGGCAAATCGAATCCGGCATCGCCGGGCTCGTGGCCTGCGGCACCACCGGCGAGAGCGCCACCATGACAGAAGCGGAGCACAAAGAGGTCATCCGCTTTACCGTGGAGCGGGCGGCAGGCCGGGTACCGGTCATCGCCGGCACCGGCAGCAACTGCACCGCCAAGGCCGTGGCCATGACCCAATACGCCTGCTCTGTGGGAGCCAGCGCCTGCCTGCTGGTAACCCCCTATTACAACAAGGCCACCCAGGCGGGACTCATCGCCCACTACACCGCCATCGCCGACGCTTCGGACAAGCCCCTCATCCTCTACAATGTCCCCTCCCGCACCGGCTGCAACCTGCAACCCGCCACCTGCGCCGCCCTGGGGAAGCATCCCCGGATCGCCGCCGTGAAGGAAGCCTCCGGCAACATCGGTCAGATTGTGGAGGTGGCCGCCCTGGCAGGAGACTGCCTGGCCATCTATTCCGGCAATGACGATCACATCGTGCCCGTCCTGTCCATGGGCGGCTCCGGCTGTATTTCCGTGCTGTCCAACGTGGTTCCCCGGGAGGCCCAGGCCATTTGCGACCGGTTCTTCGCCGGGGACGTGGCGGGCGCGGCGGCCCTGCAATGCCAGCTCCTGCCTCTGGTGAACGCCCTCTTCTCGGAAGTCAACCCCATTCCCGTAAACGCCGCTTTGGCGGCCATGGGCTTTGGCAAGGGCGGCGTCCGCCTGCCCCTCACGCCCATGGAAGACTGCCGCCGGGCGGTGCTCCTGGAGGAAATGAAACGGCTGGGGGTCCTGGCATGAAGATCCTTATAAACGGCGCCGCAGGCGCAATGGGGCTGGAGCTTTGCCGCCTGCTGCAAGCGCATTACGCCGGCGGCGAAGTCGCCGCTCTGGTGGATCCCAAAGGCGGTCAGGGCATCTATCCCAGCTTTTCCCAAGTTCCGGATGTCCAGGGCACAGTGTTGGATTTCTCCTTTCACACCGCCACTGGCGCCGCCGTAGACTATGCCGTAGACCACGGCCTGCCTCTGGTGGTGGGGACCACCGGCCACGCCCAGGAAGAGCGGGACCACATTTTGGCTGCCGCCAGCCGGATTCCCCTCTTTTACTCCGGCAACATGAGTCTGGGGATTGCGGTCCTGTGCCGCCTGGTGAAAGACGCCGTCCGCTTCTTCCCCCAGGCCGACGTGGAGATTCTGGAGGTTCACCACAACCGAAAGGCCGACGCCCCCAGCGGTACGGCCCTGATGCTGGCCGAGGCCGTCCGGAGCCAGCGCCCGGAGGCCACCGTCCTCTGCGGCCGGTCCGGCGCCAGCAAGCGGAGCTCTGGGGAAATCGGCATTTCCTCGGTACGTCTGGGCAACACCGTGGGCATTCACGAGGTGATGATCTCCACCGGCACCCAGACCCTCACCCTAAAGCATGAGGCCCACGACCGGGGTCTTCTGGCCCAGGGCGCTTTGGACGCCGCCGCCTTCCTCCAGGGAAAGGCCCCAGGGCTGTACACCATGGAGGATTTGGTCAAATAACCCCAATCCGCCAGCGTAGGGAATGGGCACACCCTTTCCCATAGGTCCGGAGACGCGAAGCCGTCCGAGGCATGGGCCCTGTGGCTCCGCCGGACTTGTCAAGGAGACATGGAACCATGATAACAGCCAAATTTGGCGGCACCTCTTTGTGTGACGCCTCACACTTTCAAACGGTCCGGGAGATTCTCTCCCGGCGGGAAGACCGCCGGTTTGTGGTGGTCTCCGCCCCAGGCAAGCGGTTTGGAGACGACGTCAAAATCACCGACCAGCTCTACCGCTGCCATCAGGAGGCCCGACAGGGGGGCCAGGTGGAGGCAGCCTTTGCTCCCGTGGCCACCCGTTTCCGGGAAATCGTGGCAGGGCTTGGCCTCAGCCTGGACCTGGAGGAGGAATTCCGGGCCACCCTCTGGGCCATGGAGCGGGGCGCGGGCCAGGCATTTTGCGCCAGCCGGGGAGAGTACTTCAGCGCCAGAATCATGGCCGCCCTGTTGGACCTGCCCTTCCTGGACCCGGCCCAGTGCACCTTTTTCGACCAAAGCGGCCAATTTGACGGGGAAGCCGCCCAGGATACCCTGGCGGAGAAGCTCCGAGGGCTGCCCGGCGCGGTGATGCCGGGCTTCTACGGTGGAATGCCGGACGGGGCCGTAGCCACCTTCTCCCGGGGTGGTTCGGACATCTCCGGGGCCATCCTGGCCCGGGCCTCCGGCTCGGCGGTCTATGAGAATTGGACCGACGTCTCCGGGGTTCTGGCCGCAGATCCCCGGGTGATTGCAGCGCCCCCACCCATCGGAACCATGACCTATGTGGAGGTCCGGGAGCTGGCCTATCTGGGCGCCACAGTCCTCCACGAGGACGCCATCTACCCGGTCAAAGCCGCCGGTATCCCCATTCATATTTGCAACACCATGGATCCCGAAGCCCCGGGCACCTGGATTGTGGCCCAGGCCCGGGAACCGGCGGGCGCCATCACCGGCCTGGCCGGCCGCCGGGGCTACTCCGCCATTCAGGTGGAGAAGGAGCGCTCCAACAGCGAGGTGGGCTATTGTCGAAAAATCCTGTCCTGCCTGGAGCGAAACGGGGTACCCTTTGAGCACCTGGCCACAGGCATCGGCAGCGTCTCCCTGGTGGCTCAGACCGAGCTCCTGGAGCCTCACCGGCAACAGCTCCTTTCGGACGTGGAGGCCGCCGTCCACCCAGACAGCCTGCAAATTTGTGACGGCCTGTCCATGATTGCCGTGGTGGGCCGGGGCATGGCAGGACAGCCGCACCTGGCCTCCCAGCTCTTTGCCGCCGTGGGGGAAGCCGGCGTCAACATCCGGCTCATCGACCAGGGCACCAAAGAGCTGAACATCGTCCTGGGCGTGGACGACCAGGACTATGAGACCGCCATGCAAGCCATTTTTAACAGCTTTTTCCCCAAAAAATAAGGAGGATCTAACATATGGAATACAAAAAATTCGGAAATACCCTGATTGTCCGGCTGGACCGGGGGGAGGAGATTGTGGAGCGGCTCCTGGAGCTGGCCCGCCGGGAGCACATCACCCTGGCCTGCGTCCATGGCCTGGGAGCCGCAGACCAGGTGACCGTGGGCGTCTACTTCCCCGCCACCAAGGAGTACAAATCCAATTCGTTTGAAGGAGAATACGAAATCATCTCCCTCCACGGCACCCTCACCACCCAGCAGGGCCAGCCTTACGGCCACTTCCACATGAGCATCGGCGACGAGGAGGGCCGGGTGTTTGGCGGTCACCTGAACCGGGCCGTCATCAGCGCCACCTGTGAGCTGGTCATCACCCTGTTGGACGGCCGGGTGGAGCGGGTCATGGATCCGGAAATTGGCCTCAACCTCATGACATTTGAGGCATAGGCCATCCCAACTGTGCATAGCCTTCTGCCTTCCTGGAAATACTACAGCCATCCACGAAAAAAGGGAGGCTTGCATATGGATACCCTTGCGCTCATTCTCTCCATCATCGGCGCCGTCAACTGGGGCCTGGTGGGAATCTGTCAGTTTGACCTGGTAGCCTGGCTGTTTGGCGGGCAGACCGGTGTGGTCAGCCGTATCATTTATACCCTGGTGGGTCTGGCTGGGCTCTGGTGTGTCAGTCTGCTGTTCCGTCGGCAAAACCACGTCGGCATCGCAGACTGAGTTTGCCACATCCTTTCCGGTATTTTACGCAAAAGCAGTGTAAAATACACAGGTGGGGCCTGCTGCAACGGGATTGGCCCAGACCGTCCCCCACGGGATCTTGCCCATGACGCTGTGTCTTGGCAAGATCCTGTAGGGGCGAGTCTGGACGCATCCGCCTTGCAGCAGGCCCCATTTTTTTGAATTTGTTAGTTTACCCGCACAATGCAGGTATAGGTAGTCCCCTCATAGGTCGTGGTAATCTCCGTGTAGCCGGAGCCCACGGCGGTGATGGTATTGCCATCCACGGTGCAGACATTGCTGTTGCCGGCAGACCAGGTCACATCCAGGGTCTGCCCGTCGCCATCGCGCAGGCGCAGGGTGAAGCTCTCGTCGACATCCAGGGTCACATCGGTGTGGCTGATGACCGCTTCGGCGTCCTCCACATCCTCAAAGTTGCAGCGCACCACACAGGTGAACTCCTGTCCCTCATAAACCGCCCGAATGTGGGTGGTGCCTGGGCCCTTGGCTGTTACCACACCGTTTTCCACGGTGGCAATCGCCTCATCCTCGCTGGACCACTGCAACTGGCTTCCTGCCAGAGATCCAACCGTCAGACGGGCCGTCTCCCCCTTCTGGAAGAGGGTGATATCGGTAGCGCTCAAGGTCAGCTTGCTGGTGGGCTCCGTGGTTTCCCCAGGCTCACTGGTAGGCTCACTGGTAGACTCACCGGGAACCTCTGTGGGGGCCTCCGGGGCGGTGCTCTCAGCCGGTGTAAAGGCGCAGGTGACGGTACACACGGCGCTGGCCTGACCGCAGGTCACCGTAATCGTCGCCTGACCCGGCCCCACTGCCTCCACCCGCCCCTCCGGGGACACGGTAGCAACCGAAGGATGGTCCGAGACAAACTGCAGCGCCTCTGTGGCGTCCACCGGGGTCTTAGCCACATGCAGGGTCTGGCTCTGCCCCTGGGCCGTCAGGGTCAGGGAGGTCTCCATGGCCAGGCTCACGCATGGCACCGTCTCGCTGGTGGGCGGCGTGGTGACAACCGGCTGATCGGCACTGCTCCAATGTGGACCCAGAATCCGGTATCCGGCGTACAGCAGCAGGCACACCACGAAAATCCCCAAAATCACACAAATCGTCTTATCCCGCCGGGATACCTTCCCAGCGTAGCGGCCTTTGGCATGCCCATCCTGAGGCGGAGCCTCCCGCTGCTCTGGCACAGGCTTGCCCTTGGGCTTTTTTTTCTGGGGTATGTCCGGAATCGGGATGGTGGGCGCTTTGGGCGTCTCTTCCGGGGCCAGGGCGTCGGCCTGTTCCCCGGATGGCTCTTGATACGGCTTGCTGTTTTCCGGTGAATAGGGGCTGCCGCAAATGGAGCATGCCCCTTTTTCTGCGTCGTAAACGGTGCCGCAATACTCACATATGACTTTCTTCAAAAAATATCCCTCCATTACGCTGTCCTCTGCCTCCAGATCGGCTCGACCATATCATACCATTTTCCCGTCCATAAAACAACTACAATCCTGTTGCTTTTTTCGGTTTTTTCGCTTATGATATAGGGTAGTCAAAGGAGGCGATGAATTTGGCGGATGCAAACAACGTATCTCCCCTGCTGGACGAATTTTCCCTAGGGAGTCCCTACAGCAGCCACAATGGCATCATTTGCTGCCCTGCGATTCATGCCGTCACAAAAGAGAAATTCATACTGAAACAAATCTCCATTCCGGAGTCTCAAACCCAGGTGAACGCCATGCTGCTCACCGGCGCCTGTGCGGACAAGGCCGCCGCTCAGCGCTACTATGCGGATATCACCCAAGGGCTGGTGGAAGAAATCCACCTGCTGGAGCGGCTGGCCCAGACCCGGGGATTTGCAGCCTTTTTCAGCCATCAGACCACCCCAAAAGAGGGGGACGAAACCGGCATGGATCTGTGGGTGCTCAGCCCTTACAGGACCACCCTGACCGCTTATGCCAAGCGGAACGCCATGACCCATCTGAACGCGGTGAATTTGGGCATCGACCTGTGCGCCGCTCTGACCCTGTGCCGGAAGGCCGGATATCTCTACCAGAATCTAAAGCCGGAAAACATTTTTGTGACGCCCCAGCGTCAATTCCAGGTGGGTGACTTCGGCTTCCTGCCCTTGGATCACCTTACATATGCCACCTTCCCCGCCAAGTACCGGAGCCCCTTTGCTGCGCCGGAGCTGTTTGACGACTTCGGGGAAATGAATGGCACCATTGATCTGTATGCCCTGGGTATGGTGCTCTACCTGGTATATAACGGAGGCCAGGGGCCCTTTGCAGAGTCCCAGGATGGCGCTGAGGCGCGGCGGCTGAAGGGAGACCCCCTGCCGCCCCCGGCCTACGCCGACTACGAAATGGCAGCCATCATTTTGAAGGCAACCGCCTTCCACCCCGCAGACCGGTGGCAGAGCCCAGAGGCCATGGGACAGGCCCTTGTGAGCTATATGCAGCGCAACAGCGTGAACGACTCTGTCATTGCTGCGCCCATTGTCACCACCCCCACCCTGGACGCAGAGGCCGACGCCCTGGACGCCCAGGCGGAGCCGGAGGCCCAGCCGGACGGATCCACAGAGCCGGAGCCCGCCCCCGATTCCCCTGCCCAGAGCGAAACACCGGAATCCCAGAGCGTATCCGATCCGGAAACGCCACCGGTCCAAAAGGAAGAGGAGGATGCTCCGAAAGACGAGGATACTCCGGAAGACGAGGATGCAGACGGGATTCTTCTCCAAGAGGAAGAGCCCGAGCCCCATGCAGCCATGGAGGATTCGGAACTTGCCGACATTCTCTCCCGGGCAGAGACCTTCCTGGCCCCGGCCTCGGAGGAAGATTCCACCCCTGCTCCGGCCTCCCCAGCCCAGGAAGACCCTGCGCCAGTCTCCCCCCAGACGCCGGAAGCAGCAGAAGAAGAAGCGCCAGAGGAGCCAGGCCGACGCCGGTCCTTCAAGGGGCTCATTGTGTTCCTGTCTGTCCTCCTGGTTTTGGCCGTGCTCACCGTGGGCGCCTATTACTACTACATTCACTACTACTGCCTGCCCATTGAGCAGCTGGAGGTGGTCAACGGCACCTTAAACAGCTTCCAGGTCCACCTCACCACAGACGCGGACCCCAGCCTCCTGCGTGTCTCCTGCCAGGATACCTATGGCAACACCTATGGGGCTCCCCTGACCGACGGCGCCGCCACCTTCACAGGCTTAAATCCCAATACGCAGTATACACTGACCGTCACTGTGGAGGGCTTCCACAAGCTAACCGGCGCCATCCGAACCACCTACACCACCGGCGCCGAGACCAAAATCCTCAACTTCACCGGCGTCACCGGGCCGGAAGATGGCTCTGTCATCCTGAGCTTCACCTCCGACGGGCCAAAGCCGGAATCCTGGACCCTCACATACCAGGCCGAGGGAGAGGCGCCCCAGACCCGCTCCTTCTCCGGCCAAAACGTCACCGTCCCGGGCCTGACCGTGGGCAAGACCTATACCTTCCAGCTCACTGCCGGAGAGGGGTATTACCTCACTGGCAACAGCCTCACCTACACCGTCTCCCCCGCAGTCGTTGCGCAAAACCTCCGGGTAACCGGCCACACCGGCAGCGCCATGACCCTGGCCTGGGATCAGCCGGAGACTCCCGTCACCGGCTGGACCGTCCGGTGCTACAATTCCAGCGGCTTTGACCAGAGCGTAACCGTCACCGGCTGCTCCGCCACCATCGAGGGCGTAAGCACAGACTCCGCTTATACCGTGGAGGTCACGGCCGCCGGTATGAGCCAAAACGCCTGGATTGCCATTACCGCAAACCCCATTTCCATTACAGACTGCGCCATCCAGGCAGACGACCTCAACCAGATCTCCCTGGCCTGGATCCCCGGCAGCCATGCTCCCGCAGGCGGTTGGATCCTCCTGTACACTTACGGCGCCGGGGAAGAAAACACGGAGGCCCTGCAAACTGTGGAATCCGCCGCCGTCATTTCCACCGTATTGCCCAATACCACATACACCTTCTCCATTCAGGCTGCCGATGGGACCACCGTACTCAACGGCGTCCACACCGTCACCACGCCGGAAGCTCCTGCCTTCTCCCAATATGGTCTGGACGCCAGCCAGGTGTTCATGGCCGCCTTCCCCACTCCGGAAGACCCGGACTGGGCCACCCGGGACGTGGAGCCGGACCAACAAACCACCCAGTTTGCCCCCAGCAGCTCCATCGCCTTCGTCCTGGAAGCCACCCAGGGCATAGGCCGTAGCGACGAGGAGGTGGAGACCCTGATCCTCGTCCGGGACGCCCAGGGAATCCCTGTGGATTACTACATCGGCTCGGCCCAGTGGCACACCATGTGGACCAACGACAAATATCTGGGGCAGCTGGAGCGGACGCCCCAAATCCCCGGCGACTATCAGCTGGAGGTCTACTTCAACCGGCAGCTGGTCCACTCTATGACCTTCACCATCACCCAGTAACCCCGGTGCGCCAATCTCAAAATTTTTCAAAATTCGCTTCGTTTCCCCGTTTTTGCGCATACTAATGGCGGAAGGAGGCGTATGGAAATGAAAGCTTATTCATTTGCTCTTACCATGGGACTGGGCGCGGCAGTGGGCGCTGTCGCCGTCCTGATGATGCCCCGGCAGAACCCCGCCCGCCGGCTGGCCGACCAGGCTGCCGCCAGTGTGGAAGATGCCGTCTGCCAGGCTGCATCTAAAATCGCTCAATAAAGCTTGCGGGAGTGCACCGTCCAATGGGGCGCACTCCCGCAGTTTTATTGGGGTTTCTCCGGATTTCCCTGACACCGTCACAGCAAAAATTGAAAACCTCTCCTTTCAAAACACCGGTATCCGTGGTAAAATAGCATGGGGAGGAATCCTCCTGATCTTACACGCAGATCCCGGCGGAGGGGCTGCTGTGACAAAGGAGTCATATTATGCCAGAAACCATTCAGCGACTGGGCAGCCGGATCGCGCTATATCGAAAGAAAATGGGCCTGACCCAGGGCGCCCTGGCGGAAAAGCTCTGTATCTCTACCCAAGCGGTCTCCCGATGGGAGCGAGGCGGCGCACCGGATGCGGCCATTTTGCCTGCCCTGGCCAATGCCCTGCATGTCACCATCGACCAACTATATGGCATTCCCAGCGGCCAACATATGGACATCCCCCAACTGCTGGCGGAAGCGTTCCAGGACATCCCCCGGGAGCAGCTTTTTGAGGCGGCCTACCATTACGCCTACGCCATTTTGAAAGCTGCGCTGGACTCCTATGAGCAGTCCGGCGAGGAATTTCATAAAATGCTGGACACCCACGAAAGCGTAGACCGACGCGCGGCGGCCACGCCACCGTCTTATCTTGTCCACGTCTCCTCAGACCTTGGGATGATGTCCGCTTCCTTTGCCAACGATTTGCACTATCTGTTTGTGATGCCAGAGCCAAAGGATGGATTTGCCTCCATCATGAAGAACCAGGAGGCATACATGCGCCTATTTCAGCTTCTGAGCCAGGAGCACAGATTGGACGCTCTGCTATTCCTTTACGGAGACAGCCGGGAGGGATTTACTGCCTCCAAAGCTGCCAGGGAGCTGGGAATTTCAGAGTGCCTGGCGGAAGAAATTCTGGAGGAATTGTACGACCTGAATTTTTTGAAAATTATGCGTTTTTCCTCCGCAGACGGAACCTTGAAGGTCTATCAGCCCAGCGCAAGCTATGCCCTCATTCCATTTTTGTACTTTGCTTCGGAGCTGATGGTCTCCTGTGGAACCTCCTGGCTGCGGTACGACACCCGGGAGAAGGCCTTCTTCTCCGCGCCTCTGGGCGCCAACGGAGTCGCCACCGAGTGGATCACCAAAAGCCAGCACAGCAGCAGCGACGCGAAGCCCGGCTTCTATGGAAAACTCTAACGTAATATCGCATCCCATACGCCCAAGTAGGAGGCTGCCTCAGCGAAACGCTGGAGCAGCCTCCTGTTTGTTGATTCCGGTCCAATGAAACGGCTTCTCCTGCCGCCCAAATTGACACGGTACCGCCCCAGTCCGGCGGTAGTTTGGGGTCTGTCAGTTCCAGTCTGGTGCATATTGGAAAAAACACTTGTGCACACACCAACGACTTTCTCTTTTCTTGTATCTGCTCCATGCAAATACCAGCAAAACGACGCTCTCTCAATTGACACGACACAGGATGTCGAATTGGGCTTTTGACTTTCTTTTTTCTTATGCTAAAATGTGATTGCAGGCACTTGAAGTGATGTATCGCTTCGGTGCAAAAAATGGAAAGGATCTGAGAGGCATGAATATGACACCATGAAAGCGTCCGGATAGACACGTACTGGAAGGCAATACAGCCGCGCAAAAGGGTGGAATTTCCACTCTAAATTTTTAAGGAGGGCCATATGAAACAAACAAATCGAATCAAACGCCTGTTTCCTCTGATTTTGACCGCTGCGATGCTTCTGGGCTTGATGCTTCCAGCCCATGCCGCAACGCCTGAAACCAGCGCCCTGCGTTTCCGGCAGGTGGACAACAGCGCCGTTTCCGCAGAACTGCGGCAGGATACTGCAGACGAAATTCAGGATGCGCCAGACTATGCCAGCACCGATCTGGTCCGTGTGTCCATCGTTCTGGACCAGAAATCCACTCTGGAAGCCGGGTTTTCCACCGCAGACATTGCCGGCAACGCCTCCGCCATGTCCTATCGCGCCGGTCTGCGCGACAACCAGGCCGATGTGGCAGCCCGCATTGCCCGTGTGACCAAGGAACCGCTGGATGTGGTCTGGAATCTGACCCTGGCGGCCAACATCATCTCTGCCAACATTTCCTATGGTCAGATCCAAACCATTCAGAATCTGCCTGGCGTGAAGGACGTGGTGGTGGAGACCCGCTACGAGCCCTGTGTGGTAGACACCCAGGAAGCTGCGGATCCCAACATGGCCACATCCTTCCTGCAAATTGGCAGCAGCCATGCCTGGGCCGCCGGTTATACCGGTGCAGGCACCCGGATTGCAGTCATTGACACCGGCATTGACACCGACCATCAGAGCTTTGCCGCGGATGCCTTTGCATACAGCCTGTCCCGCCAGGCCGAGCTGCATGAGATCCCCGCAGACGAATATACCAACGGTCTGAATCTGCTGGGTCCAGAGGAAATTGCCGAAAAACTGGGGCTGCTGAACATCTCCGGGGCAAACGCCCAGCAGCTGTATGTCAATTCCAAAATTCCCTTTGGCTACAACTACATCGACAAAGATCTGGACATCACCCATGACCACGACACCGCCGGTGAACATGGCTCTCATGTAGAGGGCATTGCCGCTGCAAACGCCTTCCTTTCCAACGGGGACGGCTCCTTCTCCCCTGCGCTGGAAGCAGTCAAGGTTCAGGGTGTGGCGCCGGACGCCCAGATCATCACCATGAAGGTCTTTGGCAAAGGTGGCGGAGCCTATGACTCCGACTACATGGCGGCCATTGAGGACGCCATCGTCCTGGGCTGTGACTCGGTCAACCTGTCCCTGGGCTCCGGCAACCCCGGCTTTGCACGCAACACCACCTATCAGGAAATCCTGGACGGCCTGGCGGACAGCGATACCATGGTGGTGATGTCTGCCGGCAACTCCGGCCACTGGGCGGAGAACTCCAAAGTCGGGACCGGTTATCTCTATGGAGACGACGTCAACTTTGCCACCTCCGGCAGCCCCGGTACTTACACCAACGCGCTGAATGTGGCCTCTGTGGATAACATCGGCTTCACTGGCTACTATTTCTCCGTTGCCGGCAACTCCGTGTTCTACACCGATTCCTCTGCCAACGGGTATTCCAACGCCCCCTTTACCACTCTGGCCGGGGAATATGACTACGTTCTCATAGACGGCGTCGGCACGGAGGAAGAGCTGGCAGCCTTGGGCGATGTGGTAAAGGGAAAGATCGTTCTGGTCTCCCGGGGCAGCACCTCCTTCTACCAGAAGCACGACGCAGCTGCAAAGGCCGGCGCCCTTGCCTGCATCGTCTACAACAATCAGCCCGGCACCATCAACATGGACCTGTCCAGCAGCTCCGCAACCATCCCCTGTGTCTCCATCACCCAGGTCGACGGCGCTGTGATTCGGACCAACTCCACACCGGTATTTGCCGAGGGTAGCGAAACCGTCTGGTACTACACCGGCAAGATGCAGGTTGCCACCGAGGTGGATTCTGTGGTCTATGACGCAGACTACTACACCATGAGCGATTTCTCTTCCTGGGGCGTGCCGGGTACCCTGGGTATCAAGCCGGAAATCACCGCCCCCGGCGGTTCCATCTACTCCGTGAACGGCGTCGTTCCTGGCGGCGAAGCATATGAAGTGATGTCCGGCACCTCCATGGCCTCCCCCCAGGTGGCCGGCATGGCGGCGCTGATGGCTCAGTACATCCAAGAACATCATCTTGACGAAAAAACCGGTCTGTCTCCCCGCCAGCTGGGGCAGAGCCTCCTGATGTCCACAGCCGTTCCCGTGATGGAGGACTTTGGCGATGGCGACGGCTACTATCCGGTTTTGCGGCAGGGCGCGGGACTTGCCAACATCGGAAATGCCCTGGCGGCAGACACCTATCTGCTGATGGGGCAAGACGCCACCCGGTCCTATGCCGACGGCAAGATCAAAGCGGAACTGGGCGACGACCCAGAGAAGAAGGGGGAATACGGTTTCACCTTCTCCGTCAACAACCTGTCTGACCGCGACCAGTCCTATACCATGGGCGGAGACTTCTTCACCCAAGATCTTTTTGAAGATCTCGGCTACACTTGGCTGGACACCCAGACCACCGCCCTGGCGGCTCATGTGACCTTTGCCGTGGACGGCAAGGAATACAAGCCGGTGTCTAAGGTGGACTGCGACCTGGATCAGGACGGCGATACCGACGCAGACGACGCGCAGATCATCCTGAACTATGCCGTGGGAGCCATAGATGACATCGATCCCAAGGCCGACGTCAACGGCGACGGGAGCATCAGCACCTACGACGCCTATCTCCTGCTGAGCAGCCTGGAGACCGAGGCATTCTCTGTGCCCGCCGGGCAGAGCGCTCAGGTGACGGTCCGGATTGTCCTGCCCGAGACGGTCAAGGAACAGCTGGACGCGCAATATGTCAACGGTGCCTATGTAGAAGGCTATGTCTATGTGACTCCCCTTACCAATGCGGAGGGCGCCATTGCCCCCGAGCACTCCATTCCGGTGCTGGCCTTCTATGGGAACTGGTCCGACGCCTCCATGTATGACAAGGGCACCTACGCCAGCCGCCTGTATGGGGACGAAACCCCCACCTACACCGGCGTCACCACCACCAATTTCTTCACCTACACCATGGAAGACGGCGGATCTGCCCATTACCAGGTGGGAAATCCCTATGGCCTGGAAGCGAAGTACCCGGCAGACCGTCTGGCCATCAGCGGCAACGCCGTGTTGAACCGGTTCCAGACCTCCCTCATCCGAAATGCCGCCGCGATTGCCGCCTTCATCGCCGACGACACCGGCAAGGTGATCGAGATGTCCACGGTGACCAACAGCCTGCCCAGTGCGTACTACTATGCCAACGGCGGTACCTGGCAGAACACCACCGCGGGTCTGTCCTGGAACAAGCGGCTCTCCTCCCTGGGCCTCACCGAAGGGGAGCAGATCACTGTGGGTCTGGTGGCTGTCCCTGAGTACTACGAGACGGGCGGCGACATCACCAAGGCGCAGCTGACCGAGCTGGTGGAATCCGGCAAGCTGGGCGCAGGCGCTTTCCAAGCCGTCACCATGACCGTAGACCACACGGCCCCTGAGATTTTGGGCGTTTACAAGGATCTCTCCAATGGCGACTTGATCGTCACGGCAAGGGACAACCAGTACATGGCCGTCAACGCCGTGATGAACGCCAGCGGCACCAAGCGCTACGGGGCAAAGCTGCCGGAGCAATCCGAAGCCGGCCAAACGGTCACCACCCGCATCCCCCTGGACGGGGCCAATCTGGGTAAGAAGTGCCTGATTCTCGTGGCCGACTATGCCGGCAACGAGGCCGTCTTTGAGGTGGAAAATGAAAGCGGCGGGGAAGAGCACGCCGGCATGATGTTCGGCTTCACCTTCCTCCACTATTCCGGCCTGACCACAGACACCCGGGGTTCTGATCAGAACCGCTGGATGTCCATTGACCCGGAGAAGGTCTATTACTACAACGATAGCGACTACGGCGGAACCGAGGACTACAGCGCCATCAACATGCAGATCGTTGCAGCCGAATATGTGGACGGCTATGTCTACATGGCCACCATGGACGGAGACCTCTATGTCGCCCCCCACGGCGAGTGGGAGAACTATGAGCTGATCTGCAACTACTTCCAGTATACCGACGAAGACGAAATCGACGACATGGCATTCAACTACGCAGACAAAAAGCTGTATGCCCTGGATAAACACAACAATCTCTACACCATCGACCTGTATTCCGGCCAGATGGAGCAGATCGCCAACATCACCATCGTCAACCCCAGAAGCAACGCCGCCTCCTATCTCAAGCTCACCATGCTGGCCATTGACAACAGCGGCAATTTCTACGCGGTCAACTCCGGCGGCACCGGCTACACCTTCCTCTATCGCTTTACACGCAATGAGATTGTTGACGGCAAGATCCAGGATTTGACGCCTGTGGTCAACGACGCCAACAGCCGGATCGGCTTCTACGGCACATTCGGCTCCCTGGCCTGGGATCATGACAAGGACGTGCTGTACATGATCGGTAGCAGCTCCGTCCTGTCCAGCAGCGCATCCATCTGCATCACCATCGACCCCCAGACCGGCGTGGGCGCCCGGACCAATACCACCGAGGCCAACGGCCAAGACGTCACCCGTTATGGCTCCAGAGTGCAAAATACCATCTATGGCCTCTATATCGTTCCCTCCAAAGCCAGCATCATCCGCCCGAGCTCAGACGCCACCGGCATCACCCTGGACCGGACGGAAGTGAACGGTCTGATCGGCACGGAGTTCAAGCTGAACGAAAAGGTAGCGCCCTGGAACCTCTCCGATCCAACCGTGGCATGGACCACCTCCAATGAGGCGGTCGCTACGGTGGATCAGAACGGTACCGTCACCCTGGTGGGAAGTGGCGAGGCCGTGATTACCGCCACCACCAACGCCAAGCCACACCTCACGGCAGCGTGCACCGTGCGAGCCACAAAGCTGGACCCCGTTTCCCTCTCCGCCCTGGTTTACGACAAAGACGAACACGCCTACTGGGCCGATTTCCAGGCCAGTAACCCGGCTGCATGGAAGGCCGTCAGCGAGAAGACCACGGAGTTCATCGGCGGCGCCTTAAAGGGCGAGTATCTTTACGTCAACGACGGCAGCAATGTGTTCAAGGTAGACGCGGACCTGTTCCAGACCGTGGAAAACTGCGGCCCCGTCGCGGCCGCCTGGCAGTGGTCCGACGCCGCGCCTGCCCCCGCCATCGGCGACCTGTTTGACGCAATCATCGGCGTTTGCAACGAAGGATTTTACCTCGAAATGGTCTATCCGGAGGAAGGCAAGCTGAGCTATTGGGACATGTCCTGGGACATCAGCAGCCCCATGGCCGCCATTGCCTATGCCGGTAGCGGTACCTACGATTACGTGTATTACGCAAAGGAATACAACGACTGCCCCGCAAACTTCTACTACGTGATCAGCGAAGATGGCACATTGTGGACCGTGGTAATCCTCACCTTTAACAATGGAGAATCCTATGTGGTGGATTACGACCGCTTGGGCACGGTCCCCGGCATCCAGCTGCCCGGCGTCTCCGGCATCACGGGGGGCCAGTACGCTTCCATGATCTATGATCAGAACACCGGTTATCTGATGCTGTCGTCTTACATCGAGGGCGAGGAAAACCATCTTTACGCCATCCACCCGGAGACCCTGCTTGCCACCCAACTCGGCAGCTTTGGCGAGAAGGTCTGGCCGGTGGTCAGCCTGCACCAGTATGAACGGATCACAGATCTGACTGTCAAGCTGAGCAGAGCCACTGCAGACCTGTACGTGGGCGATACCATGCACCTGACTGCCAAGGTCATCCCGGCGGCATACCAGAACCAGGTCACATGGTCCACCAGCGACCCAGGCGTGGCAACCGTGGATGAAACCGGCGTAGTCACGGCTGTGGCCCAGGGCAGTGCGGTCATCACCGCCACCTCTGTGGACAAAGATGCCTCTGGCGCCGCTGCAACTGCGGCCTGTGAAGTCACGGTGCAGAAGCTGGCCGAGGTAGACGCAGAAGTCCAGGCCCAGATTGTCACTGCGGAAGGTCCCAAGTGGGTCTCCATCGACACCGCAACCATGGGCGTAACCGTCCAGGGTGACGCCGCCACGGTTTTGACTGGCGCAGGCGCTTATGACGGCAAGCTCTACGGCACCAACAGCGACTTTAGCAGCGCCGGTTTCCTCTATCAGATTGATCCCGCCAATGGCTTCTCGGAAACGGCTGGCAGCAACTGCTCCGCGGATTATGCGATTCACGATCTGACGGCTGCTCCCGCCAAAACCCTGGAGGCCACCAGCGCCAGCGGCGAGCCCCTGACCCTGGACACCTTCGGTACCCCCATCTACCTGGCCCATTCTCAGGGGCTGTATATGCTGCTGGATTACGCAGCAGGCACCCTCACCGGCTGGGATCTGTCCGAATACTACACCGATCTGGCAGCCATTGCTTACGCCGGAGATACAGAATACACAGACGAAGACGGCGTCACCCGGGATGCAGCGGCATACTATGCCCTAGGCGCTGACGGCACCCTGCACACCTTCGCCGTGTACGCCGAATACGACGGAAGCAAAGAAGATCCCCTTTTCTACCAGCTGGACACTGGCGTCGTGGGCAACATTGGCATCTCCTTTGAGGACATGACCGCCCTGTCCATGACCTGCGTGCAGGATCTGCTGCTCATCTCCTACAGCAATCCCAACGGCAGCGCAGAGCTGTATTGCGTAGATCCCCATGCAGAGTCCCTCTCCGCCGGGAAGATCGGCAACATCCCCGGTGCAACCGCTGTGACCGGCCTGTACACCGCCAGCGAAGGCAGCACCGCACATCCCGCGCCCGCATTCCGGATGGGGGGCAGCGCCGTATCCTCCAATCTCGTCTCCCTCCGGACGCCGCATCTGGCCGGGCAGAAGGCCGCCCTTGTCCAGGCCATGCCGGAAGCTGCCAATGTGGTCGGCGGCTCCACAGCTTCCACCGGCACGGTTCAGATCACCTCCCGTGGCGAAACCGCAGCAGATGAGAAGACCGTCACCGTAGAAGTCACAGCCAAGGATGCCGGAGGCAATGACATTGCATCCACCAACGGTCTCATCACCGTGGGCTACAACACAGACCATTTGACCCTCCAATCCGTCGCCGTCCACGCAGACTGCCAGGCCGTCTTGCAGAGCGACGGAACCGTGAAGTTTGCCTATGCAGGTACCCAAGAAATTCCAGCCGGTACCTCCGTTGCCACCCTGACCTTCCAGGTTCCGTCTGCGGTCCAGACCACCGTCTCCATCCAGACCGAGCAGGTCAATGCCCAAACCCCCGCTTACCGTGAGGCGCTGGAGGTCTCCTACGTCCACGCTCATACCGAGCTCCGCAACCAAAAAGACGCCACCTGCACCGAAGCGGGCTACACCGGCGACACCTATTGCACAGATTGCGGCCAGCTCATCTCTCAGGGTGAATCCATCCCCGCATTGGGTCACAAAGCCCAGCTGCGCAACGCCAAAGAGGCCACCTGCACCGAAGCTGGCTACACCGGCAATGAGGTCTGTACCGTTTGCCACGAAGTTCTGAAGCAGGGAGAAGTCATCCCCGCGCACTGTCCCTCCGAAGACTTCAGCGACCTGGACAGCAATCTGTGGTACCACCCATACACCGACTATGTGATTACCCACGGCCTGATGGAAGGCGTCGGCAACGGCAAGTTTGCCCCCAACGAGAACCTGACCCGGGGCCAGTTGGTCACCATCCTGCACCGCCTGTCCGGCAGTCCGGAACCCACCGGAACCAACCCCTTCACAGATGTGAAGGCAGGGAGATATTACACCGCCGCCGTGACCTGGGCCGCAGAGCAGGGCCTGGCCAAGGGAATCACCCCGACTCAATTTGCCCCCGACGCCCCCGTCACCCGGGAGCAGGTGGTGACCTTCCTGTACCGCTATGCCAGCCTCAGCGGCGCGGACGTCTCCGCAACCGGTTCCCTCAGCGGCTTCCCGGACGCTTCCAGCGTCAGCGAATATGCCCAAGTCCCCATGGCCTGGGCCGTAGAGACGGGCCTCCTGCTGGGCATGGACGGCCGCCTGGCCCCCAAGGGCTCCACCACACGCGTTCAGGCAGCGGCTTTCCTCATGCGTCTGTGTGAGGAGATTCTGGAGGAGCCGCTCCCCTAATCCCCTCCCCTTTCCATAAAGATCCAAAGGGCTGTCTCACAAATCCTCTGTGAGACAGCCCACCAAAGAATGAGACCTGCTGCAAAAAGAAACTTTGCAGCAGGTCCTTATTTTGATCACACGAAGCTTAGAAATTCTGATCCAGGATGGTTAGAAGCTTGGCCATCTGAGCCCGGGTCAGGGTGGTGGCGGGACGGAGCGTGCCATCCCCATAGCCCTCGAAGAGCCCTTCCGCCACAGCCCAGCCAAACGCCGTCTGGGCGTAATCCATCACCTTGTGGCCATCCAAATAGTCCTTCAGGTCTGCGCCCTCTGTGGCCTCCTGCTTCAGGTACTCGGTGACGTACCGATACAGGAAGGTGGCTGCCTGCTCCCGGGTGACTTTCCCCTCGGGGGCAAAGGTGGTGGCGGTCATGCCGCGGACAATGCCCTGGGCTTCCGCCCAGGCCACAGCCTTGGCGTAGTAGCGATGGTCGGCCACGTCGGTGAAGGAAGTCTTCCCCGTTACCTCCGGTTCCCCTGCCAGGCGGTACAGCGTGGTCACCAGCTGGCCGCGGGTGATGGAGGCGTTGGGGGCAAAATGGGTCTTGTCCATGCCCTGCATCAGACCGTGGGCAATGACGTAGTCGGTATAGGCATGGTACCAGCCGTTCGTATCCAGATCCACAAAGGCCTCGGAGGGACACGCCAAGTCCACCGTCAGCTTCTCGGTATAAGCGGGCTTGCTGTCGTTCACTTCCCGATGCTCCACCGCAATGGCCGCATCGGCTCCGCTCTTCAGGCCAAAGGTGAGGGTGGCAATGGGGCTGCCTGCGGCAATGCCCGCCTCGCTCACATAGCCGAAGGTCACGGTCCCGGCGGCCGTCACCTGGGCGGTGTAATCGCCGGTCACCGCAATCTCCTGGAGCTCCAAGGCTGCCTGATCATAGGACAGGGAAACCATGCCGTTGTTGGAGTCCACGTCCGCACCCTGGGCATTCTTGGCGGTGATGGTCATGGTCACGGTCTTCCCGTCCTCCTGGGGAATCACCTGGGACATGGGGGCGCTGGCGCTCATCACCTCAGCCTCCAGCTTCAGGGGCTTTTCCAGAATCCCGGTGACACGGACCCCGTTTGCAGCGGCCCCGTTGGTCTCCACAGCATACAGCGCTGCGGGCCACACCTCGCTGCCAACATCGCCGATACGCTCCGCTGCATACAGTTCCTCATCTGCATTCCAGGATAGCCGGTAGAATTCATTGGTCTCCTCGGTAAAGCGGGACAGATACAGATTTCCGTCGTCGCCACGAACCATGGAGCAATACTGATAATTCTGACTGGTGGGGAAGCTCAGCTTCAAATCTGTGGGAATGAAGTTGAATCCGATGGAGCCGGTGCCATCATATTCGAAGCCCCACAGCCAACCGGCATCGTCCAAGGCATACACCAGGTCGCACAGGACGCCATCCTCATTGGTTTCCGTTCCCATAGAAGCTACCGCCACAAACTTGGCGCCTCCGGTATACTCTGTGAGATACTGGGCCAGATTCCAGCCCTGGTTGAAGGTATTTCCCATGGGGTCACAGGCGCTCATCAAATACGTCTGCGAAACCGCCATCATGCCCGGCTCCTCTTTGGTATTGAACTTCTCCAACGCTGTAAGGTCCGACATGGCAAAGCCAAAGCCGCAGACAGCGCTGGATTTGCCCGTATCCTGGCCGGTGGTCAGATCCACCTGATGCATAAACCAGGAGCCGTCCACAGCATCCTGAAGGTACAGACGATCCGTAACCTGATCATAAGCTACTGCGGCCAGGGAGCTGCTCAATGCCAAACCGGGGACCCAGGTGTTGTCTGTCTCCATGTTCCAGCTGAAGAGCATGGGGTTTCCCTCTCTGTCCTGCAAAGCGCCCTTCAGGGTCACATTCAGGGCATCCACCGTGACGTTGCAGGCAGCGGTCATGGTGGGATCCAGCTTGGAAGCAGCCGTAATCACCGTCTCGCCCGCACTCACACCGGTGACCACACCGTTGCTGTCCACCGTGGCAATCTCCGGATCCGCAGAGGTCCAGGTCACAGTCCGGTCCGTCGCCGTCCAGGGCTGAACCGTGGCAGACAGGGTCTTTCTGGAGCCCTTCAGCAGCGTCATAGACTGAGCGGAAATCTGAATGCCGCTGATCTCATCCGTGGGGCTGGACCAGCTGCCGCCGGTAGACTTCTGGGGAATGATCAGAGCGGTCACTTCTGTCCCGAAATCCTTGTGCATGGTCTCAGCACCCGTCTCCGGGTTCATGCTATAAAAATACGCGTGAGCGCTGTGCCGCAAAGAGGAGAAGGTCACGGCATACAACTGGCCATCATTGGGATTCCATGCCAGGGTCTTTACATTGTTCCGCGTTTTGGAAGTAATCTGCTTGGGCGCAACGCCAAATGCTCCGGCTTTGAACTGGTTCATAAACAGGTATGCATCCCGGGAAGTGAGCTCGCCGTTGCCATCCAGGTCGGCATTGGCCACGTTCTGAATGGAGTTCCGAACACCGGTGGCGCAATCCAGAATGGCCTGTCCGTCATCGGCGTCTACCTTGCCGTCGCCGTCAAAATCATAGTCCAGATTTCCACCGCCCTGCAGCGCCTCCAGGGTATAGGCATACACAAACCCGCGGTTGCTGACCTCGTTGCTATCGCCATGGACGGCGCTGTAGAAGGTACCATTGCCGTCGCAGGCCAGGGTGTTGGTGGGGAAAGGAATTTCAGCCAGGTCGGTCACAGCGCCTGTGAGTTTATCCACACAGACCAGGCGGTTCTCAGTCACACCGTAGAGGGTGGAGGTGGACTTGTCATAAGCCAGATCCGTAAGCACCACACCCATATTGGCAACATGGGTCTCCAGAGCCAGGTCTTCCTCGCTCAGGACATACAGATCTCCGTGGCTGGTCGCGGCAAAGACCAGACCGTCTGCGCTGGTCGCCGCCGTGTAGACCTGCTGGGTGGAGGCCAGCTCACTGGGACTGCCGCTCTCCCCCGCGCCAAAACCAATCCAGATATGATCGTCAGACTGATAAGCCATCATATCCGGCAGGGTCTCATCTCCACCGGTCTGCAGGTTCAACTGATAGGTGGTGGTGTTCATGGCATAGTCGGAAACCTGCACCAGGAAGCTTTTGCCACTCACGCCGGCCAGATCCAAGGCGTACTCTGCCGCTTCCCCAGGCTGAATGTCCTGCTTGGCGCCAGTCTTGGCCAACACTTTGGAACCGGCTGCATTGTACAATACCACACCGGCCACATACTGGTTGTCTTTGGCCTTGACCGTCATGGTGCTGCCCATCAGGCTGAGGGACACATCCAGAAGTTCCGGAGCGGTGTTATCCACCACCATGGGAATTGCCATGGTAGCGCCTTCTCCCAGATCGTCCCACCCCACGTTGCCCTGGGCGTCTACGTAGTATTCCGGCGCCAGCGTCAGGGACAGCTCCAGCTGGTCACCCTCCTGAGCGCCCTTGGGCACAAACTTGGTGCTGAGCGTGGTAGCAGTGTTCTGCCATGCACCAGCGTTGGTATGATAGTATGCGGAGCTCACTGCCCCGGGGAAGGTCTCCAGCAGGGGTTCGCCGGGGGTTGTCTGGTTCACTGCCAGGATGCGGCTGGCCGCCGCATTCCGAATGGCCGCAAAGGAGATCTGGCTGATCTGATCCCCATTTTCGCCGTTGATGGCATTGCGTTCCGGCATATAGCGGGCGTCCGCCACCAGGGGGTTGCCGCCGAAGTAATACTTGGCGCTGGGGTCATTGGCATACGTAATTGCAGCCGTGTTGACTTTGGTGTTGCCCAGGTACGGAAGCCGGACTTCACTGCCCGTCTCGTACTCTACGCGGGAGCCAACCTCAAACATAGAGGCATCGGTCCAGTTGCCGTAGAAGCCCAGAACCGGGATGGAATGCTCCGTTCCTTCCACGCCCTCTTCCGTAGCCTCGCTCTTGGCATATACAAAGCCCTGGAGATATGCGCCGACGGGGTATTGCTTCAGGGCTTCCTTCTGGCTGTCCGTCAGCCGGACCGTCACCTGCACATCGGCAGAACCGTTGGCAGGAACCGTCACAGCCTGTCCCACATCGAAGGTCACGTCCGCATCCAGCTCGGTGGTCCAGGTGTCCATGTAATCGCCCTGGTCTCCGTCGTTGTTCACCACATTGGTGAAGAGATCCTGGGTGAAGAAATCAGCCGACAGGGCATAGGTCTTTTCCACATTGGTCAGGTTATGGATGGAGAAGGAGAAGGTATAAGCGCCCTTTTTCTCCGGGTCGTCACCCAGCTCCACCTTTACCTTGCCATCGGCATAGGACTGGGTGGCGTCTGCGCCCATAAGGATGTAAGAATCGGCCGCAATGGCCTTGCCTACATTGGCCAGGCCCGCGCCCTGCCGCAGGACGGGGTAATAACCGTCGCCCGCCTCACCGTAATCCTCCAGCTGGGGAACTGCGGTGGACATGAGCAGGCTCTGGGCCAGCTGACGGGGTGTGAGACCAGTCTTTTGCGCCAGGCCCTTCTCCCGGATGTACTGCGCCACCAAGGCCGCCATACCGGCCACCTGAGGCGTGGCCATGGAGGTGCCGGACATGTTCTCATAAGCCGTACCGCCGGCAACCAAGCCGTTGACCGAGTAAATGTTGCCGCCAGGCGCCGTAATTTCCGGCTTCAGCTCCAGGGAACCGGGAATGCCCCAGCTGGAGAAGTCGCTCATGGTATTGTACTCTGGGGTGTAGACGGCAGAGCCAATTCCCTCTTTGACGGTCAACTGACCCAGGTAATACTGGACCTTCCCGTCCTCCCCTGTGACCGGGGTCGCTGCCGCCTTCATCATGGCCCCATCGGACTGGGTCACGGAGACGCAGGGGGCGGTCTTGGTGTAATCCGTCAGGTCCATGCTGATGGTACCGGGCTGATTGTTGTAAACAATTGTGGCAATGGCGCCATTTGCCACAGCCGCCTCGGCCTTCTGGAAGAAGGAGGTGGTACCGCGGGAGCAGACGGCGATTTTACCCTCCAACACACTGGCAATGGCCGCAAACTCCTCTTCCGTGCCGAAGCCGTCAATGAGGACGTATGCATGCTCGCCGGCAATGGAGGTCATCGGCTGGTTTTTAAACCCGGTGCTCTGGGTGTAGACCACCGTCGTGTCGCCAACCAGGAAATACTGGCCTGTGGCGCCGGCATTGTCCATGGACGCCACGCACAGGGAATTGGTATAGGAGCCGGGAGAGCCAACCATATCCATGCTCACATCATCGGAGTAGAGATACCCGGCGTTTCTGGCAGACTCCACCCAGGAGCCAGCGTTACCGGCTGCAATGGCCACCACAATGCCGGACTCGGTCAACCGGTCCAGAATCGCCTGGTATTCCGCCTTGGTGTGTCTGGTCGCGCCGGGGTTCGAGGAACCCAGGGACAGGTTGACCGTATCGCACTTCAGAACAATGGCGTCCTCAATGGCCACCAAATAATCGGAATCGTAAGCGCCGCCGGCCTTGCCAAACACCTTCATGGTGATGAGCTGGGCATCGGGGGCCACACCCTGAACCTTCACTGCATCCAGTGCGTTGGAAAATGTTCCATCAGCGTTGGGGATGTAGGCATTGGCCGTGGAAATACCGGCCACGTGGGAGCCATGCTCTCCCTGCTGGTCTCGATCATGGGTGATGTCCAGGTCCTTGTCCACATAGTTGTAGCCAAAGGGGAGCTTGGTGTTGAGATACAGCTGCTTTGCAGTGACGCTTTTGCCAACATGAAGCTGATCCAGCACCCCTGTAATCTCTTCTACGTCCAAAAGATCATAATCTGCTACGGTTTTGCCAGCCTGTTCCGCCTGCTTCTGCAAAGAGTAATCAAAGCCAGCCGCGCTAAAGGACTGATGGTCCGTATCCGTGCCGGTGTCAATGACGGCAATCCGGCTGCCTGCTCCGGTGTAACCGGCGGTCCAGGCTGCGCTGGAGCCGATCATGGAGGGGGAGGTGGACATGTTGGGGTCATCGGGCAGATTGGTATTGACCACCGCAGGCGCATATTGGGTCTCAATGAGCACCTGTTCCACACCGGGGACCTGCTCAATGGCTGCAATCTCACCGTATTTCACATTGGCCGAAATGATGTTGGCCGCCAGGGTCAGGTTCCAGACCACATCCAACTGCTCTCCGCCCAACGCCTGGGTGGAGATGACCTGGGCCAGAGCCTCCTGCCGGGTCTCCAGACCGGTCCGGTAAGCCAGAGCCGCCTGATTTTCGGCAATGTCCTGCACGTCAAATTTGGAAATGGTGGGCGCTTCCTCCAGGAAAATGGAGATGCGCACCGTATCCGTATCCCGGTATGCCGGGGCGGCTTCCTCTTCCGCTTCCTGCAGCGGAAGCCGGGCTGTCACAGCGCCGTTGTCTACCTGAGACCAGGTGACTGCGTCGTTTGCAGCGGCAGCCTGGGGCACTCCAAGGGAGCACAGCAGTGCCATCGCCAACAAAAGGGCGCACAGCCGAGATGGTAGGTTTCGCCTGTTTTTCATATAGGATCCTCCTTTTCTATTTCCCCAAACAGTCGTCTGGGGGTTCAAACGGGGCCAAGCCCCATGTTTGACCATTGTATGGATTTCGCGCTTTCCTGTCAAGTTCGTCTTCTGGTTCTATTCATGGGAATTTCAGCCAAATGTCCGGTCTGTGCACTGTAGTCATTGCGAATTCGCCGTAAATGGGTGGAAAACGCACCGCGTCCCCGCTGGGCGGACACATGGGTCCGCCCCTACGGTGATATCGAAGCAGAGTACGTGAACAGGCTTTTTAATTTTTACGCAAAATATTTCCATTTTTTATCCAATTCTTGGCATTTGGACAAGAGAAAACGTTAGTCAATCTCCGCCCATTCTCGCTGCCTGCCGTAGGGGCGGACCCATGTGTCCGCCCGTGGTGGGCATTACGAATTCGCCGAACACGGATACAATGCGCATTTTGATCCCGGCATTTTGCTCTTTTACATTCACAAATTACCTGAATGATCTCCCCCTTTACATGGAAAATCCCCTGGGTCACCCACAGGGGAATTTCCTGATACAGAAAGGAGCAACAAGAAGTTGAAAAGGTAGCTTAGAAGTTCTGATCCAAGATCGTCAACAGCTTGGCCATCTGCGCCCGGGTCAGGGAGGCGGTGGGACGGAGGGTGCCGTCTCCATAGCCCTCGAAGAACCCTTCCGCCACGGCCCAGCTCATCGCGGTTTTGGCATACTCCATCACCTTACTGTCTTTAAAAACGCCAAGATCCGCACCCTTGCCAGGCTCCTGCTCCAGGTACAGGGTCACAAACCGGTACAGGAAGGCAGCCGCCTGCTCCCGGCTTACGGTTTTCTCCGGGGCAAATTGGGTCTCGGTCATGCCCTTGGCAATGCCCAGATCCTGGGCCCAGGCCACTGCATCGGTGTAATAGGCGTCTGCCCGCAGGTCGGTAAAGGTGGCCTTCTCTGTCACCTCCGGCGAACCTGCCAGACGGTACAGGGTGGTCACCAGCATCCCCCGGGTCAGCGCCCGGTCGGGTTCAAAGCGCTGGTTCTCCATGCCATTCATGAAGCCCTTGGCAAGGACATAGTCGGTGTACTCGTGGTACCAGCAGCTGGTGTTCAAATCGGAGAAGGCCTTGCTGGGGCAGTTGGCAGGGATCACTTCGCCACGCTGCAGCGTCTCGCCGCAGACGGTGCAGACTTCGTCACCGGTGTAGCCATCTTCTGTGCAGGTGGCTTCTTTGGCGTTGCGCAGCTCGGTCTTGTGACCCAGCGCGGGAATCACCAGCTCCTCGCTGGGCGCTTCCTCGATGCAATGTTCATCATAGAAGTTCTTCCCGCAGTTTTCACAGTGCCAGTATGCAGGGTTGCCGGCCTTGGTGCAGGTGGGCTCTTTGGCCTCCACCGGAGACACATGGCTGTGGTCACAGATGGGGATGAACATACCGAGAATATCTGCGCCATAGGGGCCAATCCGGCCGCAGCCCTCCAGCTCTGCCGTCTCCGTATCGACGATATAAAGCTGAATCTCCTGGTCATAAATGGTGTTCCACTGAGCCCAGTAGAGCTTGCCGGAGTTGTGATCGAAGCACATGGACTGCTCCTGAAAGCACTCCGCAGTGGTCTGGCCAATCACTGTATATTCACCCGTCTCCAGGTCCAGGCTGGCCAGACGGGAGCAGCCGTTGCCACCATAATCGGCACCCATACCTGCAATCATCACATAGGCATTGCCCTCCAGATCAATGGCAAACCCAAACACGTAATCGCCGGCCCCCGCTGAAGCGCCAGGCAATGTCCCGTCAATGATCCGGGCAGAATCCAGGTCCAGATCGCCGGTCTCCAGATCAATCTTGTACAAAGCATCCGAGTTATTGACGACATACATGGTCTGGGTGCTGTAGTCATAGGCCATATCGATGGGGTAGAAGTTGCTGTCACTGCTGACATTCACGCTCTTGTATGTAGCATCCAACTCCCCACGCTGCATCGCTTCAAAATCCACGGTGAAAAAGTAACCACTGGAGGTGTAGCCATAGACCGTGTTCCCTACCAGCTCGGCACAAAGCACTAGGCTGTCAGCAGCTACGCCGTCTCCAGCAGGCATACTCCCAATCTTGGTTACATCTCCCGGATGTGTATCCTGGAAGGAACACCAGGTCTTGCAATCCCGATAATAGCGGTCATTGTCGACAAATTCCGAAAACATAAAGCCATAGAGATTGACAGGTGGCTCGTCTGCCGTCACCGTCACCAGACAAGTATCTGTAAAACCGCCGTCTTTGGCGGTGACGGTAATGGTAGCCTCGCCCTGGGAAATACCGGTGACAACACCATTTTCATCTACAGTGGCAATGCTCTCGTCCGAAGAAGCAAAGCTGACCTCCCGGTTGAAGGCCGTATCCGGCAGTACATTCCAGGTAAGCGCAACGGATCTGCATCCGGCAACAGACACCGTCTCCTGAATCTCAATGCCCGTGGCTGCCACCGGTGGGGCCACACACACATCATCCAGCCAGGCTGTATCCTCATAAAAAGAGCCGGAATAGTCCTTGTCGTAATCCCACTGGAGCACATGCTCTCCGGGTTCCAACGCCAGGATATACACCGCCCAGTCCCGTTCCCCGGACCACTGACCCAGGCGCTCGCCATCCATATAGAAGCGGAACAAATCCATCTTCTCTTCGCTGCTGACCCGATAGCGGAAGGTCAGAACCTCGCCCTCTTTGGCAGTCACTGTTGTACGAACCGTGGAAATGGAGGGAGGAGAATAGGAGGTAGTTGCGTCAACACCTTTGTTGGTGGACTTGGCAGATCCATTCTCCGCCACCCAGGGGAAATAGCCGTTGGCTGCTTCTTCTGGGGTATAGAACTCCAGTTTACCACCTTCTACATTCAGAGCATCGTCCAATTCCTGGGAATGCACAAGGTTGTAGTGCTGGAAGGAGATCACTTCTACATCATCCAAATATGCAGTGTCCTCCCCCTCGCTGATGGAGCCATCCTTATTGTAAACCCATGTAAGCTCATGTTCTCCAGCCGAGACCGGATAAGTATAAGTCGTCCAATCCATCTCTCCGTACCATGTGGTAACAAGATCGCTATCCACAAACAGCGCCAGGCAGTCTGTGTTTTCGGCATTCTGGCAGCTGACCTTAAACCGAAAGCGGATGGCTTGGTCCTCTTCCATATCCACATAGGTAGTGACCTGGCTCTGAGTCACACCATAGATCTGTTCGTCCCCGTTCTTACCGGCATTGGTGGATTTTGCATAGTCACCTTCCACAACCCATTCATAGAAGCCATAATCCGGCATGGCAAATGTATCAAATTCAAGCGTTCCACCCGGGACATTGAGCGCCTCATTGAGGGATGCTGCGTCCATCGGTTCAGCCCGTTCCATATCCGCCGGAATGGCCATCAGCTCCACCTCTGGCAAATGGGAAACCTCGTGACCCGCCAAAGCGGGAGGGTTGGCGGCTGCTGCCGAAGCAGGAATGCGGATGAATGACACCAGCAAAGCAATGACGGCAAGCAAAGCAATGGTCCTTTTCATAAAATGCCTCCTCTTCTACGTTCGTATTTTTACGAACGTTCGTGATGGCTAAATTTTACCCTCTTTTCGCTGTGTTGTCAATAGCTTTCTGCTAAAAAAATGGTATAATAGGCAAAAGCAATGGGACCACACAGCATTTGGCAAATTTTGGAGGTATGTTATGATCAACTACGCACCGATTCCACTCCTCGAAGCGAGCCTGTTCCTGGCAAATCAGGCAGCTGGCGTATCCTGGACTTCGTACATGGAGCGGACCTTTGGCAAAGGCGACAATCGCCCGCACAACAACACGCTTACGTCCTATTCTAACATTTTAACCGAGCTGGAGCGGCGGCTTCGTGGCAGTATTGCCGTTTCGAAAGACACCATTCAGACTCTGTTTGCACCTCTGTACCAGCGTGGAAAGGATAAGCATCACCCTTCTTCTGGCCATGTATGCAGCATCCTGATACCCAATATGGTGGAGGCATACGTCAGTTGGGAGGAACCCGAGTTCTTCTGCCGTCTGAAACAGAACATTCCACAAATACCAAAGCAAATCCTAGAATTTTTAAACATGGACGAATGTAACATGGCTACCAGCAGTACCATCCATCAGCTGTTTTCCAAAATCAACAGCAGCGACTTGCCCCAAAGCTCCAAACTGGTCCTGACCGATCTGGCGCTGAATCCCGGGCGCTATGTGGACATGCTGCAGGAGGCCCTATCGCCCGTTGCCACTGAATTCAAACGGTGCCAGGAGCTGATTGCCCCTCTGGCTGAGCATTTTCATGAGCGCTATTGCCATGAAACCGAGGAAACCATCATGGACCGGCTCTGGCCCAGCGACCGAAGCCGGATCCGTCAAATCCTCATCTATCCCAGCATGGTCTGCAGCAACTATTCGGTTTTCGGGTTCAATTCCGATGAAACCGTCCTGCTTGGCTGCCTTGGCTCTTTGTATGAGTTTCTGCGGGAAAACTTTGCTCTGGCCCGCAACTCCGGCATTCAGCTGACCAACACCCTGGCCGCCCTGAGCAACCGGAATCGGTTCAATATCATCACAAAGCTTCTGGACGGTCCTGCCTATGGCCGGGAGCTGGCCAATTTCGTGGGCATTTCCCCCGTTACAATCTCCCAACACATCAGCATCCTCATGGGTGCGAACCTGGTGACCCTACATAATGATGGAACACGGACCTACTATTCGCTGAATACAGAGGCGCTCCATACGTTTGTCGACTCCTTTCAAACGTACTTTCAATTAAACTAGCAAAGTCATTTTGAAGCCTGCCGCAAGGCGGAACGGGCAAGTCCATTCCCAACGGAAAATCGCAGAGAATTTCCAGCTTTCAACACCTTCCTGTACCGCCGTAGGGGCAGACCCATGTGTCTGCCCGTGGTAGGCATTGCGAATTCGCCGTAAATGGGTGGGAAACGCACTGCGTCTCCGCCGGGCGGACACACAGGTCCGCCCCTACGGACAAAGGGTAAGATGTCGCGTGTACCACCCCCGCTGTGGAAGGGGGGCCTTCCCTGCGGAGAACGCAAAGAATACTCAATTTTGCACGTTCTCCCGTACCGCCGTAGGGGCGGACCCATGTGTCCGCCCGTGGCAGACATTACGAATTCGCCGTAAATGGGTGGGAAACGCACTGTGTCTCCGCCGAGCGGACACATAGGTCCGCCCGTGGTAGGCATTACGAATTCGCAAGACGTAGATGTGATTCGCATGACGCCCCCCACGGACGGACATATGGGCATTCCTACGGAGAAAGGCCAAGATGTCATGCAGCATTCCTTGCCTAATGGATACGGAAACGTTCTTATGGCAAGCAGGAAACGCGTGGCGAATTTGCCAGGCCTCCTCATTTTTGTGCCTTTTGCAAGGCAGAATGGTCAGGATCATTCCCTATGGAATTGCAGAATGCTTCCGTTTTGAGGCTTCCTGAAAATTACAGGTGATTCTTCCCCTTCTGACAGTTTCCCGTACCGTCGCCGGCTGCCAATGCGTAGTGGCAGCACAGGCATTTCCAGGTGTGGCGGTCCACTTCACCGGTCACTGGCAGGCCGCAGAGGGTCTGGAAACGGCGCACGGCCGTCACGGTAGACGCATCCAGGGTCCCATTGATCGGCGTTTGGGGCAAGCCCCGGTATACGGCGCCCAGGACCCGCAGAACCGATTGGACCAGATAGACATGGTAGTTGCTCTCCCCCGCCTTTATGGTCTGGTAGGGGTTGAGAATGGGCTGCATGGCCTCCGCCGGGGCCTGCTGAACCAGCTGGGCCTGGTAGGTCTGCACCAACCGCTCCCAGGTGGTTTGATTCATCACACCGGTGGCCGGCAGACCGCAATATCGCTGGAACGCCGTCACCGCCGCCATGGTGTTGCGGCCGAAAATCCCGTCTGGCACCACGGGAAGCAGCCGGTTGTTCCCCTCGGCTGCAACCCGGAGCATGGTCTGCATGCTCTCTATGGGTCGACCCACAAAGTAACTTGGATCAGCAATCATCTCGTCACCCCCCTCTGCGCTCCGTCCTGCTTCCCCATACTGAGATCCGAACCGGGGAACTGGGTCATGCGGGTAGTTTGAGAATACCGTTCCTCTGGTCTGGGCTGGGTCTCCCTTTGGTTGGAGCTGGTTCTGCTTCCCCGGCTTTGCCCCCGGGGATTGGCCGATGCAAAGGCGGTCTGAGCGGCTGCGCCACCCTCCACCCCATAGGGGAACAACTCCTGGTTGCGGAAGAGACTGTCATCTATACTGCGGAACTGGCTCTCCAGCCTGAGCCAGGTCTGCTCATCCACCGTGCCGCTTTGCGGCAGTCCAAAATAGCGCTGTGCCGCCAGTACCGAGGCCCGTGTAGCGGGACCGTAAATGCCATCTACCTCCACCGGCGGAATGGCGGGAATGACGCTGGAGATAACCTGCAGCATGTATTGCAGCTGCCGCACCTCCTGCCCCTGGCTTCCCTGCTGCAGCGCTCCTCCATAGTTCCAGGAGATACTGTAGAACTGCTGCCCCAGAGAGCGGAGCTCCGCCAAAGAGTTCACGCCCACATAGAGCCGCACCAGAGCGTACCAGGTTGCCCGGCCTACAATCCCATCCGGAACCAGACCGAAAATCTCCTGGAAGCGCCGGACGGCATTTTCTGTCTGGCTACCGAAGATCCCGTCTACGGGGAAGATCTTGGGAATGGCCGGGTAGTTCTGTCCCACCCGGTTCAAGGACGCCTGAACCACCACCACGTTGGGGCCGCTGCTTCCCCGCTGCAGCGGCGTCCCGGGATAGGACTGCACCAGGCCCTGCACCGGTGCATTGGCTACGATTTCAATGTCGTCGCCATAATAAGAGCGGAGGATATCCACGGAATTGTACCCCTGCTCCGCCAGGCTCTGGGACCCCCACTGGCTGAGGCCCTCGCAGGTCACCGTGGTACCATTGCAAAACTTGGCGGCCAAAGGTTCCACAAAGCCCTGGCGGCGGATGTAGCTGTTGAATATATCGTCTACAATGGCGTCAATATTTTCAAATGTATTTCGCCCGTTTACAAAGGCCTGGTCATAGGCGGTGGAATTGGTGATATCAAAGTTGTAGCCCCGGCTGCGGTAAAATTCTGTGTAAACCCGGTTGAGTGCAAACGAAATGATGGCCAGGATGTTGGCCCGCAGGGCGCTCTCGTCCCAAGTGGGGTAAATTTCTGAAGAAGCTACATTCTTGACATAGTCTGTGAAGGAAACTGTCACATTGGCAGCATCCGAATCGGGCGGTCCAAGGTGAACCGTAATCTGCTCTGGTACATATGGAATCACAACTGGCATCGCCGCACCTCCTAGAGGTTCTGGGGCGGGACATTGAAGTATTCCACCCGGTCATACAGCTCTGGGAACGTGGGCAGCGGAATCAGCTCCAGAGGCTGCAGGGTCATCACCCCGGCGAACACCTGAGCATTGTCTACCTGGATCTGCTCATAATTCGGATGTTGCACTCGGATGGTCACGGTCGTAAAGGGTTTGCCTTGAAAATTGGGGTCACGGCTCTCCGACGCAGCCGGTACCTTCACCGCCACCGGCTGGATCTGTCCGCTCTCGTTGGTCAGTCGGGCAGCCAGGAGCGTTCCATCGTCAGACACGATGGCCACCGCCGCCCCGGGCACAGGAATCTGTGCATCGGAAGTATATACGTGAACCTGAATAAAACCTTCTGCAGGCATAGCGCCCTCCTCCTTCCAGAAACCGGCGCCCAGCCTTTGGCAGAACTCCGGTATCCGTCCATACTATGCAGGAGGCGTTGTCTGTGACAATGATGCAACAACCGCACATGAGTTGTAGGCGAATCCGGACCTTCCCCACAGGAACGTCCGGATCCGCCTACAACCCACAAATTGTCGCACATTCCTTTGCCATGCGCCCTCGGTTGCAAATCCCAGCCTACAAAAATGACTGCATCTGTCCCAACGATTCCTTTTCCAGGTCCAGCAGACGCTGCGCCAGAGTGCTCACGGCTGTGTCCTGATAGGGGAACTGGTGGAGGTTCTGCAAGCCCTTGATGAGCCCCCGGGTGCTGCCCTGCATCACCATGGCAGCGGCTTTGGAATCCGAGTTGCCCTTGCCCAGCCGCATGCGGGAAACCATCTGGGAGCAGGTCCGGCTCACTGGTCCCAGTTGCTCCACCTGCCATTTCCGCCCGGCCGCCAGGTTCAGAGCTTCCTCTTCAATCTGCTGGTAGACTGACGCCTGCTTCTCCAGATTCTCCCGGAGCGCAGGACGCAGTGGCGCCTGCAAGACACATTCCAATCCGGTTTTCCCCATTTGCGCAGTCTTGACCACCGAACCCAATAGATCCTTGCTGTTTTTCATATTTGATCACCCATGACTAAGGTGCCCCGGATTGGAAACGATATTCCTGGCAAAATTCACCGTTCACAGAACCGGGACAGCGGAATAGACTATAGTGTGCTTGAAAGGGGTTGTGATGTTTATGTGCGCAATTGCAGGAATTCTGGGTTCCACCGGAGAAAACCGGGAGATCCTGGAGGGGATGCTGAAAACCATGACACGGCGGGGACCGGATCAGTGGGGCATCTTCCAGAAGAAGGGGCTCAGCCTCCTCCATGCCCGGTTGGCTGTCGTAGACCTGGCGGGAGGCCGACAGCCCATGGATCTCCTCTTCCGGGGAATCCACTACCATATGGTGTACAACGGCGAGCTGTACAATACGGAGGAGCTGCGCCGTCTGCTGGTTTTGGACGGACATACCTTCCTGGGCCACTCCGACACCGAGGTGGTGCTCCACGCCTATGCCCAATGGGGGGACAGCTGTGTGGAGCGGTTCAACGGTATTTTTGCATTCGCCGTCTGGGAGGAGGAGCCGGAGCGCCTGTTCCTGGCCCGGGACCGGATTGGGGTGAAGCCTCTGTTTTACACCATCCGGGACGGACAATTTCTATTCGCCTCGGAGCTGAAAACGCTCCTGGCCCATCCGTCGGTCCCCGCCCAGGTGGACACCCAGGGCGTGGCAGAGGTCATGCTTTTGGGACCGGGCCGGACTCCCGGCTGCGGCGTCTTCCGGGGCATCCGGGAGGTGGAGCCAGGATGCTGCGGCTACTTTGACGGGCAGGACATGCGCCTGCACCGGTACTGGCGGCTGGAGGACCGGGAACATCAGGATACCCTGCCCCAGACTCTGGAGCGGGTCCGCGCGCTGGTGAGCGACGCCATCCGGCGGCAGCTGGTCTCCGACGTGCCCATCTGTACCTTCCTCTCCGGCGGGCTGGATTCCAGCCTCATCTCCTCGGTCGCCGCCCGGGAGGAGGCCCGGCAGGGCCGGAAGCTCCATACCTTCTCTGTGGACTACAAGGACAACGCCAAGTACTTCCACGCCGGAAAATTCCAGCCCAACAGCGATCCGGAATTCATCCAGATCATGACCCAATACCTGGATTCTCAACACCACTGGGTGATCCTGGACACCCAGGAGCTGGCCGACGCCTTGGACGAAGCCGTGGAAGCCCGGGATCTGCCGGGTATGGCAGATGTAGACGCCTCCCTGCTGCTGCTGTGCCGGAAGATGAAAGAGACCGCCACCGTGGCCCTGTCGGGGGAATGCGCCGATGAGATTTTCGGCGGCTACCCCTGGTACCGGGACCCGGAGGTGCGGGAGCGGGCAGGCTTCCCCTGGGCCCAATCCACCGCCTGGCGGAGTTCCTTCCTGACAGACGGCTACCGGGCTGCATTGGACCCGGAGGCCTACGTATTCCGCCGGTATGAGACCACCTGCCAGGCCAGCGACGTGCTGCCAGGCCAGAGCAAGCAGGAGCGGCGGATGAAGGAAATGGTCAACCTCAATTTCCGGTGGTTCATGCAGACCCTCCTGGACCGGAAAGACCGGATGAGCATGTGGTCCGGGCTGGAGGTGCGGGTTCCTTTCTGCGACTACCGGATTGCCGAATATCTCTATGGGGTCCCCTGGTCCTTCAAAGACTACGAAGGGGTGGAAAAAGGGCTTCTGCGGAAGGCCATGGAGGACTTTCTACCCCCGGAAGTGCTGTGGCGGAAAAAGAGTCCCTATCCCAAGACCCACAATCCCGCTTATCTGGAGGAGGTCTCCCGGCGGCTGCGGCTGCTCCTGGAGGAGGGCACCGCGCCCATTTTCCAAATTGCCAACCGCCATGCCTTGGAAGATCTGCTCACCGCCCAGTATCCCTGGCCCTGGTACGGCCAGCTGATGAATACGGCGCAAACCATCGCTTATATGCTCCAGGTCAATCACTGGATGGAGGTCTACCACGTGGAATTGGTGTAATCCTGAATCCTTCTTTGAGAAAAACGGGACTGCTGCAAAATTTACTTTTTGCAGCAGTCCCTGTTTGATTCCTCTGGGATTCGAAGGGCCTGGGCCAGCAGGTCCAATTCCTCCGAAAAAATGCAGTGGGGTATGGCGTTTGCAGTCACCGCCTGACGGCAGGCAGCAAAATCCATCCAGACCACCTCAGAGACCTCGCTTTCCTGGAGGTGCAAGTCCTGGGGCTCCCCCTCCCAGACGCCATAATACACCCGGCTGACCTGCCGGTCCCGGAAGGGCCTGCCGTAAAAGGAGCCCCTCCAGTCAAAGCGGCGCACTCCGGCCAGGTGGAGCTGCTCTGCCTGCATGTGCAGGCCCAGCTCCTCCTCCAGCTCCCGGAGGGCCGAGGACACCCAGTCCACACCGGCCGGAATGTGCCCGGCGCTGGAGATGTCATAGCAGCCGGGATGGGAATCCTTCTGTTCACTGCGCTTTTGCAGCAGCACCTGCCACCGGCCGTTCCGCTGTCGGAAGAGCCACACATGGCTGGTCCGGTGCCGATCTCCGTCCCGGTGCACCAGCTCCCGCTCTTTGACCTCCCCGGTGGGCACGCCGTTTTCATCTACCAAATCTAACAGTTCCAATCCAATCACCCGGATTCATCATACACCTGACGCCGGAAAATTGCAACAGAAACCCTATGCCTTTCCGTCCGGGTGGATTTCGCTCTGGGCCGGACTATCCAGCACAGCGCCATCGGCCGTAAACCGGGATCCATGGCAGGGGCAATCCCAGCTGTGCTCCGCCGGATTCCATTTGAGGGCGCAGCCCATGTGGGAGCACCGCCTGGGGGTCAAGCGGAGGAAGTTGCTCAGGGTGTGGCCCAGATTGGACAGCAGCTGGAGCCGCAGCATGGAGCGGGAGGGGGAATATACGGCGGTATACGGACTTTCCTTGCCTGTCACCAGGTCTGCCAGCAGCGTTGCCGCCGCCATGGAATTGGTCATGCCCCAGGCTCCAAACCCGGTGGCCACATATAAATCGGGCGTATGGGGGCTAAAGGCGCCCACATAGGGCAAACCGTCCAGGGTCATGCAATCCTGGTTGGCCCAGGCATACCGCTCCGGCAGCCCCGGAAAGTGGCGTTCTGCAAAGTTTCGCACTGCCTCCCAACCGCCCTTTCCACCGGTACGGTGCCTGCCGCCGCTGAGGAACAAATTGTCTCCAAAGTTGCGCAGAGAGATGCCGTTTGCACCCATCCCGGCATAGGTTCCCTCCACATTCGGGCCGCCCCCTAAAGCAACCACGTAGGACCTGCGCTGATAGAGCTTCATAAAATAGAGGCCACGAAAACGGCCCAAGGGGAAATGGGTTGCCACGATGATCTTCCGGGCCAGAATTTTGCCCCGCTCCGTAAAGGCAACTCCATTGGAAATTCCCAGAACCGGCGTATTTTCCCGAATTTTCAGGTTGGAAGCCAAACCATATAAAAACCGCAGAGGATGAAACTGCGCCATCCCCGGCAAATACACCGCCCCGGCCACAGGAAACGGCAGCGGGGTCTCTTTCCGATACTCCGCCGAAAAGCCCAGGCGTTGCAGCAGCTCCGCCTCGGTCTTCAGCCGCTCCGCCTGCGCCTGGGTCATGGCGTAGCGGTAGTGGGGCCGTTCCTGGAAGTCACAGGGATACCGCTGCGCCAGAGTCCGGTACTTTTCCAGGGCCTCCCAATTGGCCAGGAAGTACAGCCGGGCCGGCTCCTGCCCAAATCTGGCCGACAAATCCTGATACAAAGGATCATGGAGGGTGCTGAGCACCGCCGTTGTTCCGCTGGTGATGCCGCTTCCGATGGTGTTGCCCTCCACCAGAAGACATTCGATTCCACGGGACTGCAGCTCCCGGGCGCACAAAATGCCTGCCATCCCGCCTCCAATCACCAAAATTTCCGTGGACGTATCACCGTCCAGCTGTGGAAACCGGGGAATTTCCAATCCCTGGGTCCAGATCTCCTTCATCGTGGCGCCTCCTTGCTTGTTTTCCTTAGTATGCCACAGATGCAGGCAGGTATTTGTACCGTCTGTGGAAAACTTTGGCTTCCACCCCCAGAATTCGACACAAGCACCCAGATTTCCCGTATATTCCCCCGGTTTCGGTTTACAATAATGTGGATATCCCCATGGGTATGCATGAGTTTTGCACATTCTCCACAGGGTTGTCCACAGATGTTCACAGGGAAAAGCCTGGCGCAAGGTGGCGATTTCTCCCCGTTTTGTTACAAGTTGTTAACATTTCGTTTCCATTTTCTATGCACGCCGAATTTGACATAATCTCTATGCAGCCGTAACACAAAATCCGCCGGATACGGACATTCTCTGTTTCAAAAACGCTGAACAGGGCCGAAATACCAAAAAAACATGGACAAAACTGGGTTTTGTCCATGTCCTTCTGTCAAATCATACCGAATGGGGCCAAATTATGCCAGATGTTCCACCTGTTGCACCACACCGGCGTGCAGGCGGATCACCGTATCGGCCTGACGCGCCAGCTCCATATCATGGGTCACCAGGATCACCGTTTGGCCAAACCGGGCTGCCAGGGACTTGAGGAGCCCCAGCACCTCCTCCCCGGTGGCGGGGTCCAGGTTGCCTGTGGGCTCGTCCCCCAGGAGAATCGCCGGTTGGATCATCAGCGCCCGGCCAATGGCCACCCGCTGCTGCTCACCACCGGACAGCTCATCCGGATACTTGTCCAGGAGCTTTTCAATCCCCAGCGCCCCCGTCACCTCTTGGAAAAAGGCGGGGTCCGGATCTCTTCCATCCAGATTCAGGGGAATGCAGAGATTTTCCCGGGCGGTGTGCTCCCCCAGTAGGTTGTATGCCTGAAAGACAAAGCCAATCCGGCGGCGGCGCAAAATCGCCAGCTGCTTGTCCTTCAGATCAAAGACGCTCTGATTCTCCAGATACACCTTGCCGCCTGTGGGCCGGTCCAGTCCCCCCAGAATGTGCAGCATGGTGGACTTTCCGCTGCCGGACTTTCCCACAATGGCGTAAAACCTGCCTTTGCAAAACTCCAGATTCACCGGCTGCAACGCGCGGCATTCCAGGTTGGTACCGGGGTGATAGACCTTTTCTACGCCGTCTAACTTCAAAATTGTCTCCATAACCAAGCTCCTTTCGTCTTAGCTTCGAATGTTTTCCGTGGGAGAAGATTGCAAGGGCCCACGCAGCGCCAGCAGGTGGAACAGAAGCAGCACCGGCAGCTCCAGGAGACATAGCCCCACATGGAGCATCCAGGGATACGCCGCCAGATCCTCCCGAACAATTGCCTGTAGCAACGCCATGAGAGAAAATCCCTGCCCCATGCGCTGCATCCACCCGGAGATCAACACCGCCAACGCCAACACGCCGTGGGCGCCTACCATGGCAATCAGCCAATCCCGCAGGGCTTGGAATGCCTGGCCCCGGTACATCTGGGCTTTGGTTACACCCAGAGCCTGCAAAATGCCGGTTCGCTTTCTCCCCTGCTCCTGGGCCGACGCCAGGGTGTTGCGAAGAATCATCCACACAATGACGGTGGCGGCAAAGGCCAGCATCCCCATCAGCAGACAGGAGGACAGGGCCTTATGATAAACCGCCTGGTTGGAATCGTGGAGATTTCCCAAAGTCAGATGGTTTTCCCGGGAAATCTGGAAGAGGGGCGTCAGGGTGTTTTCCGTGGAAGCGTGCTCCCCGGCATACAGATTGAAGCCGGCCTCTCCATAATTGTAAGTGTAGAGCCAGTTCTTCCGGGTCTCCAGCATGGCCAGATCCCGCTCCGTCATCGTCTTAAACCCGTCGCTGTAGAGGCCGTAGAGCAGCTTGGAGCTGCCAATGACCACATGGCTCTGGGGATTGCCTGCAAAGGGCCAGACGCCTTGCTCCGGGAAATACCGGATGATGGCGCCCACCGTCACATTCTGAACCGTCTGGGTGTAGTAGACCGACGTGTCCGCCAAACGGGGACAATCCACTGCCAAAGTCAGGCTGTCGCCTACCTGTACAGACGAATCCCGTTCCCAGCCCTGGGCCGCACTGGCCGCTAAGCTCAGGTCCATGGTTCCTGTGGAGCGCAGAAGATCTGCCATGGAATTTTCGTTCCCCTCGCCGGAACCCTGTAGCGCACGGTGCATGGGCAGCAGGAGAATGACTTCCCTGCCCTCTTCAAAGGCCACCGGATCCACAGAGCCCTCTGTAAACGCCCTTTCCAGGCGGGCATAGAGGTCTGAGGTCCCATCCACTCCGTAGGCCTGCGTCAGGAAGCCCTCTCCTGTCTGCTTGGGAGCATCCGCTTTGGACGTTGCAAAGAAGCTGTCGCCTCCCGCCCGTTTCAGCGTAGAGAGTACGGGACTGCGCTCCATTCCATCGTACCAGAGGAAGATATGGTCCTCCCGCTGCCAGAAGTCCACCCGGGACAAGCCCTCCGCCCGGCCCAGCTTCTCGAGCAGGGCTTCTGTCTCCCGCCTGCTTCCCGTGTGGTTGGACAGCAGAGTATAATCCGGCTTGTCCGTCTGCTGGACCGTCTGCCGGTATGTGTCAAAGGACGCATTGCCCAGGAACACACAGATCAGTTCCATTGCCACCAGGAACAGGCACAGAAGCGCCATCCCTGCGGTTCTGCCTGGGTTCCCCGCCCGGTCCCTGGCACACAGCCGGCGCCAGGTCTGGCGCTTCCAGGCCCGGACTCGTACGTGGCGGCGTTTGTGTCCCTCCATCCGCCCCACCAGGGGAGTGTGCATACTTTTGAGGCTGGGGGGCATCAGCATCCCCAGAAGCACCGCCAGGATGCCGCAAACCTGCCCGGCCAGCACCAGAGGCCCGTCCAGGAAGAAGGAAACACCCTCCAAAGCCTTGGTCACGCCAAAGGCGATTGCAACGCCCAATACATCCCCCAAAATGAGACTCCCAATGGTGATATAGACACACTCCCAGGCCAGGAGCGCAAAGATCTGCCCCTGGGTCGCGCCCACGCTTTTCAGCAGCGTCAACTTTTTGGTCCTCCGGCGGAGCTGCGTGAAAAAGATCTGGAACACGGCGCACACGGTAATGACCACAATCACGCCGATCATGGCCGCTCCCATGGTCTCGGTCAGGCCCCCTTCCAGGGGATACCCATAGCGATTCAGCAAGATCTGCCCCTGGTTGTAGGTATAACACTCTGTGATGTCCGGCAACCCGCCGGGCGCGGATTGGTAGGAGCCGCTTTCATCCAGGGAGAACGATACCATGCCATATTCCAGCTCCTGAAATGGAACCGACCAGGCCCTGTAATAAACCGACATCTGGGACTTCCAATCACTGATTTGGGTGGGCAGCATCAGATACGCAAGCCACCCATCCTCCAACCGGGTGGAGCCGTCGCTGAGCTCCCATTGGAACACAGGCCGGTGCAGGTAGACCTCTTCTTTGTAAAGATTGCCTTCCCGTCCAATCCGTTCCAGCCAAACCGCATAATACCGATTGGAAACCAGCTCCAGGCCAGTCAGGGAGATTCCATCCAGAGACGGGTCCGTTTTCTGCATCTCCTCCAACTGCCACTGTGCAATCTCCCAGTCTCTCTCCTCCACCTCGTAGCCATCGTCGGATTTCCACGCATCACTGTCCATAGAGCGGTAATACGCATCCACAGACACCTCCCGCACCAGGGGAATCCCCATCTCCCGGACCTGCCCATACAGGCTGGAAAGGGCGCCATTGCCCCGGAGGAATAACAGGGTTTGTTCTTCCAGAGGCCGTTGCAGCCGGGGTTCCTCTCTGGTCTGGAGCTGAGCCGCCGTCTCCCGGAACTCCTCTGCCGTCGGAGCGGACATGTAACAATTGGGCAGCACCACATCTCCCACATCCCAACGGTCTGACACCGTCTCTACGATGCCCACCACAGTACAGGATCTGGTCAAGGTCAGATCCTGTGTGGGAACGGCGCCCCGGGTCATGACGATTTGCTGCAACTCCTCGCTGGCAAACTGTGCACTTTTGGCATACAGATAATCATACTGGGTATTGAGACCCCAATTCACCTCACCATGGGTATCTCCCTCAAAAAAGGATCGGTTCACTTCTGTGGTCGCCACTCCGCCGTCATCCCGGACGGTATATTCTAAGTAGCCATTCAAGTTGCTAAAGTACTGGGCAGCACTCAAAACCGCAGTCCGATAGGATTCGTCATCCATCTCCGAAATGGGACAGCGGAGCGGAGCGTCATAGGACCATTCCGTGTGTAACTCGCCGTTTTCATCTTTATAGGTGAATTGGCCGTTCCAGACCTCTTCCGTCCAGATACGCTCCATAATGGACTGGATCCCCTCTTCCGTCACGCCGTCGCCAAAGGTCTTCATCACCTGCCTCGCCGGCAACTCGCCACCCCGAATGGTGATGGACGGGGTTGGATATTGCCGTTCCCGCAGGCCCTCCATGTGATAGTTCATTGTCAGGGAAATCTGACTGCCCACGCCGATTTCCTCTGAGAACAGCCCCAGCTGTCCCCGCTCCAGGAGGATTTCCCCTTTTGCCTCCGGTGCGCGGCCCTCCAAAATCCGGAGATTTCCCAGCCGGGCAAAGTCTTCATCCCAGACTGCCACATGGCCGCACTTCTCGTCGCTTCCCAGCATCGTCACCGTAACGGCCTCGTCCGTCTGAGTAAGCCCCTCCAGGTTCCGGCAAACTTCTGCGTCTCCCCCTCCGTATAAGAGGTGCCAATTGCCATACAGATTCTGGCGCTGTTGGGCCTGGCTCCCATGGAAGGAAGACAGCAGCAAGGTCCCCGCCGTCAGGAATAGAAAGCCCATTCCAATCACCAGAGCCAGAACCCGGGTGTCCTTTCGCCGCCCCCGCATGCCGCGGACAGCCAATTTCCGTAGCTTGTTCACAAAATACCTCCTGCCTTCCTGTTACTCATGATCCGTTACAGAAATGTTCATGTTCTGGTTGACGGTCAGATCCCCGCTGACGGTATCCACCCGGTACTCCAGGTCACTTCTTCCGTAGTAGAACTTCTCTCCGCCTGAAGTCCCAAACAGCGGATAGTCGCCCCCTATCGTGCCCGAGGTGGTGTGATAAATGACGCCAAATCGCGTCTCCAAGGGCATATAGATGGTGACATCCCCAGAGACCGCAGACAGGCTCATCCGGTCAGGCGCCTGGTCTGCCACCACGGTGATGCTCCCAGAGGTTGTCTTCATTGTGGCCCCCTGGATCACACCGTCCCAGGTCATATCCCCGGACACCGAGGAAAAATTGGCCTCCTCCGCCTGCGCACCCTGCAAATTCACATCTCCAGACACCGACTGCAGCTCCAGCCGGTTGATGGAAAGCTCCTGGACCGTCAAATCCGCCGACAGCATCTGGGTTTGCAGCTGCTTCATAGCCCCTGCCAGTTCCATGGGGATCCAGATGGTTAGGTTCTTCACCGGCAAGTCGTCGTAATCTCCAATGGCGCAATATTGAATGTACAGCGTATGATTCTCCACCCCATATCGCAGTGCGTCTTCCACAGATGGAGCGGCACGACTGACCTGCCCAATCACCGTCTCCTGAAACCGGAAAACGTCACCCTTCCAGGCCTTTACCGTCACCTCCCCCGCCAGCCAGCGCAGATCCAAAGAGGTCACATCCGACACAAGGACATCATAGGTGCCGCTTGCCGCGTAGGAAGCATGATCCCAATGCCGATAGCTGTCAAAGCCAAATGCTGAGATCTCTTCCCGCACAATGTGGGGCTGCACCGGCGGTTCCGTGCTCTCGTCGGCAGTGGCCTCTACCTTGCCCGGGTGAGACGCCTCGACAGGGTCCCGCTCTTGACCCACCATCCAGACCAATGCAACCACCACACTGAGCAGGACCACAGCGCCGCAGACCATACTCAGCAGGAAACCCAGACGGCTGCGCTTTCTGCTCGGCTGAGGCGTGTCCTGGAAAATGGTATGTACAATTTCCGACACCGGGCCCAGACGTTCCACTGCCATCTCCGGCTCCATTCCGTCCTCTATCATGTCATCCAGCAGCTCAGCATAGTAATCCAGCTGCCGCTTTCGTTCCGCTCCGGGCAGCCGCTCCAGCTCCGCTCTCAGCTGCTTTAAAAATTCATGCTTTGTCATTGCGCTGCCTCCTGACAAAATCGTAAATTCCAATCACTTCTTCCTCGCTGGACAGAAAGCTGTCCAGACGCCGGAGCCCCCGCTCTGTGATGGTATAGAGCTTGCGCAGGCGGCCGTTGTGCTCCACACTGCGCACCGTCAGGCATCCGTCTGTTTCAAGCCGCCTGAGGATGGGATATAAGGTAGACTCTGAAATATCGATGCAGGACAGCAGATCTTTCACAATTTGGTACCCATGGGACTCCCCCCGGCACAGAACGCCCAGTACGCAGGAATCCAACAAACCGCGTTTTTGCTGCGGATCAATCATCGAAATGCCCCCCTTCACGTAATACTATACAACACGTAGTATTGGTTGTCAAGAAAAATCCGTTATTATGTCAGAGTGACAGCAAGCGGACGCTCTGGCAGAGAGAAAGGGGGTTGTCTCAAAACAAGTTTTGAAACAACCCCTGACGTTTTTCCAAACCGCATTGGTTTGGAAAAACGGTTGATTGAACGCGAAAGGGGCTCTTTGCCCCTTTCACACTTTCCCCGCTACTCTATATCGTTAAATTTTTCTCCTACTTTTCTTGGTACAAGGGCATGTGAGGCAGCCTCCTATATATCACAGTGTCTCTCCCAAAATGGATTTGGTGGCATAGGCGTTCAGGGTCATGTCCCCGAGATTGCCAGCCAGGTACTCATAATAGCCCTGGGCGCCAATCATGGCGGCATTGTCGCCGCAGAGGGCCAAGGGCGGCAGGTAAACCTGGGCGCCCACCTGTTCCGCCGCTGCCAGAATGTCCCGGCGGATGCGGGAGTTGGCGGCAACGCCTCCAGCCACAGCCAGCTTCCCACAGCCGGTGCGGCGGAGCGCCTCCATGGCCCGGGGCACCAGCGTATCGGACACGGCGGCAGAGAAATCCGCGCAGAGGTCCTCCACCACCAGGGGCTCTCCCTTCTGCCCGGCGTTGTGAATCAGGTTGATGGCGGCGGTTTTGAGGCCGGAGAAGGACATATCCAGGGGATTCTCCCCGGCTCTCGCGCGGGGCAGGGGATACCGCCCCTCGGTTCCCTCTCTTGCCTTCCGATCCAGCGCCGCTCCACCGGGGTACGGCATGTCCAAAACCCTGGCCACCTTGTCAAAACACTCCCCGGCGGCATCGTCCAGGGTGGTGCCCAGAATTTTCATTCTGGTGTAGTCCTGCACATGCACCAGCATGGTGTGTCCACCGGAAACCACCAGGCAGAGGAAGGGGGGCTCCAGCTCCGGATAGGCCAAGTAATTGGCGGCAATGTGACCCCGGATGTGGTGGACGGGGATCAGGGGTACATCCAGCGCCAGCGCCGCCCCCTTGGCAAAATTCACCCCCACCAGCACCGCGCCAATGAGCCCGGGCGCATAGGTGACGGCAATGCCATCCACATCTTTCCGCCCCAGACCTGCCGTGGCCAGAGCCTGGTCCGCCAGGCCATAAATGGCCTCAATGTGCTTCCGGGACGCAATTTCCGGCACTACGCCGCCGTAAATCCGGTGCAAATCCACCTGAGAGGCGATGCAATCCGTCAAAATCCTCCGCCCGTCCTCCACCAGGGCCACAGCGGTTTCGTCACAAGAGGATTCCACGGCCATCAGTATCATAAATCCCACTCCTTTCGGAGAATGTCCCCGTCTTCTTTGGGCGACAGATAATAGCCCGGGCGGCGGCCCACCTGGACAAAGCCCATGCTTTCATACAGCATCTTGGCAGGCCCATTGGAGGCCCGGACCTCCAGGGTCAGGCTATGCACCCCCCGGGCTGTCAGGCCCCGGATCAGGGCCGTCATCAGCGCCCGGGCAAGCCCCTGGCGGCGGGCAGCGGGCGCAACCGCCAGATTCATCATGTCCGCCTCTCCCATCACCGACTGGCTGCCCACATAGCCCAGGACCACGTCCCCCGCCTGGGCCACCAGCCACAGGCTGAGGGGATTGTCCAGCTCCGAAGCCACGCTCCGTTCACTCCAGGGGTCCGGAAAGACGGCTTTCTCCAGAGCGGCAATCTGGGGGACATGGACCGCCTCCATGGTTACGATTTCATATTCCATCATTTCGCCTCATACCAAGTGCGTCCCACCTTGGCCTCCGCCACCAGTGGCACCGACAGCTGGGCCACAGACTCCATCTGGCCGGTGACAATGGCCCGGACCTGCTCCGTCTCCTCCGGCGGACACTCGACAATCAGCTCATCGTGGACCTGGAGAATCAGCTTTGCCTGGAGACCCGCCTCCCGCAGCGCCCGGTCCACCCGGACCATGGCCAGCTTGATGAGGTCCGCCGCCGTGCCCTGAATGGGGGTGTTGAGGGCAATTCGCTCCGCTCCCTGGCGGATGTTAAAATTGCTGCTCTTCAGCTCCGGGATATACCGCCGCCGGCCAAACATGGTGGTGACAAACCCCCGATTCTTGGCCTCCGCCACAATCTCCCGCATATAGGCGCGGACGCCGGCATATCGGTCCAGGTAAGAATCCATGTATGCCTTGGCCTCGTGCCTGCTCACACCGATGTCCTCGGACAGAGAGAACTCCGAAATGCCGTAAACAATGCCAAAGTTTACTGCCTTGGCATGGCGGCGCTGGAGGGGAGTGACCTCCTCCGGCGGGACGCCAAAGACCTGGGAGGCCGTCGCGGTATGAATGTCCTGGCCAGTCCGGAAGGCCTCCCGCATCAGGGGATCCTCCGCAATGTGGGCCAAAACCCGAAGCTCAATCTGGCTGTAATCCGCATCCACAAACACCCAGCCGGGGCGGGGCACAAACATCTTCCGGATCTCACTGCCCAGCTCTGTGCGCACAGGGATATTCTGCAGGTTGGGATCCGTAGAGGACAGGCGTCCTGTGGCAGTGACCAGATTTTGGAAGGTGGTCCGAATGCGGCCGTCTGGTCCAATGACCTTCAGCAGGCCATCGGCATAGGTGGACTTCAGCTTGGTGAGGACCCGGTACTCCATCACCTGACCCACAATGGGGTGCTTGTCCACCAGCTTCTCCAGCACCTCGGCATTGGTGGAGTAGCCGGTCTTGGTTTTTTTCACTGGGGGCAGATGCAGCCGTTCAAAGAGCACCTCTCCCAGCTGTCTGGTGGAATTGATGTTGAATTCCCCCCCGGCATCTTCGAAGATGGACTGTTCGCAAGCCGCAATCCGACCTGTCAGCATCTGGCCGAAGCCCTCCAGGGTGTTCCGGTCCACCGCAACGCCCTCCCGTTCCATGCCATACAGGGTTGTACACAGGGGCAGTTCAATCTCCCGGTAGAGGGACTCCATGCCCTGCTCCGCCAGCTTCGGTTCCAGGCAGGCCCGGAGCTGCCACACGGCAGCCGCCCGATCCTCCAGTCCCTCCGGCGTCCGGCCCAGGTAGGCCATGGCGACCTGGCTCAGCCGATAGTCCCCCTGGGAGGGGTTCAGGTCATAGGCAGCCAGCGCCGTGTCAAACTGGAAGCCCTCCCGGGGCAGCCCCAAGGCTTCCAAATGGTGCAGGCAGGTTTTGAGGTCGTGGCAGGTTTTGGGGGTTTCCGGGCCCAGCAGCGCCTCCAGGCCACCCCGCTCCAGGGGCGGAACCGCACACACGCCATCGGCCCAGGCCACCGCCACCGTACCGTCTTCCCCCAGGACCAGAGCGCAGGGCGTCCCCACCTCCGGCAGCTCCTGCCGGTGTGGCAGCTGCTCCAACGCCGTCTCCCGTTCCGGCTCCAGGGCAGCCTCCCGGAGCTTGTAGCGGTCAATGAGCTTCTCGAATTCCAGTTGGACAAATAGGCCATACAGCTCTTTTTTGTTGGGCTCCCGTCGTACGGCCTCCTGGGGATCAAAGGCGATGGGCGCATTGCAGCGGATGGTGGCCAGGTCATAGGACAGAGCCGCGCTCTCCCGCCCGGCCTCCAGCTTCTCCCGAAGCTTGGGCCGGATGGAAGCGTCATCCAGGTGCCCGTACACCCCCTCCATGGTGCCAAATTTCAGTAGCAGCTCCTTGGCGGTCTTAGGTCCCACACCGGGGACGCCGGGAATGTTGTCAGAGCTGTCTCCCATCAGGCTCTTCAGGTCCACCAAAATCGGTGGGGCAAAGCCATACTCCGCCTGGAACATGGCCTCATCATAGCAGGTGGCCGTAGTCTGCCCCCCCTTGGTGATGATGAGCTTCACCCGTACATGGGGATCAATCAGCTGTAGACTGTCCCGGTCCCCGGTGACCACCACGCAGTCCCAGTCCTCCTCCCCGCACCGCTTGCCCACGGTGCCGATGATGTCGTCTGCCTCCCAGCCCTGGCACTCCAGAATGGGAATGTTCATAGCCCGGAGCACCTCTTTTAACAGGGGCATCTGCTGGGCCAGCTCCTCTGGCATGCCGTGGCGGGTGGCTTTGTAGCCGTCGTACTGCAGGTGCCGGAAGGTGGGACCTTGCAGGTCAAAGGCCACACAGATCCCATCCGGGTTCTCCTCATGCTCCATCCGCTGCAGGATATTCAGGAATCCAAAAATGGCGTTGGTGTACAGCCCCTCCCGGGTGGTCAGGGGCCGGATGCCGTAAAATGCCCGGTTGACCACGCTGTTGCCATCTAAAATCATCAGTTTCATGTTACTGCCTACTCCATTTCGTCCCCTGGGGGGTGTCGGTGATGGTGATGCCCCGGGCCTTCAGTTCGTCCCGGATCCGGTCTGCCTCTGCCCAGTTTTTGGCCTTCTTGGCCTCGGTGCGCTGCTGGACCAGGGCGTCAATCTCCGGATCCCGCTCCTCCTGGGCCTGAGCCTCCCGGTCGGCCTGGCGCTGCTTCTCCCCATGGGCCAGAAGATCCAAGCTGAGCACCCGGTCAAAGTCTTCCAGGGCCGCCAGCTTGGTGGCATCGTTGGTCTTGGCCTTCAGCACATCATACAGGGCCGTAATGGCCAGGGAGGTATTGAGATCTGCGTCCATGGCCTTCTCAAACCGGGCCTTCAGCTCCCCAAGGGCCTCCCCGTCCACTTCGCCCGGCTGCTCCGGATCCAGCGCCGCAATCTTGGCAATCAGCTTGCCATAGGCCACAGCGGCATTGTCCAGGTTCTCATAACTGAACACCAGATTCCGCCGGTAGTGGGACTGGAGGCAGAAAAAGCGGTACACAATGGGGTCATAGCCCTTTTGCTCCAGAAGGGAGACCGTCAAGAATTCCCCGCTGGATTTGGACATTTTTCCGGTCTCCGTGTTCAAATGGTGCACATGGAACCAGTAATTGCACCACTTATGCCCCAGAAATGCCTCGCTCTGGGCAATTTCGTTGGTGTGATGGGGGAAGGCATTGTCAATGCCGCCGCAGTGAATGTCCAGGTCCTCTCCCAGGTGCTTCATGCTGATGCAGGAGCACTCAATGTGCCAGCCGGGATAACCCACCCCCCAGGGGGAGTCCCATTTTAAAGCTTGGTCCTCAAATTTGGACTTGGTAAACCAGAGGACAAAGTCATTCTTGTTCCGTTTGTTGGTGTCCTCTTCCACACCCTCCCGGACGCCTACGGCCAGATCCTCTTCGTTGTGGTCGTTGAACACATAATACTGTTCCAGCTTGGCCGTGTCAAAGTACACATTTCCCCCAGCCAGATAGGCATATCCCGTCTCCAGAAGCCGGGAGACCATGGCGATATATTCTTCGATGCAGTTGGTAGCCGGCTCCACCACGTCGGGCCGCTTGATGTTCAGCTTCCGGCAATCCTCAAAGAACGCATCGGTATAAAACTGGGCGATCTCCATCACGGACTTGTGCTCCCGTTTGGCGCCCTTGAGCATTTTATCCTCCCCGGTGTCCGCATCGGAAGCCAGATGGCCCACATCTGTGATGTTCATCACCCGTTTTACCGAGTAGCCGGCATAGCGCAAATATTTCTCCAGCACATCCTCCATAAGATAGGACCGAAGATTGCCAATGTGGGCAAAGTGATACACCGTCGGGCCGCAGGTATACATCTTGACCTGCCCCGGACGGTTGGGAACAAATTTTTCCTTCTTATGGCTGAGGGAATTGTACAAATACATGGTTTAAAGCTCCTTCCTTTGTAGCTGTAATTCCAGTTGCTCCATACGCCGCTGGAGCTCCTGGAGCTCCAACGCAATGGGATCCGGGGTGTGGACGTGGTCCAGCTTCTCCCCATTGACCCGGACCACCCGGCCCGGGACGCCCACCACCGTAGAATTGGCCGGCACATCCTGCAGCACCACAGCGTTGGCCGCCACACGGACATGATCCCCAATTTGGATGGGTCCTAATATCTTTGCGCCGCTGCCCACCATCACGTTATTTCCCAGGGTGGGATGGCGCTTCCCGCCGGAAATGCCGGTGCCGCCCAAGGTCACACATTGGTAAAGCAGGCAGTCGTCCCCAATTTCCACCGTCGCTCCGATCACAATGCCGGTGCCGTGATCAATGACCAGCCGCCGGCCGATGGTCGCCGCCGGGTGAATCTCCACCCCGGTGGTCCATTTGGCATGCTGGGACACCCAGCGGGCCAGGAAATGACAGTGGTGCCGGTAGAGCCAGTGGGAAATGCGATAGTATATGGTTGCATGCAGCCCATTGTACAGGAGAAAAACTTCCAGTGCAGACCGGGCCGCAGGATCATTTTTTTGATAAGCGCGAATGGTTTCGCGTAAAAAGCCCATAGGCATCCCTCCTCATCCGCGTTCATTCTATGAAAAAAGCCCGCCTCTTGTTTCTCTCAAGAGGCGGGCAAAGCTCGCGGTTCCACTCTGATTTCTCACTTTCAGCCTTAACGCAGCCAACGGGGTCTCCCCTTCACTCCCGGACGCACTTCCCACCTGCGCACAAACACCACCCCGGCTCACAGCCGCCGACCAGGGCTCTCTGAGGGGTACAACAGGGGTACTCTTTCCGTTCCACGTGATATAAAATTTGCTCCATTTTACCATCTCCCGCCACCTTTTGTCAAGAGCGGTGATAACAGGACAGGCAGTTTCAAATTCGCACAAATGCGTAGGGAACGGCCTTGGCCGTTCCGCCTGGCAGAGGCGGGCCTATGTGTCCTTTTGCAGATGCAATGCACTAGATTGCGATAGCATCTTATAGAGCCTGATTCAGTTCCAAAGGCATCTCCAGTTCTGCACGAAATACTCCACGCCAGAATACAGGGTTGTGGTCACCACCACGCCGATCACACTCCACCGCAGTAGCTCCACCTCCGGAAATGCCATCAGCAGACACAGCCCCACCATGGTGCTGGCCGTTTTGACTTTCCCAGACCAACCGGCTGCAATGACCGTTCCCTTCCCTGCCGCCACCAAACGCAGGCCTGTCACGGCAAACTCCCGGGCAAGGACCACCATCAGGGCCCAGGCCGGCCAGAGCCCCCATTCACAAAACATGGCCATAGCCGCCAGAACCAGGAGCTTATCCGCCAGAGGATCCAAAAACTTGCCAAAATCACTGACCTGATTGCAGTGGCGGGCAATGTAGCCATCCACAAAATCCGTCACACTGGCCAGGATGAAGACGCCCAAAGCGCCCCACATCCAAGCGCCTGACACACCGTCGCTGATGTACATCAAAATCAAATACACCGGAATCATAAAAATCCGGGTCAGTGTCACCTTGCTTGCAGCGGTCATGCCCTGTCCTCCTGCCCTATCAACTCCCCATCCTGGACGCCGGTCACCTGAACCTGGCAGAAAGAACCGGTCTGAATCCTGCCCTCGGCTGTAAACCAGACTTTCCCGTCAATTTCCGGGGAATCTGCATAGGTTCTTCCATAATACCGATCCTCTTCCGGATCATAGCCGTCGCAGAGGACCTCCAGAGTCTTACCCAGCAGGGATTCATTGTATTGGTCCATAATCCGGGACTGGAGTTCCTCGATGATTTCCGCCCGGGCCTGGGCCGTCTCGGCGTCCGGATGTTCCATTTCCGCCGCAGGAGTCCCCTCTTCCGGAGAAAAGGGGAAGGCCCCCACCCGTTCCAGTTTCGCCCGTTTCAGGAACTGGCACAGCTGCTGGAATTCCTCTTCCCCCTCGCCGGGAAGACCCGTGATGAGGCTGGTACGCAGCACCAGACCTGGAATGCGCTCCCGCAGCTTCCGGAACAGGGCTTCCACATACGCCCCATCTCCCCGCCGGTTCATCCGGCGCAGAATGCCGTCATGGATGTGCTGAATGGGAATGTCCAAATATTTCACAATTTTCGGCTCTTCCGCCAGGACCTTCATCAGTTCCTCGTCAATTTCATCCGGGTACAGATAATGGACTCGCACCCAGTGAATGCCGTCAATCCGGCACAGCTGCCGCAGGAGCTCCGCCAGGAGCCGCCTGTGCCCCGGCAGATCGGTCCCATACCGGCTGGTATCCTGGGCCACCACAATGAGCTCCTTAACCCCGTCCGCTGCCAGATTTCTGGCTTCATAGAGGACATCGTCCATCTGGCGGCTCCGATACCGGCCCCGGAGGGAGGGAATGACACAGTAGGCGCAGTGATTGTCACACCCTTCTGCAATTTTCAGATATGCGTAGTGCTGAGGCGTAGTGAGAATCCGCCCCGTCTCTTCCTCGGGCCTGTGGATGTCTCCAAAGGAAGCCACCGGCTCTCCAGCCAAAAGGGCCTGCACCGCGGGGACCACATCCCCGTAGCTGCCTGTGCCCAACAGACCGTCCACCTCGGGCATCTCCTCCAGGATCTCCCGCTGGTAGCGCTGAGACAGGCATCCGGTCACCAGAATTTTCCCCACTGCCCCGGCCTCTTTCAGCTGGCCCATGGCAATGATATTGTCAATGGCCTCTGACTTGGCCGAGTCAATGAAGCCGCAGGTATTGATGATCACCACATCGGCCCCAGTGACATCGGATAAAATTTCATGCCCCGCCGCCTGGAGCCGGTACATCATCTGCTCACAGTTCACCTGATTCTTGGCACAGCCAAGGGAGATGAAGCCAATCTTTGCCATATTTATTCCTCCGGTTCTCCGTCCACAGACTCCCCCCGGCGGCTCAGGCACCGGCGAATATCCTGCCAGGCAAAGCCCCGGCGTAAGAGAGCGTCTATGGTCTTTTGCAATTCCTTGCGGTCCGGCTCCGGGCCGAGCCGCCGGTCCAGAAAGGCGGCAATCGCCTCATCCGGCTCCGGCAGGTCCTCCAAAACCTGGTCCCACAGTTCTCTGGGAATCTGTTTTTCATAGAGCATTTGCCGCAGGCGGCCCGGTCCATAGCCCCGGGCAAGTCCCCGGCGGACCAGCTGCCGGGCGGTATCCAAATCATCCACCAGCTGTAAATCCTGCATCCAGGCCACAGCGGCCTGGGCGTCCGCTTCGGTCTCCCCCTTGCGCCGCAGGCGGCGCTCCAGGTCCCGGGTAGACACAGCAGAGGCGGATACAATTCGCACTGCCCGCATTTTGGCAGAGGCCGCTCCCGCCGCCTGCCGCAGGGCTTCCATCTCCTCCGCCTCCAGTTCCCGCCCGGCATACAGGTGGAATTCCGCCACCGTTTGCGGGTACAGCCGCAGGGTTGTGCCATCGGAGATCTTCAGATGATATTGCCCCGCCCGGTCTGCCTTCTGGGAGATGGACTCAATCTTCATCGTTGAAATCATCGGCGGAGACGCTCACCGGCTTCTCCGCTGCCTTGGCGGGCGTCTTCGCCTTGCCGTTCTGGAGCTGATCCAGGTTCTCCCGAATTTTCTCTTCCAGCTGATGCATCAGCTCGGGCCGATCCAAAATGTACTGCTTGGCGTTGTCCCGGCCCTGTCCAATCCGCTCGTCGCCGATGGAGAACCAGCTGCCGCTCTTCTGCACCAGCTCCAGCTGCACCGCCATATCCAGAATCTCGCCGCCTTTGGAGATGCCCTCGCCGTACATAATATCAAACACCGCTTCCCGGAAGGGAGGAGCGACCTTATTCTTCACCACCCGGACCCGGGTCCGGTTGCCAATGACGTCGGAGCCGTTTTTAATGGATTCCACCCGGCGCACATCCAGCCGTACCGAGGCGTAAAACTTCAAGGCATTGCCGCCGGTGGTGGTCTCGGGGTTGCCATACATCACGCCAATCTTCATCCGCAGCTGGTTGATGAAAATCACCACACAGTTGGTCTTGGCAATGGATCCCGCCAGCTTCCGCAGCGCCTGGGACATGAGCCGGGCCTGGAGGCCCACAAAGCTGTCGCCCATTTCCCCCTCAATTTCTGCCCGGGGCGTCAGGGCCGCCACAGAGTCCACCACCACCGCATCCACGGCGCCGGAACGCACCAAGGCGTCGGCAATCTCCAGGGCCTGCTCGCCGGTGTCCGGCTGAGAGACCAGCATAGAATCAATGTCCACCCCCAGGGCGGCAGCATATTCCGGATCCAGCGCATGCTCCGCATCCACAAAGGCCACTTCCCCGCCCCGCTTCTGGGCCTCCGCCAGAATGTGCAGGGCCAGCGTGGTCTTACCGGAGGATTCCGGGCCGTAGACCTCAATGATCCGGCCTCTGGGGACCCCTCCGATGCCCAATGCCGCGTCCAGGGCCAGAGAGCCTGTGGGGATGGCGTCCACCACCATCTCCGGCCGGTCACCCAGACGCATCACGGCGCCCTTGCCATAGGTTTTTTCAATCTGGGCCAAGGCGGTTTCCAATGCTTTTTTCTTGTCGCTGGCAGGCGCCGGCGCTTCATATGCAGCTTTCTTCGTTGCCATGATTTTCTTCCTCTCTCCGTTTCTGGGCCAGAACGGCCCGCTCTATTTCATTAAAATCTGTTTTTCGTTCCACAATTTCGTAGCCGTTTTCCTCTAAAATGGCGCAAACCTCGTCGCCCTGGCCCATGCCAAACTCAAAGCAGAGCCAGCCGCCAGGCTTCAGCGCCCGCCCATAGCGGGAGGCAATGGACCGGTAAAAGTCCAGGCCGTCCGCCCCCCCGTCCAGGGCCAAGCTGGGCTCAAAATCCCGAACGCTGGGCTGCAAGTTCGCCATATCCCCCGAGCGGACATAGGGTGGATTGGACACAATGAGATCAAACGTCCCTAAAAAGGCAGATGGGGCCTGGAGCGCATTGGCCTGAATGCAGCTGACCCGGCCAGTCAGCTTCATCGCCGCAGCGTTTCTCTTTGCCACCGCCAGCGCCTCCCGGGAAATGTCCGCCAGCGTCACCCTGGCGTCCTTCACCTTCCTGGCAATGGCCAGCCCAATGCAGCCGGAGCCGGTGCACAGGTCCAGGATCCGGGGATCCTGATCCAGATACAGGGCCTTTTTCATGGCCAGCTCCGTCACGGCGCAGGTGTCATCCCGGGGAATGAGCACATCCCGGTTCACATATAAGGTCATCCCGTAAAAGTCCCACTCCTCCAGGATGTAGGCCAGCGGCTCTCCTGCCAGAGCCCGGGCGGTAAAGTCCGCCATTTTTTCACACACGTCACTGGGCGCATACTGATCCCGGCGGACCAGAATCTCCTCCTGGGTTTTCCCGGAAGCCGCACACAGCAACTCCCGGGCCAAAAGCCCTGCCCGCTGCTGGCCCTCCCCAGGCAGTAGGGCTTTTCGGGCATCCAGGTATAAATCGCTGTACTTTCTTACCATTGGTCTGCTCCTTCCTCCTCCGGAAGGACCGCCTGGAGCGCCGCGATGCCCACCTCAATCATAGAGTCGTCCGGTTCGTTGGTGGTAAAGTTCTGGAACCACATGCCGGGAGCGGTGACAATCCGGGTGAGGACATTGTCATACCGGCCCACCCAACGGTTGATCTCGTACGCCACCGCAACCACCAGGGGAAGGAGCAGCAGCTTGTACACAATCATGATCAGACGGAAGAGGAATCCCCCCCGCAGCGCCTCCAGCCCCGGGAATATGGCCAACAGCAGGGAAGACGCAATGGAAAAAATCAAAATAGACAGCACCATCACCACCAGCAGGAAGCTGGTGCCACATCTGGGGTGGAGCCGGGTCTGACGGCGCACGTTCTCCACCGTCAGGGGCAGCTTCGCTTCATAGCAGCGAATGGTCTTATGTTCTGCGCCGTGATAGGCGAACAGGCGGCGCATATCCCCCATTCGGGAGATCAGGAACATGTACAGGAAGAAGATTCCCATGCGGATCACGCCCTCCAGAAGATTGATCCCCAGGTTGCTGGTGATCCACCGGTCAAAGAGGCTGCCAATCACCATGGGAAGGAGGAAAAACAGTCCCACAGACATCCCAAGCCCCAGTACAACGGCAAAGCCCACCAGTGCCTTCTGGAAGCCCTCGTTGCCCAGCTTTTTTTCCAGCCATTGGTCAAATTTGGACGGATTCTCCACCTCTCCCTCCTCGGGAGAGAGGTCTGCCGACCGCATCAGCGCTTTCACTCCCACAATGTTAGAGCCAAAGAAATTGTACACGCCCCGAATGAGGGGCCACCGTAGAGGGGACTTTTCCGGCGCAAGCTTCCGGGGGGTCACCTCCACGGTGAGCCCCTCCTTGCCCCGGACCACCACGGCGTCCTTATCCGGCCCCCGCATCATGATTCCCTCTATGAGCGCCTGGCCGCCGATCATGGTCTTAAACTTTTCCTGTGTCTTTGGTTGTTTTGTATTTGCCATCATTCTGCCTTTCTAAATCTATTGCACTGCCACAGGGAGGCTCACCACCACCAGGGTGCCGCCGCCTTCCGCATTGGACAGGTCCAAGCTGCCGCCGTGCATTTCGACAATCTCATCGCAGACCGCCAAGCCGATGCCGGAGCCTCTGGCCTTGGAGCTGCCTTTGAAAAACTTCTTCTTCACCAGGGGAAGCTCGTCTTCCGGGATTCCGGGGCCGTAGTCCCGGATGCGAATGACCACAGAGCGTCCCTCCAGGCGAAGGGAGGCGTCTATGCGCTTGCCCTCTCCGCCGTGCTTGGCTGCATTGTCCAGGATGTTCAGGAGCACCTGGCGCATCCGTTTGGGGTCGCAGGGGATCTCCGGAATGTCCCCGTCGTCCTCCATCACCCGGAGTGCTATGCCCTCCTGACGCAGGCGGCTGCCGTACATATACACCGTGTCCTCAAACTCCGCCCGGATATCCGTCATCTCCACATTCAAGGTCATGCGTCCGTCTTCCATCCGGGTGAAGTCCAGGAGCTCTGTCACCATCTCCGTCAGCCGGCGGCTCTCCCGCTGGATGATGGAGATGCCCCGGCGGGTCTCCTCCGGATCCAGGCTCTCCCCAGACAGCAGCGTCTCACTCCAGCCGCTGATGGCCGTAAGAGGCGTGCGCAGCTCGTGGGACAAAGAGGAGATAAACTCTGCCTGCATTTTTTCATTTTGATTGATTTGATTGGACATCTCGTTGATGGTGGCCGCCAAATCTCCAATTTCGTCGTCGTATTTGGAGCGGATCTGCACACCGTAGCTGCCGCCTGCAATCCGCTTGGCCGTAGCCGTGATCTCCGCCACTGGCTCCAAAATGGAGCGGATGTAGAAGTTGCTGCTGAAAATCACCACCAGCACCAGCAGCGCCCCCGCCGCAAGAGCAACGAGAATCACAAACAGCAGCTGTCTGTTGACCACTTTCATGCTGGTCACATACCGCAGCACACCGATGACCTCGCCGCTGGAATAGATCATGGGACTGGAGACCGCCATAATCCGCTCTCCTGTGGCCGGATCCCTGCCCACATAGGTGGCCAATTGGCGGGTCTCCATGGCGCAGGCAATGTCTTGGGTCGTAGGCGAGGGTCCCACCCAGCGGCCGTAGGAGGAAGCCACAATCCGGCCGCTGGTGCTGATAAACTGCAGCTCAATGGTGTTCTTCTCTTCGAAGGTCCTGGCATAGGTGACGCAGGACTGGTAATACGCATTGTAGCTCTGTCCGATGTAATTTGCAAAAAACTCTGTGGTTGTCTTGGCCCGGTGTTTCATATCGGACTGCATGTTGGAGTAATAATAGGCGGCAAAGGAGGCGGTGATGATGACCACAAAGACCGCCCCGAGGGCCAAAACCGGCCCCACCGTATGGGTCATCCAGCGGCCCCGCAGGCCCTTGACCCGGTTTCTCCCCTTCTTCGCCCCGGACTTTCCACGGGTTATGCGCCCCACTTATAACCAAACCCCCAGACTGTGGTAATGTATTTGGGCGTGGTGGCGTTGTCTTCGATTTTGATGCGAAGACGCCGGATGTTCACGTCCACAATTTTTAATTCGCCTTCATAATCCGGCCCCCACACAGCCGTCAGAATATCCTCCCGGGACAGGGCCCGGCCGGGATTTTGCATAAACAGCTTCAAAATGGAGTACTCCACCTGGGTCAGCCGGATCCGGCTCCCCTCCTTTTCCAGGGTGCGGTTGCGGACGTTCATGACAAAGGGACCCTGGGTCAGCAACTCGGAGTCTGCCGCCCCATCTCCGCCAATGCGGCGGTACAGGGCGTCAATCCGGGCCGTCAGCTCCGCCGGAGAGAAGGGCTTGGTCACATAGTCATCCGCCCCGGTCATGAGGCCCGTCACCTTATCCATCTCCTGGGTCCGGGCAGTGAGCATGATGATGCCAATTTGCTTGTTGGTCGCCCGGATGTTCCGGCAAACCTCAAATCCGTCCATATCCGGCAGCATAATGTCCAGAATGGCAACGCCGATATCCGGATGGTCCCGCAGGCGGTCCAACGCCTCCTGCCCGGTACCGGCCTCAATGGCGTCATACCCGGCCCGCTTCAGGTTGATGACCACAAAGCTGCGGATATTGACCTCGTCTTCCAAAATTAAAACCTTTTTCATGTTCTTCGCTCCTTACATCTCACCGGTTTTCCAGTCCTCCCGGATGAAGTGAAAGTCGGCGATCAAGGCCTTTTGGTCCAGTTGCCGTCCCATACTTCCACTCCCCAAGGCGGCAGCATAGACCACCTCATCTGTTTTCGCCAGAAGGAATCGCCCATCTACGACTGCAAGCTCCTCCCGGTCATCTCCTGTAAATGCGTATATGGTAAATAACACCTGATTCTCCCGGCCTTCCCCGGCAGAGAACACATACCCCTGGACGCCCTCCACATCGCCGCCCCGGGTGACGGAGACCGTCTTGACCCAATCCTCCTGAATGCGCACATACCAGCGGTCGGCATAGTTGTGAAAGGTGAACATTTTTTCCATCTCTTCCCCCACCGGGGTCAGGTTATACCACCGGATGAGCTCCCGTCCGCCGGGGGAGGACTCTTCCATGGGAACCAGGGAGGGCAGTTCAATCAGCCCGTCATTGTCAATGTCATCGCCAAAGACATAATAATTGCGGATGGTTTGAATGCTGGTGCCAGACTCGCTGGAGAGAGACACATTGGTAAAACGGCCCTTCACCATGGCATACACATCTGTGATGATGGTGTCCTCATCATAATTGCTGGCGGCAAAGACCGCCTGGATGTTCTGATACATCCCCCCTGCGGTCACCCGTTTCAGATTCTCCACAGGAACCGACATGGCAACCTCTGTCGAGCGCTCCATGGCGCCATGGCGGTAATCATAAAGCTCGGCCACCCCGTTCCCGCCATCTGTGCCCGGACGCAGCAGGAAGAGCTCCCGCAGGCTGTCCTGGTCCAGATCCACTGTGAGGAATCGGGTGTAATTCGCCGTCAGAATCGACTCCGGCGTGCCCTCGGAAAAGGTATAGGCAGACAACGCATGGACCACTTCATTGCTGACCTGGCGACCTACCACCAGCTCCATACCGCCGGTCCCATCCAGATCTGCATACTCCACTTGCTCAAAGGCCGTCCCTGCCGTCTCAATGGTAGCTGTATTGACATACACTCCGTTTTCCTTGGTGAAAATAAAAATTTTTAGGGGACGCTCTCCCGTGCCCTTGGCAAACACCAGCGCCTCCGACTGCCCATCTCCGGTCAGATCCACCATCTGTACGGTCTGCTGATTTTCCCCCTGGAGCGGCGCGCAGTAGTCCAGACCACTCATGACCTGGTCCATAGCCGACTGCAAATTGTAGTACTCCTCCGAACGCCGGGGCAAACAATACATCTGATCCACCGTCTTGAGCATGCAGCCCGACAGCAGCACCGCCAGGGCAGCCAGAACCGTCAGCAGATTCATTCTCTTTCGTCTCATAGGCCCACTTCCCTCCTGCCCACGAAATTCAAAAGTCAAATTGTGTACTTTCCCTTATCCTTTTTATTATAGACCAGTTCCATGAAAAAGGCAAGGCTGCCGGAGGAAAAATTCCGTTTTCCCGTAAGATTTGCAGGGATACGCCACTCAGCGGGGAGCCATAGCAGGGGAAAATCCCATAGCGCACGTTCCATTGTACTGCCACAACGCCTATGGCACTTGAAACAGAGAATTTTGTTTGTTCCTGGCGATCCCCGAAACCACTCCCCGTTTCTATCAGCAGCATCTTTGTGCCGCACAAAATATTGAGTTTTTCCACAGCGTATGGTATGATATCTATGGTAACTGCAATGACACGTATCAGGACCACGCAGAAAGAACTTACAAACAACCTGGAGGGATCGGCATGATCATCTACCACGGCAGCACAGACCTGGTAAATCACCCAGAAATCCGTCAATCGGAGGTATATCTGGATTTTGGTATTGGTTTTTACACCACAACCTCCTATGAACAAGCGTCACGGTGGGCCAAAATCAAAATGCGGCGCAGTCATGCTGCCATTGGCTATGTGTCGGTTTATGCATTCGATTTGGAGCAAGCCGAGAAGGATATCATAATCCGCAGATTTCAGCAGGCAGATATGGCGTGGCTCACGTTTGTAGTGGGAAGTCGCACAGGTCAGGCCCCAGAGATCCAGGCAGATATGACCATTGGGCCAGTGGCAGATGACAATGTGTACCAGTCTATCCGCCTGTTTGAAACTGGCGTTCTGGACGCAGCAGATACGGTCAAACGGCTAAAGACAGAGGTACTTCACGATCAGTGGACCTTTCATACAGCCCGGGCGTTGCACCATTGCCGCTTTCTCAGAGCAGAAACAATTGGAAAGGAGCAGCCATGATGAAACACGATCAATTCACTGCAATTATGCCGTATATCAGTGCAGATCTAATTGCTATGATTGCAGAGAAGGAGAAAATCAGCGGTGTAGAGGCGCTCCATAGACTTTACAGTTCCCAGCTCTACGCACTTCTGGAGCAGGAGGATACAAAACTCTGGCACTACAGCACGCCCATGCTCTATTCGTTATTTTTACAAGAGCAGGAGACTGGAACAATTCAATTCCCAGAAGTCTGATTTGGAGGGGTATACATGAACAAAGAATTGGCATTTTCAGTTTTTTGTGTCGAAAACTACAAAGTGCACAGGTCACTAACAGGGAAACAGGTCTGTGAATTGTTTGATCAGTACGGTGTGTTTGACTATATCCGCGAGTTTTATGATGTGCTTCACACCACCAGTTTCCAGTTCATGAATCATGACATCGACCTTTACCTCCAGGCACGTTGTGCAGAGTTACCAACATCCTGATCCAGAAGCCAAATGTCGTCCGCTTTTTCACTATGGAGCAGACTCATAAGTGAACATTGTGTATTCCGCAACCACCGAACAGCCTTTCAAAACAGCACTTGACAAATGGGGGATTGTTGCCGTATATTAGTCTTAGCTAACCATGGTTCTGCCCCGCAGTTAGCCGCAATTAACTGCACAGGGATAAAACACCCCATCCTGCAAAAACTAGTCGAAATCACCACGTCATTACCGATCAGGAGGACCTCCGATGTTGGAACAACACCTCATCACCCACTGCTCCCCCACGCTGGCCGGTCTGAAGACCGGTAGTCTGTTTTGCTTTCCCTATCCCTCAGAACTTCAACTCCAGGCGGAGCTAGCCCGCTGCCGTCCGGCACTGTGCGCCAAAGGGGTACTGATTCGTGTCCTACGCCGGCGCCGGGGCCGGGCTTTGCTGTATGTTTACCGGCCGGCAGATCTGGAACAGGATTTCCGGAAATCCGGCGTACGCTCATTTTTGCAGCAAATGGGCTACGCTCCCCAGCCTGAAAAAGCGCTCCGGCAATTGGAGCAGCGACTGGCCCACCGGGTAGACTGCCCCCACGAAATCGGCCTGTTTCTGGGCTATCCCCTGAGCGACGTGGTGGGGTTCATTCTCAACCGGGGCCAGAATTGTAAATGCACCGGCTGCTGGAAGGTATATTCCAACGAAGCCGAGACCCGCCGGCGGTTTGCGCAGTTCAAGCGGTGCCAACAGATCTACGCATACCAGTTCCAAAAGGGGCGAACCCTTTCCCAGCTGACCGTCTCCGGTGTGCCACTTTCCTGATGGCTCAGGCCTCTCGCTGGCACACATACGCCTTGATGGCCGCAAAAGACTCCGCGCTGATCACATGCTCCATCCGGCAGGCATCCTCCACGGCCACATCCGGGTCTACCCCCAACTCTACCAACCAGTTGGAGAGAAACACGTGGCGCTCGTACATCCGCTCCGCAATCTCCTGGCCCTTGGGGCACAGGGTGATGAAGCCATCGGGATCCATGTTCACGTAGCCATTTTCCCGCAGATTTTTCATAGCCACACTGACACTGGGCTTGGAAAAGGAGAGCTCGTTTACAATGTCAATGGAGCGCACTACACCTTTCCGCTGACGCAACATGTAAATGGTCTCTAAATAATTTTCCGCCGACTCCTGAATCTTCATGGCAAGACACGCTCCTTCTCTGGCAGGTTTTCTTGCTATTCTACCACACTCCTCCAGAAATTTGCAATCCCCATTCCACAAAAACCAAAAGATAGAATCCAGGGGCCGTCTCAACACAACGTTTTGAGACGGCCCCTTCCATCGAAGTCGTGGCGGATCCCCAATCTCTTATAAATCAGGGAACCCTGAAACGAAACTGTCAGCGCCCGGCTCTGGTGGCGTTTAAGATGGCCAGAACCGCCACCCCCACATCCGCAAAGACTGCCAGCCACATGCTGGCCATCCCCAGGATGCTGAGGAGCAGTACGGCAAACTTCACTGCCAGGGCAAAGATGATGTTCTGCCGGGCCACAGCCATGGTCTTCCGGGAGATGCGGATGGCCTTGGGCAGACTCCGCAGATCGTCCTTCAGCAGGACCAGATCTGCCGCCTCCACCGCCGCATCCGAACCGATGCCGCCCATGGCAACCCCAACACCGGCCATAGCCAAAACCGGCGCATCGTTCACGCCGTCACCCACAAAGATCAAGGTATCCTTGGACTCCTGAAGTTCCCGGACCTTTTCCACCTTATCCTGAGGCAAGAGCCCGGCAAACCAACGGGTGAGACCCAACCGCTGGGCCACAGAGGCAGCCGCATGCTCCCGGTCTCCTGTGAGCATCACAGTTTCCCGGACTCCCAGAGCCCGCAGCTCTGCCAGCGCTTCTCTTGCCCCGGGCTTCACCGTGTCTTCCAATAGGATACAGCCGGCATAGCTTCCGTCCACTGCGGCGTAGACCACCGTGCCGCCTGCCTGCACCTCTTCCGGAGAAAAACCCAATTCCTCCATCATCATCCGGTTTCCGGCGCATACCTGGCGACCTTCCACCACGGCTGAAATGCCACGCCCGGGAATCTCTTTCAGATTTTCCACCGGGATTTCCTGCCCGCCTGCGGCTGCCACAATGGCCCGGGCAATGGGGTGGCTGGAAGCGCTTTCCGCTCCCGCCACCAGACGCAGAAGCTGTCCCTGCTCCATGCCGGTTGCCTGCACCTGGGTCACAGAAAAGGTTCCGGTGGTCAATGTCCCGGTTTTGTCGAACACCGCCACCCCGGCCTTGGCCAGATTCTCCAGGGCCATGCCGCCCTTGGCGATCATACCGGCCCGGGAGACTGCGCCCATCCCTCCAAAGAAGCTGAGGGGGACCGAAATGACCAGGGCACAGGGGCAGGATACCACCAGGAAGTTCAGCGCCCGGGTGATCCACTTGGCAAACTGCCAGCCGTCAAAGAAAGGCGGCAGCAGCGCCAGCGCCACAGCTCCCGCCACCACGCAAGGGGTGTAATACCGGGCAAACCGGGTGATGAGGCTTTCTGTGGCAGATTTGCCCTCGGTAGCCGACTCCATCAGCTCCAGGATACGGGCCACCGTGGAGGAGGCGTACTCGCTTTCCGCCCGGATGGTGAGGACCCCGGAGATGTTGATGCAGCCAGACAGCACCCGGTCTCCCGGAGCCACGTCGGCGGGAACCGACTCACCGGTGATCTTGGCCGTGTCCACGGAAGAGCTTCCCTCCGTCACCACGCCGTCCACAGGAATCCGTTGCCCAGGCAGAACCCGCAGCAGGTCCCCCACTTCCACTTCCTCCGGATCGCACTCCACCGCTTCTCCGTCACGCAGAACCACGGCAACATCGGGCCGGAGGTCCATGAGCGCAGCCACAGAGCGGCGGGAGCGCTCCACCGCAATGCTTTGAAACAGCTCCCCCACCTGGAAAAACAGCATAACCGCTGCGCCCTCATCAAAATCCATCAGCGCAAAGGCGCCTACTGTCGCCAGGGTCATCAGAAAATGCTCATCAAACACATGGCCATGGCCAATGTTTTTGACCGCTTTGATTGCAATCTCCAGGCCGCACAGCAGCCAGGACAGCAGCAACAGCGCCACCGCCGTCCAGTAGGCCCAGGGCGCCTCCACGACCCGTTCCAGAATCATCCCGGCCAGAAACAGAACCACTCCCAGGATAATCCGAATCAATAAGTTCTTCTGTTTTTTGGTCATTTCGTCACAATGCGGCAGTCTGGCTCTACCTTGTGGATCTCCTTCTGAACCTCCTCCAGAAGGGCCGCCATGTCTGTGCCGTCCGGCACCACCAGAGACAAGCGAGAGGTCATAAAGCTCACCGTTGCTTTTTCCACTTGAGGCATTTTGTTGATGGCCGCTTCCATCTTGGCGGCACAGTTGGCGCAATCCAGATCTTCCAAAGCGTAAGACTTTCTCATGATGATAGTTCCTCCTCCAAATGTTCTTTTGCCATTCCCAGAATGGTCTTCACATGATCGTCTGCCAGACGGTAGCCCACCAGCTTCCCCTGCCGTCGGTTTTTCACCAGCTTGGCCTGCTTCAGCAGCCGGAGCTGATGAGAAATCGCCGACTGGCTGGCCCCCACACGATCTGCCAGCTCCTGCACATACATCTCGCCGTCAAACAGACAGCATAGAATTTTGATCCGGGTGGAATCCCCGAACACCTTGAACAGCTCTGCCATATCAATCAGCAGGTCTTCGCTACCCAGAAAAGGTTCCATACCATCACCTCGTCTTGTTTTCTCATATTTACATATGAGTATGTTTTCATGTGTATTCTACAACGCCTGTGCCTCCTTGTCAAGTGGGAAAACCAAAAAAACATTGCAGCCGTTGCAGGAGTCCCATCCGCCGATGGCGCCCCGCAAAAATACCTTGCCTACATTGACAAATATGCTGAATCGTGGTATGGTTTATTTGGAAAAGTATGCACAGACGTCTGTATTGTGCAAAATTGCCCCTTGAGAAAACGCAATCAAAGTCACAGTTTTTTTGGAATTGCCGCAGAACTGTCCTCTTTTCACCCGACAAGTGGCATCAAAATGACAAAATGCGTTGGTTAATTTCCACCCATTCTTACCACACGCCGTAGGGGCGGACCCATGTGTCCGCCCAGCGGAAACACCTTCTGTTCCCCTCCCGCATTCGGCGAATTCGTAATGTCTACCACGGGCGGACACACAGGTCCGCCCCTACGGTGAGATACCAACGCAGTGCATCGCCAGATTCTTTGGCATTGCCGTAAACCACGCCCTCTTTTCACCAGCCAGGGGGCATCAAAACGACAAAAAACATTGGGCAACTTCCGCCCATCCTCCCCATCCCCCGTAGGGGCGGACCCATGTGTCCGCCCAGCGGAAACACCTTCTGTTCCCCCCACGTTCGGCGAATTCGTAATGCCTACCACGAGCGGACACACAGGTCCGCCCCCACGGTGAGATGCCAACACGGTGCATAACCAGATTCTTTGGAATTGCCGCAAGTCACGCCCTCTTTTTGCCAGCCAGGGGGCGCCAAAATGACAAAAAGCATTGGGCAACTTCCGCCCATCCTCCCCATCCCCCGTAGGGGCGGACCCATGTGTCCGCCCAGCGGAGACACCTTCTATTTCCCTCCCACGTTCGGCGAATTCGTAATGCCTACCACGGACGGACACGCAGGTCCGCCCCCACGGTGAGATACCAACCCGGTGCATAAATTGTGTTTGAAATAAAAGGAGGATCCCACGGATGGGCCTGCCGCAAAAATTCACTTTTTTGCAACAGGCCCGCTTTTATGGCAAATCCTCCCCCTTTCCAGCATCGATTTCCCTCACAACCACACCAAGGAGAATTGCGTATGATCGTCACCTTCAAAGCCGGAACTCCTCAAAGCCAAATTGACAGCCTGATCCGCTGGCTTCAGAGTCAGGGGGTACAGGCCCATTGGTCCGCCGGGGAATATCACACCGTTCTGGCCCTGGTGGGTGAGACCGGCAGCATAGACCCGGGCCTGCTGTCCAGTCTGGAGATTGTACAAAGCGTAAAGCAGATTTCTCAGCCCTTCCAATGCTGCAGCCGGGAGTTTCAGCCGCAAAATACTGTGGTCTCTCTGGGCGCCTCCGGGGTTCGGATTGGGGACGGCAGCTTCTGCCTCATTGCCGGTCCCTGTTCTGTGGAAAGTCAAGAGCAAATCTTACAGGTAGCCAACGCGGTCCAAGCCGCCGGGGCCCAGGTTCTGCGGGGCGGGGCCTTCAAGCCGCGAACCTCCCCCTATGCGTTCCAGGGACTGGGGGCCCAGGGCCTTGCCATGCTGGTGGAAGCCAAGCGGGAAACAGGCCTTCCCATCATCAGCGAAGTGATGAACGTCAATCAGCTTCCCCTGTTTGAGGAAGTGGACATCCTCCAGATTGGCGCCCGAAACATGCAAAATTATGACCTGCTCCGGGAAGTGGGGCGATTGCAGAAGCCTGTCCTCCTGAAACGGGGCCTCTGCGCCACCCTGACGGAGTGGCTGATGAGCGCAGAATACATCCTGTCCGCCGGAAACGAGCAGGTCATTCTCTGTGAGCGGGGAATCCGAACCTACGAAACCAGCACCCGAAACACCCTGGATTTGTCCGCCGTCCCCATGCTCAAAAGTCTGAGCCACCTGCCGGTATTGGTGGACCCCAGCCACGGGACCGGTCTGGCCCGTCTGGTGGAACCCATGGCCCTGGCCGCTGCGGCCGCAGGGGCGGATGGAGTCATGGTCGAGGTGCACAACGACCCGCCTTGCGCCCTGTGCGACGGGGCCCAGGCCGTGACGCCGCAGCAGCTCGCACACACCGCCCGGCGCATCCGGCGGGTACGGGAGGCGCTTGCAGAATGAAGATCACAAGTATCCCGATTCCCACGTCCCGGCCCTACGACGTGGAAATTGCCTCCGGGCTTCTGGCCTGCCTGGGGGAAAAGGCCGCCAACCTTACACCGGGCCGCCGGGCCGCCCTGGTCTCCGACAGCGCCGTTGCCCCCCTGTATGGCCAGCGGGCGCAAGCCGCCCTGGAGGAGGCCGGTTTTTTTGTCTGCACCTATGTCTTCCCCCAGGGGGAAGCTTCTAAAAATGGGGAAACCTACCTGAATCTCCTGCATTTCCTGACCCAGAATCAGATCACCCGGGAGGATCTGCTGGTGGCCTTGGGGGGCGGCGTCACCGGCGACCTGACAGGCTTTGCCGCCGCCACATACCTCCGGGGCGTGCCGTACCTCCAGGTTCCCACCACGCTCTTGGCCATGGTAGACAGCTCCGTGGGCGGAAAAACCGCCATCAACCTGCCCGCCGGAAAGAATTTGGCCGGGGCCTTCCATTCCCCCCGGCTGGTGCTGTGCGACACCGACACCCTCGCGTCCCTGCCGCCTGCCGTATTTCAGGCCGGGTGCGGCGAGGTGATCAAGTACGCCGTCCTGACGGGCCAGCCCCTCACCCATCTGGTGCGCAGCGGCGTCCGCCGCCATATCCAAGCGGTCATCGCCCACTGCGTGGCCGCCAAGGGAGCGCTGGTGCAGGCTGACGAGTGGGACACCGGACCCCGGCAGCTCCTGAACCTGGGCCACACCCTGGGGCATGCCGTGGAAGCCGGAAGCCGCTTTGCCCTGGCCCATGGGGCTTGCGTCGGCATCGGATTGGCCATGATGGCCCGCGCCGCTGCCTCCTTCGGCATTTGTCCGGCAGAAACCCGGGATGAAATTCTGGCCCTGCTCCGTCAATACCAGCTTCCCACTGAAACCGATTTGGACCCGGAAACCCTGTGCCGCCTCACCCTGGGGGACAAAAAGCGCCGGGGAGCCCACATCACCCTGGTGATCCCCCGTGCCATAGGGGACTGCATCCTCCACGAAATCTCCATAGAGGCCCTTCCCCGGTGGATTGCCGCCGGATATCCGGAGGCACGTCTATGAATCTGATCCTACACCCCCGTCCCCTCTCCGGCCGGATTGCCGCCATTCCCTCCAAATCCTGGGCCCACCGGCTTCTCCTGGGCGCCGCGCTGTCCGGCAGCCCCACTGTCCTGTCCTGCGATTTCCTTTCGGGAGATGTGGCGGCAACCCTCGCCTGCCTGTCAGCCATGGGCGTTTCTGTGACATACCAAGATGGAACCCTGCAGGTCCAGCCCGGCCCGCGGCCCGGGCTCTGCCGCTTGCCCTGCGGGCAGAGCGGTTCCACCCTGCGCTTTCTTCTGCCAGTGGTGGCAGCCTTGGGAATTTCGGCGGACTTCAATCTGGAAGGGCGGCTGCCGCTGCGGCCTCTGGCCCCCCTGGATCGAGAGTTGGAGGCCCATGGCATCCGTCTTTCCCGCCCGGAACCAGGCCTTCTCCAGTGCCGGGGCCGCTTGCAGCCAGGGGCATTTACGCTGCCGGGAAATGTATCCAGCCAATTCATCTCAGGGCTCCTGTTTGCCCTCCCCCTTCTGGAAGGGGAGAGTACCCTTACAGTCACCGGCCCGGTGGAGTCCGGGCCATATTTGGAGATGACCCAGGCGGCTCTGGCGCTGTTCGGGATCCACATCCCTTTCGATGGGACATCCTATTTCATCTCCCCTACCCCCTATCAGAGCCCTGGGCTGCTCCAGCTAGAGGGGGATTGGTCCAACGCCGCCTTCTGGCTCTGCGGAGGCGCTTTGGGCGGGGGCATCACCGTGAGCGGGCTGCGCCGGGACAGCCTCCAGGGCGATCGGGCCATCTGTCCCCTGCTGGCGGAATTGGGCGCAACCCTGTCCTGGGAGCAAGACCGCTGTACCATTGCGCCAGGCCGTCTGCGGCCCATCCGGGTGGATGCGCGGCCCATCCCAGATCTGGTCCCCATCCTGGCCGTCGCGGCTGCTGCAGCCCCTGGGGAGAGCCGAATGGAGCACGCGGGCCGGCTCCGGCTGAAAGAATCCGACCGGCTGGAAGCCACCTGCCGCCTGCTGCAGGATCTGGGCGGTTCCATCCGGCTGGAAGGAGACTGCCTGGTCATCCAGGGCGGTACGCCCCTCCCCGGCGGCGCGGTGGAGAGCTTCGGTGACCATCGCATTGCCATGGCCGCCGCTGTGGCGGCCAGTCTCTGCCAGGGACCGGTACGGCTCTCCGGTGCGGAGGCTGTCACAAAATCTTACCCCCGGTTCTGGCAGGATTACCGGAGCCTGGGGGGCATTTGGGAGGAGACCCCATGAGTAGCACCTACGGCGAGAATTTCCGCCTCACCATATTCGGCCAATCCCACGGACCCGCCATTGGCGTCACCATGGAGGGGCTTCCCGCTGGTTTTCCCATTGATCTGGAGGCCCTCCAGGCCTTTTTAGACCGGCGGGCTCCTGGGAGAAGGGCCACTGCTACGGCCCGGCGGGAAGGGGACCGGCCGGTGTTCCTCTCCGGCCTGGTGCGCAACATCACCTGCAGCGCACCGCTCACCGCCGTCATTGCCAACACCGACCCTCAATCCGAGGACTATGCCCCCTTCCGGGACTGTCCAAGGCCCGGACACGGGGATTACACTGCCCAGGTCAAATTCCACGGCGCACAAGACGCCGCCGGTGGGGGGCACCTCTCCGGCCGGCTCACCGCGCCCCTGTGCATCGCCGGCGGCATCTGCCTGCAGCTGTTGGCCCGGGAGGGCGTCGCCATTGCCGCCCACATCCAATCCATTGGGGAGCAGGAAGATCTGCCCTTTGACCCCCAAAATGTAGACAAAGCGCAGCTTCGGGCGCTCCTGGCCCGGCCCTTTCCCGTCCTCCGGGAGGCCTCCGAAGGGGCGATGACCCAGACCATTCTGGCGGCCAAGGCCGCGGGCGACTCCGTGGGCGGCGTCATTGAATGCGCCGCAGTGGGCCTGCCGCCCGGTTGGGGAGACCCCATATTCGGCGGCATGGAAAACCGGATTGCCCAGGCGGTATTCGGCATTCCCGCCGTCCGGGGCATTGAGTTCGGGGCGGGCTTTTCTGCCGCCCGGCTTCGTGGGAGCGAACACAACGACGCCTTTTATCTGGAGCAGAATCAGGTCCGGACCCGAACCAATCGTCACGGCGGCATTCTGGGCGGCATCACCAGCGGCATGCCCCTTGTGTTCCGGGTGGTCATCAAGCCCACCCCCTCCATCCCAACACCTCAGGACAGCGTCTCCCTGTCCCGCATGGAGCCGGTCAGCCTGCAAATCTCCGGCCGGCACGACCCCTGCATCGTGCCTCGGGCAGTTCCCTGCGTCGAAGCCGCTGCGGCAGTTGCCATCTATGACGCTTACCTGCAAGCAAAAAAGGGAGGCTAACACCATGGATTTGCAGGACTTTCGGAAGCAAATCGACGAAATTGACCACGAATTGATGGCGCTGTTCCAGCGGCGAATGGAAACGGTGGAGAAAATCGCCGCCTATAAGGCCCAGCGAGGTCTCCCCGTCCGGGACCCCCGGCGGGAGGAAGAGAAGCGGGAAGCGCTCTTGGGGCAGCTCCCCCCAGAGCTACAGGACAGTGCCGGAACTCTGCTCAGCTGCCTGCTCACCCTGAGCCGGGAGTATCAGCACCGTCGCATTCCTCCCTCCCCTGGCCCCACACTGCGCTGTGGACTTCTGGGCCGGAAGCTGGCCCATAGTTACTCCCCAGCCATTCACGCCCGGCTGGGCGCATATGAATACCGGCTCTATGAACGGGAACCGGAGGAGCTGGAGACCTTTCTGCGAAAAGGCGATTGGGACGGGCTGAATGTGACCATCCCTTATAAAAAAGCCGCTGCAGCCTGCTGTGACCAGCTCTCCCCTCTGGCCCGCTCCCTCGGCAGCGTCAACACTCTGGTGCGCCGCCCCGACGGGAGCCTGTACGGCGACAACACCGACGCCTGGGGCTTTTCGGAGACCATCCGTCGGATGGGAATCAACTGCGCCGGAAAAAAGGCCCTGATTCTCGGCTCCGGCGGGGCCTCTGTGACGGTGCAATCCGTGCTTCACCAGCTTGGGGCCCAGACGGTGGTGATCTCCCGAAGCGGAGCGCACAACTACCAAAATTTGGACCAGCATGGAGACGCCGCCATTCTGGTCAACGCCACTCCCGTGGGGATGTACCCGGATAATGAACAGAGCCCCCTCTCCCTCTCCTGCCTTCCCAGGTTGGAGGCTGTATGCGACCTCATTTACAATCCTGCCCGCACCCGGCTGCTGCTGGACGCCGAAGCCCGGGGCATTGCCTGCACCAACGGACTGTACATGCTGGTGGCCCAGGCCGCCCGGTCTTCGGAGCTTTTTACCGGGAAATCCATTTCCCGGGAAATTCAGGAGGCAATTGCGGCCCAGGTGGGAGCTGATATGGAGAATTGGATCCTCATCGGTATGCCCGGCTGCGGGAAAAGCCGGACCGGCGCGCTCCTGGCCCGTCGCACTGGCCGTCCCTTTGTAGACGCAGACCGAGAGCTGGAGCGGCGCGCGGGGATGTCCATACCCGCTTTCCTGCGTCGCCACGGCGAGGCCGCTTTCCGGACCCTGGAAATCCAAGTGCTCCGGGATCTGGGGAAAGGCTCCGGGCAGATCATCGCCACTGGCGGCGGCTGTGTCACCCGAGAGGAAAACCTCCCGGCCCTGCGCCAGAATGGCCGGATCATCTGGCTGCAACGGCCCCTGGACTCCCTGACCACCCGGGGGCGGCCCCTGTCCCAGGCTGTGGGCCTGGAAGAACTTTACCAGTCCCGCCAGCCCATGTATGCCCGTTTTGCCGACCATGTGGTCTCAAACGCCGGGTCCCTGGAGGATACCGTCCGGCAGATTCTGGAGGTAACCGCCCCATGAAGCTTTTGATTCTCAACGGTCCCAATCTCAATTTGCTGGGCCTGCGGGAGCCGGAGATTTACGGCTCCGCCACCTACCACGACCTTCTGGCCCTCATCCAAAGCACGGCCCAAACCCTGGGCCTGGAGGCTACTGTTTACCAATCCAACCACGAGGGAGACCTGATAGACCAGATCCAGGCCGCCCGGGGAGTCTACGACGGCATCGTCTTCAATCCCGCCGCCTACACCCACACCAGCGTAGCCCTCCTGGACGCCCTCCTGGCCGTCCGCATTCCCACCGTGGAGGTCCACCTCTCCGACCTCAGCCAGCGGGAAGCCTTCCGCCAAATTTCCTACATCCGCCCGGCTTGCATTGCAACGTTTACAGGCCTGGGGATACGCGGATATCAGCGAGGGATGGAATTCCTGTGGCGCTATCTTTTACGCTCTGGGGATTCATCATAACGGCCGACTCAGAATTTCCCCCGCCGTCTGCCATCGACTTCTCTCAAATCGCATACCATGATCATCTTCCACGGGCTTGTCTCAAAGTAAATTTTGAGACAAGCCCTGACGTTTTTTCAAACCATATTGGTTTGAAAAAACGGTTGATTGAACGCGAAAGGGGCCCTT
>ENA-USUG01000024-USUG01000024.1-human-gut-metagenome-genome-assembly--contig:-NODE-24-length-162973-cov-9.446856_pt1 | contig 162973 bp, 213 predicted proteins | sample MGYA00250059_ERZ773394 | MGnify/ENA primary metagenome ERZ773394 (study PRJEB29103, sample SAMN06111957) | human gut metagenome | biome: human gut; feature: ankylosing spondylitis patient; material... | reverse complement strand
TACACGGTTCGTTGGTCAAGCGGTTAAGACGCCGCCCTCTCACGGCGGAAACACGGGTTCGATTCCCGTACGGACTGTTTTAAAAGTCGCATAAACACTGTGTTTGCGGCGTCTTAAAAAATTTTGGTACTCAAAATGGTACTCAAAAAACTGAACACAAAAGAAAGGAGTCTGCGCAAGTGCTTTAGATTCTTTTCTGTAAATGGTAGAATTGGAACGCTTTGGGCGTTCTTTTTTTATGCGGTTTTTCTGCTTATTTTTTGCGGAAGAACCGTATTTTTTTATGCAAAAATATAAGCATAGGAGGGATGCGGAATGTTATTTACAGATGAAATTCTTGAAAAAATCTTAACGAGAGAAGATGTGTCAAAGGTTCCGCTCGTGTATCAGTCAGCTATGATTCACGCAATCAAGGAAGTATTGGAGGAAGAGAATGTATCAGATGCAAAATCAGAATATGACATTTAACCCAAACCCAAGCTATGCCGCATATCAGTACAACCCAATGCAGAGATTTCAACAGCCAGAGCCACAGATTCCGCAGATGCAACCGCAGTTTCTTGGTATCCAAGGAAAGGTAGTGCAGTCGGAATCAGCAATCATGGCGAATGATGTACCTATGGATGGAAGCGTTGCGTTTTTCCCGATGCAAGACATGAGCGCAATCGTAGCAAAACAATGGGATGCCAACGGAACAATCAGAAAGACCGTTTACAAGCCTTTTAATGAGCAGATGGCAGATTCTTCGATTGATGATAAAAGAATTGAAATAGGGCTGTCTGATGATGCGACAAAGGCTATTACTGACAAATTGGATTGTTTGTTTGGAAAGATGGAAGAGTTGGAAGATAAGTTATCCTCGCAAACGCAAAGAAAATCTTCACGAACACAAAAGGAGAGTGAGTCTTAATGAATCCTATGCAGATGTTACAGGGTATGAGAAACCCACAGCAGTTTTTACAACAAATGATGGGGAATAACAGCGTAATGAGCAACCCTATGGCTCGTAATGCTATGCAGATGGCACAAAAAGGAGATTCCAAGGGCATCGAGCAGATGGCTAGGAATTTGTGCAAAGAAAAGGGAATTGACGCAGATAAGGCTTTTGATTCGTTTAAAAGCCAATTAGGAATATGATACTAATTCTTGCAAGATTATGTATATAAAAAATGAATTATGGAGGTAAATTCTATGTTTAACACAGGTAATTGTGCATCTGTTCCGCTTGTCGCAAACATTGACGGAAACGGAAATAACAACGGATGGGGCGCAGAAGGCTCATGGTTATGGTTCATCATCGTTATCTTTGCCATCTTTGGATGGGGTGGATTCGGTAACGGATTCGGAGGAAACGGAATGAATGGTGGTGTCGGAAGCGAAATCCAGCGCGGATTCGACAACCAAGCAGTTGTGTCAAAACTTGACGGCATTACAAACGGACTTTGTGACGGATTCTATGCAGTTCAAAACGGCATGAATGGCATCAACACAAACATTTTGCAGACCGGATTCGGCATTCAGCAGGCTATCAATGCTGATACAGTCGCTAATATGCAGAATACCAATGCTTTACAGTCACAGCTTGCAAACTGCTGCTGCGAAACGAGAGAAGCTATCCAGGGCGTAAACTACAACATGGCACAGAACACTTGCGCTTTGCAGAACACCATGAACAGCAACACAAGAGACATTATCGACAGTCAGAATGCAGGAACACGCGCTATTCTTGATTATCTCTGCAATGAGAAAATCTCTAGCTTACAGGCAGAAAATAGCGACCTTCGCAGAGCGGCTTCACAGGATCGTCAGAGCGCATTACTTACAACTCAGATGGCGGCTCAGACACAGCAGATTATCAATGCAGTAAATCCGTCTGCTATCCCGGCATATGTCGTACCTAACCCAAATGCTTATGCATATGGATGTGGATGCAACACAGGATGTGGCTGCTAAAACTAAATAATTGAGTATCTTAATTGAGTTTAACTCAATCATGTCTGCTAAGCAGTATTACTTAAATTTAAAGGGCAGACTGTAATGTTTGCCCTTATTTTGTGAAAGAGAGGTAAAAATAATGGAAGTAACAGGAATTGCATTACAAACCGTTCCTGCTGGAGAAGATGTTGCATTCACAGAAACAGCAGTAAACGGAACAAAATGTATCGTACACAGACAGGGCAGTGGAATTATTAAGTTAAGAGGTATCACAAATCAGTGTAAGGCTAGATTTTTGGTATCGTATTCCGGAAACATTCAAATCCCGACAGGCGGAACAGTTGGAGAGATTTCTCTTGCAATCGCGGTTGACGGAGAGCCTTTGCAGTCAACAAAGATGATCGTAACCCCTGCGGCAGTTGAGAATTTCTTTAATGTATCAGCGCAGGCATACGTTGATGTGCCTTGTGGTTGTTGCAGTACCGTAGCCGTGCAGAATACGTCCGCGCAGGCTATCGAGGTGCAGAACAGTAATTTGATTGCAGTAAGGGAGGCTTGATATTATGCATAAGTTTGCAAAACAGATTATGGATTGCGTGAAAGCCCACGTTGACGGCATTGGAATCGAGAATTTTGAGGGACAAAACCTTGATGATCTTAAGGACTGGACGGAGATTGCAAAGAACATCGTATGCTTTGACAAAGACTACAACATTGTTGAAGCCATGAAAAAGTCTGAAAACGAAGAAATCATGCGCATGGTGGAAGAATTTGGGGATTATCCAGACAGAAGATTTTACGACCATTACCGCTATGCAAATGGAAGGTTTGCGCCAAAAGGACGCGGAACGCGAAAAGGTTATACCGAACCGCCATATTACCATCAAATGCCGCAAGATTACCGCGAGTGGGAATCCATGCCGGAAGCTGAACGCATGAGAGACCTTGACCGAATGAGTATGGGAAAGATGTATTATTCAGAGCCTATGAGCGGAAATAACGGCATGAGTACCGGTACTCACGATGCAAGAGAGGGCAGAGCCGGTATGAGTCGGAGAAGTTACATGGAGACAAAGGAAATGCATAACGGAAATTCGCCGGAAGATAAGGATGCAAAGATGAAAGAGCTTGAAAAGTACATGAAATCTCTTTCAGAAGATGTGACAGAGCTGTTTTCCGGTATGTCCCCGGAAGAGAAACAGTTGACCAAGACAAAGCTAACTACTCTTGTCACTAAAATGTAATAGAGAGGGCATTTTGCCCTCTTTGTTTGCGAGGTGGTAAATTGTTCACGATAAACAATGAAATGTGGAATTTGGCCAAAGTATCGCGTTACAGCGATATGCTACAGAGAAGTGACGGAAGTAGAACGGTAGGCATGACCGACAGGGACACGAAAACGATATATCTTGCGGATGATCTACGCGGAAGGTTCATTGACCGTGTGTTGTGCCACGAATTATGTCACGCGTTCTGTCTTTCATATAATGTATACATGGATATTGATACAGAGGAAATTGTAGCAGACTTCTTGGCTACATACGGAAGAGAAGTATTTGAAATTGCAGACAGACTATTGATTGAACTTATGGAGGTTGCATAATGGATAAAATTTCAGAACTCTTACAGTATGTGCGCCGGACAAATCCGGAAATGACTAGGGAAAAGCTGGTAGAAGAGTTGAGTAAAAGTGATTATGCTGCGCGGTCTTTAATTTTTACGAAAGAAAATTTTTTCTGCGCGCCAAAAAATATTTCGTAATTTTTTTGTACCCCCCTGGGGTAGCGTTTTTGGGGTCGAGATTCCATTTTCACGGATTCCTAAAAACGTGTAACAAACGTGCAAATATCTGCGACATTCCGCGAATAACACAAATGCACCATATATTATGTTATATATAGATAATGCACTGATGATATTTGATAATATTGCAGGTCGCAGGCAAACGCCAAAAGGCGCTTGCCCGGCTATAGTCATAGTCTAGCATAGACCGCTTTTTACCACTTGTCAAGATAGCATTTCCCATCGTACCGGCTGTAAGTGTGTGTTATGTTTTCCGGTCTTTGCGTGATCTGCAACCAATCGCCGCCACGTTGGGCGGTTATTTTGATTTTTGCAGACTCCACCCATTCCACGCCCTCAAACTTTGAGTAGCCGCACATTTTGCCGGATATTTCCAGATAGCCAAGAGCAGACACCCGGCGCATAATTTCCCTTTTGCCGATATACTCATATTTTGCCATCTTTCCCACCTCCAGACGTTCCGCGCTCACTCATGCAAATATCTTTGCAGCCGTCGCGCGATAATTGATTTACGATCAGCCACACTTGCAAATCTCCATACGCTACCCGGCGCACAGTTTGCCCGTTAAGGCTCGCTTTAATATCATAGATCATAGGCTTTTATACCTCCTTGGATTGTGCTTATTTGTCAATGTGCGCGTGAGAACCAGTTCTCACGGAATCCACGTCGCCGGAATCGAACCGGAACGAAGTCCCCAGACACGCGAAGAAAGGCGGAAAGTACCGCCCTAAAATCTATTTTACTTTTTTGACTGCCACAATAAAATCATCGGTTTTGTCTTTTGGTGTGCCGTTGTCATTAATTTTTACAATAACTTTCTGGCCGTCTTTAAAGTGCAAATCTGTGTCTGTGTCGGACATTTCCCAGATATTCCCGTCTGCGGTGTAAATATCAAACCCGCGCCCGGTCAGCTTTTCCCCGTCCTCATACTGCATAGCATAACTAAAATTGCGAACGGTTCCGCGCACTTTGTAGGTATGTGCTGTTTTTGCGGTTGCTGTAGCTGGTGCAAGGTTTACAAGTGCAGTTGTTGCCAATACAATGGCTAAAATTCTCTTTTTCATGGTTGTTTTCCTCCGTTTTTGTTTTTGTGCGCTCAAAATTGAGTAAAACCGCCGCCGTTAGTGATCCGGCGTGCATCCTCTGCGGCGGCTAATTCAAACAGTTTTCAATATATTTCGCAAGGTGCGGAAAAGCTTTTTCTATGTCTTGTACGCTGTTGGCATAATAATCACCAACAATTTTCCCGAAAATGCGAAGATTTCCGGAATAAAACCCGCCTAAATCATTAAAATATATGTCTAATCCTGTCACCTGTTCCGGTCTGTCTCCGTACCACATATCAATATTTGTTTTTCCCATTTCCATTTCCTCCATATTTTCAAAATTTACCGGAATGACCGGTAAAAGCAAGCCGGGGAATCGAACCCCGGAAAACCAAACTTGCCTATGCGATCGCTACAAGTCTATCATTTCGCATTGTTCGCGTGTATTCTTTCCCGCTTTTGTCGCAAACAATAACGCATCTGACGCTTTTCCCGCTCTTGGTAGGCTCAACACTCTTTATTGTTTCCGTATAGCCAAAATTCCAAACTGTAATCATTCCCGGCTTGAGTTCTGCTGCTGGTATAGCGTTTCTTCTTTCGTAAATCCCTTGTAATTTAACCGTAGCCATATAATCAACCATCCTTTCATTGTGCGGTCTGCCATCATCAGAGCCGGGAGACCATCCCGCGGCTGACGCTCCAGATCGGAGCGTTTCGGCTAAAAATCAATACTCGTATAGATTTCCAATATTTCGCGCCATTTATTTTCCTTATCGCACCCGAAATTAAGATCTTTGATGTGAAATATCGCATGATCTTCGTATTTCTCGCGTAGGTCTTGGAACTGGTTGTAAACCGTTTCAAACTCTTCCAGATCGTCAACATGGACAATGTAGCGTTTATGTTCCGGATTCCGGATTATATAGTTGTCCTCTGCTTGCGGCACTGATGAAAACAGTGCTTCAACTTCAGCTTTGCTTTTCCGGTCGTCCTGTGTTTTTCTGTCGATTATGTATACAACCGCCCATTTCATAAACTTTGTATAATCTTTCATATCTATAAGTCCTCCTTATAAAATTTCCGAAATCTGTAAAATCTGCGCTTCGCTCAAATGGTCAATAACCACATTTCCGTTCGCGTCACTCAATTCGTATTCGTCAGGGAGAGTGGTAAAACCGTCAAACTGGTTCGAAATATAATAACCTTTGCTTTCTAATAATGTTGTTGCCGCTTTCATATCTTTCATGTTGTTTCCTCCGTTTCGTTTGTTTTATTTGTTGTAATTATAATAGCACTAATATTAGTGTATGTCAACACTATAATTAGTGAAATATAAAATATTTCTATATTGCTTTTTAGTGCAATACATTATATAATGAAGTAAAATAAAAGGGGGTGTAAACAGTGTTTACATACAAAATTGACATTATAAAAGAACTTTCAAGCCGTGGATTTAACGCTACAAGGATAAGAAAAGAAAAGATAATCAGTCAAGCAACGTTGCAGAACATCAGACAGGGGAAAAGCATTACATTGGACACGCTCAACACGATCTGCATCATATTAAGATGTCAGCCGTCGGATGTGGTAGAGATAACGCCAAGCAATGAAGAAAAAATAAAATATTTTTAAACACTAATAATAGTGTTGACAACATAACATGTATGTGCTATATTATAGTCAGATCAAGAAAACAGCACAGCGCCGAAAGGAGAACGACATATGAAAATAAAAGGAATCGGAACAATCAGAAAAGAAGATGCAATGAGCATCCTAACCAGAGAGGGAAGAGAAGCAGTAAAGAGTGGAGATATTACACTGGAAGAGCTTGGCGATATGTACAAGCTCGAAATGGTCAAGAGATCATCCAAGATCGGACGGAATAGCGATACATTCCGGGAATCGTATAAGTGGATTCCGGACGATCTGAAAGAAGAACTTACACCGGAACAGCTTGGAAAACTTGTAGATAGCTTTTGTGAGTGCTACGGAGCAGGGAAGAACGCATAAGAAAGAGAGGAAAACATTATGACAGCAAATGAGGTATTAAAAAATTTAAAGGCAATGATCGGAAAAGAAATGGATTTTGACGATGTTGTATGTGCGTTTGAAGATTTCGAGGAAGGTGGAGAAACAAGCGTATATGTGGGAGAGAGCAACAATAACGGATATGACTATATAGCATATATTGACGCTCCGGAATCCACACAGTTTTTAATTAAAGTGAACCACGAGGACGTTATCGAAGACGTGTGGATGTTATAATGGGCGAATATATTCGTTATAATGGAAGCCGTGTAAAAAAACATAAAAGGACAGCATTTCGGGCATTTGATTCCGCAGAAAGTAGTGGGGATAAAAAATAAATATGCAGTTTGGGAATGTCTATGTGAATTATGCGGTGGAACAAGAGAAGTTTCTGCAAAGCGTTTAAACTCCTGCAGTAACACAACAATGTGCGAAAAATGCAAAAAAGAAAGAGAGGAAAACAAAATGAAGAACTACAAAGAATACGAGAAAAGGTTTATAGGGTCAAGCGATATTGCGGCATTAATACTTGTCGGATGCGATGAAAACGGATTGAAAACAAGCACTCTTGATTTTGGCGAAGATGGAAGCTACATGGCATACGTCGTTGACGAGGACGCGGAGATAGGTGCACATTATAAAAAAGTTGCTGATTTTAAGCACTGGCTCAAGATTTATGATGATGACGAATTGACATACCGGGTTAATGCACAGGAGATAAACATATATTGCGCCGGAGATTTTGGATGTATCATACAGACGATCGGCAAACATTAAAAAAGAAAGTGAGGAAAAGTGCCATGAAAGGGATATTTTGCAATAGAATATATTTAGATAACGAAAGTTATGACGAAAATGGGAATATAGAATATTACAAGATAGAGGAAGAAAGCGAGTATCTTGAATTTTCTGAAGAATGGGTTAAAAATGGCACAGAAGAAGAAATTAAATCTTTCGTAGAGAATATGTTAGACAACTCTTTGCAAACAAGCAGCAAAGAAGAAGCCGGTTATTCTTGGAAAGCAGACGGAAATTATAGCCTAGATTCAAATAAATTAGAACAAAATTATATAGTTCTGTTTAAAAATAACATTCCAATAGAAGCGTTTTGGATAGGAAATGCTATTGACAAGTAAGAAAATGCATTGTAATATAATAAAGCACCTTGTAAAAGGTGGGAATAGAAACAGGATTATTATTTATCCAGTGCTTAATGGCACAGAAAGAGAGTGGGAAAGACTAAAAATCTGCCCCACTCTTTTTCTGTCACTGAGAATATAATTATTTCAATCCTTGTATCTGGGGAATTGCTCCAGATACCACGCGCAGAGCATCCACTGCACGCGACACAAAACATAAATTAAATGTTTTGCTTTTACTAAAAAGACTATTGTTTCAATCCGTGGTCGCCGGGATCGCTGGCGGCACCACATCGGCAAGCATCCATGCCGTGTGACATATCTATAGTCTATCATAAGATCGGGCAAAATGTAAGTAAATATTTAACAAAGGGCAACTTTTCTGGCTGCCTTTTCTTTTTGCCATGTCCAAAATCAACAACGCATCCGGGCATATCTTACAAAATCTCCGAAAAACCGTAAACAAACCGTAAAACTTTTCTTAAATTTTTATAAACAAGGCTAGGTTCATTAGGTCTTTGACAAGTCCAAAAATGATAGAATAGTATCAGTTTTTACAAAAAATCGTCTGACAATCGTCTGACATAACACGACACAATCGTCTGACGTCGCTTTTTCAGAACTATGTTCTCTTTCTCTCTCTTTTTCTTAATCTTTTAAATTAATAATAATACACTGTATTTAAAGCCTATAGGTTGTAGAGTAAGTGTATATCCGCATATGCGCGCGGCGTAAGTATATAATACCGCCGTAAAAATTAAGGCTTGACTTTAAACCCGGAAATAGTGTATACCAAAAGCAGAGAGAAATAAAACGGATTGGAGGTGTGAATATATGCAGGATGTAGAGAGCGTAGATCTTACAAGCCTTATAGTGGATCTAGGTACAGTACAGATATACACATCAACTGTACAGGATTTAATAGACAACGCTTGTATAGAATTTCACATTGACGATTTGTTAAAAGCTGGACAGAGACAATGGAAAGCTGTTATGCAGTATGTTGGTATGCATCTATTCCCGGATACATCGATACTAAAAGATAAGAGCCTGAAACCCCTTGGTAATGCAACTATACCGACTAACTGCAATAGATACGATAGAGAGGTATTATATAAGCTGTGTGATTATTATATATACATCTCCAATGTTTACAGTAAGCTGGTAAGTACAGTAGCATTTAGTTATTTTTGTAATATACCCACTACAACGTTTGACCTTTGGAAAGATGAGGAATCAAGTTCGTTGGCTTTTAAGATTTGGCAAAAACTGCAGCGATCACGCAAGGATTGTATTCTTGATCGTGCGTACGACTCCAACAGCCCTGTGGGTACTATGTTCGTGGGCAATAACGAGTTCGGCATGAATCAGCCCGGCATTGGCGATAATGCCACCCAGCGCAAGGCAATCACAGCGCAGGAGCTGCCAAGGCTGGACGAGAAAAAGAGCCAAGAATTGCACGCAATTGATACACAATTTGTCGGTGTGGCTGCAAATAATACAGTTTAAATTGTGTGTGATTATTCTACAATTCACAAATGCAGTAATACCAAGGGTTATAGCGTTTCGACTATTCGTGAACTATTCGGAAAAGTTAGGTTTTGCGAATAGTTACATGGGTATGGCGTGAATTGTATTAAAACAATTTGATTTTCACACAATGACAACAAAACGAAACGGAAAATATTTTAGATTTCCATGTTTGCAGAAAAGGACGGGGAGGGGGTCTGACAGAAAGACCACCGGGTGGCTACTAAGTCCCTCAAATTCCTCAAAAAATAAAAAGCCACTTACAGTACCCATTGACTTTTTACAACAAGTGACTTAATATAAACATAAACAATTCACTTTCACGTTGCGAATCGCAACTACATTTCCAAAAAATTTTTTAAAAACAAAAAAGCATAGTAAGAGGTGAAAAGCGTATGTTGGTACCTGCGATACTATACAGAGACCAGATCGAAAGAGAGTTTCAAAAGCCTTACTACACGAAAGACATGTTGTTTGAAACCGGATGCCTAGAACAATGGACTCCGGAAATATCAGATAGCCCAGATGATGGAATATTCGATTTTGCAATCGTGAGCAACAATAAGTTGATAGGGTATCTTTCATACCAAGTTGATTACTATGTTTCCAAAGCCTACAATTTTGGGCTGATGCCTTTTGACCGCGGAAATCCGGTTGTAGGGAAAGACGTATTCGAAAAGCTAGAAGGGCTTGCATCAACTTTACATCGGGTTGAGTGGCGTATGGTCGGCGGAAATCCGGCAGAACGCAGCTATGATAAATTTTGCCGAAAGCATAACGGAAATAAACACGTCCTGAAAGATAGTGTCAGAGACGCCGCTGGCAATTATCACGATGATGTTATTTACGAAATTGTGAACTCGGATTAAAAGGAGCGATTATGTCAAGAGTCAGAGCGGATGGTGATGTGTAATGGTAGAATGCAAGAGACAGTGCTGCGGCACTTGCAAATATAGTTCATACGACAAAATGTAAGGATATGCATGTGTGAATTATCGGAGCGAATATGTGGCTGATTACGTGGAATACAAGCACAAATGTGATGAATGGGAGAGTAAACGGCGATGAACAATGAATTGATAAAAACCGAGTATTCCACATCTTTTGATGAAAAGCGCAAAGGATTGATTGAACAGTCGTATTACAAATACGGACCGGCAAGAATGAATTTTGCAAACGGGAATGTGGATGCAATCGAAAGTTTGAAAATGAATCTTGCCAAGTTTGAAGAGACCGGGAACCTTGAATATCTGTGTGATGTTGCGAATTATGCCATGTTCCGGTTTATGTTTCCGCAGCAGGGCGAGTATTTCGAACATACGGACTCTGATTTATCTGCCGGGATCTTCGGTATGAGCGTAAATGAAATGGAACGATTCAAACAGGAACACAGCTTTGAGGATGGGAGATATTGATATGGCTTTGAAAGTTATTGCAACAGCGGCAGATGCCCTCGTAATACTGGGACTTATGAGAGAACAGGTAAAACAAAAGGACAATTCAAACGCAATGGGGTATTTGTTTTCATACGCGATCTTTGCAATGAATATTATGGTCATTTGGAAATGATGGGCTATCGCCAAGTGGTAAGGCACAAGATTTTGATTCCTGTATTCCCGGGTTCGAATCCCGGTAGCCTAATTGGTTACATGCTGACGTTTCATGTAACCACGTATGTTTTTCATATGTACTTGAACCCTTGGTTGAGTGATTCAAGCATTTGGGTTCCTCCTTTCGCCACTAGGACGATTCTGTTAAGGACGGTGCGAGACCGTCCGGTGGTATTCTATCATGCATCTATCCCGCGGTGCATGATCGTGTAACGCATAGCACGTAAAACATATTGCTAACCGTCTTGTGGCGGTTTTCGGGGATGGTAAGAAAGGTTATTTGCCGAAGTAAGACGCTTCGTGAAACTGATAGTCGAAGGTTTCAAATGCAAGGTTCGATTCCTTGCTCCCCGACAAGCGAAAACATCCATTTAGTTCCGCGTAACCGGTTTGCGAGATTATCCTAGGTTATTTGGATGTGAATAGCAAAGACTTAAATTGCGTCACAGCAGGCGTGGATTGGTGTCACAATCGACCGCGTGTCTTTGATCGGTTAGTCAAATGGCAAAGACACCACCCTTTCACGGTGGTAACACGAGTTCAAATCTCGTACCGATCACTGTATTGGGATTTAATTCAGTGGTAGAAGACACGGCTTATATCCGGGTTGTCGCGGGTTCGATTCCTGCAATCCCAACTTCGGGAGGTCTTTCGGTTCTTCGGAATGCGAGAGTGGAAATTAAAAAGATAACGCACAACAAAAAGACTGTGAGTAGGAAGTACAACAAAAGCAGTTCAGACAGGACACTCGAAAATATCCATATGCGCTTGGTAGCCTTTGAACGAGTGCATCTTGTCAATTTTGCAGTGTTCCCATAATGGAATTGGAGCCGGTTGCTATTCGGTCGGGCGATTATTTGCCTTGTAGGTTCGAGTCCTACACACTGCGCTAACTTACGACAGGGGTGAACCTTGCCGTAAGCGGTAGAAAGTCCGCATGAAATTGTACAATGTAGTGCAAAAACAATTTCAGTATAGCGGTTTCACTACGACCGCTATATACGTCTGTCTGTTGGTCAGAAAGAGGTCTCCAAAACCTCTAACGAAAGTTCGATGCTTTCCGGGCGTGCTCGTCTTTATCTCCACTTAGTCGGGTACTACTGCAATAGTTCCGGTCGTTGGGAGACTTATGGATGGTAGTGGTATTATTGGAAACAGAAAACCCTTCCGTGATTAGAAATTGCAGATTTGAAAGCGGTTGGCATGGTTTTGGCTGACAGGGTTCGATTCCCTGTGCCGCTATTCGAGGTTGGTATTTACGCAAAATGATGTGTAAGTATGATAAAAACATTGTGGAATATTTATATCAAACAAAAGACACGGAATCTCACGAGGATTCCGATTTTTGCTATGATTGAGGGAGAAATATGACAAACTGCGTGAATTGCGGCGCACCGATTGAAACCGATAAAAAGGTGTGCCCTTATTGCAAAACTCCATATGAAAATGCAGGAAATTCCGAACCATGGGCGCGTCATTGCGAAGAATCATATTGCGATTCGGACGGAATTTTGCATCGTATTGTCCCGAAAAAATACTTTGATTGAGGTGTAATATGTGTGAATTTTGTCGGAATAAAAAGAAAATCATTGATGGTAAAGGAAATTTAGTCATTTTTGGAGCTGGAAATAACATGATGTTCGACAATAGCGATGGAAAAGAGGTTGCAGGAGTCGTAAAAATTAATTTTTGCCCTATCTGCGGAAGAAAGTTGGTGTAATATGTGTGATTTTTGTGGTAATGGATCCAAACAAATAATTGATGACAGAGAGAAGGATTCTATTTTGTATATTTCCGATTCAGAAAAAGACATAAGAATTTTTCTTGAATATCTCAAAAAGAAAATGGACAACAACGGAAAAGAATGTTTTTTAGATGAAGAACATGATGTTTTAAAAACAGAAAATTACAATGTTGTCTGTAAGAGCATCTACGGTACTCAACTTGGAATCGGATATGGGTATTGCCTGCATTATTGTTTTTCGAGCAATTTTGATAAGAGTAAGTGCAACGATATGAAAAAATACTCGATGGAAGAAATTCTTGCGCACACAAGAGAGGGCGCAAAAGAAATATCGGAACTTGATATTTTGTATATGCTAGGATTAGTTTGAAAGTTGGTGGAATGAATGAAACAGGAAAAAGAAATTTTATGCGAATGTGTTAACCATGAAAATTGTTCATTAGACCCGTTTAGTTGCGGATGTTCAATAGAAATTACGACTTTTGAAGATGCTTGTATAGGTAAAAGAACATTCATTCCGGGAATCGAATGTGATAAGTGAGGTATTTATATGAAACATCAAAAAGAATGGCACACTTGCGACAGGTGCGGTGCTGAAATAAAATTCAAGCCAAGACAACAGCTACAATATGTGCCGTGTGGTACATATTCAGAACCGGTAGCTAGATTTAAAGAAGATGAAATTTCGTGCGAGCTTTACAAAACAAGATTTTGCGGAAAACTTAAGAAAACTTATGAATTATGCCCTAAATGCAGAAAGGATTTTGAGAGGTTTATGAGAAATGAACAGAATTAAAGAAATACTTCATTGCCTGCAATTAGATAGCAGAATAAGGCACAATATAAAATACGCACAAAGAGAATGGTTCTTTTCGTACTTTAAGCACTTTAGAAAAGATTTAAACATGCCATTACTCAATAGTATCAAGCAAGCAAGAGGAATATCGAAAACTATTTTAGAAAGAGGGTATATGCAAGACCTTGTACATGATTCTGTAATGCGTATTAGATATTCGAGGAGATGCAATACTCGTGTGTGCAGTGCTGCTAGGAATGATTAGGAGATTTATGAGAAATGATTGTTAATATGGGAACCAAAACCTATGAAATGAGCCGCAAGCAGGCAAAGGCTATCCTTGGAACGGCTAAGAAACTTGCAAATTGCAACATATACGGCATTGAAAAAGGCAATGTGGTGATTATGCTGAATGAAAAGTATGAGGGCGATATGAGCCTTAAAAAAGCCGTAGAGGAATATAAAAAGAAAGGGTTTAAGGTGTATTGGAAATGAAAATAATTAGAAATGGCGATTTGAGATACGCAAGAAAACCTTTACAGTTTGAGTGTAAGAATTGCAAAACCATTTTTGAAGCGGAAAAGACTGAATATCAATATTGCGGAAATCAAATAGAAGGTGACAACTACAAGTGCGAATGTCCGTTGTGCCACAAAACAGTATATTACAGCTAAAACAATGATTGCTGATTATCAGCAGAAAGAGGATGTATCATGGCTGATTTGAAAATATTTACAGAAAATATAGAACAGGAAGCGTTAAATCAGATATATACGCTTGTAAAACAGCCAGCATTTTCGGATTGCAAGATAAGAATCATGCCAGATGTTCATGCAGGAGCAGGGTGTGTTATCGGGTTTACTGCCGATTTAGGAGAAAAAGTAATACCGAACATTGTTGGAGTTGACATAGGATGTGGGATGCTTACTACAAACTTGGGGAATATTGATATTGATTTTGAGAAATTAGATAGCATCATTAGAGAATATGTTCCAAGTGGTAGAAAAGTTCATGAAGAAGAAAACTCATCTGTCGCAAGTGATATTATTGAAAAATTGCATTGCAAGGAACAGTTGAAAAATATAGATTGGCTGAAAAGAAGTTGCGGCACGTTGGGAGGCGGCAATCATTTTATCGAAGTTGATGGTGATAGCAAGAATAATAAATATCTTGTTATTCATTCGGGAAGCAGAAATGTCGGAAAACAAGTTGCAGAAATATATCAGCAAATGGCGATTGACGATATTTCGGGAAAATCAAACTTTAAACAAGATAGTGAGAAATTGATTGCTGAATACAAAAAAAGTAAAAGAGAAAGAGAGATCAGCAAGGCTATCAAAGAATTAAAGCAGTCCTACGAAGCAAATACAACTAAAATCCCCAGAGAGTTATCATATCTTGTTGGAAAACATAGAGAAATGTATTTACACGACATGAAACTATGTCAAGAGTTTGCGAAAATTAACAGAAGAGTAATTCAGAGCATTATTTGTTACTATATGGGTTGGGAAGTTACAAAAGAAACGGAACGATTTCAAACAATTCACAACTACATTGAACACGATACAAATATTGTTCGTAAAGGTGCTATTTCTGCAAAAACAGGCGAAAAGGTACTAATACCAATAAACATGCGTGACGGTTGTATTTTGGGAATTGGCAAGGGAAATGAAGATTGGAATTATTCAGCACCGCATGGAGCAGGGCGAACAATGAGCAGATCAAAGGCAAAAGAAAGCATTCCGCTAGAAGAGTATCAAAAAGCAATGGATGGAATATTTACAACATCTGTAAATAAATCTACGATTGATGAAAGCCCTATGGCATATAAAACAATGGATGAAATAATTGGAAATATAAAAGACACTGTTGAAATAGTTGACATTATAAAACCGATTTACAATTTCAAAGCAAACGAATAAAAACAATTACCGGCTAACAAATGGAGTTAGCCGCTACCCTAAAACAATTATAGGCAGAAGTCAAGGCACTTCTGCTTTTGCGGAGGTGCTTTTTATTTGGCTTCAAAGCAGTTAATCAATGCAGTAAATGGATATGAAAACTACATACAGAGAAAAGGCGTTGATGAACAGGTAATAGATGCCCTTTTGAAAGCGTGCAATGTGGCAATTCGGACGGAAAAAGACGTTGACTACGGATTGACTATAACCGAAAGAACAAAGGCTTTAATCAATGAATTTACGCAGAAAAATGCGGGCGGTAGCATATGGGAACTTGAACGATATGCGCAGAATCACGACATTAAAGGCGGATACAAACTTGTGGATCAGTTCTATGAAGTCTTGCGGTTAGAGAGCTTTTATCGTTTTGAGAGCTTCATCTACTTTATGGAGCGCAAAAGAAATTGGAGTAAACGGTTTTATTATCCACGCCGCAAGACGCTGAATATTGTTGCCCAAGATCTTGAAGATTTGGAAAACCGGAAGATTAAATTTTACGGATTATCAATGCCATCGCGTGTAGGTAAATCGACTATCTGCATTTTCTTCCTATCGTGGGTGGCTTTGCGCAGACCAAACAGCCATAGTGCTATGGGTGGTCACTCTGGTATTTTGGCAAAAGGATTTTACAAAGAACTGATGAATCTTTTTACCACAGAAGAATATACGTTTGCGGAACTTTTTGCTTATTGGCATCCGGAATACGCAAACGCAGCACTTCCAACGGACAAAAGTGCTGATGAATTTACAATTACGCTTGGAGATCCGGACAGATTCGCAACCGTAACGTGCCGTGGTATTGATGGAACATGGACAGGAGCGGTCGATGTTTCAAAAGATGGATATTTGTATGTCGATGACTTGGTTCGTGATCGAGAGCATTCATTAAGCCCTACTCGAATGGAAAACACATACCAAGAGTACCTAAACAAGATGGTTGACCGTAAAAATGACGGCGCAAGGGAATTGATGGTTGGTACTCTTTGGAATGTTTTAGATCCATTGGAGCGAATGAGAAAGCAATATGAGCATGACCCACAATACCGATTCCGTAAGATTCCGGCACTTAATGAAAATGACGAAAGCAATTTCGCGTATGAAATCAACGGATTTTCCACGGAATACTATCGGGATATGCGAGATAAGCTTGACAATGCCGAATGGATGGCTAAGTTTATGCAGCAACCATATGTCCGAGAGGGATTGCTTTATACGGATTTGAGACTATTTAACGGAATCCTGCCGGATGGAGATTTCCGGCGCATTGGAGTTGTGGATGTTGCTTGGGGCGGCGGCGATAGCTTGTCAATGCCGATTGGAGCAGAATATGAAAACGGTGATGTTTATATTTACGATTGGGTATTCAACAAAGGTCCAAAAGAGGTAACAATCCCTCTTGTTGTTGGACGAATTATCGGGAATGAGATTCGGCAGACAAGATTTGAGGGAAATACAGGAGGAGATTTGTATTGCCAATATGTAGATGAAAAGTTACAGGAACAGGACTATAAATGTTCATGCACAAGCAGAAAAGCCCCAAACAAGGTTGAAAAGTTGTCGAAGATCATAGCGTATTCCGGTGATGTTAAGAGAAAATTCATATTTCTTGATACGCACCGACCGACGCAGGAACAAATGAAGAAAGATTCAGATCTTGGAGTAACAAGGTATTACAGAAATGACGAATATCAAGCGGCTATGGATGAACTCTCTATGTTTGTAAGTATTGGCGGTAATGAACACGACGATGCAGCAGACGGTTTAACTCAGCTTGAAATGTTTATAGAAAACCCAAACAATACCGCAAAGGTAGAAGCGGCAGTAAACCCATTTAGGAGGTATTAGGATATGACAACAGACAAATATCTTTCACAGATAAGCAGAATTGACCATGCGATTGCAAATAAGCTGGAAGAAATTAAAAGGCTATCCGATATGGCAACTTCTATATCTATATCTCCGAAAGAGGTTGATGTTCAATCATCCGGCAATCCTGACAAAATGGGAAGCGCGGTATCAAAGATTGTTGATTTACAGAATGAGGTTCAGAAACTTGTAGATGAATTGGTTGATAAAAGACGAATTATCATATCGCAAATTGACAGCATGGATAATACAGATGTATATATCGTGCTTTCATCACATTATGTCAATGGAAAAGATTGGAACTTGATTTCCGTTGAGATGAAATATTCCTATAGGAATATTATGAAACTTAGGAAAAGAGCATTGCAGGAGTTTGAAAGACGTTATGGACAGCTTTATTCTGAAAAAAGTGCATAAAAGTACACAATAGTTCACACTCTTTCACAACATTTCCTAAAACTTGCATGATATACTAAAAGAGTAGAAAAACAAATTTCTACAACCCCCAAAGTATATAACCCGTAAAAGGCACTGTCAGAAATGGCAGTGTTTTTTATTTACAAGAAAGAGGTTGCTATGAAAAAAGTAACTATATATTGCCCGGATTGCGGAAGAATTGCCGGACATTATGATGGGAGATCTACGATAGATCATCCGTGTAAATGTAAAAAATGCAATCATATTGTAATTTATCGCGTGGCAACAGGCAAAATTGAAACGAAGCCAATACCGAAACGCGCTTGCAGTAGTGGAGTTTTATTTATATGAATACACAGTATTTCCATGACCTTGTAAAAGGCAGATACGGAAGAAAAATTGCATATTCTAACGCAGAACAGATTACGGCAGACAATATCGTAAATGTTGTCGGAAACTGCATTGGTGCATTTTATTTCAACAAACCGATTATCCGTTATTTGTGGCATTACTACAAGGGCGATCAACCTGTATTGTACCGGACAAAGATACAGAATGCGGATATAACCAATAAGGTATCTGAAAACCATGCCTATGAGATTGTTCAATTCAAGGTCGGTCAGACTTACGGTGAGCCAATTCAGCTTATCAGCAGGAAAGATGATGACCGGATAAACAATGCGGTTGATGAATTTAACGATTATCTGACCGATGCTAATAAGCAGGAAAAGGACGTTAAGGCAGGAGAGTGGCAATCAGCAACCGGAACGTCATTTAAGGCAGTACAGATTACAAAAAATGGAGATATACCATTTAGAATTGTTGCACCGACACCAATGAACACGTTTGTTATCTACAGTCGTTCCACAGAAGAACCACTTTTAGCAATCCAAGAGCTTAAGAATGCCGATGGACAGATGTATAAACTCTGCTACACGGACTCTTACGAGTGCAAGATTGTGAACGGAAAGGTTCAAAATTGGCAACTACATGGCTTTGGCGGAATCCCGATTGTCGAGTTTCCGAACAACCATGAGCGTATTTCTGATATAGAGTTGGTTATCGGTCTTTTGGATGCAATTAACACGATGCAGTCAAATCGAATGGACGGAGTTGAGCAGTTTGTTCAGTTTTGGATAAAGTTTGTAAATTGCGAAATCGACCCGAAAACCTTTGAAGAAATGAAGATTTCCCATGCGCTGACCGTAAAATCCAACAATGAACAGAATAAATCAGATGTTGACATTATGACACAAGAGCTGAATCAGACAGAGTGCCAAGTTGCAAAGGACGATTTGTGGGATAATGCACAGTCCATTCTTGCTATACCGAATAAGAACAACAATAATTCCGGTGGAGATACACAGGGGGCGGTTGAGCTAAGAAACGGATGGGACTTCTCAAAGTCGAGAGCCAAACTAAAAGACCCAATTGTAAAGTCGGCTGAAAAAAGACTTGCGAAAGTTGTTTTGAATGTGATTCGTATACAGGATCACGACTTGGGATTGAGTTTACGCGATTTTGATGTGCAGATTAACCATAGCCCACAAGACAATATGTATACCAAGTCGCAGACATTATATCAGCTTTTACAAGCCGGTATTCATCCACTTGTGGCAATTAAATCTGTCGGACTTTGGGGAGATGCGGAAAAGACATTCTTGTTGTCAAAGCCATACTTGGATAATTTGTGGAAAACCATTGATGATGTAGAAGCACAGGAACAGAAAGCACAAGAATTGATAAATAAAATGAATACAGATGGCACACAAAGCCAGACAAACAAAGATAAGACAGTCACCGAGTAATCGGTGGCTGTTTTTATTTTATAAAAATTCGCAAAGTTGTGAGCGTAAAAATCAACAATGTCGTTCGGTGTCGTTGCACCGTATAAAAATTCGTATGACATATCGGAGGTAATGGATGAAAAGAGAAGATCTGATTGCTATGGGATTAAGCGAGGAAAACGCGGACAAGATCATGGCAGATTACGGAAGTTCCGTACAGAAAGCCAAGGCAAAGGCTGACGAGTACAAGACAAAGGCTGACAAAGCTGAAGAGTTGCAGAAGCAGCTTGATGATATCGAACAGGGAAAGCTCACGGAAGTCGAGCAGGCAAATAAGAACCTCGAAAAAGCCAATGCAAGAATCGCGGAACTTGAAAAAGCGCAGGCAATAGCCACGCAGAGAGCCAATGCCGCATCTAAATTTAATGTTACCGCAGAGCAGGCAGCACAGATTGTAAAAGACGATGGCAGCTTTGATTATGACGTTCTTGGAAAGATTATCTCTGAAAAAGAGACCGCCGCAGCACAAGCCAAGGAGCAGGAGATTGCAAATGGCAGTACGAATCCGGGCGGTGGAACGGCTGGCGGTAATAAAGACAACGAAAAGACAGCGGATGTCGAGAATGCTGAAAAGATTACTTTTGGAAGCAATTCGGCTACCGCAGAAGAAAAAAATCATTATGTAATTTAGGAGGTAAAAATCATGGGTAAGCCTATTGAAAGAGATTTTACTCAAAGACTTGGTATTTTAAAGCATTTCCCTTATCTGGGAGCCGCTTGTATTGTTCCGCAGACGATGGCAACTGCCGCTGATGAAAACGGAAGAAAGATTGTAAAAGGTGGAACGCCATTTCCATCAAACGATGAAAGCTGTGTCGGTTATCTGTTTGATGATGTTGACGTAACGATGGGGGATGCACCGGGAACTTACGTTTACGAGGGGGATATCGACAATGCGAAACTTACAAAGAACGGAGTAACTGTTGAGGAAACGGCAAAAGCCAAAACCCCAAGAGTTACTTTTTTTGATTAAAGAAAGAGGTGTAAATTATGGCATTACCATTAGCAGAAGCATTTACCGCAAGAAGTCTCGGTGTAATGTGGAATAACTATGAAAAAACTTTAGGTTCTCAACCATATCTTGGAAGACAGAAGTTTGGTACAAGAAAGCAGGAGAGCCTTGACCTTAGATTTATTAAAGGAAAGAGTGGACTTCCGGTTTCTCTGAAAGCATCTAACTTTGATGCACAGGCAGAGTTAAGAGATGTTGGCGGTTTCTCTGATATCCAAAACGAGATGCCTTTCTATCGTGAGTCCTACATGGTAACAGAGAGAGAAGAGCAGGAATACGACAATTACAGAAACGCGGAGAATGCTTCTCTTGCAAATGATGTACTCCGCGAGATCAGCAAAAAACCTATGATGCTGATCGAGGGCGCAAGAGTCGTACCAGAGAGACAGATTTGGAGCTTGCTTGCACCGGCTGACGGCGTACCGAAGATTGATGTAAATATCGGAAAGAAGAAGTACACAGTCGAGTACACCTCAGATGCTGGCGAAGCGCACAAGAAAGATCACTTTGTTGAGATTTCCGGTGAAACCGATAAGTGGAACGCTCCGGCAACGGCAACACCACTTGATGATCTTATCGAGACAAGACGCAACTTTGCTAAGAAAACCGGATATTCTCTGACAAGATTCAGTATGAACACAGAGACGTGGGAAATGGTATTAAAGGCAGAGGATACAAAGAAACAGGTTCTCGGTATTACTGCATATACAGGCGGTATTCGTTTACAGCAGTCACAGGTAACTGAATATCTGCGCGGCTACGGGATCGAGATCGAGGTATACGATAAGTTATACGTTGATCCGGCTGACGGTCAAACAAAATACTTTATTCCAACCGGAATTGTATCTTGTCAGTGTACCGGAGTTTATCTTGGTGATTATGTATTCGGAAAGACACCGGAAGAAAGAAGTGGAAGCCTTACAGACGGAAACCTTTCCATCGTAGAAACCGGAATTTCTGTTTACACATATGCTACAAACCATCCAATCAATACTCACTGCGTAGTATCCATGATCGGACTTCCAACATTTGAGGGAATGGACAGCGTTGTTGTAATGAAAGTTATGTAGGAGGTGATCCGACGTGGTAGCAACACACACAATTAAATGCGGTGGAAAATGGTACAAGGCAGGAGAAAAAATGCCGGAGAGTAATTCTCCGGTATCTTTCGTCGGGTATACAAAGACCGAAATTAACAGAATGAGTACCGCAGACTTGCAAAAACTTGCCGCAGAGCAGGGAATTGAAAATGCACAAGAAACAAGCGGTGCGGAACTGAAAGAAATTCTGATTGCAAAATTTAATCTGTAGGAGGTTGGTTTCATGGAATTAAAAGATACAGTTGAAATGATGAATGGTTCCGATTATAAGGAGCGTTTTAGAGCGGAATATCAGCAGGTTGTTATTCGCTATCAGAAATTAAAGGCTATGCTTGAAAAGTGGGATGCTGGAAAAATTGATTTTGAACCTACATGCCCTAGAAGCACTTACAATATGCAGATTAAGGCAATGACTGACTATATTGCAGTCCTTGAAGCAAGAGCAGTTATGGAAAACGTAGAGTTGTAGGAGGAAATGCTTTATGTCATACACGCTTGTCGAACAAGTAAAAATTCGTTTAAAACAATTTCATATAGAAGAAGTAGAGGACGAAGCGACCGGGGAAAAGTCCGATAAAGTTGTGTTTGATGAAAAAGAATGTAACCCTTTGATTGAACAGCTTTTAGAGCAGGCAAGAAAAGAGATTATCAGCAGACGGAACTATCCGGACACATACACGCAAGACCAGATTGACAGTGATGTTAAGAACTATGAAAACATTATGGTCAATTTGGCAGTGTACGACCGGTCGCAAGCAGGAGAAGCATACATGGCAAGTTTCTCCGAAAACGGTGTGAGCCGGACATGGAAAGACCGTGAAAGCCTTTTTGTTGGAGTGTTTCCGTTTGTAAAAGCAATGTAATTAAAGAAGATTGTGCGTTAGCATTTTGCTGATGTCAGCAATATGTTAGCAGGCGGCGCACATTAAGCGGTGGTGGGCAGTGCGTCAAAAGGAGATTCAAATGAAAAGTATTTTGATTCAAACTTATCTTGTGGCACTTCCGATAGTGCTTGGATATATAGTTTGGCTTCTTAAACAACAAAAGAAAAGCAGGGACGCGAACAGTAAAGGAACAATGCTCCTTTTGCGCGTCCAGCTTATTGAATACCATGCAAAGTACACCAGAATCGGAGAAATACCGTCATATGCCTATCAGAACTTCTGTGAGATGTATGATGCGTACCATGCGTTAGGTGGAAATGGAATGGTTACGAAAATGAAACATGAGATTGAAGAAATTCATATAGGGAAAGGAGATAAAAGCCATGAGAAATTGGAAGGATTGGACTAAGAAAGCCGGAATCCGAGCAATTAAGACTGTTGCGCAAGCGGCGATTGCCGGAATTGGAACGGCGGCATTTATGGGTGCAGTGGATTGGAAATATGTTCTTTCTGCATCAGTCCTTGCCGGAGTGTTATCACTTCTGACGAGTGTTGCCGGAATCCCGGAGGAAAACACCAATGCTTGACATTAACAAGCAGAAAATGAAATATTCGCAATCCGGTCAGAGGGTATTCATCCCACAAACTGACGAAAATGGAGATATTGTCTATGAAGGGTACAAGGATTCCGATGGGAACTTTGTACCTTATTTAGATTCCGAAGGAAACAAGATTCCAAAAGGCGAGGAAGTTGAAGGATTTTCAGAGCCTACGACATTCCAAGCCAATATCAGTAATAAGCTGTCAGAAGCCCTTGTGAAAGAATTTGGAATTGATGATAGTACATCATACTGTCAGCTTGTCACGGATAAAGGATATTTACCACTGAAAGCCGGTGACGTTGTGTGGAAACGTTCGGAAGTAAAACGCACTGATGATGGACTTGTGGATTCGGAAACCGCAGATTACATCGTAAAAGGCGTTGCTGATGAAGGACTGACCACGGATTTATTTCTTCTTCGAAAGAATATTAAGTAGGTGATTGCGTGGCAAAGAAAACTATTTCAATGACATTATCCTCTAAATCCATACAAGCCGCCATAAAGGAATTAGAAAAGTACCGCGATAGTTTACAGGCTAAATGCGATTTACTTGTTTCTAGGCTTGCACAGATAGGTCAGACGGTGGCAATACAACACATATCGAAATCCCCATTAGGAAACACGATAACGGTAAGGGTTGATAAAGCACCGCAGTTAATGACCTCGAACGCGATTCTGATTGCAACCGGAAAAACGGTAACGTCAGAAGATAGAGAACCGTTCTATACTTTGTTGGCAGTAGAGTTTGGGTCTGGAATTTTTTACAATTCCGAAGAGAACCCAAAAGCACCGGAACTTGGATTCGGTGTCGGCACATATCCGGGGCAAATACACGCTTTTGAAGATGGTTGGTACTATTGGGACGATAAGACAGAAACATGGCGTTATACCCACGGTATCAAAGCCACAATGCCTATGTACAATGCGGAACAACAGATTATTCAAAAGTATGTAAAGATTGCAAGGGAGGTATTCGGTGGAAAATGAGTTAAACAGTTGGGCGCTTGATTTTGAAGATACCTTATGTTCCCTTTTGAAATCATACATGGAAAGCAAGGTAAGAGGAATTAAGGTGACGCAAGATGAAGAATCGGGCGGTACCGCAACATTTCCGACGCTTTTAGTCAGACAAATCGGTGGTACAGAAGCCGGACGAACGAATGAAGCAAAGACAATCAACGCAATTCGCCCAACATTTCAGATCACAATTACAAACAAAGGTTCAAGAAAAGCAATTAAGGACATCGCAGCATATGCGGTGTCTTTTTTTAAACAACAAATGTTTGAGGTATCAAATGAAGCCCCAACAATTTCCAAGCAAGTGCGAACGGTTACATTCCGCGCAACTCGCGTAATTGGAAACGTTGAGCATTTAGATCAGCTATAAGCAGAAAGGAAGTAGAAAATATGGCATCAACAAGTTATAAAACGCGTGTCATCGTAAAAGAGCACACGGAAAAACAGGCTGACTTTGCAGGAACATATAATCTTTTGGTTGCGGCTAAGTCAGTTCCAAGCCCTGCATCACCACCAAACACGGTTGAGTCAACCACAATGGAAGATGATCAGCAGACTTTTGAAAAAGGAATTAAGACTTCTGATTCAAGAGAAATCACAGGAAATCTTGAAAAAGAATATCTTTCAAAGGTGGATGGATATGGAGATAAAAAACTTGATATTATCCATCTGTACGGAACGGACGGTATTGGCGGTGTGGCGAAGTACGCATATGTAGGAACTGCAACAGCCACACCTAACGATGTAGGTGGAAATGATGAAATTCTTGAAATGACGGTAACGGTTATTCCAAGTACAGCATCAGAACTTGTTACCGACAAGCTGAAAGTCGTTGATAACAACGATGGAACATTCACTGTAACAGTGGTGGGGTAAAAAGCCTATCGGACGAGCAATCGACCGCACCGGTAGGCGAGGATGAACGGTCGATAGCAGAACTTGAAGCAATAAGATAAACAATGGGGCGGTGGCAACACTGCCCCTTGCCAATATAGGGCAGAAAGGCAAGGTAAAACATGAAAGTAAAGTTAGGAAATAGCGAATATTCAATCAAATTTGGTTTTAAGCCAACATTAAAGTCACATCTTATCAAAGATGTATCAGAGTCGGTAAGCGAGCAGGACGGAAGTTTAGAATCCGTAGAGAAACTGTTACTTGAAACACTTCCTAAGATGCTTCTTGTAGGACTGCAAGTAAACCATAAGGACGAGTTCGGATATGACTACGAAACAGAGGAAGGATATGACGAGCAGTTCCAGAAGGTGCTTGATATGCTTTCCGAAAAGATTGACAATGGCGAAATCAACTGCCTTGACTTGTTTAATGAGTTAGAGTCCGAGTTGGAGTCAAACAGTTTTTTAGCGCAAATGATGGAGACGGAGAAAAAGAATCGAACCCCGGCGAAGAAAACTCCATCCAAGACAGCCAACAAGAATTAACATGGGAATATTACGTTGCGGAAATCCGTCCGTTTTACCTTATGGTAACGAAAGGCTACGGATTTTCCGTTGATGATATAGATATGATGAATCCAGAGTTGCTTAAGCCTTATGTGGATGCATATAAGGCAGAATGGAAGCAACGCGACATGGAAATGTATATGTGGTTTGGCAGATATGCAACGTCAGCACTTGTGACCGCAATAGACGCGACATTCGGTAATGGTAAAGGCAAGTTTGTCAAAGAGACTTGCTATGATTCCATCGAAAAGCATAATACGGACGATCCCGATGCAGAGATACGAGAAATGCTTAAGGCAGAAGAAGAATGGGCGGCTAAATCAAGACAATCACATTTACCAAAGCCAAAGATAGTTTAAGAAAAGAGGTATTGCTATGGCAGTAATTATTGGAAGTGCGCGGCACGATGAACACGGAAACTGCTATTCTGGTGGAAAAGCTGGAGATCAGACCGGACAGGAAGTGTCTACGCAGAAGTTTTACAACCATTCTAAGGGATGGTACGTGCTAAGGGCGAAGGATAATAAGGTTGCGGAGAAGTTAGCTGAAGCTATGAAGATTGCGTGTGGCAACAAAAATATCGGCTATGACCAATCGGAACGCTACGGAATCATTAAGCATGGAATTAACACAAAGGTAAAGACGGAATGCGATTGTTCGTCCCTTGTGCGTGCCTGTATTAACTATGCATCCGGCAAGGATGTGGGAGATTTCAATACATCCAATGAGCGGTCGGTGGTTCTGAAATCCGGCTTGTTTACCGATGCTGGTTCTTACCGAATCGGAGAACTGCTTTACAACGGGGACATTCTTGTGACGCGTACAAAAGGTCACACTGCAATCGTTGTAAGTGGAGCAAAGAAAAACGCAAGCAAGTATTATTCGATGTATACCGGAAAATCTGGATCAATCGTTGAAGCATTAAAAGTGGTTGGGGAAGATGATGTGTCGAAAGAACATCGCGCAGAAATCGCAAAAAAGAACGGATTTTCCAATTTTAAGTTTACATCAGAGGAAAATTCAAAAATGCTTTCTCTTCTGAAAAAGGGAAAACTGAAAAAGTAATTCAAGGGCGGTAGGGGTCAAATCTTACCGTCTTTTTCTAAAACTACATAAAGGAGGTGGAACTGTTGGAATTAGAAACCTTAGAGGTCAAGATTCAAGCACAGGCAAGACAGGCTAATGGTCAGATTGATGCGCTGATAACAAGGTTGGGAAAGCTATCTTCATCTTTGCAAAGCATAGATTCTAGTGGAATTAACCGGTTATCAACCGGAGTAAACCGATTGTCAAACTCAATGAGTGCCATGCGCAGTGTTGATTCAAGGTCGTTCTCGACTCTTGCAAGAAACATCAAAACACTTAGCAATATTGACACAGGAAAGATCAATGCAGCAGCCGGAGCGATGCGACAGATTTCAAAGTCGGTAAGCTCATTTTCCGGTATGTCAAAATCGGTGCAAGGGTTATCGGAATTAGCCGTAGGAATCAAACAGCTTGGCTATACAAGCTCAACAAAGGCAATTGAAAATATCCCGAAACTTGCTACGGCAATGAGACAGCTTATGTCCGAACTGTCAAAAGCACCTAGCGTAAGCCGGAATATTATTGACATGACAAACGCATTGGCAAAATTATCGCGTACCGGTGGAGCGGCAGGGACAGCGGCAAAAAGCATCACAAGCTCATTTAGCGGATTTAGTTCAAGTGCATCCGTTGTAGCAAAGAAGTCGTTTTCCCTTGCGTCTGCAATCGGAAAAGTGTATGCAACGTACTGGGCTTTATTCCGTGGATTTAGGCTACTTGGAGATGCCATTGACATATCATCCTCACTGACAGAGGTTGAGAACGTTGTAAGGCAGACATTCGGGCAGTATGAAAGCCTAATTAACAATTTCGCAAAAACATCCATTGAAAAATTTGGTATGTCTGAATTGTCCGCGAAACAGTTTGCAAGCCGTTTTCAAGCAATGGGAACTGCCCTTGATATTCCACAAGGGCAGATGGCAAAAATGTCTATCCGGTTGACAGAATTAGCCGGAGATATGGCTTCGTTCTATGATGTGAGCCAAGAAGATATTGCCAAGAGTCTGCAATCTGTATTTTCCGGCACTACGGCACCTATGCGGCGTTATGGTATCGACTTGACACAGGCAACATTAAAGGAATGGGCGTTAAAGCAAGGGCTTGATGCAAACATTTCCTCAATGACGCAGGCTCAAAAAGCCATGTTGCGTTATCAGTATGTGCTTGCGCATACAACCAATATTACCGGAGATTTCGCACGTACAGCAGATACGTGGCATAACCAGATAACCATGCTTAAAGAAAACTTCAAAGCACTTGGAGCGGTTGTTGGTGGTGGTTTAATCAATGCATTTAAGCCATTTATCAAGGTACTCAATGCAGTTCTGCAAAAGGTGATTTCCTTTGCGGAAATGGTAACAAATGCTTTAGGTTCTATCTTCGGATGGAGATATGAAGCAAGCAAAGGAGCAGGGATCAGCGGTCTTGCTGATGATATTGGGAGCGCGTCTGATGGCATGGATGATTTAAGTAATGCCGCAGGAAACGCAGGGAAAAACACAGGCGGTATCGCAAAGAATGCCAAGAAAGCAAAAAAGGAAATCCAACAGGCAACTCGTGCATTTGATGAATTGAAGGTTATTTCAAAACAGAGTAAAGACAAGGGTTCCGGTTCTGGGAATAAAGGTTCTGGTTCTGGATCTGGTTCAGGTGCTGGTGGCGGCACCGGTGCTGATGGTGGTTTAGTTCAGACCGACACCATCTTTAAGAAATTCAAAAGCAACATCAAAGACCTTGAAGGACTTGGAAAAGCGATTTCCGGTGCTCTTATCAATGCAATGCGAGGCATTAAGTGGGATGAGGTATACGCCAAAGCGTCCGGCTTTGGTAGTGGACTTGCAAAATTCCTTAATGGACTATTTGAGGGTCAGAAAGGTACAACGCTTTTCGGAGAAACCGGAAAGCTGATAGCTAATTCATTAAACACGGTACTTCATGGTTTAGATTCATTTGGCACAACATTTAATTGGAAACAATTTGGAAATTCAATTGCAGACGGAATAAACAAGTTTTTCCAAAACTTTGACTTTGCATTATTGGCTCAAACACTTAATTCGTGGGCGAAAGGCGCGTTTGATGCAGTTACGACAGCATTAAGTAAAATTTCATGGAAGGATGTTTGGAAAGGCGTCAAGGAGTTTTTAAGCAACTTAGACGTAAAAACAGTTGCAATTATCATCGGTGCGCTGACAATCAAAAAAATTCTTGGATTGCATCTTGCAAAAACCGCATTGGGAATCATAGGAACTTCCATTTCAAAAGCAATTGCCGGTTCTATTGCGGCAAAACTCGGAGTAGAAATCGGGGCAAACGCAACAATAGGAGAAGCGCTTTCCACAGGATTGTCAAAAAAAATAAGCGGTCTTGGTACGATTGCCGGAAAAATCGGAAAACTGGCGTTGACCGTAGGAACGATTGTTATTACGGCAGAGGCAGGATTGTCACTCGGAAAAGCAATTGGAAATAAGATAGCCGATGCCACACAACCGGAAGAAATGAAAAAGTACCGCGTAGACTTTAAGTTTAGCGACCTATTTACCTATTCATTGGATGATTGGAAACAGGGGTTTTCCGATTGGTGGAATGATACATGGGGACCAGGGCTCGCCGCTTGGTGGGAAGATCGAAAGGCAGGAAATACAAAACTTAAAATTCCTTTTACAGATTTTGAACTTCCATCGGACAGCGAAATGAAAAAAGCTGTTTCTGATTGGTGGGGCAAACAAAAGAAAAAGATAGAAAAACGTACAGAAAACGTGATTAAATTCACCGCAGACGTAAAAGATACATCTTCTAAATGGTGGTCTAATGTTAAAAAATGGTGGGGAGAAAAAGTCGGCAAAGTAAAAGAATTTGCTACAGATGTTAAAGACTCCGCTAAAGAATGGTGGAGTAACACTAAGAAATATTGGGGTCAAAAAGTTGGACAAGTTAAGAAATTCACAACCGCAGTTCAGAATGACGCATCTAAGTGGTGGAGTAACACTAAGAAATATTGGGCAGAGAAAGTCGGTAAGGTAAAAGAATTTACTACAGGCGTTAAAAATAAAGCCGGTGAATGGTGGTCTAATGTTAAAAAATGGTGGGAAAGCACTACGGCAGGAAAAGAGGTAAAGAGATTTACTGTAAACGTCAAGAAAGCCGGTGGAACATGGTGGAAAGATGTAAGCAACGAATGGAAAGAAAGGGTTATCAATGCAGGAAGAACATTGAAAATCGGAATTTCATTTGCCACAAATGCGCTAAAGAACCTCTGGTCTAGTGTATCTACATTCTTTAGCGGAAAAACCGTAAATGTAAAAACGAAAGGTTCTACAACAAAGAAAGCTGATGGAGGTGTATTCTCCGGTGGAAGTTGGAAACCGATTAAGAAATACGCAGTCGGTGGATTGCCAAACATGGGGCAGATGTTCGTTGCGAGAGAAGCAGGACCGGAACTTGTCGGAACGCTTGGTGGTCATACTGCGGTTATGAATAACGATCAGATTGTAGCATCTGTTTCAGACGGCGTATACCAAGCGGTAAAAGCGGCTATGGGAAACGGACAGCCTGTGAACGTAACGTTTAAGGTAGAGGCTGATTCAAAAGGAATATTTAAGGTTACGCAAGAAGAAGCGCGCCAATTCTTTAATAGAACCGGCACTGCACCTTATCCGGTATAAATATAATGACTTTTGCCCTTGTGTGTGGTATAATTCAGAAAACTACATACAAGGGTACAAAGTACCGGAAAGGGGTTATTATGAAAAACTTTAAAAGATTTTTTACATTAGTTATTGCGGCGCTCCTTATTGTTTCTGTTATCCCTATAATAAATTCGGATGCTAAAACGGATTACTTATCGTCGTTCAAGGTTTCAAAGAAAACAATTTACAAAGGAAACGGAGTGGCCATATCTGTCGACAAGGCGACAAAAGGTAGCGGGTATGTAGATATCACATTCGTTGTAAAGAATAATTCTGACAAGGACTACGATATCGCCGCGCATGAATACGCCATCAACAATCTTATGGCAGGCGGAAGCGCTTATATGTCAGATGTTAATGTCCCAAGCGGGAAAAAGGCAAGGTTTACAGTATCCATCAATAAAGAGTGGTTCAAAAATAATGGAATAAAAACATTTAAGAAATTTGATGTTTTGTTTTGGGGATACGGGGAAAGTATGAAAGAATGGGAATCCCCAAAGGTTTCTTTTTCTACGAACAAGGACAATGGGAAAGGATATTTCAAGCCGAAAAAAGCGGCGAAAGTATCTGACGAAAACATAGACATTGGATATATCTCAAAAAAATCAGATAAGTATAAGTTTTATGTTAAAAACAAGACTGAAAGAGAGAGAAGATGGACTGTTGAGAATTGTTCAGTAAATGGATGGTCGTTTGATCTTGGTTCTGCAAAATATGATTTATATAGCGAGCCTATATTAAATGGATGTTATGCAGTATTTGAAATTCCGGTGGACAAGGATTTCAAGAGCGAAAACTCCATCAAAAAAATAAAAGAAATTGAATTTGATATTGAATTTGAGGGTGGATTCGATGATGATTACAATAATATCGAAGAAATAAAATCCGATAAGATAAAGATTAAACTTTAAAAATACTTAAGCCGTGGAAACACGGCTTATTTTAATGTTTGAAAAAATATAGAAGTCCACTTGACTTCTATATGCACACATGATATTATAATCGCAGAAGTCAAATAGGCCTCTAATAATTACAAGGAGGTGTGCATGGGAATTAAAACTTTTACGCTTAGGCTTACTGATGAACAACATCAGTACCTGGAAAAAAGATCCAATGAATTAGGCATTACAAAAAATGATTACATTCGGAATCTTATAATGAATGACAGTTTTGTTGACAAGCAGGAAAAGATGATGGATGAAATATCAGAAATCAAAGAAATGCTGAAAAACTTGGAGAAGTAACAAAAAGAGTAGCCGCACGGACTCCCAATCTTTGCGACTACTCAAAAAACAAAAGGCAACCCGTTTATGGATTGATATAACCATGATATCATTCTTTGTTCGGGTTGGCAACAGAAAACATGGAATAACTAAAAAATAAGTCTTATGTAGCGATAAAATTATTTTGAAGCATGTTTTCTGTTGCACACACGGAGTATTAACTTTTACAGAAAGGAGATATTTTGTGAACGAATTAATTCATATTGGAAACAAAGAAATTCGGGTAAAGGAATTTAGAGGTCAGAGAGTGGTCACATTTAAGGACATTGACATGGTACATGAAAGACCGGACGGAACAGCAAGAAAAAGATTTAACGACAATAAGAAGCGCTTTATTTTAGGAGAAGATTACTTCGTCCGAAATTCGGATGAAGCCAAGGGGGAATTTGGTGTAACCGCTCCGAATGGAATGTACCTTATCACAGAACAGGGCTATCTGATGTTGGTCAAGTCATTCACGGATGATTTGGCATGGGACGTTCAACGACAGTTAGTGAACCATTATTTCAAACGACAGTCAGAACAAACGGTAATGTATCAGTATCCGGTGTCTCCTTCGGCTATGGAAAGTGCGACAAATGCCGGAAGATTGCTTGAAAGAATAATGAGACGCGAAAGTGCCGCGCCGCATGAAGTTGCTTACGTTGTAAAAAGTTTGTTTAACCAAGCGGGTATACAAATACCGGATTGCGCAGTTAAGGTTCCAGCGTATGAGCAAATTGAATTTCAACTAAATTCTTTATTGGAATAATTTATCCGAAAAAGTTTTCTTGAAAAGGAGAAAATTTTATGAACACACAAAAGATGGTTATGATACCAACATGGCAGTACGACAAAATGGTTGAGTCTTACGAAAAGGCTTTAGAAGAATTACGGGAAATTAAAGAAAAGATGAAAGAACTTGAAGCGAAAAAAGCTGATTGACACAAAATCAAAAATAGTCTATTCTTATTACTAAGGAAACAACCTTATCCGTGAAGATGCGGATTACTTACTCGAACGCCATACTGTACGAAAGAGGAAACCAATGTGATTTCACAAGCGGTTTCCTCTTTTTTATTCAGATAAAAATGTATGGAGGTAGACACGAATGAAAAAAACACAACTTATGCTTAAGATTCAAAACAGCATTGAGGTATTTGAAAATCCAATATTCGGACAGATCAGAATGGTAATGGTCGATGATGAACCGATGTTTTGCCTTATTGATGTTTGCAGGGCATTGGAAATTAAAAATGCCACAGACGTAGCAAAAAGACTTGATGAAGATGAACTGACTAGATTAAATCTAGGCGGTCGTGCAGGAGAATCAAATTTCATTACAGAGAGCGGCTTATATGCAGTTATCGTTCGGAGCGACAAGCCGAATGCCAAGAAGTTTCGCAAGTGGGTAACATCCGAGGTTCTTCCCACAATCCGTAAAACAGGTGGGTATGTCAATAATGATGAATTATTTATTTCCACTTACCTGCCATATGCGGATGAAAACACTAAGCTGATATTCTCACAGACATTAAAAACTGTTAGAGAGCAGAACGAAACCATTAAAAGGCAGAAGAAAGAAATCATCCATAAAGAAGATGTTATTATCGGACTCGTTGATGATATTGACTTGGCGACCAAGAGACAGCGGATAACGCAGATTGTCCGTTTCGGTGCCGATGGAAAGTATCAAGAACGCTATTTGTTGCTTTATGGAGAATTTGAAAGGAAATATCACTGCAACCTTAAATCAAGGATGGAAGGTTGCACACTCAAACCAAAAGTAAGAAACAAGATGGATTATATCGACAGGGAAATGGGAATGATTCCGCAGTTGTACGAAATCGCTTGCAAACTTTTTGAAAACGATGTAGAAAAGCTGAAATCTGAATGGGAATCAGTAGTAGCTTAAAATTTAATCAAATGGATAGCATCTACCAACACGGTAGGTGCTATTTTTATGCCCATTTTAGGAGGTAAACGATGGGATATGGCGGGTATTTAGTAAAGTTTGGCAATTATACCATACCGAACAGTTTAATAAAGCAGGACACGTTTAGTTCCTATGTGAACATGCAGGACAAAGACCCATGGACGGATGAAAACGGATATGAGCATCGTGATGCCGTGGAACTGAAAGCCCTAAAGGTTGAGTTTGAAACCAAAGCCATGCTGACTGAAAAACAGTTTGATGATTTTTGGAAGAATATCGAGAAGAACTATACCAAGGCAAAGGAGCGCGGTGGCTATATCACGGCGTACGTGCCGGAGAAACGCGGATATGTCACACAGTACGGATATATCGCTGATATTCAGCCTACGTTCTATTCTGTGGCACATGGGAAGATAAAATACGACGCAATCAAATTTTCGTTTGTAGGTGGTGTATATGATAAATAGCAATTTGAAAGAAAAGTATTGGGATTCCGCGACAGATAAGCAGATGGTCATATCTGTTGTTGGAACGAACCAGAAAATAGACAATTCGATGCTTGAAATCGGTACGTTTTCGCTTGAAGAAAGTCTTTGTTCGGAGTCTGAATTAAAGTTTGGAGCGTGCGAAGCGAATTGTGTAAAATTCACGGCAAGAAACACCGCAGGAAACATTATCGGAAAGACAATCTCTATTGAAGAAACGATTGACGGAGATAGCCAAAATCCGATGCCATACGGAATTTTTAAGGTGGCATCCGATGTTCCTACGGCTGACCGGACAAAACGGCAGATTACGGCATATGACGCTATGTACGACATTATCAATACGGATGTAAAGGCTTGGTATGCAGGACTTAGCTTTCCAATGACGCTTAAGCAGTTCCGCGATAGCTTCTTTGCACATCTTGGAATTGCGCAAGTTGAAACAAGCCTTGTCAATGATTCCATGACGGTAAATAAGACGATTGTAGCCACACAGACGGACGATTCAAGTGCGGTCACAGAAGAGTCCTCTATCAGTGGAAAAACCGTTGTAACGGCAATCTGTGAGATTAACGGATGTTTTGGAAATATCAACCGGAATGGCAAGTTTGAGTATGTCTTTCTGAAAGCAATCACAAGCGCACTTTATCCGGCAGAAGATTTGTTTCCGTCTGACAATTTATTTCCGTCTGATGCAAACACAGAGTCCATGACCGGACACTACATCACGTTTGATTATGAGGACTTCCGAAGTAAGGCAATCACGCAGCTTGAAATCAAGACAAGCGAAGATAATACCGGTGCTATTGTTGGAACTGCCGGAAACAACTATTCGATTACAGGAAACTTTCTTGTATCAGATAAGACCGGAGCGGAGCTGGAGCAGATTGCAAATAACCTATTGCCGATTATGAAACAGGCAGTATACACACCAATCAAAAGTTGCACTTGTGTCGGAAATCCATGTCTGACACTTGGAGAACCCATCCGGTTCAATATCACAAGAGAGATTGTTGAAACGTATCTGTTGCAACGCACCTTAACCGGAGTGCAAAGTAAGAGAGATTCAATCTCGGCACAGGGTACGCAGACACACTCTGCAAAGGTCAATTCTATCAGAGATACGATTGAAAGTGTGGAAAGGCGTACCGGAAAATTAGAGAGGAACGCAGACCATCTTCAATCCACGTATGAAGATTTAGAAGAGCAGACAAATACCAAGTTTGAGCAGACCGCAAATAGCATTGCCGCAGAAGTCAATCGTGCACAAAAGGCAGAAGGGCAATTAGACGCATCGTTGGAATTGAAGTTAGGCAGAGACGAGAACGACCAAGTTATTTCGATGATTAATGCAAGTGCCGACCAAATCGTGTTGCGCGGAAACAGATTGATTGTAGAGTGTAACAATTTCGAGCTGGACGCTCTTGGACGAGTACATATAATAGACTCTCTGCTTTTTGACAGTGGCGATGCATATGGGGTAGAGATATTAGGGCATGACGGAAGAAATAATGCGCTATTGCAGAATGTTAGGTTGGATTTATCGTCTGTTACTGACGCAAATGGTGATGCCATAGGGGATCATGCGAGTACGGCAGATTATGCAACAACCGCAGGAAGCGCAACAACCGCAGAAAGTGCAAGACAGTGTATAATGGCATCAACTGCATATTATTTAAAAGGTATTGGAATAGATGATAATGTACAAATTTCCGGCAACGGAAATTTAATCCCAAGTTCTAGTTCCGTGTACTGTGGAACAACCCCAAATCCATTTGCTGGAGGATATTCTTCCGGCGGTTGGAAAACAACGTCTGACCGTAGAAAGAAAAAAGATTTCCGGAAACTGTTAGCGGATGATCGGTTTGAGAAATTTTTCGAGTTGCTACAACCTATGGAATATCGGCTTATAGAAAATGACGAGAAAATGCACATTGGATTTGTTGCACAGGATGTAGAACAGGCAATGACGGATTGTGGCATATCTGAAAATGAGTTTTACGGACTGGAACATGCGGTATTCTCAGAAAAAGATTTTGAATCTAATGAGGAATGGGAAAAATTCTTAGAGCGGAATGGTGGCGAAAATGATATGTATACGCTGTGCTACCAAGAATTTATTTCTTTAAATACTGCCATGATACAGAAACTGCAGAACAGGTGTAACGATTTTGAACGCAGACTATCCGCAATAGAAAGGAGTGTGAGCTATGCAGAAAATTTATAGCCGTATAAATTGGAAAAACTTCCCAAGCGAAAAAACAGCGGTAAATGAATCCAATCTTAATAAGATGGACTTGGCGATTGACAATCTGGATGATCGCGTGGTTGCTATGGATGCGGCGAAGGTCGATCTGACAAAGGCAAATGAGCTTGTGAAAGAAATTCTGTGGGATGAATCAAACGGAACATTGACCATAGTAAAGATGAACGGTTCACAGGCTATGATTGATACCAAGCTGGAAAAACTGGCGGTAAACTTCAAGTACAACCCGCAGGCACAGCAACTTGTGATAACGCTAGATGATGGTACAACGCAGAATGTAGATTTATCCACATTGATTACAGAATATGAGTTCTTGGATTCTGATACAATCGCATTTGCAATCGGCAGCGACGGTAAGGCGTCCGCAATCGTGAAAGAGGGAAGTATCCAAGAAAAGCATCTGCGCCCAGATTATCTTGCAGATATTAAAGTGGAATCTGCCAAGGCTGTAGCATCTGCCAAAAGTGCAGGAACGTCCGAAACCAACGCGGCAAAATCTGCCACAGATGCAAAGGACAGCGCAGACAGGGTGCAAGGAATCGAAAGCGAGATTAACAAGAAACTCGCCATGACAGAGTTTGATGTGAATGAGGATGGGGAGTTGATTTACACGGACAATTCGGCATATAACTTTGTTGTTGATAATGACGGAAATTTAAACTGGGAGGTGGCTTAGAATGGCTATAGCAGGAAGAGTGGCAATTGTACCAAAGGATGACTATGACGCATCCTTGATTTACAAACGGTTGGATGCAGTAATGCATAACAACACGCTTTACATTGCGAAAAAGAATGTTCCGGCAGGGAAAGTACCTGGAGCAGATACAAAAGACTATTGGATGAGCGGACCATCCGCAGGAGCAAGTAAACCAGCGACAACCACATCTAACGGTCTAATGTCCGCAACCGACAAAAAAGCAATTGAGGTTTTGAAAAAACCGCTGGCTACTTGCGCGACCGGTCGAGCTACGGCGGCTAAAGTTGCAACATTGGCAAACTTTGTATTACAAGTCGGTACGAGCATTGCGGTTAAATTTACGGATACGGTGGGCACAGCAAATCCAACAACCGGGAACCTTACACTTAATGTAAATGGCACCGGGGCGAAAACTATAGGATATGTTCGAAACGGGAATAAGGCGGCTATTTCTTATGCAAGCGGAAATTTCTTCTATAATAATGCGACCCATATATTTACTTATGATGGTACATTTTGGTTGTGCATGGACTGGAATGCTGATAATAACACAACATATTCTAATTTTGTAAAATCAGGTGCCGGTGCGAAAGCCGGTCTAGTTCCTGCACCATCGACTACAGCAGGAACGAGTAAATATCTAAGAGAAGATGGAACATGGCAAACACCACCGGACACGAAAACAAGTGTAGTGAATAATCAGACAACCACGGTTGCCGGATATGCGTTAGACGCACGGCAGGCGAACCCGAATCTGGATGGTACGCTTGCAAAGCAGATAAGTGATTTAAACGGCAGTTTAAATAAGGCTGATGAAAATACTCTTAGTAACTGGATGGTTGGGTATTCTATTTTGGGTGCAGGCTTTATCATCCCAATTCCATCGATCAACAATCCTATTTTGAACAATAAAAAAGTTAAAATTTTTACAACAAGTGGCTGGCAGGAATGCACTTCGCAACCGGATTCTGTCTCAAGTTTTGGGTCTGGCTATAATGTTATTTATAATAAAGGGCTTCCGGAAAACTTGGAAATTGGCAAAGCATTTTTGTGTCAATTTATTAGTCGTTCATGATATAGACAAAGCTATTATTTATCCTGCCTATTTTCTCATTACCGTTCAAAAGAATTGTGCCATGTGTTAATTTCGTTGGCGTTATTTCCATTATCACATGCACCATGAACCCATTACGGATTGCAAAACTTTTTATTACTGATACACACATAAACGAAATATAAAACCCGAACACATACCATTCGCTGAAAAAACAACATTATTATTGCCACCAGAAATTATAACCTCATTTGGACTTTTGGGCGGTATAACGTCTGTTGTTTCGACGTTAATATTGTCAAGCACTCTCAACAATGTAATTTGCGATGCGAACATATGAGCATTTATAAATAAATAAGCACCACTTTGCAAAAAACAGTTTTTGATTCTTTATCTCTCATACTAAAGTTATGAACCCTTGATATTGCGTAGTCACTTACCATTGTTAAACTGCCGTTTAAGAAAATATATCGAACAAACATTCGGAAGTAACTTATAAACCATTTTTTATCATAGAAAGGAATAAAAAACATGGATAAAATTATTTTAGCCAACAAAACAGAATACGATATTGCCGATGGTGCAAGCCTTGGCAACATCCAGATTCAATCGGCAGATTTTGCCGGAATCGAAACAATCACGAAAGCGTTTTCCGTGGACAATCTTGCAAAAGTGACATTCACCCACAACGGGGAAGTGTTCGGGGAATACACAGACCTTAAATCCGATGGGTTTTCTTACAATCCAAACGTGGGAGAGGACGGGAAAGAAGATGGTACATACACGGTAACTGTTCGACTTCGGACAAAGACAGAAATGGAAAAAGCAATTGATGAACTGAAAGCAGGACACGAAGCAAACGCAGAAGCAATCGAAGAATTGGCAAGCATTACCGCAGAAAGTGAGGTGTAGGATATGGTTAAATTCTACGTGAGACGTATTCTGGTAGACAAGAAAATGACGATTGATGAAGTGCCGATGCGTTGGCGCGCAAAAGTGCAAGAAGAGATTGAGAAACAGCTTTCCGCTTCTCTGCAATGACATTTTCTGTCGAAACTTGCGACCGAAAAATGTTGAAATCATGCATATTGTAGTGATACTATGGACTTGTCCGAAAGGACACTTCAAGTTCTGGCATGGGTGGGGTTTGGCATGGCTCCGCCCATAATTGGGGATTGACTATGCCGAACATACGTTCTATAATTGCTTTGTTGGTACATAATAGTTTGTGATTGGAGGTTTTATGGTAGGAGAAGTAAAAACAAAAAAGACTTACAAAGAAGAAATTATAACTATGATAAAAGAAATTGAAGATTATAAGATTTTACGAATTTTGCATGAATTTGTAAAAGCTGGTTTAAAAGAAGAAAAAGCAGGGCGTTGAACCCTGCTTTTCTTTTAGAATATAAATTTTTCGAAAAATTCACATAACAATTCTTTTTTGCTTGCTGGCAATCTGCTATATTCAATAATAATTTTTTTAAAACGTTCATCATTCATTCCAATATTTAATACAACACTTGAAAATTCTTCGTCAACAGATTTATTAATGCGTGGGTCTATTAAATCTGTTTTTCCGATTTTGAAATAATCAGCCAATGCCTGAAGCTTTCCTGACCTTGGAAATGATTTACCGGTACACCACATACTTAAAGTTGTTGGGTTAATACCTAAGTCTTTTGCAACATCTATTTGCTGTTTTTGATTTAATTCAATATAGTATCTTAAATTTTCAGCAAACACTTCTTTTTGGATATCGTCTATATCCATTTCGCTAAATTGATTTTCATTATCCATTTCTTCTGCCCTCCTTTCTAATTGTATTATAAACCAATAAAATAAAAAATTCAATATTAAATCCAATAAATTTGAATTTTGGTGTTGACAATCCAAAATAATTGGATTATAATTAAACCATAAAATATGAAAGGAGAGAAAAAGATGCCTAGAATTTCATTAGAAGCAGTTCGCGTAAATGCGAAAATGACACAAAAGGAATGGGCTGAAATGCTTGGTGTATCTAATGCGACCGTTGTTAATTGGGAAAAGGGCAAAACAGAGCCTAGCTTATCACAGTTGAAAACCATGAGCAAATTATCTGGTATTCCAATGGATTTTATTTTTGTGCCAGATACATCCAATTAAATTGGATTATAAAAGAAAGGAAGCGAGTGAGGACATGAAAGAAATTAAATCCGTGAATGATTTGGTTGTTGTTCCGGTTTCTTATTTTAATGGAATGGAAAAGGAATTGCAGAAGATTTTAAACAAAGTGGATATTCACGATATGGATGTCATGGAACAGGTTCTTCATATGCGGAAATGGCTGAAAACCAAAACCGTATATGAAGAAACAAAGAGATTATATCCTAATCTCCGTTTGGAAAATATTCATTTGCTTTTACCACAAGAAGAAAAGAGTTCTTGTGAGTGTACTGATAAAACAGACAGTGAATAGATTCTGCTGTTGTGTCGCATAGCGGATTACCAAACGTTTCAGGAACATTTAGTTCCCAACAGAAATTATTTATATTTGCGAACGTTATTTCATTTTCGGCTAATATCTTTGCCATCTTTTCTCGGTCGCAGGATATTGTAGAAAAATCGCAAAACAAAAAGTATTTCAAATTGCATCACCTCCCTTATTTGATGATAAGGGAATTATACCACAGAAAGGAGAGTTATGAGCGTATTACGGATTTTCAATAATGAAGAGTTTGGAGAGATTCGGACAATTACAAAAGATGATGAACCTTGGTTTGTTGCAAGTGACATATGCAGGTCGTTAGATTTGTCAAACCCAACAATGGCTATGCAAAGAATTGACGATGATGAAAAGGCTAAATTCAATTTAGGGTTATCTGGTGGAGAGACAAACTGTGTAAACGAATACGGTCTTTACTCATTGGTGCTTGCAAGCAGAAAAAGAGAAGCCAAGGATTTCAAAAGGTGGATTACGCATGAAGTCCTTCCGTCAATCCGTAAGAATGGCGGTTACATAGCAGGGCAGGAAACCTTGTCTGATGAAGAGTTGCTTTCCAAGGCTCTTATGGTGGCACAACGAAAGATTGACGAAAAGAACAACATTATTGCTATGCAGGACTCGCGAATCCAAGGAATGATACCTAAAGAGATTTTCGCTGATGCGGTATCAGCAAGCCATACATCAATCCTCATTGGAGATTTAGCAAAGCTTATTTGTCAGAACGGTGTGCAGATAGGACAGAAGCGGTTGTTTGAGTGGTTACGAGAGAATAACTTCCTTATTAAAAGCGGTACTTCTAGGAATATGCCAAAACAGAGATATGTTGAACAGGGATTGTTTGAGGTTAAGGAAAGTAACATTCAGAATCCGGACGGTTCCGTAAGAATCACAAAGACAACGAAAGTTACCGGAAAAGGACAAGTTTACTTTGTAAACAAGTTTCTGAAAGGAGCATGAATGAAAAAAGTAATCCAATTCATCATAGGTGCGGTTTCAATGGAATATTCCTTGGTTGCCGCTTGCTATATGGATAGTGATGGCACAGTCGGGAATATGTCGGCTATTAAATTCGTAGTGGGGGCAGTAATTGCTGCAATCATGTATTACTGGTCGGAAGTAGACCGGAAGAGAGACGAACTTGACAAGCGAATCAAGAGAAAACGCAGAATGAGAGAGGATGCATGGTAGGCGTTGTGTATATAAGTGGTACGAGATGTTCCACGAAAGAAAAGCGTATGCTTGCTGAACTTTTGGCAGGGAAACGAAAGAAACAGAATGATAAAGATAATTTTGAAAAGGTTCTTGACAGAGAAATGGAAAGGAGAAGCAATGGAGAACAAAATAACACTGATCGGTGATGTTGTATCAGCACCAAGGGAAAGCCATAAATCAAGCGGTAAGAAATTTTATAAATTTTTCATCGGAGTTGAAAGAAGAAGCGGTGTTGCAGATATACTTCCGGTACTGTTTGATGAAGAAATCAGCGATACAGGAATCAGCGGAACGGTATGTGTCAATGGGAAGATAATTACCCGGCACGTAAAAACAGGGTCTGGGAAAGCCATTCTTACATATGTTATGGCTGATACAATCACAAAACCAGAGGATGATAGCCCTTTGAATGAAGTAAGCCTTGACGGAATTATCGAGGAAAAGCAACTTAGAGAAACACCGCTTGGTCGTAAAATCTGTGATGTGAAACTCAAAAACGTAAGAGAAAACGGAAAAGAGGATTTGATTACTTGTATCTCATGGGGAAAGTGTGCAGAATATACGGACTCACTTGCTTTAGGCGATGGGGTAAGCACATACGGCAGATTGCAGAGTCGGAGATACAAGAAAACGTGTAAAGATGGTCGCGTTGTGGAAAAAGTTACATATGAGTTGTCAATAAAAGGAATCGTGGGGGTGTAATAATGCGAATGATTTTAAAATCGTTACACATGGAGAATTTCAAAGGGATTAGAAGCCTTGATGTTAAATTTTCAAATAAAATCAAGATTAAAGGGCAGAACGCAGCAGGAAAGACCACAATTTTTGATGCGTTTACATGGTTGCTTTTTAACAAGAACAGTGCCGGAGAGGAAAAATTCAATGTCAGACCATTGGACAAGGACGGAAAGCGCATTGATAACGTGGAAATAAAGGTTGCGGGAGTTATTGAAGTTGATGGCAAAGAAGTGGAACTTTCCAAGGTTCAGAAGCAGAATTGGGTTAAGAAGCGTGGCACCGATACCGTGACTTTGCAGGGAAATGTCAATTCGTTTGAGATTGACGGTTATCCGAAGAGTGAAGCTGAATTTAAGACTTATATTTCCGGTTTGGCGCAGAGTGAGGAAATGTTTAAGATGCTGACCAATCCGCAGTATTTTTCTTCTCTGAAATGGAAAGAACAGAGAGACATTCTAATGAAACTTGTTGCAGATGTTTCCGATGTGGAACTGGCACAGACCGATGCCAAGTATGCACCGCTGATTGATGAATTGGAAAAAGCACCGTCTACGGACGATATTCGCGCCAAGTTTTCCAAGGCATTATCTGAATGGAAGAAGAAACAGGCTGAAATTCCGGTTCGTATTGACGAAGCCGAGAAATCCAAGGTTGATGTAGATGTGGCAGAGCAGGAGTTGTTAAAAGCCGATTTAGAGAGAAAGATTGAAGCACTTGAAGATTTAATGGCGAAATCCGATGTGCGTATTGACGAAATGCGCAGCGAAGAAATGCATTGTCAGTTTGAAATGTCCGCTATCGCGCAGGCCATGGATAATGAGCTTTCAAGCAAGAAACATGAGATTGAAAATCACAAATATGACCGCGAACGGAAGTTAGAGGATGTTCGTTCATCAATCAGAAAAGCGCAGGATTCCATTGAAAGAAGTAAGAAATCAATTTCTGAACAGACTCTTAAGAAATCCGACCTTGTGAAAAGGTACAAAGAGGAAAAGGAAAAGAAGTTTGACGATTCTAAGTGGATATTTGACGTATCCACAACGGTTTGTTCGTTATGCGGACAAAGATTGCCGGAAGATAAAATAGAGTCTTTAAGAGCCGATTTTTCGCAGAGAAAGGCAGATGCAATCGAGATATTTAATGAAGAACACGCGAAAACACTTGCCATGATTGTTGATGATGGAAATGCGTGTGCTGAAATGATTAAGAATCTGACCAAGAATAGCAAGGAATTAGAAAACACAATTAACACCTTGAAACTGAACGAAGCGGAAGAAATTGACATTATCAAGGGATTTGATGAACAGATTTCTAAGATTCCGTCTTGCGCTGATTATATGCAGAACGCAGAATATGCAAAGTTAAAGGCTAAACAGGACAAATTGCTTGCTGATATTGCGGAGTTAGAATCCAAGGGTACAGATAAGGTGGCTGATTACGCAAAAGCTGATAAAGCAAAATTAAAGAGCCAGCTTGATGAAGTAAATAAGATTATCGCACAGGCGGCTAAAAATGTTGCGATTGATGACCGTATTGAAACGCTTCGTGACGAGCAGAAAGAAATCGGGCAGAAAGTTGCCGACCAGGAACAGATGCTTTACCTCTTGGAAGAGTTCATTCGTTTCAAACTGGATAAGGTTTCTGAATCTATCAATAGCCATTTCAAGACAGTAAATTTCAAACTCTTTGAAATGCAGTTAAATGGCGGCATGAAAGATTGCTGTGAGTGTACCGTGAATGGCGTTCCGTATTCGACTTTGAATAGTGGTCACAGAATCGTAGCCGGACTTGATATTATCCGCTCATTGAGCGAGTTATACTGTGTGAGCGTGCCAATTTTTGTTGATAATGCAGAATCGCTGAATGAGTTCAATGTGCCGGATATGGATGCACAGTTAATTCTTTTGAGCGTTTCCGAGGATAAGCAATTGAAAGTGGAGGGTGTGTAGAATGTCAAGAATAGGGACAAAAAATAACATCACACAGCCGGATGCGCGGTGTATGTCGTGCAAGCGTTGGAAGAACGCAAATAAAGGGTTTTGGGGAGGAGACGGACATTGTTCTCTTTCGTATTGCGAGAAAGATATGAGAAATAAAGGAAAGAGAGGTTGCAGATAAATGGATGATATTGAAAAATTGAAGGCTGAAAACTCGGATTTGCGAACAAAGGTAGATGAACTTAGTAGTAATAAATATCGCCTTGAAGGAGAACTTAGAAAAGCCACAGAAACCAACGAAAGACTTTTGCGTATTCTTGAAAATTTGTCAAATGGATATGTGAAAAAGGAGGGTTAATGATGCATTATATTAAAGCAAAATTTCCTAACAGCACCAGAAGCTATACATATCGCACCGAGGATTCTGTAAAAGCCGATGACACGGTTGTAAATGCTAAGGGTGCAAAGCTGGCAGTTACAGATGAAATCGTGGATATGAAGTGGGTGGAGACCTACGGTGCTGATAAGGTGGCGGTTGTGAAAAAGTATGAAGAGCCGGTAGATGCCGGAGAAAGCGAGGAATAAATAATTATGGCAGAAGCAAAGAAACAGGAAGTAGCAGTTAAGCAGGAAATGAATACAAGGCTTTCGTTCTACGCAAACCAGTACACCGGACTTATGGAGCGTGATTTTGCAGAACATGGACTTGCCTTTGATGATTATTCCAAGCAGTGCGTTATGGCATCTATGAGTGCTATTTACAACCTTGTTACATCGAATAAGGCGGCTATGGAAAATCTGAATGGTTCTAATTTGAGACAGGTTATCGGGCAGGTTTCCAGCCTTAAACTTAATGCAAATGCAGTGCCAAGAGAGTGTTATTTCCAGTTGAGAAATAAGCAGGATGCCAATGGAAATTGGTATAAAGAGGTTGAAATGGGTATTGAGGGAGACGGAAACGATGCACTTCTCCGTAATTTTGGTGTTGGTGTTAAAAAGGTCTATCCGGTATGGCTTGTGAAAGAAGGGGATGAATTTACATATCCGAAGCACAGAGGTGTTGAAGTTACGCCGCCAGAATGGGAAGAAAAAGGATTGTCGCAGAAAGTAATCCGTGTAGTTTATCCAGTCGAGATGGACGGTGGAAAGATTGAATACATGATTGCGGAACGTGAAGGTGTAAAAGGAAACCTTTTGGCTCATGTGCGCAACAATCTTTTGAATGAAACGTTTGGAATTTGCGAGAATAAGCGCAAGGCAACCGACAAGCAAAAGGCTGAAATTAAGGCTAAAAAGGACGAGATTATCAGTGCACTTCTCGGATGCAAGACATTGGAAGAAATGCTTGCTTGTGAAGTGGCAAGACCTTATATGAGCGCGGCGTGGAGAGAAACTTCCGAAGCTATGATTATTCGCAAGATGCGTAATAATGCAATCAAGAAGCATCCGAAAGACCTTAACGCTATGGCTACACAGTCACTTATGCAGATGGATGAAACTTATCAGCAGACGCAGGAAGAAATTGCCGATAACGCCAATTCAGAGGACTTTGTTGTTGCGGATGCAGAAGCAAAGGAAGTCGAGAGTGCAGCAGCCGAAGCAGAAGTTGTTGAACCGGAAAAACCAAATGTCGAGATTTGCGGAGATGCAGATTTGCCGGATTTCATGAAAGATTAGGAGGGAAAAGACGATGAAAAGAATTTCAAAGGTTATCTTAATTGCGCTGCTTATGGTAGTTATGGCAATGGGCGTGTGCGGCTGTAGCACGGCAGATACAGTAAATTACAATCTCAATAAAGAAGCAAATGAATTCAATGTTTATCGCAGAATCACAGTTACCAACGCCAGAACGGACACGATAATGATGCAGGCAGAGGGGTATATGTCTCTTAGCAACAATTCTTCCAACGAGCTTGTGGTTACATTTAAGACCGGAGAAGACCAGTATTGCAAGGACTACATCTATTTGAACGATTGGACGTGCTATGTGATGGAACAGGTAGAACCGAAATCTACGGACAAGTACCATTATGAATTAGTGTTTTATCCGGAGCGGCTTATTCCAGATGTTGAGATTAAGTAGGAGGGTATATGAGAGTTATATCGCAGGACGGGGCGTTTGATATGCCATACGAAATGAGTATTGTATGGTGTGAAGATGCTGGGGCTGTACTTTTGCAACCAATCGGAGAAACAGGGGAATATCAGACGTTTGCCAAATATTCTACCGAAGAAAAAGCAAAGAAAGCTATGGAAGAATTGAGATATGCCTATATGTGCCACAGCCTTGTAAAGATGGGAAAGTCACCGCTAGATGGAATTAACGAAAAACTCACCATGGGTTTGAGTGGAGTATTTCACTTTCCGGCAGAGGAAGAATTGGAGTAGGGTATGGAAAAAGCAAAATGGAGATTAAATGGTGTATTTAACGCTGATGCAAATAAGTGTTATGCGGAAATGCGTAGCTTAAATGAAATAACACCCAAAACGGTTCTTGAATATGCAAAGGGAATAAACACTGAATTACATAAATGCTTTGAATGGGATAACGATGTTGCCGCAGAAAAATATCGAACTATACAGGCAGGAAATGTTATTAGAATGTTATACATAGAACCAAGGAGCGAAGATGCACCGCCTGTAAGGGTGTTGAGTAGAACATCTGATGCAAATTATCAGCCGACAAGAACCTTTTTGACAAACACAACAGAATATGAAGATTTGCTGAAAAGAGCGTTATCGGAATTAGAGAGTTTCAGAAAGAAATATGAAACGCTTTCTGAATTGGAACAGATATTTGAGCAGATTGATTTAATCACTGCTTAGATAATATATAGCATAAAACAGAAAATAATAGGACGATTCAAGAAAGCAAAAAACAAAACAACCTATTTTCAAGTGTTTAATTGGCGATATGAAATCGCTAAGGACAAAATATTATTACGAACTAAAGTACACCATAGAACATCAAAGAATAAAAAACGATACCACAGCTTAATATAAAACAACGCAATTTCATATTGCTTGTTAAGCACTTGATCATAGGCAAACGCTGATAGCATTTTATAGGCGGTATAATACCGCGTCAAATAATAGAACAGGAAAAAGTACGAAATGACAGTGTAGAAAAGAGAAATATAGAAAAGGACATTATATATCATATCGCTTACAAAGTGCTATCGGTAAGAACAGGAAAGGAGATCACACAACATGGCAAAAACAGAAGTAATAGAAATCAAACCATTAAATATTAAGATGGCAGAAATCACTATTGTAGGTGACGGGGATTTGATTCTTAACAAAATGAATGACGTAAACGCAAAGGAACTCATTGATAAGCGTAAAGATAAGGCAAAGGACACAGCAAAGCCTAATCCGTGGGAGACAATTATTACCTCGATGCATTGGTACAATGGAAAACCTACTGATTTTTCAGAGGAAGGGCTTGCGCAGGCATTGAAAGAAAATGCGCCTTGTATAACAGGGTTCGGACTTAAAAAGTCATTTGGACAGGCAGTTGTGCAAAATAAGATTGACACGTATGCTACAAAGTTCAACGCAGGAGTGAACATTATCGCAAAAGGGGATTTAGTACCTATCAGATTTGCAGAACATCACATTGATGAAAAGTTAATGTCACCAAAAAAAGGTAGTCCCGTATTAGTACGCCTTAACAGATTTAGCGGTTGGAGTGCTACATTCACAATTCAGTACACAGAAAATGCCTTTTCTATTGAGCAAATTGTAAATATTATAAACCTTGCAGGATTTGGCAATGGTATCGGAAGTGGAAGAAGTAGCGGTTACGGAAGGTATCATGTAGATGGCATTAAGTAATTTTAATGAAAGTGAGGTGGTTTAAATGCTTATGCGTTGTTGCGGATCGGGATCATCGGGAAATTCCTATGCTTTGATTGCTGACAGTGGAGAAATCCTTGCGATTGAAGCCGGTTGTAAATTTCTTGGTTTCAAGAAAATGATTGATTGGAAAATCTCGAATGTGGCTGGATGCATTGTAAGCCACGAACACGGAGACCATGCACGATACATAAAAGATTTCATGAAATCTGGCATTCCGGTTTATACGGCATTTGAAACACAAACCGCACTAGAAGTTATTACCGGAGAACGTACAATAGCCATTCCACCGCGCAGACCACGGCAAATCGGCAATTTTACGGTTACACCATTCAATGTACCACATGACACAGAAATCGAGTGCTACGGCTATTTAATCGAGCATGAGGAAATGGACAAACTGTTATTCTTGACCGACTTGGAATATTGCAAGTATAACTTCTCGAAGCTTAACATTGAACATATCATGGTTGAAGCTAACTATGACATGGAACTTGTTGACCGTGACGAGCCAAACTATGAACACCGCCTGCGAGGGCACATGAGCCTTGATACGGCACTTAAATTTATTCAGACGAACGACAACCCGGCTTTGCGAAATGTCGTTTTAATACACTTATCGGACACAAGCGGAAATCCCGTGTTATTCCTACAACGAACGAAAGAAACAATTGAATATGGAGCGAATGTTTATGTTGCAGAAAAGGGCTTAGAGGTTGATATGAACCTTTGTCCGTTCTGAAAGGAGAAAAGATGAAATTATACATTTACAGATTTTGGTGCGATAAATTTTCTTGTAGAGAGGTAGATGTAGAAGAAAAGCCAAAAACGTATATCATTACTGAAAAATCCGAATTTGGATATAAAGGGCAGAGAATCCGCAAGGACGAAATTGGTGCGTTAAGCGGTTACAACAGGGATACGGTCATTCTGACGGAGAAAGACAAGAAAAAAGCTGTTGAAATGCTTATTAACAGGCAGAGCACTATTGTTGAGAGTTGCCGAGTACGTCTTGAATATGAAGAGGAAAAACTTGAGACCATCAAAGCGGAACTTGAAAAAGAATAATTAGGTTGAAACACCTTGGCGAAAGCCTAAAAGAAACTGTCTTGTTTGGCGAATAGTTATCACAAACCTTATTGAAAGCCATGTTTTGGCGGTGCGTTTACCGTACCGCCCTTACAAAAGATTGGAGGCAAAAATTGAAATTATGTGAATACTGTATGGCTGAATTTGAGCCGAAGCGACCAGATCAGAAATACTGTAGACCCGACTGTGCAAGAAGATCTGCGCAGTTTAGAAATTTTAAAAAGGCTGGAAGAACTGTGTATACAAGAATATGCCCGAAATGTGGCAGGTTGTTTATGACGATAGATGAACGCAAAGTTGATTGCCAAGACTGCATCAGCATTGACATTAAAGAGCGCTTGGAAAATCCAAAGAAAAAGGACGATGCAATCAAGGCTGTGAATCATATGGCACACGCTTCCGGTATGAGTTACGGAAAGTTCGTGGCTCAAATGAGCATGAAGCCATTGGAGAGGAAGTGATTGGGTTGGATTATAAGAAATTTAGACAGGCAAAAGCCATTGAAGCAAAGAACAAAAAGCGTTGGCTGGAAGCAAATCCAAAGCTGGATGATGAAAGCGGGATATACACGTTGGTAAGGATTGACGAGGATGGCTTTCGGTACGCCTACGTGGGACAGGCAAAACACATTTTGACAAGGCTTGCGCAACATCTTGTCGGGTATCAGCACATTGATCTGTCACTGAAAAAGCACGGTCTGTTTTCGAAAGACAACAAATATGGTTGGAAAGTTGGTTGCGCGCATTATCCAGAAAATGAGCTGGACGAGAAGGAGCAGTATATTATCAAACTGTATGCAGACAAAGGCTATCAACTTCGCAATAAAACAAGCGGAAGCCAAGGAACAGGAAAATCACAGATTGATGATTACCGTCCGGCAAAAGGCTATTATGACGGAATTAAGCAAGGCAAAAAGAGTCTTGCCAAGGAATTATCGCATATCGCTGAAAAGCACCTTGAAATCCGCTTGAAGCCGGAGAAACAGGGTAACAAAGTTTCTGAAAAGCAGTATGAGAAGTTTATGGCTTTGATTTCTGAAAATACATATGAGGAGAGTGATTAAATGGCAGAAGTCAAGTGGATTAAAATCACAACAGATGTTTTTGATGATGAAAAGATTCTGCTGATTGAGAGTATGCCGAGTGCGGATAGCATCATTACGATTTGGTTTAAACTTCTTATTCTTGCCGGAAAACAGAATAACAACGGTGTGTTTATGATGAGCAACAAGTTGCCGTTCACGGATGAAATGCTTGCCACCATTTTTCGCAGAGATTTGAACACGGTAAGGCTTGCGCTTAAGACCTTTGAAGAATTTGGGATGATTGAGGTCGTTGACAATGTGATAACGATTCCTAATTGGAATAAGCATCAAACGCTTGACGCTTATGAGAAGAAAAAGGAACGTGACAGGCTATATCAGCAGAACCGAAGAAAGAAGCAGAAGAACCTAATTGAGCAAAAATCGCCCGATAAATCGTCTGACGTCGCTGTTTCAGATAAAGAAGAAGATAAAGAAGAAGATAAAGAGAAAGAAAATATAAAAGAAAATTTGCTGTCGACCGATTCTAAAGAGCCATTTAATTTTGAAGATGCTTGGGAAAAGACTTTTGATGCATACCCCAAGAAAACAGCGTACAGTACCTCTAAAACAGCTTGGATGGATAAAGTGCTAGAAGTTATCGAAGAGAACCAACCGGACATTGCACGGCTGTTATACAAAGCCACAGAAGCATATTTGAGTGACTATCAAGAAAAGAATCCTGATGATACGGATTTTCGGTACATTCCAAAATATGTTGATTGGTTGAAAAATGATTGCGATTATTGGCTGCAGATCGTAGAGAAACGAGGTGATTGCAGTTGACAGAAGCAGAATTCGGAGTAATAGGGTGCATATTGATTGACAATGATGTGCTAAATAGCATCTGGCGAACGCTGAAGCCGGAAATGTTTAGTTCGGATTTTGCACAGGACACATACAAAGAAATGCTTGCCATGTATGACCGAAATGAAAGCATTGACCCAATGTCGTTATCAATGGCGCTTGAAAATCACAAATACACACAGGAGCAGATTAGCGAATTGATGAAATCCTGTATTTCGGGAACAATCACTTCAACTATGGTTAAAAGTTATGCCGATGCGGTTGCGAAAGAATACAAGGCGAGAATGGTTCGGGAAATGTACCAGAAATCCAGTTTAAAACCATGCGACATTGATGATACAATCAGCGATCTTCTTACAAGACTTGAACATTTGCAAGAGGGAAAAGAAGTAAAGCTAAAACCAATGAAGCAGATTGCAGTTGAGAATAAAGACAAATATTTCAACGAAAGTGTTGGAGATGGTGGTATAAAAATCGGGTTATCGCAACTTGATGATGCACTTGGAGATCTTGAACGCGGTGACGTAACAGTAATTGCCGCAAGACCGGCAGTTGGAAAATCCGCACTCACAACGCAGATTATTGGGAATATGGCAAAAAAGGGACTTAAAGTCGCATATTTTAACTTGGAGATGATCGATAAACAGGTGTATGAGCGTTTCATTTCAAGGCTTGCAGAAATTGGTCTTACGAGAATCAGAAGGGCAAAGGCTTTTCTTGGAGATGAACAGGAAAAATTTAACCGAGCAAATGAAGAAATGAGTAATTATCACTTATGGGTTGCGTCCGGCACTGTATCTCCGAGAGAGATAAAGTCAGAATGCAGACACCAAAGCTTTGATGTTATCGTTGTTGACTATCTGCAATTGCTTATGCCGGATAACAGATATTCCGGAAGAAATGAAGAAGTAGCATCAATTTCGAGAGGTTTAAAATCGGTTGCAAGAGACTTAAATACACATGTGATAGCACTTTCACAGATAACAAGAGCTTCCGAAAGCAGAGAAACAAAAGAGCCTACCATGGCAGAGTTGAGGGAATCTGGAGCAATCGAACAGGATGCGTCAAACATAATTATGCTGTGGAATCTGTCGGACAATGACAAGGGAGCCAAGGGTGTAAAAATCGAAAAGAACAGACAGGGAATGACAATGCGTGAAGCAATGGAGTTTGATGGAGATCACATGAAGTTTGTTGAAATCGACAAACCACTTGATGATGTTGTTGCGGAAATCAAAAAGAAAGAACGTGGGGACGGATTCAAGCCATACAATGGCAATTGTCCGTTTTAGGGGTAGCAGCTATGGCAAGTGCAAAGATCGAAAAGGGTTCGGAAGAATGGCAGGTATTTATGGATTATTGGAAGCTTATCCAAGACTACTACGCGCCGGATAATGACGATGCATGGTGGCAGGAAGTGATGAAAGCCGGGGAAGAACTGATAAATAAATACAAAGGTATGGAAATTGAAGAACGCGCAAGACAGCTTGTATTAAGTCATTTTGCATGGTTGGAAATTACATACAGAAAGGGTAAAAATGTCGGAACAAAGATTGTATGAGATTGTCAATCTCAAAACAGGGCAAGTATACAACCGGGTGAAAAGCAACGAGGTAAGAATGGTGATCGGGTTGCCAAGACATATTCAAATCGGTCAAGTTGCAAATTCCAAGGATAAAACATACAAAAACTGGTATGTTCAAATACTTGACGATCGGTGCGAAAGAGTCTTTCGGAAATCAAAAATTTACCCATTTACGAAAAAGACGTACAAGCAGTGGGAAAATCTGAATCGGAGGTATTCACAGGTATGAGCAATGCATTAAAGAGAAAAAGTAATAAAAATCTGTTTTTTACAAAGCAGGACACGAAGATTATTGGCAGAAATAGCTTCGAAAAGCGAAATTCTGATGCAGTTATCACAAGATCATACAAAGAGTTTGTCGTGATTGGCTATATTATCCTGCACGACAAATTCGGATTCGGGCAGAAACGCATTGTGCGATTGCAGGAATTATTGAAACAGTATTTAGATGCCGCGTCTGCCGACGGTTGGAATGGGAAAGATTTATCCGTAATGCTGAAACAGAAATATGAAATTGACGTTCAAGAGAAAGTGAGAAGTGTGTCGCAAAGACAGCTTATGATCTTGTACGTAAAGAAAGGATTCTGCATCGAGCGAGAAGCCTACAGACTTTCCAGTGCGTCATTGTTTAACTATTTTGCACTCACGCTTACGATTCTGAAAAAGGAATTTAAGCTGTCTGTGAAGCAGTTACAGCAGTTCACGGACAAATTCATCGACTACATTGATACGTTAGCTAATTACAAGCAGTTTCAGTTGACGGTGCCGATGATAGCGCAGAGTTTGGCGAATGAGATTAAGTTTGTATGTGATTTGGAGGTTTAATATGACAAATAAAGAAAAATACGGAGATGAGATTATAGAACTTGCGACAAACACAGCTGTGTTTGGATTAAAAAATGGAAAGCCTGCAATTTGCGAAGAAATTAAATGTGAAGAGTGCGATTTTTATGAATCAGATTCGTGCAAAGGTAGTGCGTATAATTTCCGCGAATGGCTTAATTCGGAGTATGTTGAGCCACCTGTTGATTGGAGTAAGGTTGCGGTCGATACGCCGATTTTGGTAAGAGATCATGAAAATTGCGAATGGACTAGAAGACATTTTGCAAAAATAAAAAACGGAACGGTGTTTGCATGGCGCGGTGGGACAACGTCTTGGAGTGAGGATGATGAAGAGACTATTCCGTGGAAATATGCCAAGCTGGCGGAAAGTGAGGAATAACATGGAGAGATTAACAGAGCGAACAGCGGCTGGAATCTTGGTAAAAGAGAATTACGAGAAAGAAATTGCTGAAATGTTTTTAAAGGCATTTGATGATAGTGAAGAAAAGATTTCTTGTAACTGCAAGCACAACAGCAATTCAATAGATAACGAGCCTTGTTGCAGATGTGATAGCAAAGTTTCAGAAAATGATGATACAAAAAACAAAGTTACATCTCTGGAAATTATCGTAAGGATGATAGACAACAAGCCATATTACGAAATCAAGTACAAAAAAGTCGGCGAAGATTATTACCATGTAGGTTACAGTTCATTTAATATTGATAATGTATTGAAATGGCGTGATGAGTGCTTTGAACTTGTTGACGCGAAAGTGACCAATGCCGACAGGATAAGGAATATGTCGGATGAAGAGTTGGCAGATTTTCTAGCAACTGTAACAAGTGATGCTATATGTGGAAGTTCATGGGATTATGATGGGTGGATTAAAGAGCTTCAATCAGAAGCGGAATAGGAGAGAATATGGAAGATAGATATTTATTCCGCGCAAAGCGGATTGATACCGGCGAATGGATCATTGGAAGCCTGCTTGTTGATAAACAGCAAGACATTGAGACAGGGGAGCAAATTGAAATTATAGGGATATATCCGAGTGAGTATAAGGATTTTGCTAAAAAGGTAGACCCGTCCACCGTCTGCCAGTGCACCGGACTTAAGGATAAGAACGGCAAGCTAATTTGGGAGAATGATATTGTAAAAATAAATAATAGCAAGGTGAATACGGTTATAGCATTTAGAGATTTTGAAATTATATGTACAATTCCTAACGAAAAATATTATAAGCATAGGCTTGAATATGATACCGAATATGAAGTTATCGGCAATGCATTTGACAACCCGGAACTGTTGGAGGTGTAGGAATGACGATTGATGAAGCTATAACAACTGAAATCGGATACTCACAGCCGTGCGATATTATTTGCAAGGGCGGAGCAGACTGTAATGATTGCCGTAGTTATCATAGGCAGCTTGTCGAGTGGTTGGAAGAATTAAAACAGTACCGCACAATCGGCACGTTGGAAGAATGCCGGGCGGCGGTGGAGAAACAGAACGTCAACAAGGAATTGGAAAGTCACGATGAAAAACACATTCTTGAATGCTGTATCAGCCTTATGCAGGAAATGGTTAATGAGTTTGCAGAGTGGTACAGATGGTAACATGGAGAGGATGCGATTGAGGAACTTGACAAGGAAGAGAGGTTTTGTTTTAGAAAATCATACTTCCGCATTGTACAGGAACTGTTTCTTTTAGGCACAAACCACTCCGGCGGTACATCTACCAGAGCGAAGTGTGAGCAGTTAGGCGTTGATAGTGCAGAAGAAATTGAATTTGATTGGAGTGATGAAGAATGATGTTTCAATCGTACATAAATTTCATTCTACTAATACTTATAGCCATTAGGTTAGATATTCTAACAAAATTTGGAGTCAATCTTTTTTGCGTTCTGTCAGTTATAGCAATGATCGGACATGAGATTTTTGATTATTTGAAAAAAAGGAGATAAAAACGATGGGACTGATTGATGCAGACGCACTAAAAGAATATTGCATGCGTGCGAGTAAATCTGATGATGATTTTAGGAGAGTAAGTTTGGCAACATTGGCGAGCGTGATAGATGCGCAGCCGACCGCCTATGACCCGGACAAGGTTGTGGAACAGTTAGAAGCATACAGTAATGCAGATGAAGCAGAAAGACTTGGAACGATGCCAGTAGTGGAGCTTGCAGACGCAATTAAAATTGTGAAAGGCGGTGGAGTAGAATGACAAGTAAAAAATTATGTGAAATGTGCACGGAGTATTCTGCTGACGAAAAATGTGAGTACAAAAATACTTGCGAATTGCAAAAGATTTTGACGGAAAACAAAGATCTGAAAGCGGAAAATAAACAACTTAAAGCGAAAGTCGAAGAACTAGAAATTGAAAAATCATGGAGTGATTCTCCGGACATGATGGGAAAGTGAGGTGGAGTAAATGGCAATTAAACCGATTTTGTTCAATAACGAGATGGTTCGGGCGATTCTGGACGGAAGAAAGAGCTGCACTCGGCGGCTGGTTAAACATGATGTTGAATCAGTTCTAAACAGTCCATATCATAAGGTGCATCCAGAGGTAGAGGATAAACAGATTATAAGCAAACTATGCAATCCGCCATATCACACGGACGATATACTGTACGTGAGAGAAACATGGAGCGAAGCATATGAAGAGGGAACATATATTTACAGGGCTGATGATAAGCTGGCAGACTTGCCAACGTTCAAGGAATCATCAAAACTGATATACCGTCCGTCCATCCACATGCCGAAAGAAGCCGCACGTATCTGGCTAAAGGTTACGGATGTCAGGGTGGAGCGGCTGCAAGAGATGAAGCCGGTTGATGCGATAAAAGAGGGAGCTTATTCCGACTGTTGGGATTGTCTTAATACATACGGAGAAAGCGGTTCGCAGTGCTGTTATGGGACAGAAGAACAGTGCAGTCAATGTGATGAAGTGATGATGGAATGGGAAAAACTTTGGAACTCCACCATCAAGAAATCCGACCTTGATAGCTACGGTTGGAATGCGAATCCGTGGGTGTGGACTATCGAATTTGAACGGTGCGAGAAACCGGAAGGAGTGTGAGAAATGTCTAAAGCAGTATTGGTTATGGATATGCCAGAACAGGTGTGCCAGAAATGTACATTGTGCTATGAGGCAGAGAATGATGACGAATATCTGTGCTGTGCGACAGGAAAACTTTTGCCAGACGGAGAGAAGCCAGATTGGTGTCCGCTCAGGGAACTGCCGGAGAAGAAAGAACGCAGAGTTGGAGAACACGGAGAAAGAATGTTCAGAGCAGGATTCAATGCCTGCTTGGATGAAATTTTAAGAGAAAGAAAGGGATAACGAATCCTCGGTAAACCGAGGTTGCAACTTAAAGGTTTATGGATTTATTGAAAGATGGTAAAAGCGATGGAGATTGAAACTATTGATATTGAAGTTCAGGATTATGTCAAGAAGCTCGTGAACGTAGTCGCTAAGACAATAGTTGATTCATTTGAAAATCTGACTATCGAAGATGTAAATATGTTTAAGTTTGGTTACAACAAGGCTGTTGATGATTTGACCGCTAACATCATTGAGCGTTTTTCCGGAATGGCTATGTCAAGCGGATTACCAACCGAGGGCGCAACTTGGGAAAATGCCATAAGACAAGTAAAGCAGATAGCAGAACAGTTGAAGGGAGCGAAGCAGAATGAAGATTTTAAGCAAGAAGAAGTGCGACGAGATTCTAAAAAGGATAGTTGCTAACGAGATTATTCAAATTGAATACGGATTGAGAGATATTGAAGCCGAAACGAAAGCGACAGAAAATAGAGCAGAAATAGCTTTTATTGTCGGTGGTATTAAGGGGGATGAATAAGGTACAGAACACATTGAGAAAAAGATATAACAAATAACTAAAAATCGAAGAAAGCAGGTGATTCAGAATGAGTGACAATGTAGAGATAGTAATAGCACAGGCTTTAATGATGAGAATTAAAGATTATGTAGAAAGATCCTTGGATAAAAAAGATGTAACACTTGATATGGCTATGGTTGAAATACGCGATACGGTTGACGCTTATGACGAGTATTTTCAGACAGGCAGAAAGCCCCAGTAACTAACTAAAAATCAAAGAAAGGAATAGGTTGTGCGCACATAAAACCGAGGTTTCCTTTTGGTGAGAGCAAATGTTAGATTTTGGATATTACAACATGGATTGTATGCAAGGAATGAAAGAGTTCCCGGATGGTTACTTTGACCTTGCAATTGTAGATCCACCGTATGGGATTGGAGAAAATGGAGATAAAAACCATACAAGAGGTAAACTAGCAAAACCAAAAGATTACAAGAGTTTTAGCGGAATGGATATAAAACCACCAAACGAAAAATATTTCAATGAACTGTTTAGAGTGTCAAAAAATCAGATTATTTGGGGAGCAAATCATTTTATAAGCAAAATGCCGTTTAATAGTAGTTGTTGGATTGTTTGGGATAAAGATAATGGAAATACTGATTTTGCTGATTGTGAACTTGCATGGACTTCGTTCAGTACTGCAGTAAGGAAGATTAAATATAGGTGGAACGGAATGCTTCAGCAAAATATGAAACACAAAGAAAACCGTATTCATCCTACACAAAAACCAGTGGCACTATATGAATGGCTTCTGAATAGCTATGCAAAGCCCGGAGACATTATCCTTGACACACATGTAGGAAGTGCTAGTAGTTTGATAGCTTGCTATAACACCAATCACAAGTTTGTAGGATTTGAACTTGATAGTTACTACTATGAATTATCAAAGAAAAGGTTAGACGCTGAAATGGCACAAATGAGACTAAGTGATTATATTTAACAGGAGAAATGGCTTATGAAGTTTACAAAATTCATTAAGCCAGAACTTGAACAAATCAAAGAAAATGCCAATTTCACGGAAGAAGAGGAGAGGATTTTCTCCCTTCTCTGCCGTGGTTTTTCACAAAAGCAAATATCCACAAAAGAAAATCTATCACTAAGAACGATAGAGTACAGAGTGAGAGATATAAAGGATAAAATAGAAAGAACGGGGGTATTTGATTGGATGAAAAAGAACTGTTGAAATATGCCGTTGATAGTGGTATTCTCGACATAGCACTTGTGCAGAAACAAGTCACTATGCAAAAGAGAGAAAAATTACTCAACAAAAACCCTTATAAAATCTATCAAGGAAAGGATGAGAACTGGTACTCATATCTGCCGGATGAAGTAAAAGGCAGACGTAAAATCAAGGCAAAGCGCAGAGAAGCGGTCGAGCAGAAAATCATTGATTATTGGAAAGAGAGAGAGGATGACCCTACAGTAGAGGAAATTTTCAACCGTTGGATTTCACAAAAGCTGGAACTTGAAGAGATAAGCAGGGCAACCTATGACAGATACTTAATGGACTTTCAGAGGTACTTTGATGGCATCAAGGATAAGAGAATCAAAAGTGTAGACGAATGCGAACTTGAAACATTTATACGAAACAGCATCCATGATTTCGACATGACTTCCAAGGCATTCTCAAACTTCCGGACGCTGATCTATGGAATCTTTAAGTATGCCAAGCGGAAGAAGTATGTTAAGTTTTCCATTACATACACGCTGAAAGATATGGATATATCACCAAAAGCATTTAAGCACGTAGTCCGGCAGGCAAAAGACCAAGTATATATGCCGGATGAAAAGGAACGCATGGAGATGTACTTAAGGAATCACTTGGATATAGTAAACCTTGGATTGCTATTCATGTTTAAGACAGGGGTACGTGTCGGGGAATTGTCGGCATTGAAGCGGAAAGACGTTGAAAACTACACGGTTGCAATCAATTCTACAGAGACGCGTTACCGGGATGATGATGGTTTTCGCTATGATGTTAAAGATTTTCCAAAATCAGAAGCCGGATTGCGATTTGCTATATTGCCGGATAAGTACAAATGGATTCTTGATGAAGTACGAAAGAGAAATCCCTTTGGGGAATATCTATTCGAGAGAGATGGAGAACGGTTGAAATCCTACAACTTTCGTGAACGTTTGCGGTATATCTGCGAACATGAACTGCGAATGAAAGTGAAATCTCCGCACAAAATACGAAAGACATACGGAAGTATTCTTCTTGACGGAAAAGTGAAAGAGTCCACAATTCTTGATACTATGGGGCATACAGACATTAGTTGCACAAAAGATCATTATTATTTTGATCGTACCGGAATTGAGGAAAAGAGACAGGAACTTGACTTAATCGAAGCATTATGAGTCCCTAGTACTCAAAGGTACTCAAAGAAAAATTGAAATAATGGCTATTTTAAGCCGTTTCAAGACAATTACTTTAGGGTTCGATTCCCGTACGGACTGCTCTATTATAAATATAATAGCCCAACCCGAGAAAATGTTGTCATACGACAACATTTTTTTTTACAAATTATAAATATTCAGCCAGATGGAAGTAAAGCTAAGCCTTATCAGGTGAAACAGATTAGAAATTTAATATTAAAATATGGATTGGAGGTGTAGATAAATGCATAAATATGAGAGGATAATATACTGGTCAGAACAGAATCAAAAATTTATTGTTGAAGTACCAGAGTTGGCTGGTTGTATGGCGGACGGAGAAACGGCGGCAGAGGCTTTGGAAAATGTGGAAACAGTTATTTCCGAATGGATAGAGACGGCAAAGGCTATTGGGCGGGAAATTCTAGTGCCAAAAGGAAAATTGATGTACGCATAATGAAAAATCCAGTGTTTTCATGGAATCGTCCGTGAAAACACTGGATTTTTTACGAAATGAACTTCTTTACAATTCAATGGTCAGTTCTACCGGACAGTGATCCGAACCGAACACATCGGTATGGATAGCTGCTCCGGTGAGACTGGAATCTAACCGCTTTGAAGTGATGAAATAATCGATCCGCCATCCGGCGTTTTTCTCGCGGGCTTTAAAGCGGTAGGACCACCAGGAATAAATGCCCTCGGCATCCGGATAAAAGTAACGGAAGGTATCCGTAAAACCGGCGTTTAAAAGTTCAGTCATTTTTTCCCGTTCTTCATCGGAAAAACCGGCATTTTTGCGGTTGGTCTTTGGATTTTTCAGATCGATCTCCGTGTGTGCAACATTTAAATCGCCGCAGAGAATGACCGGCTTTTTGCTGTCGAGCTGAAGAAGATAAGCGCGGAAAGCATCTTCCCATTCCATGCGGTAGGGAAGCCGCGCCAGTTCGTTCTGGGAGTTTGGAGTGTAACAGGTGACAAGGTAGAAGCTGTCATATTCGAGGGTGATCACCCGGCCTTCGGTATCGCAGATTGCGGTGCCGATGCCGCGTGTGACCTGAAGAGGTTCGTGTTTTGCAAAGATTGCCGTGCCGGAGTAGCCTTTTTTCTCGGCGTAATTCCAGTACTGGTGGTAGCCCGGCAGATCAAGTGCGATCTGTCCTTCCTGCAGCTTGGATTCCTGGATGCAGAAAAAATCGGCATCTGCGGCATGAAAATAATCGAGAAATCCTTTTTGTACACAGGCGCGCAGCCCGTTAACGTTCCATGAGATAAGTTTCATTTCTGATGTCCTCCTGAGTTGCTTTTATACAAATTATATACATATGGGAAAGAAAGTACAAGTCTTGTTACTGCTTGCAGGGGAACCGGGGAACAATAACCAGGCTTCTGAAAAAAGTACTTGACGCATGGCCTGTGCTATGATAGTATAATACACGGTTCGTTGGTCAAGCGGTTAAGACGCCGCCCTCTCACGGCGGAAACACGGGTTCGATTCCCGTACGGACTGCTGAAGTTCTTACCTGATTGGGTAAGAACTTTTTGTTTTATGAAAGAAATACACAAAATCCCTTGAAATCAGGGAAAAAGAGTGATATGATAACAAAAGTAACATAGAAACTAAGGTTGAGAGAGGGCAGATGTCCTCTCTCAAATTTTTGTGAAAATGTGTTTTATGTCAAAGAAAAGAGGTGGTAATATGTCAAAGGCAAGTACTTATGAGGCAAAGACAGAACAACTGATTCTTCCGATTCTGGAGCGTATGCAGTTTGAACTGGTAGATGTAGAATATGTCAAGGAAGGCAGCACGTATTATCTGCGGGCGTATATTGACAAAGAAGGGGGCATTACAATCAACGATTGTGAGGCGGTGGCACGTGAGATGAATGAACTGCTCGACCGTGAAGATTTTATTCCGGATTCCTATACATTTGAGGTAAGTTCTCCGGGACTTGGCAGACCTTTAAAGAAAGAAAAAGATTATGTCCGAAATATGGGCAAAGAAATTGAGATCCGTACCTACCGTGCAATCGACCGCTGCAAGGAATTCACAGGAATTTTAAAAGCGTATGATGACACATCTGTGACGATTGCAGATGAGAACGACAAAGAGACCACCTTTTTAAAGACAGATATTGCACTGATCCGACAAGCAATTGATTTTTAGGACAATGACTTATAGAGCAGTTTATAGAAAAGCCCGTTTTGCGGAGGTAAACTGCGCAGGAGATATCGCTTATGCGATACCTCATATGTGGAAAACACGATAAATATATATGGAGGATAAAAATCATGAATAATGAGTTATTGGATGCGTTAACGATACTGGAGAAGGAGAAAAACATCAGTAAAGAAACGCTGCTGGAGGCAATTGAAAATTCCCTTTTAACTGCCTGCAAAAATCACTTTGGAAAGGCTGACAACGTAAAAGTTGTGATTGATCCGGATACCTGCGAATATCATTGTTATCAGGAAAAAACAGTGGTAGAGACCGTGGAAGATCCGATTGAGCAGATCTCTTTGCAGAATGCCCAGATGATCAATGGAAAATATACATTGGGCGATATCGTTCAGGTAGAAGTAAAATCCAAGGAATTTGGCCGTATTGCAACACAGAATGCCAAGAACGTGATCTTACAGAAGATTCGTGAAGAAGAACGAAAAGTGATTTACGATGAGTATTTCAGCATGGAAAAAGAAGTCGTAACAGGTGTTGTTCAGCGTTATGTCGGACGTAATGTCAGCATTAATCTGGGAAAAGCAGATGCACTTCTGACCGAAAGCGAGCAGATCAAGGGCGAAACATTCCAGCCGACCGAACGTATCAAAGTGTATATCCTGGAAGTAAAGGCTACTTCCAAGGGACCGAAGATTCTTGTATCAAGAACCCATCCGGAACTGGTCAAGAGACTGTTTGAGTCCGAAGTTTCCGAAGTACGTGATGGCATTGTTGAGATCAAGGCAATTTCACGTGAGGCAGGAAGCCGTACCAAGATTGCTGTATGGTCCAATGATCCGGATGTTGATCCGGTTGGTGCCTGTGTCGGATTAAACGGTGCACGTGTTAACGCGATCGTCAATGAGCTGCGCGGAGAGAAAATCGATATTATTACCTGGGATGAGAATCCTGCCATCCTGATCCAGAATGCATTAAGTCCTGCAAAGGTGATTTCCGTTATTGCAGATGCGGATGAAAAAGCAGCAAAGGTTGTTGTTCCGGACTACCAGTTATCTCTTGCAATCGGCAAAGAAGGACAGAATGCCCGTCTGGCTGCCCGTCTGACCGGATTCAAGATCGATATCAAGAGTGAGACACAGGCAAGAGAGTCCGGGGATTTCCTTGATTATGAGAACGATTATGAAGACGATGAATATGACGATAATTATGAGTATGATGAGGAAGGCTATTACAAAGATCCGGATGCAGCAGAGGAGACCTCTTCCGATGAAGAGCCGGCAGAAGAAGCACCTGTAGAAGAAACACCGGTAGAAGAAACTTCCTCTGAGGAGTAATTATGGCAAATAAAAAAATTCCATTGCGCAAGTGTGTTGGATGTAATGCAATGAAGGAAAAGAAGGAAATGATCCGTGTGATCAAAACACCGGAAAATGAAATTGTACTGGATGCCACCGGTCGCAAAAACGGCCGTGGGGCATACATCTGTGCAGATCCTGAGTGTCTTCGCCTGGCGAGAAAATCCAAAGGACTTGAGCGCTCCCTTAAGACTGCAATTCCGCAGGATGTGTATGAAAGTCTGGAAAAGGAGATGAGTACACTTGCATAATGATCCCGTATTATCCATGATTGGAATAGCAGCAAAGTCTGGAAATGTTGTAAGCGGTGAGTTTTCTACAGAAAAAGCAGTAAAAACAGGTCATGCATATCTCGTGATTGTCTCTGCGGAGGCATCCGGGAACACAAAAAAGAGTTTTTGTAATATGACGGATTTTTACCATGTGCCATGCTACTGTTACGGAAGCAAGGAAGCACTTGGACGCTGCATCGGAAAAGAATTCCGTGCATCACTTGCCGTGACAGATGAAAATCTGGCGAAGGCCGTAGAAAAGAAGCTCAAAGAGCACACCGTATAAAAATATAAAACTGAATAACGGAGGTAAATTCATTTATGGCAAAAATGAGAGTTCATGAACTCGCGAAAGAGTTAAATATAAAATCACAGGATATTTTGGATAAATTAAAAAATACAAAGTTTGACGGAAAAAGTGCTTCCAGCAATATGGAAGAAGAAGCACAGGCACTGGTTCGTGGTGCTTTTTCGAAAGAAGCAAAACCGGCAGCAGATGTGAAAAAAACAGAAGTTGCAAAGGCAGGTGCAACAAAAACTGCGGATGGAAAAGAACGTCCAAAGAAAAAATCCAGTATCACAGCTGTATTTAATGCACAGTACAGCAAGCAGTCCAGAAAACCAGCAAACGGAAATAACAACAATCGTGGAAACGGAAATGGAAACGGTAATAACAGAAGACGGGAGGACAATAAGCGTCCGGCACAGCACAGTATCATTCGTCCGCGTCCGGTCGGGGAGCGTGCTATGCGTCCGATCAGTGAGCGTACGCCTTCGCCGACAGCGGATCTTGAAGTAAGTAAGCCGGCAAACAATAAACCGGCAGAAAACGCAAATACCCGCAACAGCCAGGAAAACCGCGGAAACAACAATCATTCCGGTGGCGAGAGAAACAACAGACCGCAGAATGACAGAAACAATGACAGAGGCGGGGAGAGAAATAATAACCGTCATCAGGGAGATAGAAACAATAACAATCGTCCGAACGGAGACAGAAACAACAGCCGTCCACAGAACGACAGAAACAATAACGGCAGAAAGAACCGTTTCAGTAAAGAGCCGGCAGCAGTTGCAGCACCGGAAGAAATCCGCGGAAAGGACTCCCGTGGAAATAATGACCGCCGCAATAACAACAATAATCATCGGAAAGATCATGATAAACTCGGCGGAAAGAAACAGGAAAATTATGTAAACCTTGAGAAGCACGGCGGCAGAAAGAAACCACAGCAGCAGCCGAAGCCGAAGGAAGATGAAAATGTAATCAAGACGATCACACTTCCAGAAAAGATGACAATCCGTGATCTGGCAGACAAGATGAAACTGCAGCCATCTGCCATTGTAAAGAAACTCTTTATGAAGGGTGAAATGGTAACGGTAAATCAGGAAGTAGATTTTGAGACAGCGGAAGAAATCGCACTGGAGTTTAACTTTATCTGCGAGCCGGAGGAGAAGATTGATGTCATCGCGGAACTCTTAAAAGAGGATGAAGAAGATCCGAAGAATCTGGTTCCACGTCCACCGGTTGTCTGTGTTATGGGTCATGTCGATCATGGTAAAACATCCCTGCTGGATGCGATCCGTTCCACACGTGTGACAGACCGCGAGGCCGGTGGTATTACCCAGCATATCGGTGCATCTGTGGTGTCCATCAATGGACAGAAGATCACATTCCTGGATACTCCTGGTCATGAGGCATTTACCGCAATGCGTATGCGTGGTGCAAATTCTACCGATATTGCAATCCTGGTTGTCGCTGCAGATGATGGTGTTATGCCACAGACCATCGAGGCAATCAACCATGCGAAGGCAGCAGGCGTAGAAATTATTGTTGCCGTAAACAAAATTGATAAGCCGAGTGCAAACATAGAGAAAGTAAAGCAGGAACTTTCCGAATATGAACTGATTCCGGAAGACTGGGGTGGAAGTACGATTTTCTGTCCGGTTTCTGCACATACTAAGGAAGGTATCGACAATCTTCTGGAAATGATCCTTCTGACTGCAGAAGTGATGGAACTGAAAGCAAATCCAAACCGTAATGCAAGAGGTCTGGTTATTGAGGCACAGCTGGATAAGGGACGCGGTGCAGTAGCAACCGTTCTGGTTCAGAAAGGAACACTTCATGTCGGAGATTCCATTGCCTGTGGAAGCAGCTACGGTAAAGTCCGTGCCATGATCGACGACAAGGGACAGCGTGTGAAGAAGGCAACTCCTTCCACACCGGTAGAGATCCTCGGATTAAACAGTGTACCGGCAGCCGGAGAGACATTTGTTGTCTGCGATTCCGATAAGGAAGCAAAATCATTTGCAGATACTTATATTTCAGAGGAAAAGAACCGCCTGATCGAAGATACCAAGGCAAAGATGTCACTGGATGATCTGTTCTCCCAGATCCAGTCCGGAAATATGAAGGAACTTGATATTATTGTAAAAGCGGATGTACAGGGTTCTGTTGAGGCAGTGAAACAGTCACTTGTGAAACTGTCCAATGAAGAAGTGGTTGTAAAAGTGATCCATGGTGGTGTCGGCGCAATCAACGAATCTGATGTTATTCTTGCTTCCGCATCCAATGCGATCATCATCGGATTTAATGTCCGTCCGGACCCGATTGCAAAAGTTACCGCAGATAATGAGGGTGTAGATATCCGTCTGTACAAGGTTATTTACAATGCGATCGAGGATGTAGAGGCTGCCATGAAGGGTATGCTTGATCCTGTATTTGAGGAGAAAGTTATCGGTCATGCAGAAATCCGTCAGATCTTTAAGGCATCCGGTGTCGGTAATATTGCCGGTTCTTATGTACTTGACGGTGTGATGGAACGCGGATGTAAAGTTCGTATTTCCAGAGAAGGCGAGCAGATCTTCGAGGGAGATTTAGCATCCCTGAAGCGTTTCAAGGATGATGTCAAGGAAGTTAAGGCCGGATATGAATGTGGTCTTGTATTCGAAGGCTTTAATGACATTCAGGAACTTGATCAGGTAGAAGCTTATAAGATGGTAGAAGTACCAAGATAGGATAGAATATGAGAAAAAACAGTATTAAAAATATTCGGATCAATGAGGAAGTGATGCGTGAGCTTTCCAATATTATCCGCGGGGAAATCAAAGACCCGCGGATCAATCCGATGACCAGTGTAGTTGCAGTGGAGGTCGCTCCGGATCTGAAAACGGCAAAGGCCTATATCAGTGTGCTGGGGGATGAAAAATCACAGCAGGATACGATTGCAGGACTTCGCTCCGCAGAAGGATTTATTCGCAGGAGCCTGGCAAAGTCCGTAAATCTGCGCAACACACCGGAGATCAAATTTGTATTGGACCAGTCCATTGAATATGGAATCCATATGTCAAAAATGATTGATGAAGTGACCAAAGATATAAAGGAGAAACCGGATGAAGAAGCTTGATGAGATTCTTGCAGGGAAAAAATCGGTAGGTCTTGCCGGACATGTACGTCCGGATGGGGATTGTGTGGGCTCCACACTCGGAGTTTACAACTATATCCGGAAATATTATCCGGATGTGGATGTGCGATTGTATCTTGAGCCGATTCCCAATATCTTTAAATTCCTGAATTTTTCATCGGAAATCCGCAGTGACTATGAGGAATCCGTGGTGTTTGATTTGTTTATCGCCATGGACTGCGGAGATGAGAAACGTCTGGGGAATGCTGCACGTTATTTTCAGGAAGCAAAGCATACAGCCTGTATTGACCACCATGTCAGTAACCAGAGTTTTGCAGAGGAAAATTATATTTTCCCGGATGCAAGTTCCACTTGTGAGCTGATCTGTGAACTGTTAGATACGGAGAAGATCACAAAAGAAATCGCGGAATGTCTGTATACCGGAATGGTTACCGATACCGGAGTGTTTCAGTATTCCTGCACGTCTTCCTCCACGATGAATATGGCAGGCATGCTGATGGATAAAGGAATTGATTTCACAAAAATTGTGGATGAAGCTTTTAATCAGAAAACATACAACCAGAACCGTGCCATGGGACAGGCGCTGCTTTCCAGCAGACTTCGTCTGGGTGGCAGAGTAGTGACTTCTTTTCTGACGCTCGAAGAGATGCATGCACTGGAAGTTCTTCCGAAACATATGGAAGGAATCGTGGAGCAGATGCGCAATACCAAAGATGTGGAACTTGCAGTATTCCTTTATGAGAATGAGGATCATACGTTTAAAGTAAGTTTTCGTGTAAACGGTGCGTTTGATGCGGCATCGCTTGCGATGCATTTTGGCGGCGGCGGACATGTCAAGGCTGCCGGATGTACCGTGGAAGGACCGGCAGAAGAGGCAATTGAGCGTATTCTTGCCGAGGTTGAGAAGAGATTATAATATGATAAACGGAATTATAAATGTTTATAAAGAGCGGGGCTTTACTTCCTTTGACGTGGTAGCAAAGCTCCGCGGCATTTTACATGAGCGTAAAATTGGACATACCGGAACGCTCGATCCGGAAGCGACCGGAGTACTTCCCGTATGCATCGGAAATGCAACAAAGGTATGTGAACTTCTGACGGATAAGGATAAAGTGTATCGTACGGTGATGCATCTTGGCATTACAACCGATACACAGGATATGACCGGAACGGTGAAAGAAGATCGTTCCAGAGAGGCTGCATTGCTGAAAGAACAGACCGTGGAAGCGGCTATTTTGCAGTTCGTTGGAGATTATGAGCAGATTCCGCCAATGTACTCGGCACTCAAAGTCAACGGAAAGAAGTTATGTGATCTGGCCCGCGCCGGAATTGAGGTAGAGCGGAAAGCCCGCACGGTTAAAATTTTTTCCATAGAAATTGAAAAAATCAATCTTCCTTATGTGACGATGCAGGTGCACTGTTCCAAGGGAACTTATATCCGTACGCTGTGTGCGGATATCGGAGAGGTGCTTGGCGTAGGCGCGTGTATGGAATCCCTGGTCCGGACAAGAGTGAGTGCTTTTCCTCTGGAAGAGGCACACACGTTGGCAGAAATTGAAAAGATAAGGGATGAAGGAACGCTGGAAGAACTGATTCTTCCGGTGGACCGCGTGTTTGAGGGAAAGACGAAACTGACGGTTGTACCGGAAGCGTTTCGTTTTCTTCAGAATGGAAACCGTTTAAACGATGGAAATTTTACGGATGTTCCGGAAAAAATTGCGGATGGTGAGCAGGTACTGGTTTATGATCCGATGGGACATTTTTACGCTGTATATCAGTATGAGAGAGAAACAAAGGACTATAAAGTCCGGAAAATGTTTGGTGCATAAATATGATTTGCTGGAATAAGATAGAAGATTTTCATATAGAAGAACCAACGGCATTGTCGCTGGGAAAATTTGACGGAGTACACCGTGGACACGAAGCACTGATTGAACACCTTCTGGAAAAGAAGAAAGAAGGGTTAAAGGCCGTTGTTTTTACGTTTGATATTCCACCGAAAAAACTTACGGAGAATAATAATTACCGTGTCCTTTCGACCAATAAAGAAAAGCAGGAAATTCTGAAAGAGCGTGGAATTGATTACCTGTTGGAATGTCCGTTTACCAAAGAAGTCATGTGCATGGAGCCGGAGGCTTTTGTTGCATGGATTGTAAAAAGTCTGCATGTAAAGAGCATGGTAGTCGGATCGGATTTCCGGTTTGGCCATAACCGGAAAGGGGATCATATTCTGCTGGAAAAATTGTCCGCGACATATGGCTATACCCTTAGGGTGGTAGACAAGATCCAGTATGAGGGACGGGACATCAGCAGTACGTTTGTGCGGGAACAGATCATAAAAGGCAATATGGAAAAGGCAAATGATCTGCTTGGGTATCCGTTTTTTGTAAAGAGTGAAGTGATTCATGGAAGGCAGCTTGGAAGAACGCTCGGAATCCCGACGATCAATATGGAACTTGTGGCCGAAAAACTTCTTCCGCCGAAAGGTGTATATGCAACTGCGGTAGAGATTGGTGGAAAATATTACACAGGTGTGACAAATGTCGGATGCAAACCGACCGTCAATCATTCCAATAAAGTAAATGTGGAGACGCATATACTGGATTTTTCCGGTGATCTGTACGGATATGAACTAAAGGTCAGTTTTTATTCTTTTATACGTCCGGAACAGAGATTCTCGTCTGTAGAGATGTTAAAAGAACAGATGGAAAGAGACATTGAAACGAGCCGCAGTCGTATGATGTCTATAAACGGCGACATGTAAACATATTACATAAATATTACAAAAATATGTTGACATTGTAATTATTTGTTGTTATACTCGTTTTGTTATGAGATTTCATAAGACATGAGGGAGGAATCTGTGAAATGAATCGTATGACAAAAAAGAGAGTTGGAATGGTACTTGCTTTTTCTCTGACACTGACCGGTGCGGCAGCCTATATCGGGATACAGCAGGGAAATACAGATAAAACAGAGACGGCCGGATCGCTCACAGCCGGTGTTTCCGCATCTTTGAATGCAAGCGAAGTGGAGGCGCTGGATGTGACGGCAGGAGTAACCAGTCAGCTGTATGATAAAACAGATGTTGCGGTGGCTGCGAATGAAAAGCAGATGGTTGCACAGGGAATCGAAGATACGCAGACAAAAGAAGCGGTTTCGGAAAATACCACGGAGGATACCAGCATCTGTGGGTATAAAAATCTTGGAATCGCGCAGGTGCAGGGAAGCCTGAATGTGCGAAAAAAGGCATCCACAGACAGTAAAGTTGTTGGAAAAATGACGGATAAAGATGCCTGTGAGATTGTCTCGGTCAAGGGAGATTGGGCAAAGATCACCTCCGGCAAGGTGGAAGGTTATGTAAAGACAGAGTATCTTCTGACAGGAGATGCGGCAAAAAATGTAGCAAAGAAAGAAATTACAAAAGTTGTTACAGTAAATACCACAACCCTTCGTGTAAGAGAAAAGGCTTCTGAAGATTCTGCAATACTTTCTCTGGTTGGAGAGGGAGAGGATCTTGTTGTGGAAGATACAAAAGACGGCTGGTATAAAGTGGAAGTGGATGATCAGAAGGGATATATTTCCGGAGATTATGTAGAGGTAACAGAAAAACTTCCGACAGCATCGACGGTAAAAGAACTGGAATACGGAGAGGGATACACGGATTCCCGCGTTTCTTTAGTACAGTTTGCATTACAGTTTGTAGGAAACCGTTATGTCTGGGGTGGAACAAGCCTGACAAACGGAATTGATTGTTCCGGATTTACGATGCAGGTATATGCGAGATACGGAGTCGGCCTCCCGCATCATGCGGCAAGTCAGCCGGCATACGGAAAACGAATCAGTGCATCTGAGGCAAAACCGGGAGATCTCTTTTTCTATGGAAGCGGAAGCAGCATCAGCCATGTGGGAATTTATATCGGAAACGGTCAGATTGTACATGCCAGCAATGCACGTACCGGAATTAAAATTTCCAATGCCTATTACCGGACACCAATCTGTGTCATATCGTATTTAAATTAAAAAACTGTTTACAACGATACGGATTTATGATACATTAGATTAGTATGGTTTAACCCATATTCGGTGAATGGACACTCCGACCTTTTGCTGAGTATCGGGTGCAAAAATATTTTAAGGAGGATCATAAAATGATCGCAAAAGAAAAGAAACAGGCAATTATCAATGAGTATGGAAGAACACCAAACGACACTGGTTCACCAGAAGTTCAGGTAGCTGTTCTTACTGCAAGAATTCAGGAGCTTACTGAGCACTTAAAGCAGAATCCAAAGGATCATCATTCCAGAAGAGGTATGCTTAAGATGATCGGTCAGAGACGTGGATTATTATCATACTTAAAGAGCATTGATATTGAAAGATATCGTTCTTTAATTGAGCGTTTAGGACTCAGAAAATAATTGTAAACAAAGAGCGGAGTTTTATATTCCGCTCTTCTTTTTGTTGTATGGCAGAACTTTTTTCCGGGACCACTGAAGAGGACAAAACGCTGTTTTGTATTGTTCAGTAGTTTCGGGGTTTTGACATACCGTATTAAATTTTGAAGGAGAGAATACATGTACAAAAGTTATTCAATGGAACTGGCAGGCAGAACACTGACCGTTGATATCGGAAGAGTATGTGCACAGGCAAATGGTGCCGCATTATTAAAATATGGAGAGACTACCGTATTATCTACGGCTACTGCTTCCGACAAGCCGAGAGATGGCGTTGATTTCTTCCCACTGAGCGTGGAATTTGAAGAAAAAATGTACTCGGTTGGAAAAATTCCTGGCGGATTTAACAAGCGTGAAGGAAAGGCATCAGAGAACTCTATTCTTACCGCACGTGTCATTGACCGTCCGATGAGACCTCTGTTTCCGAAAGATTACCGCAATGATGTAACCTTAAATAATATGGTTATGTCTGTAGATCCGGAGTGCCGTCCGGAGCTGGTTGCCATGATCGGTGCAGCACTTTCTACTACCATTTCCGATATTCCGTTTGACGGCCCATGTGCCATGACCCAGATGGGAATGAAGAATGGTGAATTTATTGTAAACCCATCCCAGAAAGATTGGGACGAGGGAGATTTAAAGCTTACGGTTGCATCTACAGCAACAAAGGTCATCATGATTGAGGCCGGTGCCAATGAGATTCCGGAAGCAAAGATGATTGAGGCTATTTATAAGTGCCATGATGTCAACCAGACAGTCATTGCATTTATCAATAAGATCCGGGAAGAGGTTGGCAAACCGAAGCATGCGTATACAAGCTGTGCGATTCCGGAAGAAATGTTTGCAGCTATGCGGGAAATCGTCACTCCGGAGCAGATGGAAGAAGCGGTATTTACCGATGAAAAGCAGCAGAGAGAAGAGAATATCCGTGAAATCACAGATAAATTTGCAGAGGCTTTTGCAGAGAACGAGGAGTGGCTTGCTGTTCTTGACGAGGCCGTTTACCAGTATCAGAAGAAGACTGTTCGTAAGATGATCTTAAAGGATCATAAGCGTCCAGACGGACGTGCGATCGATCAGATCCGTCCGCTGGCTGCAGAAGTAGATCTGATCCCTCGTGTACATGGTTCTGCCATGTTTACCCGTGGACAGACACAGATCTGCGATGTTGTTACACTTGCACCGCTTTCGGAAGTACAGAAGATTGACGGACTTGATGAGAACGTGACAACCAAGCGTTATATGCATCAGTACAATTTCCCGTCCTATTCTGTTGGAGAGACAAAGCCAAGCAGAGGTCCGGGACGTCGTGAGATCGGACACGGTGCGCTTGCAGAGCGTGCATTACTTCCGGTTCTTCCTTCTGTGGAGGAGTTCCCGTATGCAATCCGTGCAGTTTCCGAGACATTTGAATCCAATGGATCTACTTCCATGGCATCTACCTGTGCGTCCTGTATGTCACTGATGGCTGCAGGTGTTCCGATTAAAAAGATGGTTGCAGGTATTTCCTGTGGTCTTGTGACCGGAGAGACGGATGATGATTATCTGGTACTGACAGATATCCAGGGACTTGAAGATTTCTTCGGAGATATGGATTTCAAGGTAACCGGTACACATGATGGTATCACTGCAATCCAGATGGATATCAAGATCCATGGCCTGACCCGTCCAATCGTAGAAGAAGCCATTGCCCGTACCCGTGAGGCACGCGTCTACATTATGGATGAAGTTATGAGCAAGGCAATTGCAGAGCCACGAAAAGAAGTAAATCAGTGGGCACCGAAGATTGAACAGATCACCATTGATCCGAATAAAATTGGAGATGTTGTGGGACAGAAGGGTAAGACAATCAATGAGATCATTGCCCGTACAGGTGTCAAGATTGATATTACAGATGATGGTGCGGTTTCTGTCTGTGGAACAGACAAGGAGGCAATCGCAAAGGCCATTGATATGATAAAAATCATCACAACCGATTTTAAGGAAGGGCAGATCTTTACCGGTACAGTTGTAAGTATCAAAGAGTTTGGTGCTTTTATCGAGTTTGCGCCGGGCAAGGAAGGAATGGTTCACATTTCAAAGATTGCCAAGGAACGCATTGAGCATGTCGAGGATGTACTGACACTTGGAGATGTTGTGAAAGTTGTCTGTCTTGGAAAGGACAAGATGGGAAGAATCAGTTTTTCCATTAAGGACGTTCCGGCAGATCAGAAATAAAATACCATACAGAATTAAGATCCATGAAAGATGTACTTCAGGGGCCGCACCATGCGGCCCTTTTTTCATACCATGAAAGAAAAAGGCGATGATTCGAAAAGTTCGGAGTTGAAATATGAATCGTGTCAAACAGCTTGTACATGCAGAGAATGTATATCGTATGGGTTACACGGGGAAAAATATCCGGGTGGTGACACTGGACACAGGCGTTTATCTGCATCCGGATCTGCGGCAGAATGTGGTTGGATTTCTGGATTTTGTGGCAATGAAACGAGCCTGTTATGATGACAATGGACACGGAACACATGTTGGCGGAATTTTGTGTGCGAATGGCAGAATGAAAGGAATGGCACCGCAGGCACAGCTGATTGCGCTGAAAGTCCTCGGGAAGGATGGAGGAGGACAGACGGAGCGGGTGATTCGTGGCCTGCAATGGGTGCTTGCACATCATAAAGAACTGGGAATCCGGATTCTGAATTTTTCTGTAGGATTTCTTCCGGGGGCACTCGACCGTGAGCAGAAGCAGATTATGGAACTTTTAGAACAGCTGTGGGATGATGGCGTGACGGTTGTCACAGCGGCCGGAAATAATGGCCCGGGAGCCGGGACAGTCACGGCTCCCGGTATTTCGAGAAAAGTGATTACGGTGGGGGCAAGTGATGACCGGAGTTCTCCGGGGGAAAGGCGTGGTGGCTACAGTGGCAGTGGTCCGACCGGATGCTGTATTATGAAGCCGGAAATTTTAGCACCGGGGACGAATATTGTAAGTCTGGATCATCACGGAGCACTATATTCCAGAAAAAGTGGTACCTCTATGGCAACCCCTGTCGTATGCGGGGCACTGGCACTTGCATTACAGAAAAATCCAAAGCTGCGGCCGGAAGAACTGAAACTGAAATTATATGAATCGGCGCGGAAAGAAACGGGAATGTCCATGGCGTGGGGCGTTCTTGATGTTGATAATTTGCTGGCATTGGTATAAAATACTCTCTAAAAGCCTGTCGGTGACATTTTATGAGAACCAAAGGAGGAGACAGATGAAACGAATATTAAATAAACTCTTTAGTAAACTTGTCCTTGGAGGATTGATTATTATATTGCAGTTCAGCTGGTTTGTCTATCTGTTGTACAGTGCGACCGTATACAGTTCCATGGTAGATGCATTGTTTAAAATTGCATCCATTGTGCTTGCATTGTTTGTCTCCAGCAGGGATATGCGTTCCACATATAAAACTTCCTGGATTTTTCTGATACTGGCACTTCCTCTGTTCGGAATTCCGGCATACTATCTGTTTGGCCGTCCGGGACTGACAAAACGGACCCGTATGAAGATGGACGTGGTCAGCAGCAGGATACGGGCATACAGTTCTCCTTCCGATGATGTGATGTCTGCCTTAAGGGCAGAGGATGATTCTGTCGGACAGCAGGCGCAGTATCTCACCCGTTATGCGGGGTATCCGGTGTACAGGGAGGCGGATACACAGTATTATTGCTGCGGAGAAGAGATGTATCCGCAGTTTCTGGAAGATTTAAAAACAGCAAAATCTTATATCTTTCTGGAGTATTTTATTGCAGAGCCTGGAAAGATGCTGGATGCAATTGTTGAAATCCTGGCTCAGAAAGCAAAAGAGGGTGTGGATGTGCGATTTATGTACGATGGAATCGGATGTATCCAGACACTGCCGAATAAATATTATCGTTATCTGCAGGAAAAGGGAATCAAATGTGCATGTTTCCAGCCATTTCGACCGCTGATGTCAATTATCCAGAATAACCGGGACCACCGGAAGATCACGGTGATTGACGGAAGGGTTGCCTATACCGGGGGGATGAATCTGGCGGATGAGTATATCAATGCTAAAGTGCGTTTTGGGTATTGGAAGGATGCGGCAATCCGTCTGACCGGAGAATGTGTCTGGAGTTTTACAAGCATGTTCTTGGAACTGTGGGATTATATTTTGAAAACAGAAAGCGATTATACATTTTATCGTGCAACCTCCATGGAAAAACACAGGCTGCAGGAAAAAATCCATGCAGATGAAAAAGGATTTGTCCAGCCGTATACCGATTCTCCGCTGGATCACGAAGATGTCGGCGAAAATGTATATCTGAATATGATCAGCAGGGCAAAAAAATATCTTTACATCTTTACTCCGTATCTGATCATCGGGTCCGAGATGCGCACGGCACTTGTAAATGCGGCAAAATCCGGAGTGGATGTGCGTCTGGTTGTACCGGGAATTCCGGATAAGAAACTGGTGTATTTCCTGACACAGTCGAATTTCCCGTATCTGATCAAAAACGGAGTGAAAATATACACATATACGCCAGGTTTTATCCATGCAAAATGTTTTGTGTCAGATGATGTACAGGCAACCGTGGGAACGGTAAATATGGATTACCGCAGTCTGTGTCTGCATTTTGAATGTGGCGTCTGGATGTATCGTACCCGGGCAGTTTTACAGGTAAAAGAAGATGCGTTAAAAACATTTGCGGAAAGCCACGAAGTGACTCTGGAGGAATTTCAAAAGAAATCGTTTCTTGTGCGTACATTTATGGGGGCATTAAAATTGTTTGCACCCCTTCTGTAAAACACTAAATATAGTAATTTGTCCTTGCATTTTCTACAACATAAAGATAAAATATAGATTATGACAGAAAGGACGAGAGGGATGGAACTGACCGTTAAACTCCAGGTATTTGAGGGACCGCTGGATCTGCTTTTGTATCTGCTCGAAAAGAATAAAGTGAATATCTATGATATTCCGATTGTGGAGATCACGGAACAGTATATGGAGTATATCCGGGAAATGAAACGACAGGATCTGGAGGTACTCAGTGAGTTCCTGGTTATGGCTGCAACGCTGATCGATATCAAATCACGCATGCTTCTCCCATCGAATCCGGACAGCGAAGAGGAAGAAGAAGATCCGCGTGCGGAACTGGTACAGCAGCTTCTGGAATACAAGATGTACAAATGTATGGCGTATGAACTAAAAGACCGGCAGATGGATGCCGGTCGTGTTATGTATAAGAAGCCGACGATTCCGGAGGAAGTGCGTGCGTATGAGCCGCCGGTTGACATCCACGAACTGATGTCGGACATTACGCTTTCACGTCTGCATGAAATTTTTGAGAGCATTATGAAAAAACAGCAGGATAAAATTGATCCTCTGCGGTCAAAGTTCGGAAAGATTGAAAAAGAAGAGGTATCACTGGAAGACAAGATGGAGGATCTGAAAAAATATGCGGCCGGACACAGGCACTTCAGTTTCCGGGGACTTTTGACGGCACAGTCATCGAAAGTGGAAGTGATCGTTACGTTTCTTGCGATTCTGGAGCTGATGAAAATGGGAACGATACGGATTTCGCAGGAACATATTTTTGATGATATCCAGATTGATTCGAAAGTTGCAGCATAGATTATCATGTATTGCAGGATGGACGGAAAATATGGAAGAAAAAAAATACAAGGCAATTATAGAAGGAATTCTGTTTTCTATGGGAGAATCCGTAGAACTGGAAAAAATTGCAGGAGCTCTTGGACTTGATCAGAAGAAAACAAAGGAACTGATCGATGAAATGAGAAACGAGTGGGAAGAACAGAAACGCGGCGTTACCATCACGGAGCTGGATGGAGCCTACCAGATGTGCACCAGACCCGAAATTTACGAATATCTGATTAAAATTGCAAAGCAGCCCAAACGCCGGGTTTTAACCGATGTTCTTTTGGAGACGCTTTCCATTATTGCATATAAGCAGCCGGTGACAAAGATGGAAATAGAAAAAATACGTGGCGTGTCATCGGATCATGCGGTAAACAAACTGGTGGAATATCATCTGGTGTGTGAACTTGGAAGACTTGATGCACCGGGGCGTCCGTTACTTTTCGGAACAACAGAAGAATTTTTACGCAGTTTCGGCGTACATTCAATCGATGATCTGCCGGTACTCAGTCCGGTACAGGTGGAAGAGTTTAAGCAGGAAGCAGAAGAAGAGATGCATGTGAAACTGGACGTATAAAAGAAGCAGGAATAATCATATACATAGAATAAAAATGTATATGGTTATTTTTTTATGTTTCAAAAAAGAATCTGCACAAAAATAGTAAGTCTGTTGCTGGTAATCGGATGTCTGATGAGCGAACCGGTTTTGGCAGAAAAGCAAAAAGAACCCGAAGCGCAGACACTGTATTCAAAATCCTGCGCCATGGTGGATGGTGACAGTGGGCGCCTTTTGTATGGAAAAGAGGCACAGACAGCACTGCCGAATGCAAGTACCACAAAAATTCTGACCTGTATCGTGGCGATGGAACAATGTAAGCCCGATGAAGTGGTCACATTCAGCACAAAAGCGGCATCACAGCCGAAGGTACATCTCGGGGCGAAAAAAGGAGAACAGTTCTATATGCAGGATCTGTGGTATGGGCTGATGCTGGAATCCTATAATGACTGTGCATATGCAATCGCAGAACATGTGGCGGGATCTGCGGAAAAATTTGCAGCACTTATGAATGAAAAAGCAAAGAAGATCGGGTGCACCGACAGCCATTTTGTAACACCGAACGGTCTGGATGCAAAGGATGAGCAGGGGGAACATCATACCACAGCATATGATCTGTGCAGGATTATGAGTTATTGCGCATGGAAGTCTCCGGTAAGCAAGCAGTTTCTGGAAGTGACGCAGGCCCGGTCACATACATTTCAGAGCCTGGAGGGAACCGGATATGCTGTTTCCAATAAAAATGCCCTGCTGGATATGATGGATCATGTGATTACCGGAAAAACCGGATATACGTCCAAAGCCGGATATTGCTATGTGGCTGCACTTGAAGAAGGGGGGAGACATTATGCAATCGCACTTCTTGCCTGCGGCTGGCCGAACCACAAAAATTATAAGTGGTCCGATGCAAAGACACTGTTTCAATACGGAATGGATGCCTATCATCTGTATCGGGGATCGGAAGCATCCATGGAGCTGCCGGATATAGAGATTGCGCAGGGCTGTCGGAAAGAAACACTCGAGGAATGGGCTACCCATGCCAAACTGCCGGTTTATGTTGATACGGATATCACAAAACTGACGTTTTTGAAAAAAAACGGGGATACCGCTGAAATAAAGAAAGTATTGTCTGATCCGATAAGCCTTCCGGTCAAAAAAGGGCAGACGCTTGGACGTGTTTCCTACTGTATGAACGGCAGGGAAATTTACTCCGGAAAAATCAAAGCAGAGGTTTCCGTAAAAAAATGGTCTCTTGAAAAGTTTTTTCAAATTATGTGGAAAGAGGCACTGTTGGGCAAATAGGAAATTAGTCACAAAGAATTAGTGAAAAAATTAACAAATTATGTTGAAAAGAAGTGGGAAATGAGATACAATACAAACTAGCGGAAATTTTTATTTTTTATAGATGGAGGGCATAAAATGAGTAGTAACAATGAAAACTTGGCAATTCAGCGTATTGCTAAGTTGGTCGATGAGAACAGTTTTATGGAAATCGGTTCTCTCGTAACAGCACGTAGCACAGATTTTAATCTTACCGCTGCAAAGACCCCTTCAGATGGCGTTGTAATCGGTCATGGACTGATCGACGGCAATCTGGTATTTATTTACAGCCAGGATGCATCCGTATTAAACGGTACCATCGGAGAGATGCACGCAAAGAAGATTGCGTCTGTGTATGACATGGCAATGAAGATGGGAGCTCCTGTCATCGGTCTGATTGACTGTGGTGGTATTCGTCTTCAGGAGTCGGTTGATGCATTGGATGGGTTTGGAACTATTTATGCGAAGGAAGTAGCAGCTTCCGGTCTTGTACCTCAGATTTGTGGTGTATTTGGCAATTGTGGCGGCGGCCTTTCCGTTGTCCCGGCACTTTGCGATTTCGCGTTCATTGAAGAGAAGAAAGGACGCATGTTTGTAAATGCTCCGGATGCAATCGAAGGCAATAACACAGAAAAATGTGATACAGCCAGCGCAGCATTCCAGAGTGAAAATAACGGATGTGTAGATTTCGTTGGTTCAGAAGATGAGATCATGGAACAGATCCGTCAGCTTGTATGTATGCTTCCAAGCAACAATGAGGGAGATGTGTACACAGATGACTGTGAAGATGATTTAAATCGTGCCTGCGAGAGTATGGAGAATATGAAGGGAGATCCGAGATATCTGTTATCCCAGATTTCAGATAATAACGTATTCTTCGAGACAAAGGCAGATTATGCCAGGAATATGGTAACCGGACTGATCAAGTTAAACGGAATGACAGTCGGTGCTGTGGCAAACTGCAGCGAAGTATATGATGCAGAAGGCAAGAAAGCAGAGAGTTTTGACAAGTCCCTGACCGCGCAGGGATGCAACAAGGCAGCTGAATTTGTTCAGTTCTGTGATGCATTCTCAATCCCGGTACTTACCATTACAAATGTGAATGGATTGAAAAACTGCATGTGCTCTGAGAAGAAACTTGCAAAGGCACTTGCGAGAATGACTTACGCATTTTCCAATGCAACCTGTGCAAAGGTAAACCTGATCACAGGAGAGGCCTATGGAAGTGCTTATGTATTTATGAATTCCAAGTCTGTCGGAGCAGATCTTGTATACGCATGGAGCGGAGCAAAGATCGGTGCGATGGATTCTACTCTGGCTGCAAAGATTATGTATCCGGAAGCTGGTGCAGATGAGATCAAGCAGAAAGCTGCTGATTATGAAAAACTTCAGGATTCTGCCGCATCTGCTGCTGCAAGAGGATATGTGGATCGTCTGATTGATCCGGCAGATACCAGAAAATACCTTGTAGCTGCTTTTGAAATGCTTTATACAAAGTATGTAAGCGAGCCAGAAAAGAAACACGGTACCAAGTAGAAAGGTGAAGTTTTATGAAAAAGAGAATTGCTTTTGCACTTTGCATGATCCTGATGGTTCTGATGCTTGGTGCATGTGGAACAGACCCGACTACCGTGGATTACAATGGAAAGTCCTATTCAGATCTTCAGTCTGAAATGGATACCAATGCGGGCATGGTACAGAGTCTGGCTCAGTTGTTCAAAGAAAACAAACTGACAGCAGATACTCTTCCGGACGATGTAAAGGATCAGCTTACTTCAAGCTACGGTGTCACAGAGGCACAGATTGAAGCAGCTGCAAAGTGGCAGGATACTTTGGATGAGTTTGGTGAAATGAAAAAGATCGAAGACGATACTTTTGAGGTTACCAAATCCGGTAAGACACTTACCACAGATATGACCATCAAGTTCGCGAAGAAAGATGTGAATTTCGAAGTAGTATATGATTACTATTCCATGGATGTTACCGGTATTTCGGTAGATCCGATTTATACACTCGGTGAGAAAATGGAAAAGGCAGGACTGAATACTGTAATTTCTATGGCAGTTGTATTTGCTGTATTGATTCTGATCAGTCTTCTTATTTCCTGCTTTAAGATCTTCCCTTATCTGGAGAAAAAGAAAGCTGCCAAAGCAGCCGGACAGGCTCCACAGCAGGAAGAGACACCAGCCGCAGCACCGGCACCTGCCCCTGTTGCAGCACAGACAGATGACACTGAACTTATCGCAGTTATTGCAGCGGCAATCGCTGCAAGCACCGGAACTTCTACCAGTGATTTCGTAGTTCGTTCCATCAATCGTAGATAGGATAGAAAGAAAATTTAGGAGGAACATATTCATGAAGAATTATACAATTACCGTAAATGGTAACGTTTATGATGTTACAGTAGAAGAGACCGGAAGCACATCCGGCGCAGCAACACCGAGACGTACAGCTGCAAAGCCAGCTGCAGCACCGGCAGCACCAGCTGCTTCAGCAGGAGCCGGAAACATTAAGATCGAAGCAGGAGCAGCCGGAAAGGTATTCAAGATTGAGAAGAAAGTCGGCGATGCTGTAAAGAAGGGAGACACTGTCCTGGTTCTTGAGATCATGAAGATGGAGACACCAGTCGTTGCTCCGGAAGACGGAACTGTTGCAAGTATCGATGTAGCAGTTGGTGATGCCGTAGAATCTGGTGCATTACTCGCTACATTAAACTAATCCAAGGAGGAAAACACTGTGAGTTATGTAGGTGAAACATTATCGAACCTCCTGCATCAGACAGCCTTTTTCAATCTGACCTGGGGAAATTATGTTATGATTTTAGTGGCATTTATTTTCCTGTATCTTGCGATTAAGAAAGGTTTTGAGCCATTACTGTTAGTTCCGATTGCATTTGGTATGCTTCTGGTAAATATTTACCCGGATATCATCGCAAGCCCGGAACAGACCAGCAACGGCGTGGGCGGTTTACTTTATTATTTTTACACATTGGATGAGTGGTCTATTTTACCATCTCTGATCTTTATGGGTGTAGGTGCAATGACAGACTTTGGCCCGCTGATTGCAAACCCAATCAGTTTCCTTATGGGAGCTGCCGCACAGTTTGGTATCTTCAGCGCATACTTCCTTGCAATTATACTTGGATTTAATGACAAGGCTGCCGCTGCCGTATCTATCATCGGTGGAGCAGATGGACCTACTTCCATTTTCCTGGCTGGTAAGTTGGGACAGACCGGTCTGATGGGACCGATCGCCGTGGCTGCATATTCCTATATGGCACTTGTGCCGATCATTCAGCCACCTATCATGAAGTTATTTACAACAAAGAAGGAACGTGCGATCAAGATGCAGAACCTTCGTCCGGTCAGCAAGCTGGAGAAGATCCTCTTCCCAATCGTTGTTACCGTTGTTGTCTGCGTACTGCTTCCTACCACAGCACCACTTGTTGGTATGCTGATGCTTGGAAACCTCTTCCGTGAGTCTGGCGTTGTTCGTCAGCTGCAGGAGACTGCAAGTAACGCACTTATGTACATTGTCGTTATCTTACTGGGTACCTCTGTTGGTGCAACTACCAGTGCAGAAGCTTTCTTAAATGCAAGCACCTTAAAGATCGTTGTATTAGGTCTTGTTGCATTTATGGTTGGTACTGCTGCCGGAGTTTTATTTGGTAAGTTATTATGCTGGATTACCAAGGGCAAGATTAACCCTCTGATTGGTTCTGCCGGTGTATCTGCCGTGCCTATGGCAGCCCGTGTATCCCAGAAGGTTGGTGCAGAGGAGGATCCTACAAACTTCCTGCTCATGCATGCAATGGGACCAAACGTTGCCGGCGTTATCGGTACTGCGGTAGCTGCGGGATGTTTCATGGCTATATTTGGAATTTAATAAGGAGGAAAAGTCATGTCAGAAGTGGTAAAAAAACCATTAAAAATAACAGAAACTGTTTTGCGTGATGCCCATCAGTCACTGATCGCTACACGTATGACAACAGAGCAGATGCTTCCGATTATCCCAAAGATGGATAAGGTTGGATTCAATGCTGTAGAGTGCTGGGGTGGTGCGACATTCGATGCCTGCCTGAGATTCTTAAAAGAGGACCCATGGGATCGTCTTCGTAAATTAAGAGACGGATTTAAAAATACAAAACTGCAGATGCTGTTCCGTGGACAGAATATCTTAGGATATCGTCCGTATGCAGATGATGTGGTAGAGTATTTTGTACAGAAGTCAATTGCAAACGGAATTGACATCATCCGTATTTTTGACTGCTTAAATGATATCCGTAACCTGCAGACAGCAGTTACTGCATGTAACAAGGAAAAAGGTCATGCACAGGTAGCTCTTTCCTACACCCTTGGAGATGCTTATACTCTGGATTACTGGATGGAGATGGCAAAGCGTGTAGAGGATATGGGAGCTGATTCTCTCTGTATCAAGGATATGGCAGGTCTTTTAGTTCCTGCTAAGGCTACAGAGCTTGTACAGGCACTGAAGGATTCTACCTCTCTTCCGGTAGAACTTCATACACATTATACTTCCGGTGTAGCTTCCATGACATATATGAAGGCAGTAGAGGCCGGTGTAGATATCATTGATACTGCAATGTCTCCATTTGCTCTTGGAACCAGCCAGCCTGCAACAGAGGTTATGGTAGAGGCTTTCAAGAACACACCATACGATACCGGTCTTGATCTGAATCTGTTAAGTGAGATCGCAGATTACTTCCGTCCGTTACGTGAAGAGGCACTTGCAAGCGGTCTGATGAACCCGAAGGTACTTGGTGTAAACATCAACACTCTTCGTTATCAGGTACCGGGTGGTATGCTTTCCAACCTGATTTCCCAGCTCAAGGAGCAGGGAAAAGAGGACAAGTACGAGGAAGTGCTTGCAGAGGTTCCGCGTGTACGTAAAGACCTTGGTGAGCCACCGCTTGTTACTCCGTCTTCCCAGATCGTTGGTACACAGGCTGTATTTAACGTATTGATGGGAGAGCGTTATAAAGTCGCAACAAAGGAGACAAAGGATATTCTTCTTGGTAAGTACGGCCAGACCGTTAAACCATTCAATCCGGAAGTTGTTGACAAGGTTCTCGGAGAGGATAAAAAGAATGCAATCACCTGTCGTCCGGCAGATCTTCTTGAGCCGGAGCTTGATAAGATTGAAGCTGAGATGAAACAGTACAAGCAGCAGGATGAGGATGTATTATCCTATGCATTGTTCCCACAGGTTGCTACTGATTTCTTCAAATACCGTGAGGCACAGCAGACTGGCGTAGACGCAAAGACTGCTGATACAAAGAACGGAGCATATCCGGTATAGTCATATCCGGTTTCTACGAAAAAGACGCATCAGATCTGGTGCGTCTTTTTTGATGGGAAAAATTCTTTTTGCATGAAATCTTGCATTTTCCGGTTAAAGTGATACAATCAAAAGTGCTGTTTGTGGCACAGCTTTTATGGGATAAAGAGGAGAATATGATGTCAAATACCAATGATCTGTTAAACCGGATTAATAATTGTTACAGTTCGATGAGCAAGGGACAGAAACTGCTTGCAACTTACATTACAGATAATTATGATAAAGCGGTATTTTTAACAGCCGCAAAGATGGGGGAGACGGTCGGTGTCAGTGAGTCGACCGTTGTACGTTTCGCAACATATCTTGGATATAAAGGATATCCGGAATTTCAGCGTGCCTTAGAAGAACTGGTGCGCAATAAATTAAACTCCGTACAGCGCATGGAGGTAACCTACGGAAGAATCAGCCAGTCGAAGATTTTAGAGACAGTTTTATCGGCAGACGCGGACAAGATCAAAACGACACTGGAAAAAATTGATCACAGTGCGTTTGAGGTGGCCGTCTCGACAATCCTTGAGGCAAAAAATATTTATATTGTCGGGATCAGAAGCTGTGCGCCGCTTGCAAGTTTTCTCGGATTTTATCTGAATCTGATGTTTGATAATGTGCGTCTGCTTACGACAAACAGTTCGAGTGAACTGTTTGAACAGATGGTAAGAATCGGGGAAAATGACGTTATTATCGGAATCAGTTTCCCACGATATTCCATGCGGACATTAAAGGCATTGGAATTTGCAAATAACCGGAGTGCAAAAGTAATTACAATTACTGACAGCATACATTCACCGATGAATCTGTATTCTTCCTGCAATCTCATTGCGGACAGTGATATGGCATCCATTGTGGATTCCCTTGTCGCACCGCTTTCCGTTATCAATGCGTTGGTAGTGGCTCTGTGCATGAAGAAACAGAAAGAAGTGGCGGGGACGCTGACGATGTTAGAAGACATCTGGGATGAGTATCAGGTATATGAAAACGATGAGATCAATTATATTGATGATTCGATTAAGGTACATTATGCAAAATTAGGGGATATCGATAATGAGTAAAGTAATCGTGATCGGTGGAGGACCGGCGGGAATGATGGCTGCGTATGCGGCAGCGGAGAGCGGACATGCAGTGACGCTTTTAGAACAGAATGAAAAACTCGGAAAAAAGCTGTTTATTACGGGAAAAGGGCGCTGCAATCTGACGAATGCCAGTGATATGGAACAGCTGTTTGCCAATGTAGTCAGCAACCGTAAATTTTTATACAGTGCTTTTTACTCCTATGACAATGAGCAGGTGATTTCTTTTTTTGAGAGTCATGGAATGCCTACAAAAACAGAGCGTGGGAACCGTGTATTTCCTGTGTCGGATCATTCTTCCGATGTGATTGCGGCGTTATCCACCGCATTGCGGGGGCAGCATGTGGAAGTTTTACTGCATACAAAGGTAAATCGTCTGCTGCTTGAAAAGAGGGATGAAGAAAAGCGTGTTACCGGTGTTGAGCTGGCGGATCATACAAAAATGCATGCGGACGCAGTGATTGTTGCAACTGGAGGAATTTCCTATCCTTCAACAGGGGCAACGGGGGACGGTTACCGCATGGCAGAAGAGAGCGGACATAAGATGGTATCGCCGACACCGGCACTGGTTCCGATGGAAATGAAAGAACCGTGGGTCAGGGATCTGCAGGGCCTTTCGCTGCGCAATGTCCGTATGTCGGTTACCCGGGGAAAGAAAAAACTGTATGAGGATTTTGGAGAGATGCTTTTTACGCATTTCGGCGTCAGTGGTCCGCTGGTATTGTCGGCAAGCGGATGTATCCCGGCAAAAGCATTTGACCAGGAGCTTTCCATGACGATTGATCTGAAACCGGCACTGGATGTGGAACAGCTTGATCACCGGATCTTAAGGAAATTTGATGAAATGAAAAATAAGCAGTTTAAAAATTCTCTGGGGCATTTGCTCCCGGCAAAAATGATACCTGTTATGATTGCGTTATCAGGCATTGATCCAGATACAAAGGTGAATGAAATATCCAGGGAACAGAGACAGAATCTGTTACATCTGTTTAAAAATATGCCGCTTACAATTACAGGGCTTCGCGATTTTAAAGAGGCAATTATAACAAAGGGCGGTGTTTCCGTGAAAGATATCAATCCTTCCACGATGGAGTCAAAACTTGTGCAGGGGCTGTATTTCTGCGGCGAGGTGCTGGATCTGGATGCACTTACCGGTGGCTATAATCTTCAGATTGCCTGGTCCACCGGACACCTGGCGGGAATATCCGTTTTGTAATTTCAAAGATAAATAATTTATTTCAAAGGAGAATAGAAAATGGCATTTAATATTGCAATTGATGGACCGGCAGGAGCCGGAAAAAGTACAATCGCCAAAAAACTTGCGGCGGATCTGGGGTATGTGTATGTGGATACCGGTGCAATGTACCGCGCGATGGCATATTATTTTTTACAGAATCATATCGATGCTTCCGATGAGCAGGCGATTGCGGCTGCCTGTCCGAAGGTAGACGTGACCATTCAGTATATGGGCGGAGAACAGCAGGTGATCTTAAATGGAGAGAACGTAAACGGCGTTATCCGGAAAGAGGAAGTCGGCAACATGGCCAGCGCGACCAGTGTTTATCCAGTGGTTCGTACAAAACTGGTAGAATTGCAGAGACAGCTTGCTGCAAAGGAAAATGTGATTATGGATGGAAGAGATATCGGTACGGTTGTCCTTCCGAATGCCAATGTGAAAATTTATCTCACTGCAAGCTCGAAAGTGCGGGCAAAGCGCCGCTTTGATGAGCTGACCGCAAAAGGTGTATCCTGTGATATGGATGCGATAGAAAAAGATATTATTGAGCGCGATTACCGGGATATGCACCGGGAAACTTCCCCGTTAAAACAGGCGGATGATGCTGTCCTTTTAGATTCATCGGATCTGGATATTGACGGCGTTGTTGAAGAAATGAAAAAAATAATCAAGAAGGCGGAATAGACAAAAATGAAGCTGACGATTGCAAAAAGTGCCGGGTATTGCTTCGGCGTGAAACGGGCAGTAAATATGGTATATCAGGAAGCAGAAGAGGCAAAAGTTCCGGTATATACGTATGGGCCGATCATTCACAATGAAGAAGTAGTCAGGGACCTTAAACAGCGTGGAGTTCATGTGGTCAGGGAGCTCAAAGAACTTGAGAATCTTCCAAAAGGAAAGATTATCATCCGTTCACACGGTATCAGCCGCAGAGAACATGAAGCAATGAAGGTATGCGGATTTGAAGTGCTGGATGCAACCTGTCCGTTTGTCCTGAAAATTCACCGGCTTGTGGAGAAGTACAGCAAAGAAGGGTATCGGATTGTGATTGCCGGAAACGAACATCACCCGGAAGTGGAAGGAATTCTCGGATGGGTGGAAGGACAGCCTGCCTATACGGTCACAAGTCAGGAAGATATTGAAAAATTACCGTTAAAAGAGGGAGAAAAAGTCTGTCTGGTGGCACAGACGACATTTAACTACAATAAATTTCAAGAATTAGTTGAAATTATAAAGAAAAAAGGTTATGATATAAGTGTTTTAGATACAATCTGCAATGCAACGGAGGAAAGACAGACGGAAGCACGCAAAATTGCTGCGGAGTCGGATCTCATGATTGTCATTGGTGACAAGCATAGCTCCAATACGCAAAAATTGTATGAAATATCTAAAAAGGAATGTGCAAATACTTACTATATACAAACGAGTAAAGATATGGATTATCATCAGATACAATCCATCAATAACGTAGGTATTACCGCAGGGGCTTCAACCCCAAACAATATCATCGAGGAGGTTTCAAAGAATGTCAGAAATGAGCTTTGAACAAATGTTGGAAGAATCTTTAAAAACAATAAGAAATGGAGAAGTGGTAGAGGGTACCGTTATTGATGTTAAGCCAGATGAAATCATCCTGAATATCGGCTACAAATCAGATGGAATCATTACACGTAATGAATATACAAACGAGCCAAATGTAGACCTTACTACAGTCGTAAAAGCCGGCGATACCTTAGAAGCCAAAGTTGTAAAAGTAAACGATGGTGAGGGACAGGTTCTCCTTTCTTACAAGCGTCTCGCAGCAGAGAAGGGAAACAAGAGATTAGAGGAAGCATTCGAAAATCAGGAAATTTTAAAGGCAAAAGTCAGCCAGGTACTTACCGGTGGTGTATGTGTCAATGTAGATGAGACAAGAGTATTTATCCCGGCAAGCCTTGTATCTGACACATATGAGAAAGACTTAAGCAAGTTCAAGGATCAGGAAATCGAGTTTGTTATCACAGAGTTTGATCCTAGAAAGAGAAGAATCATTGGTAACCGCAAGACCTTATTACTTGCAAAGAAGGCAGAGCTTCAGAAAGAACTGTTTGCAAAGATCAAAGTCGGCGATGTAATCGAAGGAACTGTAAAGAATGTTACAGATTTCGGTGCATTCATCGACCTGGGCGGAGTAGACGGATTACTTCATATCTCAGAGATGTCATGGGGCAGAGTTGAGAATCCTAAGAAAGTATTTACTGTTGGACAGAAAGTTCGCGTATTTATCAAGAATATTACAGATACCAAGATTGCACTCAGCATGAAATTTGAGGATGAGAATCCTTGGAATGGTGCTGCAGAGAAGTATGCCGTTGGCAACGTGGTAAAAGGAAAAGTTGCACGTATGACAGATTTCGGTGCATTCGTAGAGCTTGCTCCTGGTGTTGATGCATTACTTCACGTATCACAGATCTCCCAGGAACACGTAGAGAAGCCTTCTGATGTATTAAAGATTGGTCAGGAAGTTGAAGCAAAGATCGTAGACTTCAACGAAGAAGAAAAGAAGATCAGCTTAAGCATTAAGGCTCTTGCAGCTCCGGCTGAAGATGCTGAGACAGAGGAATAATTCACTGTAAATTTTCATAGGTAAGAAGTTGCCTTCGGGCAGCTTCTTATTGTTTATAGGGGGTAAAAGTCTATGTTTGACAATTATGAAAAATTCAAAAAAGACGTCTATGCTCTGACAAAAATTGATCTGAATTATTACAAAGAAAAACAGATGCGCAGACGAATTGATACGATTGCGACAAAGCATGGCTGCAGCAATTATGATGAGTATATCCATGTGCTGAAGACAGACAAGGACAAATTTGAGGCATTTGTCAATTTTCTTACAATCAATGTCTCTGAGTTTTACCGTAATCCGGATCAGTGGAAGCTGATGGATGAGAATGTTATTCCGAAACTTATCAAACAGCATGGAAAAAATCTGCATGTGTGGAGTGCAGCCTGTTCGACAGGAGATGAACCGTATTCTCTTGTCATGGCATTATCCAAACATATTCCGCTTTCCAACATTCATATTACGGCAACCGATCTGGACAAGCAGGTTCTTCAGAAAGCGCAGGTTGGTCTGTACAATGAAAAGAGCATTGCAAATGTGCCGCCGGAATTTAAACGCAAGTATTTTAAACAGATCGGAAAATCATTTCAGATTTCGGATGAAATCAAGCGCTGCGTGACGTTTAAAGAACACAATCTGTTAAAAGATCCGTATCCAAGGGATTTTGATATGATTCTCTGCAGAAATGTGGTTATCTATTTTACAGATGATGCAAAAGACATGATTTATAAGAACTTCCATCAGTCGCTGAAGAGTCATGGTGTTTTGTTTATCGGAAGTACAGAACAGATTACCAATTATAAAGAACTTGGATTTGACAGACTCAGCAGTTTTTATTTTGAAAAGAATGTTTAAACCAATAAAAATGCATGTTTTTATGCCTAAAACATAAGAACATGCATTTTTGCAGTCTTAAATTATTATTTTTTTTCCATCATATTTTTTAAGATGTGATCAATATAGCGGCGCAACATGATATCAGAGGTACAAAAATCATCCGTCATCTCAAAATAACTGATTTTATCCTTATACTCTTTACGGAACTCCGGTTGCATAACATTGTTGTATTGCGGAAGAAATTTGCCGGATTTGCGCGTATAACAGTTACTTGCTTTGGCATTTTCCCGGTATTCTTTGTCTACAAATGAGGCAACACTTTTGTGTATTGCCATATCTTCTTTTTTCAGATAATAGTAATCCCTGTAATTGGAATAAAAATAATGCAGTTCACCTTCGTAGACCGGAATACGAAGAGAAGTGCGGTTTTTTCCGATCATCAGATAAAAACAATCCTGTTTACAGGAAAGCTGGCGCGGAACGGGATAGTTGTTTTGCATGGTGATGATCCATTCCTCCCCTTCGGTTCCGTCATATGCGTGGTAATGGTCGATCCGGTGGGAGAGGATGGTGTACTGACCGTTTAATACTTCCAGATAAGATAAAACAGAGAGCAGATCAATCATGTGCAGAACATCTTCGTAATTATGAATACGAAGAAGATGCATCGTTTCTTCTGTCGGATGTTTCACATGCGTGAAATATACATGGATCAGATCCCCTCCCGTCTTTTCGTCTTCTCTTTTAAGACCCAGAAAGGATTCTATGGTTTTTTGCTTATAGTTTTCCAGTTTCAACAAAAATTTGATCGAAGAAACCGATTTAAATATATCCAGGTATTCAAAATCCCGAAAATGTTCCGGAATCTTATAATGGTCTGCTTTTGCCTTCAGGTAAGGAATGTCGAATCCCACACCGTTAAACGTAATGATGGTGGTATATGGTGACAGCATCTGAAAAAATGTGGCGAGGATTTCAGCTTCTTCTTCCGGTTTTTCAGCAAAAAACTGTTCAATACAGATCCGGTTGCTTTTGCGTCTGGCACATCCAATCATATAGAGTGTGGAATTTGCAGGTGAAAACCCGGTAGTTTCTATGTCAAAAAATATAGAGTGTTCATCAAAAAGCTGGTCGGTGAGAGCGTCCTGACAGAGATCGGGGATTTCTTCATGAAACGTTTTCATAAATTCTCCTTTATATAACGTTTGGATTTTGTCTGTGTGTCTGGATTATACCATAAATCTCATTTTTCGTCATGTTTCTTTGTATTAAAAAGAATACAAAATATTCAGAAAAAATTAAAAATTTTACTACATACATGGTTAAAAAGTGCTATAATTTAATGTGAATTATGTTATAAACTATATGGTTTAGACAAAAAAATAAGGAAAGAGGGCACAAGGATGGGTTTGAAAACATTTATAGGCGGCGTACATCCCTATGAAGGCAAAGAACTTGCCAAGGATGCGCCAATCAAAGAAGTTCTACCCAAAGGAGAACTGGTTTTTCCATTGTCACAGCATATTGGTGCACCAGCCACTCCAATTGTCGCTGTAGGGGATAGCGTAAAGAAAGGGCAGAAGATTGCAGAAGCCGGCGGCTTTGTATCTTCTCCGATTTATTCTTCGGTATCCGGTACAGTGAAGAAAATTGAACCACGGCGTGTGGCAGTCGGTGATATGGTGAATTCCATTGTAATCGAGAGTGACGATCAGTTTACGGAGTGTGAGTATTCACCGGTGGATGATGTGACATCCTTATCCAGGGAGAAAATCATTGATCGAATTAAGGAGGCCGGTGTGGTTGGTATGGGAGGCGCAGGTTTCCCGACACATGTAAAACTGTCTCCGAAAGAGCCGGAAAAAATCGAGTATATTATTGCAAACTGCGCAGAATGCGAGCCATATCTGACTGCAGATTACCGCAGAATGATCGAAAATCCGGAAGATCTGATTGCAGGTATGAAGATCATACTGCAGCTGTTTGACCATGCAAAAGGTGTGTTTGGCGTCGAAAATAACAAACCGGATGCAATTGCAAAACTGAAGGAACTGATTAAGGATGAGCCCCGGATGGAGGTCTGTGAATTGCTGACAAAGTATCCGCAGGGAGGAGAGCGTCAGCTGATCTACGCAGTGACCGGACGCGAAATCAATTCCAAAATGCTTCCTGCAGATGCAGGCTGTATCGTGGACAACGTAGAAACCATGATTGCAATCAAGCATGCAGTAAAAGATGGAGTTCCTGTGATGAAGCGAATTGCTACAATCACCGGAGATGCAATTACCACCCCGTCAAACTTTTTGTACAGTATGGGTACACCATACGAGCAGCTGGTGGAAGCTGCCGGAGGATTTAAAGTACAGCCACAGAAACTGGTATCCGGCGGTCCTATGATGGGATTTGCCATTTTTGGACTGGATGTTCCTACCACAAAGACGACTTCTTCTCTGTTATGTCTAGGAAAAGATGAGGTGGCAGAGTTTGAACCGCTCGCATGCATCAGCTGTGGCCGGTGTGTGGAAGCGTGTCCGGAAAAACTGATTCCAAGCAGGCTTGCAAAGTTCAGTGAGCACGGACAAAAGGATGAGTTTGAACGCTGGCATGGATTAGAGTGCATCGAGTGCGGAAGCTGCAGTTATGTATGTCCTTCCCGCAGACAGGTGGCACAGTCCGTCAAGACAATGAAGAAACTCGTATTAGCAGATAAGAGAAAGAAAAAATAAGAGAAAGAGGTGGATTGTTGTGAGTGAGAAATATCAGGTTTCGTCTTCACCACATGTGCGTGCCAAGGACTCCACAAGCAGAGTTATGCTGTATGTGATCATCGCGTTGCTGCCGGCAACCCTGTTTGGTATCTGGAATTTTGGAATGCATGCATTACTTTTGATTTTAGTTACCATCGCAAGCTGTCTGGCTTCCGAATGGATTTTTGATAAGATCGTACATAAAAAAAACAGCCTGCCGGATCTGAGTGCGGTTGTCACCGGACTTCTTCTGGCACTGAACCTGCCGGCAGGACTTCCATGGTGGGAGGCTGTGATTGGCAGTGTATTTGCCATTGTCATTGTAAAGATGATGTTTGGCGGACTGGGACAAAACTTCATGAACCCGGCACTGGGTGGAAGATGTTTTCTGCTGATTGCTTTTGCCGCAGACATGACAAATTTCAAGAGTTCTAAGTTTGAGGCATATTCCGGGGCAACACCGCTTGCCATGATCAGAAATGAAGGACTTTCTTCCGTCAATGTCATGGATATGCTGACAGGAAAGATTCCGGGAACCATCGGTGAGACATCCGTGATCGCAATCCTGATTGGTGCGATTATCCTGATTCTTCTGGGCGTTATCACATTACGGATTCCGGCTGCTTACCTGATTACATTTGCGGTATTTATGCTGATCTTTGGCAAGGAACCGATGAATGCCAATTATCTGGTTGCAGAACTGTGCGGTGGTGGTCTGATGCTTGGTGCATTCTTTATGGCAACCGATTATGTGACTTCACCGATTACACCGGCCGGTCAGATTATTTACGGTATCTGCTGTGGTCTGTTAACCGGTATTTTCCGCTGTTTCGGAGCAAATGCAGAGGGTGTTTCTTTTGCAATCATCCTGAGCAATATTTTAGTACCGATTATTGAGAAGTTTACAATTCCGAGAGCTTTTGGACTGGCAAAGGAGGCAAAGAAGAATGAATAAACAGATTATACATGACGCTTTGGTTTTGACAGCCTTTACCCTTGTGATCGGCGTGATTTTAGGGGCGGTATATGGAATTACAAAGGCTCCGATTGACAAAGCCAACGAGCAGACCAAAAAAGAAGCGTATCAGGCAGTGTTTGCGGATGCCTCTGGGTTCAACCAGCAGGAGTATGATGCGGATGCCGCAGACAAAATGGTTGCAGATGCAGGATATGACGATACGATTGACGATGTCGAGCAGGCCGTAGATAAAGATGGCAATGCACTGGGATATGTCATTACCGTTACCGCAAAAGACGGAAGCCAGGGAAGTATTACATTTTCCGTTGGTATCAAAAATGATGGAACCGTCAACGGATATTCGATTACCGATATTTCCGAGACACCGGGACTTGGTATGAAAGCAGAAGAGGAAGATTTCTACAGCCAGTTTGAAAACAAAACGGTAGACAAGTTTACGGTTGTAAAACAAAAACCGGCATCGGATGATCAGATTGAGGCAATTACCGGATCTACCATTACTTCAAAGGCAATGGCAAATGGCTGTAATGCAGCCATCTATTACTTCCAGAATGCGTTAGGAGGTGCTCAGTAATGAACAAGTATGTAGAACGTTTGTACAATGGTGTGATCAAAGAGAATCCTACCTTTGTCCTGATGCTTGGTATGTGTCCGACACTTGCGGTTACATCTTCAGCGATCAACGGACTTGGCATGGGACTCTCTACCCTTGTGGTACTGGTATTTTCCAACCTTTTGATTTCACTGTTCCGTAAGGTGATTCCAAACGGCGTGCGTATGCCGGCCTATATCGTGATTGTTGCATCACTTGTTACGGTCGTACAGTTTCTGATGCAGGCATATCTTCCAAGCCTTTCTAAGGCACTTGGTGTGTATATTCCGCTGATCGTTGTAAACTGTATCATTCTTGGCCGTGCAGAAAGCTATGCATCCAAGAATGGACCAATCGAATCTATTTTTGATGGAATTGGTATGGGACTTGGATTTACCATGGGTCTGACCATCATTGGACTGATCCGTGAGATCCTTGGTGCCGGAACCTTTTTCGGACTTCCGTTCCTTTCCGCAATCAAAGGATTTACTCCGATCACGATTTTCATCATGGCACCGGGAGCATTCCTTGTACTGGCATTCCTTGTAGCCGGAATGAATATTATCCGTAAAAAGATGGAAGCAAAGGGCAAACCGCTTGCAGAGCCGGCAGGATGTTTATCCGGAGACTGTGCACACTGTGGTCAGTCCGCACTTTGTACAGGAAAGAGTGCAGGAGCTTCTGATCAGGAACAGGCATAAGGAGGGAGAGAGACGATGAGTACATTAGCTGAACTGGTTTTGATCGCGGTAGGTTCTGCGATCGTAAACAACGTAGTATTGAGTCAGTTCCTTGGTATCTGTCCGTTCCTTGGTGTATCCAAGAAAACAGAGACAGCTGCTGGTATGGGAGGCGCCGTAATTTTCGTTATTACGATCTCTTCTTTCATTACCGGACTGATCTATAAATTTATTCTGGCCAATCCGTTTCTCGTGAAAAAGGGAATTGATCTGACCTATTTAAAGACCATTGTATTTATTCTGGTTATTGCAGCACTGGTACAGTTTGTAGAAATGTTTTTAAAGAAGAGCATGCCATCACTGTATCAGTCACTGGGTGTTTATCTGCCGCTGATTACCACAAACTGTGCGGTACTTGGTGTAGCCTTAAACTGTGTTACTTATGATTACAATCTCTTAGAGGGTGTTGTTTACGGATTTTCCACAGCATTTGGTTTCTTTATCGCAATCGTATTGATGGCGGGAATCCGTGAAAAAATTGAGTACAATGATATCCCGAAGACATTTAGGGGTACAGCGATTGTTCTGATCACTGCCTGCCTGATGTCCATTGCCTTTATGGGATTCTCAGGAATGATTTAGGAGGGAAAAGACGTATGATAACTGGAATTATTGTCGCAGCTGTTGTTGTCGGCTGCGTAGGAATTATTCTTGGATTTTTCCTTGGAATCGCCGGAGAAAAGTTCAAGGTAGAGACTGATCCGAGAGAGGATGCGATCTTAGAAGTTCTCCCGGGAAATAACTGTGGTGGCTGTGGATATGCCGGATGTTCCGGACTTGCTGCGGCAATCGCAAAGGGAGAGGCACCGGTCAATCAGTGTCCGGTCGGTGGAGAGCCGGTTGCCGCAAAGGTTGGCGAGATCATGGGTGTTTCTGCCGGGGCTTCGGTAAAAAAAGTTGCTTTTGTCAAGTGTGCCGGAACCTGTGAGAAAGCAAAACAGGATTACGAGTATACCGGAGTGGAAGATTGTGCGGCAATGGCATTTGTTCCAAATGGTGGACCAAAGTCCTGCAATTATGGATGTCTGGGATTTGGAAATTGTGTGAAAGCATGTCCGTTTGATGCGATCCATGTCGTAGATGGTATTGCAAAAGTCGATCCGAAGGTCTGCAAGGCCTGCGGAAAATGTGTGGCTGCATGTCCGAAGCATCTGATTGAACTTGTACCATATGAGGCAATGCACCTCGTACAGTGCAGTTCCAAAGACAAGGGCAAGGATGTCATGAGTGCATGTTCCGTTGGATGTATCGGCTGTCATCTCTGTGAGAAGAACTGTCCGTCCGATGCGATTCATGTGGTAGACAACATTGCATACATCGATCAGGAAAAATGTACAGGCTGCGGAATCTGTGCAGAAAAGTGTCCGAAAAAGATTATTTTATAACAAGAAATAACCCCATGCAGGGTCAGCCTGCATGGGGTATTTTTATGCAGAGTTTTTCAGAACACGAAAATCAGGAGGCATGAAACTGTATGGAATCATCCCGGTTGATTCCGGAACTGCATATAATTGTTCCGTCATCGGAGACAAAGATGGCTTCCACGCCATCGGTCTGTTCCACCAGCTGCATTCCCTTTTTTAATCCGAGGGAAAAACAGGTTGTGCTGAGTGCATCCCCGTCCATGGAGATGTCACTGATGATGGTTACCTGATAGAGATGGTTCTCGACCGGATATCCGGTAGAGGTGTCTAAAATATGGTGATACAGTTTGCCGTTGACCCGGTAATAGCGCTCATAAATACCGGAAGAAACAACCGAAGCATCGGATACGTTTAAGGTGCCAAGTGACGTACCGGTTTCGGAAAATGGTTTCTGGATACCAATGGTATAGGAAGAGTGATCTGCCTTTTTCCCAAGAGTCAGGACATTTCCCCCAAGGCTGATCACGCCGGAGGTGATTCCTTTTTTGTTCAGGAAACTTCGCATTTCATCCGCAATGAAACCTTTCGCAATTCCGCCAAGGTCAATTTTGGCCTGCGGATCTTTCAACCGCACCTGATTTCCTTTGATCTCAATATTTTTATAGTTGACATGTGCCAGTGCCGCTTCAATTTTTTCCGGGGAAGGGACAACCGATGCATCGACTTCGTTCTCATCGGATTTTGCGGTTTCTGCAATCTCTGAAAAATTCCACAGATCCGAGAGGGTACCGATGGTAATATCAAATGTTCCATCACTGATTTTTCCATACCGGATACCATCTTTGATCAGGGAGAGGGTATCGCTGCTGACTGTCACAAACTGGCCGTTTGCCTCGTTAATCTTTGAAACTTCACTGTCTGTGATGGTGTTTGAAAGTTTCTTTTCGTAGTTTCCTGCCAGGGAAAAGCAATCATCCAATATCTTTTCATCACGGGTTCCATAGAGGGTAACTGTGATCATCGTATCAAAATAAAATCCCGTTTTGGATATTTTCCCGGAATTGGCAGAGCAGCCACAAAAAAGTGATGCAATAAGGCAAAGAAGCGTTGTGGGCAACAGAATGTATCTGATGTATTTTTGTTGTTTCATAAAAATCCTCTCCGTAAAATTTTATACAGATTAATATACTCCATTTTATGGCAGGCGGCAAGCTTTGTTGTTTTTTTTCGGAAGATATGGTAAAGTATTTAAAGGTATGCATAAGTAAAGAAAATCGAGGAATAAAGTACAATGGACAGTAAACTGAATTATAAACGTATCGTGATCAAAATCGGTTCTTCCTCTCTGACGCACGCAGAGACCGGCCGTTTAAATCTTGCCAAAATGGAACACCTGGTCAGGCAGCTGAGTGATCTGCACAATCAGGGAATGGATGTCTGTCTGGTAAGCTCCGGTGCGATTGCCGTGGGAAGGGCTGCCATGGGCGTGAAGGAACGTCCGTCCGAGACATCGGTAAAGCAGGCATGTGCGGCTGTGGGACAGGCAAAACTGATGATGGTTTACCAGAAACTGTTTGCGGAATATTCACAGACCGCAGGGCAGATTCTGCTGACAAAAAATACAATGGTAAATCCGGTATCCCGTGCGAATGCAAAGAATACATTTGACGAACTGTTCCATCTCGGGGTGATTCCGGTCGTGAATGAGAACGATACGGTCAGTACCTATGAGATGCAGTTTGGTGACAATGATACGCTGTCGGCACTGGTCGCTTCCATGGTGGGGGCAGATCTTTTGATCCTGCTTTCCGATATTGACGGACTTTATACGGATGATCCGCACAAAAACCCGGAGGCAAGGCTGCTTAAAGTCGTAGATGCTATTGATGAAAACATTTATGGAATGGCAAAAGAATCTACCGGCAGCAATGTCGGAACCGGCGGGATGGCAACAAAACTTGCCGCAGCAAAGATTGCAACATTATCCGGAACGGATATGATCATTGCAAATGGCGGGGATGTCCGCATCCTGCAGGATATTTTCGAAAATGATTATGTGGGAACGTTATTTACGGCTAATGAAAATGCAAACTTTAACCTTGCAAATTATATTATGGAGACAATAGGCTGATGACAAACGAAAAAATTGCACGCATCAATGAATTATACAAAAAATCCAAAGCAGAAGGATTGAGCGAAGAAGAAAAGAAGGAACAGGCACTGCTGCGTCAGGAATATGTCGCTTCGGTAAAGGCAAATCTGCGCAATCAGCTTAACAATATTGACATGATGAATGCAGATGGATCTGTGGAAAATCTTGGAGAAAAATATGGATCAAAAACAAGAACTTCGTAAACGGATGAAGGAAAAGAGAGACCGGATTTCTCCGCAGGAGAGGCGGCAGAAGAGCGCAAAAATCTGTGAGCGGCTGCTGGCGGCACCGGAGTATGCCAGATTTCAGAAAATTCTGGTTTATGCCGCGATTAGAAGCGAAGTCGAATTGCAGCTTTTCTGCGATCAGGCACTCCGGGACAAAAAGCAGATTTTTTTCCCGAAGGTGTGTGGGAAGGAAATGGAGTTTTACCGGATTGAGGATTCCGGACAGTTAAAAAAGGGAATGTTTTCTGTCCCGGAACCGGATGTCAAACAATATCCGCTTTCTTCTTTTGCAGAGAATGGGGAGGCATGGATTCTTGTCCCCGGTGTTGCATTCGACGAAAAGGGGATGCGGCTCGGATACGGAGGAGGATTTTATGATCGTTACCTGAAGCAGAAAGAAAATCTGCACAGGACAGGAATTGCGTTTGGAGAACAGATCGTCAAAAGAATTCCAACGGAAATACATGATTATCCTATGGATGATGTGATCACAGAACAACAATGGTATCGTCCGAAACGGACAACAGGAGGAGAATGACAATGGATGCAAAACTGCAGGAACTGTGCCGGCAGGCACATGAAGACCGGATCAGGGTTGGAATGCTGGATACCGATACAAAAAACAGAACACTCGAACTGGCTGCGGACGCGCTTATGGCACATGAGCAGGAAATTTTAGAGGCCAATGCAATAGATATGGAGCGGGGACGTGAGCGCAATATGCCACAGGGACTTTTAGACCGCCTGAAGCTGGATCATGACCGTCTTCTTGGAATGGCAGACGGACTCCGGCAGGTGGCGAAACTGGAAGATCCCATCGGGGAAGTGATGTCCATGCGAAAACGGCCGAACGGACTGATCATTGGAAAAGTGCGTGTAGCCATCGGTGTCGTTGGCATTATCTTTGAAGCCCGCCCGAATGTTACTTCTGATGCGTTCGGTCTGTGTTTTAAGTCCGGAAACTGTGCAATTTTAAAGGGTGGAAGTGATGCCATCCATTCGAACATTGCGATTGTTTCTGCCATGCAGGAGGCACTTCGCAGGATGAATATTCCAAAAGGGGCACTCAGTCTGATCGAGAGCACAGATCGGGAAACCACCAATGCGTTTATGAAAATGAAGGATTATGTGGATCTGCTGATTCCAAGAGGCGGCAGGGGACTGATCCAGAGTGTGGTAAATAATGCGACGATTCCGGTTATTGAAACCGGAACCGGAAACTGTCATGTTTATGTGGATCAGTTTGCGGATCAGGAGATGGCGGTCAATATCATTAAAAATGCAAAGACACAGCGGATCGGTGTATGCAATGCCTGCGAATCCATTGTGGTGCACCGGGCAATTGCAAAAGAGTTTCTTCCAAAGCTGTATGCAGCATTAAAAGAGTATGATGTGGAGATGCGCGGTGATTCCTATGCCGTCGAATGTCTGGGACCGGATCAGCCACTGGTAAAAGATGCGACAGAAGAAGACTGGGGAACGGAGTATCTGGATTATATTATGTCGGTAAAGATTGTAGACAGCCTGGACGAGGCAATCGCGCATATCAATAAGTACAATACCTCCCATTCCGAGGCGATTATAACCAAAAATTATGATGTGGCACAGAGATTTTTAAATGAAATTGATTCCGCCTGTGTCTATGTGAATGCATCCACCCGTTTTTCCGATGGAAATGAATTTGGTCTTGGCGCAGAGATCGGAATCAGCACACAGAAATTACATGCCAGAGGTCCGATGGGGCTTGAGGCACTTACCAGTTATAAATATATTATTTATGGAAACGGTCAGGTTCGTCCATAAAAGAAGAGCAGGAAAATAAGAGGATTTTATGAGAGATTTAGAAATAAATGGATTAACCGGGGAAGAAGAAACCAGACGGCAGTACGAATACATAGAAAAAGCCAGACAGTATGTGGCACAAAAGGAAAAAGAAGCGGGGCGCAAACTGACCTGCTGTGTCCATACGTTTGGGTGTCAGATGAATGCGAGGGACTCGGAGAAACTTTTAGGAATCCTGACGGACATCGGTTATGTGGAGACAGAGGATGAGCACGCGGACTTTGTGATTTACAATACCTGTACGGTGCGTGAAAATGCAAACAATAAGGTGTATGGACGCCTGGGGTATCTGTCAAACTTTAAAAAGAAAAATCCGCATATGATGATAGCACTTTGTGGCTGTATGATGCAGGAGCCGACGGTAGTGGAGAAGATCCGCAAATCCTACCGTTTTGTGGATCTGGTATTTGGGACACATAATATTTATAAATTTGCGGAGCTTTTATGCAATCGTATGGAATCGGATTCCATGATCATTGATATATGGAAAGATACGGATAAAATCGTGGAAGATCTTCCAATCCGGCGGAAGTTTTCTTTTAAATCCGGTGTCAATATCATGTTCGGATGTAATAATTTCTGCAGTTACTGTATCGTTCCTTATGTCAGGGGCCGCGAGCGCAGCCGGGAACCGAAAGATATCATCCGTGAGATTGAAGGACTGGTGGCAGATGGTGTGTGTGAAGTCATGCTGCTTGGACAGAATGTTAATTCTTACGGGAAAAATTTAGAGCAGCCAGTTACGTTTGCAGAGCTTCTCCGGGAAGTAAACAAGATCGAGGGATTAAAGAGAATCCGGTTTATGACTTCTCATCCGAAGGATCTGTCGGATGATCTGATCCTTGCCATGAAGGAATGTGATAAGGTATGCAAGCATATGCATCTGCCGCTGCAGTCCGGAAGCTCACGGATTTTAAAAATCATGAACCGGCATTATGATAAAGAACAGTATCTGACGATTGTAAAGAAACTTCGGGAGGCAATTCCGGATATTGCGCTGACGACCGATATTATTGTCGGATTCCCTGGAGAGACAGAAGAAGATTTCCAGGAAACGCTTGAAGTGGTAAAACAGGTGGAATATGACAGTGCGTTTACGTTTATATATTCCAAGCGGACCGGCACACCGGCCGCAGCCATGGAAGATCAGTGCGATCCGGCCGAAGTGAAACGGCATTTTGATCTGTTGTTAAAGGAAGTACAGCAGATCAGCGCAAAGAAAGCCATGGCACTGGAAGGAAAAGTGATGGAAGTGCTGGCAGAGGAACAGAATACGCAGGATGCTTCCCTGATTACCGGACGGCTTTCAAACAATTCGGTGGTGCATTTTCCGGGAACCCCGGATATGATTGGAAAACTGTTTATGGTAAAACTTACGGAATGTAAAGGTTTTTATTATCTGGGAGAGATCGCAGAGAATGCATAGAAAATTTGGCAAAAAAGATGTGATTTTTATCGGTGCGCTTCTTGGTATCTGTCTTATTGTACTGGGCGTCTGGTATTTTGCCGGAGGGAAACAGGGAGCTTTGGTGGTGGTGACGAGAGAGGGAGAAGTGTATGGAACCTATTCCCTGTCACAGCCGCAGACTGTAAAAATTAAAAATTCCAAAGGAAAAACCACGAATGTTCTGGTGATCCGCGATGGAAAAGCAGATATGAAAGAAGCGGACTGTCCGGACAAACTGTGTGTGCATCAGAAAGCGATTTCCGCGGAAAATGAAAGCATTGTCTGTCTGCCGAATCGTGTGGTAGTGACCGTAACGAATTCGAAAAAAGAAGGGATGGATGGATTTGCACAGTAAACAGCTTTGGAGAAAACCGGCGTTTATGGGAGTGTTTCTCGCACTTGCCATGATCTGCAGTTATATAGAGATGCTGATTCCCTTTGATTTTGGAATTCCGGGAGTAAAACTCGGACTGACGAATATTGTGGTTGTTTTAATGCTGTATTCGATTGGAACGAAGGAGGCATTTTGTGTCTCTGTCATAAGAATTTTCCTTGTCGGCATTTTGTTTGGCAATCTGATCGGAATTTTGTATTCCTTAGGCGGGGGAATCCTCAGTTTTCTTGTGATGGCACTCTTAAAAAAAGGAAACCACCTGGGCTGTATTTCCGTCAGTGTGGCCGGAGGAATTGCTCATAACATCGGGCAGATCCTTATAGCGGCGCTTGTTGTGTCCAGCCATTATGTGTTGTATTATTTTCCGGTACTTCTGATTGCCGGACTTCTTACGGGATTTCTGATCGGGCTTCTTGCACAGGAACTGATCGTGCGTCTGCGTTTTCTGACCGAAAAATATCACGAGTAGAACATCTGTTTGCATAATTGTATCTGCTGTGTTATGATAAATACCGTGAACGAACGAAAATGAGGAGAATGTTTTATGTACGCATATATCAAAGGTGAGCTTGCAGAAACCAATCCGGATCATATTGTGATAGAGACCGGGGGAATCGGATATCAGGTATTTATTTCCGGACAGACGTTTGAGTATCTTCCGGCAGTCGGTGAGGAGATTAAAGTGTATACGTATCTGTATCTGCGCGAGGATGCCATGATTCTCTATGGTTTCCTGACCAAAGACGATCTGGAGCTTTTCAAACTTCTGATTTCTGTCAGCGGAATTGGTCCAAAGGGAGGACTTGCAATTCTTTCTGCGCTCAGTGCAGATGATCTGCGGTTTGCGGTATTGTCGGGAGATTCCAAGGCAATCTCGAAAGCTCCGGGAGTAGGAGCCAAGACAGCCCAGCGTGTGATTTTGGAATTAAAAGATAAGATGTCTTTGGAAGATGCTTTTGAAAAGAAGAGTGAGCATGTACAGACTTTAAAGATTTCCGGAAATGGTCAGGTCAGAAATGATGCGGTTATGGCACTTACGGCACTGGGATATTCCTCGGCGGAAAGTTTAAAGGCTGTATCCGCGGTGGAGATCACAGAAGAAATGGATGTGGAAGCAGTGCTGAAGGCAGCACTGAAACATATGTCGTTGTTGTAGTTTCGAGAAAGAAGATTTGGTATGGAAAAACGCGTGATTTCCACGCAGCTGCAGGAAGAAGATTATAAGATTGAATCGTCCCTTCGTCCGCAGAGGCTGGAGGATTACATTGGACAGGAAAAAATAAAATCAAATATGAAAGTCTACATTGAGGCGGCAAAAGCCCGGCAGGAGTCTTTGGACCATGTACTGTTTTATGGACCACCGGGACTTGGAAAGACAACGCTTGCAGGGATCATTGCAAATGAGATGGGTACCCACCTGAAAGTGACCTCTGGACCTGCAATTGCAAAACCGGGAGAGATGGCGGCGATCCTGAATAACCTTGCAGAAGGTGACATTTTGTTTGTGGACGAAATTCACCGGCTGAACCGTCAGGTGGAGGAAGTACTGTATCCGGCAATGGAAGATTATGTGATTGACGTGATGATCGGAAAAGGAGAATCCGCCCGTTCCATCCGGCTGAATCTTCCGAAGTTTACGCTTGTCGGGGCTACGACACGGGCCGGAATGCTTTCGGCACCGCTTCGCGACCGTTTTGGTGTCGTCAGCCACATGGAATATTATACGGTGGAGGAACTTCGCACGATTATTTTGCAGTCGGCACAGGTACTGGATGTGGAAATTGATGAAAAAGGCGCTTACGAGCTTGCCCGCCGTTCCAGGGGAACTCCCCGTCTGGCAAACCGTCTGCTCAAGCGGGTGCGTGATTTTGCCCAGGTAAAGTATGACGGGAAGATTACCTATGAGGTGGCGGCGTTTGCACTGGATCTGCTTGAGGTAGATAAGATGGGACTGGATCAGAACGACAGGAACATTATCCTGACAATTATCGACAAGTTTGACGGCGGTCCGGTGGGACTTGATACGCTGGCAGCTTCGCTTGGTGAGGATTCCGGAACCATCGAAGATGTTTATGAACCGTATCTGGTCAAAAATGATTTCATCAACCGGACACCGAAGGGGCGCGTTGCAACGGCATTTGCCTATGAACATTTCGGGAGGACACCAAAATCCGAATAAGAGGTTGCTTTTCCTACTGCGGAATATTATAATAAAAAGTATGACAGCAAAGAGGATGGTCCAAAACGGGAGGATAGGTTATGTCAGCAAAGACAAGTGCGGAAGTGGTAATTGATGGAAAGGTATATACGTTAAGCGGCTATGAAGGAGAGGAATATCTCCAGAAAGTAGCTTCTTATATTAACGGAAAGATCAATGAGTTTACTTCCATTGAAGAATACCGGCACATTCCTCTCAATATGAAAAATACACTGATCCAGCTGAATATTGCGGATGATTATTTTAAAGCAAAGGATCAGGTGGAAAAATTAGAACGGGACCTTGAAAATAAAGAAAAAGAAATTTACGATTTAAAGCACGATCTGATCTCTAATCAGGTAAAGACGGAGACGGCAGAAGAATCATTGAAGAAACTGGAACGGGACAATAAAGAACTTCTCCTGAACAAGGCGCGGTTAGAGGCAGCACTTGAGGACAAGCTTCTGGATGGAAAAGACAGCCCGAAAGAGTCTGAAAAAGAGAACACAAAGAAAAAATAAGAGGTTTCGAAACACAAAGGAAGGTATTCCTTTGTGTTTTTTCATCATAAGGAAAGAATATGAAAGAAAACAATCATACGACACAACAAAATACATTTGAACTGCTTGCACCGGCTGGATCGTTAGCCATTTTTAAGGCGGTTGTCGCGGCCGGCGCAGATGCCGTTTACGTGGGGGGAAGCAAATTTGGAGCCCGCGCATATGCAGATAATTTTTCCGATGAAGAATTACTAGAAGCACTGGACTATGCACATTTGTATGGACGCAGGGTTTATCTTACGGTCAATACGCTTTTAAAAAACAGTGAGATCGAACAGGTCTGTGCGTATCTGCAGCCGTTTTATGAACATGGACTGGATGCGGTACTTGTACAGGATTTTGGGGTTCTGACAGCGATCCACGAGAGATTTCCGGATCTTGCGATTCATACAAGTACGCAGATGACAGTCACCGGTGTGGAGGCGGCCCGGCTTTTTTCCGGATACGGAGTGACCCGTATGGTCATGGCACGGGAACTTTCCCTGAACGAAATGAAACGGATCCGTGAAGAGACCGGTATGGAACTGGAAGCATTTGTACACGGGGCGCTGTGTTACTGTTATTCCGGACAGTGTCTGTTTAGCAGTATGCTTGGAGGAAGAAGCGGAAACCGCGGCAGATGTGCGCAGCCATGCAGGCTTCCTTACGCAGTGCTGGATGAAAAGCACAGGGAATACAAAAAAGATGCTTATGTCTTAAGCCTCAAGGATATGTGTGGAATAAAGGATCTGCGTGGGCTGGCAGATGCAGGAGTCTATTCCTTGAAAATTGAGGGACGCATGAAACAGATCCCGTATGCTGCCGGTGTGGTTTCTTATTACCGCAAATATATCGACCTCTTTTTATCGGGACAGGAGACACAGATTTCGGAAGAAGATTACCGGGCAGTGCTTGCACTGGGAAACCGCTGTGGATTTACCGACGGATATTACCACAGGCACAATGGTTCTGATATGGTGACGTTTACAAAGCCAAATTACGAAAAAACGAATGAAGCCCTGCAGCAGCAAATTTTAAGAACCTATGAAAATGGTGCTGCCAAAATCCCTGTCATGGGAGAACTGGTTTTGCATCAGGGACAGGCTGCATATTACCGGGTAAAGACGCAAACGGTGTCTGTGGAGATTTCCGGCATGGAAGTTATGCAGGCGCAAAAGAAACCTCTTCTGGCAGAAGACGTAAAAAGCCGTATGGAAAAGACGGGAGATACCCCGTTTGTTATGGAAGAGTTGTCCATAAAAATAGAGGACGGAGTGTTTCTTCCAAACGGAGCACTCAATCAGCTGCGTAGGGAGGCATTGGCAGAACTGCAAAAAAAGATGCTGAAACCTTACCAGAGACAGGAGCATCCGCAGAGGAAGGCAGAGGAAAAATTTCCGGAGACATGTGAGAAACGGGAAAAACGAAAGGAACGTGTTTTTGCAGTGACCGGGGAGCGCAGACAGCTTGCACCGGTTCTGGAAAGTTCCTGTGTCACTTCTGTCTGTCTGGATATGGAAGCTTATGACCGAAGCACAATTATGGAAGAATTAAAAGAAGATGCAAATGCTGTTATGCAAAAGGATAAAGAGGTTTATCTGGCGATGCCGCGTATCTTCCGTGCCGGAACGGCAGAATGGGTGCGGCAGATACTTCCGGATATAAAAAGAATGGGATTTGCCGGAGTTCTTGTGAGAAATTATGAAGAACTGGCATTGGCAAAGGAAACATTTTGGGGAAGTGAAATCATAACGGATCACAATCTGTATTGCTATAACGATCAGGCGGTCCGTGCATTTTCCGGGCAGGGAGTGACAAAAAATACGATTCCGCTGGAACTAAACCGCAGCGAAATAAAACGGAGATATAACGAAGAAAGTATGATGATGCTTTACGGATATTATCCGCTTATGACAAGTGCACAGTGCGTACATGCCAATACCAGGGGCTGTGACAAAAAACTGGGGCTTTCTTATCTGAAAGACCGGTATCAGGTACAGTTTCCGGTAAAAAATTTCTGCACGTACTGCTATAATGTTGTTTATAATTCCCTGCCGGTTTTATTATTTTCCAATTTAGAGGAATTAAAAAAAGCAGGCATCCGTGATTTCCGGATGGATTTTACCATGGAATCCGCAAAAGAAACCAAAGCAATTCTGAAATTATATGAAGAGTTTGCAGACGGCAGCCGCAGACAGTATCCGAAAGAATGGGAAAACCGTTATACCAACGGACACTATAAAAGAGGAGTGGAATAATGATCCATCTGATTGTTCAGGCTTCAAAATATCTGATGATCTTTTTGTTCCTTGTTTATACATTTGAGTGCTTTCATGTGTTTAAATTCGAGGGAGAGGAAGAAGAACAAAAACATATTTACCATGTACAGAGAACACTGTTGTTTCTTTTTCATTTTGATGCCTTTCTTGTTTTGTATATTACAACAAAAAATTTTCAGCTGATCGGATTTTATCTCATGCAGGTGATTATCATTGCGGCAATCATCGGAACATATCATCTGTTTTACAAGCATGCATCCGAGCTGGTTCTCAATAATATGTGTATGTTACTTACGATTGGATTTGTTATCCTGACACGTATTTCTTTTGAAAAGGCATTCCGGCAGTTTATCTTTGTGTGCGCGGGTTTTGTGATTTCCCTGCTGATTCCCATGGTCTTGCAGAATATGACGCTGTTCCGTAAACTGACATGGGTGTATGTGATCGTAGGTGTCGGTGCACTGGGCGTTGTTGCGATTGCCGGACAGACAAGCTATGGGGCCAAACTGTCCCTGTCGATCGGTCCTTTGACCATCCAGCCTTCGGAGTTTGTAAAAATTATTTTTGTCATGTTTATTGCATCCATGCTGTACCAGCGCCAGGATTTTCATCAGGTCATGGTGACAAGCATTTTTTCGGCCGTTTTTGTTCTGATGCTGGTAGCATCCAAAGATCTCGGCGGAGCCCTTTTGTATTTTTTTACCTACCTGGTTATGGTTTATGTGGCGACGCGCAAATTTGTGTATTTCGGAGGTGGAATACTGGCAATGATCGTGGCGAGTCTGCTTGGGTACCGGCTGTTTGACCATGTACAGGCACGTGTGCAGGCATGGTCGAATCCGCTTGCAGTCATTGACGGGGCGGGGTATCAGGTATGCCAGTCTCTGTTTGCAATCGGTACCGGAGGCTGGTTTGGACTTGGTCTGGGACAGGGACTGCCGGAAAAAATACCGGTCGTGACAAAGGATTTTGTTTTTGCGGCAATCTCGGAAGAACTCGGGGGAGTCTTTGCACTGTGTCTGATCATGGTTTGTGTCAGCTGCTTTTTTATGATCATGAATGTTGCCATGAAACTTCGGGACAATTATTATCGTCTGACAGCGGTCGGACTTGGAACACTGTATGCTTTGCAGGTGTTTCTGACCATCGGCGGGGTCATCAAATTTATTCCGTCAACCGGAGTGACACTTCCACTGGTCAGCTATGGAGGCAGTTCTCTGTTATCGACTATGATTGTGTTTGGCATTATACAGGGACTATACATCATGCAGTTTGACGGCCGGACGCAGAAAAAAGAACAGAAACGAAGAAGAGGCAGAAAAGAATGAGAAGAAAAAAGAAAAAGACAAAGAAAAGTAATAAAGAATTTCTTGTTATTATGTATCTGTTCCTGGCAGTGTTTCTGTCTATGATGATTTATTTTGTCTATTTTCAGGTATGTAAGAGTGAATCGTTTATCAACAGTCCGTATAATTCCCTGCAGGATCTGTTTTCGGATCATGTGATCCGTGGGGATATTGTATCTGCAGACGGCAAAGTACTTGCCACAACAAAAGTATCCGCAGACGGAACACAGACCAGAAGCTATCCGCAGGGACGCATGTTTGCCCATGCAGTTGGTTATGCGGTGAATGGAAAAGCGGGACTGGAAAACCAGGAAAATTTTTCTTTGTTGCGTTCCCATGAGTTTTTCCTTAAGAGAATCGCAGATGATATTTCAGATAAGAAGGCACAGGGGGATACGGTTGTCACGACGCTGGATGCACAGATTCAGCAGGTGGCATACAAATCTCTTGGAAATTATCAGGGAGCTGTGATTGTTATGGAACCGGATACTGGAAAAATCATTGCAATGGTGTCAAAACCGGACTATGATCCCAATACGGTAAAAAAGGACTGGAGCAGTCTGACGGCGGAGGGAAGCACGGTGCTTTACAATCGCGCCACGCAGGGAAAATATGCGCCGGGATCGGTGTTTAAGATCTTAACGACCCTGGAGTATTATCGTGAGAATCCTTCTGCCTATGATCAGTATGCGTTTGACTGCAGTGGTTCCATTTCGGTTGACGGGCAGACCATTCACTGTGCGGGAAATAAGCATCACGGTCAGGAAACATTAAAGAGTTCCTTTTCTAATTCCTGCAATTCTTCGTTTGCCAATATTTCACTGTCACTGAACCGGGAAAAATTTAAACAGACCTGTGACAGCATGCTGTTTAATCAAAATCTTCCGATTGCTTTTGAGTCCGGGAAAAGCAGTTTTTCTTTAAATAAAAATGACAGCAATGCAATGGCGATGGAAACGGGAATCGGTCAGGGAAAAACACTGGTTTCGCCACTGCATATGGCGCTGATAGCAAGTGCCGTGGATCATGATGGAATTCTGATGCGTCCGTATCTGGTGGATCATATACAAAATGATTCCGGGGTTGAAGTAAGCAGCAATAAACCGAAAACTTATGCGACACTGATGACGGAGACGGAAGCCGGTTTGTTACAGCAGTATATGCGTGCAGTTGTTACAGATGGAACGGGAAGAAAATTATCCGGACAGTCTTATGAAGCTTCCGGCAAAACAGGAACGGCGCAGGTATCGGACACGTCGGATCAGACAAATGCCTGGTTTGTGGGATATGCAAAGAAGGATGGCTATAAAGATATCGCAATCGCAGTCGTTGTGGAGAACAGTGGTGCGGGCAGTACGTACGCGGTTCCAGTTGCAAAGAACGTATTTGACGTATATTTTAACAGATGATATACTTGCTATGAAAATAATGAATGTTTGCACATATATGTGCAGTTTTCGCACACGGGAGGATTGCAATGATTGAAGCAATAAGCTGTGGCGGAGTGGTAATCTTTCGTGGCAAGATTCTGCTTTTGTACAAGAATTACAGAAACAGATATGAAGGCTGGGTATTGCCAAAAGGAACTGTGGAGCAGGGAGAAGAGTATAAGGATACGGCAATTCGCGAGGTTTTGGAAGAAACCGGAGCAACTGCAACCATTATTCAGTATGTGGGAAAAAGCCAGTATTCATTTACCATTCCTGAGGATACGGTCGAGAAATCGGTTCACTGGTATCTGATGATGGGCGAAAGTTATTATAGTAAGCCGCAAAGAGAAGAATATTTTACAGATTCCGGGTATTATAAATACCATGAAGCATATCATTTGTTGAAATTTTCGAATGAAAAACAGATTTTGGAGAAAGCTTATAATGAGTATCTGGATCTGAAAAAAAGTAACTTATGGGGAACACATAAGTATTTTTAGAAAGGATAATCTGCATGAAATGGTATGAGGATCTTTATGTCGGCGATTCCATTGAAGGCAAAGTCAATCGAATAAAGTGGAAGATTAACCATCATGCAGGAACAGTCTCTATCTATGTGATTGCGTTTGCATCCAACCGGCAGAATCTGCTGGATATTATACCGGCGTGGGAACTGATGCAGAAATCTTATCCGGGGAAAAAGGAAATGCAGATCATCGGTCTGGCAAAAGGTTATGCGGAAGCTCTGGAGCTGGTGCGCAGTATTATAGAGGAAGTATATCAGAATACAGGGGATGTGGATGTAAAATCTTATTTACGGGGCCGGAAACGGAGGAGACAGGTATGAGTGTTTTCCTTCTGATTCTGAAAATCATAGGAATTGTTTTGCTGGTGATTTTAGGACTGATTGTTGTCATTGCTCTTTTGGCATTATTTTGTCCATTCGTGTATCGTGTGAAAGGTTCCTACCATGAAAAAAATCTGCAACTGCAGGTTCGGATCTGGTGGCTTGGCCGTCTGCTGGGGCTCTGTGCAGATACCGCGGAAGAGGGATTCCACACGTATGTGCGGATTTTTGGATTTCGAAAGGAACTGCATCTGAAGAAAGAAAAAGAAGATTCCGCGGATTTTAAAAAGCCGGTGCAGGAAGACTCTCCGCAGGAAGGGACAAAAGACCGGGAGACTGAAGTGGCACCGTCTCTTACGGCAATGGAAAATACATCCCAAACATCTGCGCAGCAATTGACAGATCCGGAGGAGACAATTCTCTGTCATCCGGATAAAAAAAAGAAAACATTTTTTCCGGGCAGGATTGCAGGTTTTATCCGGAAGTTCCCGGAAAAGATCCGGAATATTTTGCAAAAGATTCTTTATTTTTTGAGGAATATACAGACATTCTGGAAAAAAGGAACGCGAACGTGCCGGAAATGGTATCGTTTTTTCAATGACGAGAAAAATAAAAAAGCGTTTTCTAATATCTGGAAACAGCTGGAACATCTGGTTGTTTCAGTTTTTCCGAAACGGCTGAAGCTTTGGCTGAAATATTCTACCGGATCGCCGGATACTACCGGGCAGGTGCTTGGTATTCTTGCAATATTTCCGGTCGGATACCGGAATCACTGGAATATTATTCCGGATTTTACGGCAGAAGAATTTTATGCAGAAGCAGATTTTACAGTACACGGCAGGATTTTCGGAGTTCAGATTCTTGCTCTGGCACTGCGAATAATTCTTGATAAGAATTGCCGGAGACTATATAATAGATTTAAGCATATGAAGTAGAATGGGTAAGGAGGTTTTACCATGGCAGATAACAGTTTTAATAATACAGTAGAATCCTTATTTAAAGGAATGGACAGCTTTATCACAACAAAGACCGTAGTAGGAGATGCAATTCATATCGGAGATACGATTATTCTTCCTCTGGTAGATGTATCTTTTGGTGTTGCGGCAGGAGCGTTTTCACAGGAAAAGAAAAATAACGGTGCCGGAGGTATGGGTGGAAAAATCAATCCGAGTGCGGTTCTTGTCATCCAGAATGGAGTAACAAAACTTGTGAATATCAAAAATCAGGATGGAATGACAAAGATCCTTGACATGGTTCCGGATTTTATCAATAAATTTACATCCGGAAAAGATACGGATGATATCATTGACGATGTTGTTTCGGATGATACGGACAATGAATAGAAAAAACAGAATCATATAAAACCGGGAGAGCATATATTAGAAATGATATATGCTTTTTTGGTGGAAAAAATGAAACGGGTATGGGGATATACATTGTTCTGGATGGGAATCGGAATGCTGATCATGTTTTTTGTAGGTGGCGGGCTGCTGGGGGTTCTGCTGATTGCCGGAACCATGCTTGTTTCCTATCTGTTGTTTTCCTGCTGATTGCGGCACAAAAAAAGAACCGTCATACAACGGTCCTTATATTTGCTTACTAAGCTCTCTCAACTTTTCCGGATCTAAGGCAGGAAGCACAAACATATAACTTCTGTGGTACTCCGTTTACCTTACAACTTACACGTTTGATGTTTGATTTCCAAACTCTATTAGATCTTCTATGAGAATGGCTGACATTATTTCCGTAATGTACACCCTTTTCACAAATTGCACACTTTGCCATGATTTTGCACCTCCTTGCATTTCACTAAGCTTTTTCAAGCTCACAACATAAGATATATTAACAGATTCCTTCTGTAAATGCAAGAAAAACTTATAAAAAAATGAAATAAATTACATTTGGTTTACATTTGCAGGAAAAATGGTTATAATACGAGTAACTATGATGTAATACCTATGAGATGGTTTACGAATATTGGAGGTACAAGTATGAAGGGACAGATAGATACCCAATATGGAAAGGTTTTGGTGGAAGACGATGTCATTGCCACTTACGCAGGTTCTGTTGCGGTAGAATGTTTTGGTATTGTCGGTATGGCAGCTGTTAATATGAAAGACGGACTGGTGAAGCTGCTGAAAAGGGATTATCTGACACATGGTATCAGTGTCACAATTGAAGATGAAAATCTGATCAATATTGATTTTCATGTGATTGTCGCTTACGGCGTAAGCATTTGCACAGTTTCTGACAACCTGATCGAGACTGTAAAGTATAAAGTGGAGTCATTTACGGGCATGAAGATCAATAAGATCAATATCTACGTCGAAGGCGTCCGCGTGATTGACTAGGGAGGATAAGAAATTGGAGATTACAAGTATCAATACGGAGAGTTTGTCCAGAATGTTCCTTGCAGGTGCAAAGAATCTGGATGCAAAAAAGGAATGGATCAATGAACTGAATGTTTTCCCGGTTCCGGATGGAGATACCGGTACAAACATGTCAATGACGATCATGTCAGCAGCACGTGAAGTCGGTGCGTTGTCCAATCCGACAATGAAAGAACTTGCAAAAGCAATTTCTTCCGGTTCCCTTCGTGGGGCAAGAGGTAATTCCGGCGTTATTTTATCCCAGCTGTTCCGCGGTTTCTGTAAAGTTATCAAAGAGTATGATGAGGTAGATGTTTCTGTTTTATGTGATGCATTCCAGAAAGCGGTAGAAACAGCATACAAAGCAGTTATGAAGCCAAAAGAGGGAACGATTCTTACCGTTGCAAAGGGTGCGGCAGACAAAGCGCTAGATCTGGCACAGGAGACAGAGGATCTGGTTTATTTCTGCGATGAAGTGATCAAACATGCGGAGTATGTTTTAAGTCAGACTCCGGAAATGCTTCCGGTCTTAAAGCAGGCAGGGGTAGTGGATTCCGGCGGACAAGGACTGGTTCAGGTGTTAAAGGGAGCCTATGATTCCCTTCTCGGAAAAGAAATTGATTATTCCATTGAGGAGACTCCGGCATCTGCAGGCACGGCAAAAGTTTCAGCGCCGGCTGAGCAGGAGATTAAATATGGTTACTGCACGGAGTTTATTATTGTATTAACACGTCCATTGTCTGAAAAAGAAGAAAAGGAATATAAATCTTATCTGGAATCTATCGGAGATTCGATTGTTGTGGTAGCAGACGATGAGGTTGTAAAGACTCACGTACATACCAACGATCCGGGACTTGCCATTCAAAAGGCACTGACCCATGGTTCTCTTACAAAGATCAAGATCGACAATATGCGTGAGGAACATCAGGAAAAGCTGATTAAGGATGCCGAAAAAGCGGCTGCCCAGCAGAAGGAGCAGGAGGCAGAGAAAGAGGAACCCCGCAAGCCAATGGGATTTATTGCCGTTTCCATCGGTGAGGGAATGAATGAGATTTTCCGCGGACTGGGAGCAGACTATCTGATCGAGGGTGGACAGACCATGAATCCAAGCACAGAAGACATGCTTGCAGCGATTGATCATGTAAATGCAGATCATATCTTTATTCTGCCAAACAATAAAAATATCATTATGGCGGCAAATCAGGCAGCGGAGCTGACAGAGGATAAAGATATTATTGTACTTCCGACAAAGACAATTCCACAGGGAATTGTGGCTCTGGTAAATTATATTCCGGATTATACTGCGGAGGAAAATAAGGAAGCCATGCTGGCAGAACTCGACAGTGTAAAGACCGGTCAGGTGACCTATGCGGTTCGTGACACTGAAATTGATGGCATGCAGATCAGACAGAATGACTATATGGGAATTGGCGATAAGGCAATTCTTGCGGTCGGCACGGATCTGAAAGAGACAACCATGAAGATGATTGATGCGATGGTAGATGAGGATTCTGCAATTGTCAGCATTTATTATGGTGCGGATGAGACAGAAGAGCATGCACAGGAAATCGGAAAAATGATCGAAGAAAAGTATCCGGATGTTGAGGTAGAGATCAACTGTGGTGGTCAGCCGATTTACTATTTTGTTATTTCTGTAGAATAAAAGTTACTATTTATGCAGCACAGAAACGAATAAGGAGCAGATATGCGTCAGGATTCATCAATCACGGAAATCAAAGGCATTGGTGAAAAAACAAAAAAATTATTCGAAAAAATGGGAGTATACACCGTAGGTGATATACTCCTTCATTTTCCCAGAAATTATATACAGTATCCCCATCCGGTGCCGATCGATGAGATGACAGCGGAACATATGCAGACAGAGGATAAGCTTGCGATTGTTGCACGGATTGAGCGTACACCGGTAACGAGAAGTGGAAGACATATGCAGGTGACACTTCTTGTGATTGGAAGCCCTGGACATCAGATCCAGCTGATCTGGTATCGGATGCCTTATATACGGAATACATTGACACATGGCAAATATTTTGTTTTTTACGGAAATGTTCACATTAAGGATGGCAAATTTGTGATGGAACAGCCGGTGGTGTATACGCCGGAGGCCTATCAGGAAATCGAAAACTGTTTTCTTCCGGTGTATACGCTGACCAGCGGGATCACCAACAATCTCATGATAAAAACGATGCGGCAGGCATTGGATGCGGAAGAACTGCTTACGGATTTTCTTCCGGGAGAAATTCGTACGCGCAGAAAACTGTGTGAGTATAATTATGCGGTCAAACAGATCCACTTTCCGGATACGATGGAACGATTGATCGAGGCGAGAAAGCGGTTGGTTTTTGATGAGTTCTTTTTATTTATCCTGGGCATGCAGTACCAGAAAGAAAAGAGAACCAGACAGGAAAACCGGTTTGTGATGGAACATCCGGAGTTCGTGGAAGATCTGATTCAGAAGCTTCCGTATGAACTGACGGGAGCACAAAGACGAGCATTGCATGATGTGACGGAAAATATGCAGGGACCGTATGCCATGCAGCGCCTGATTCAGGGAGACGTGGGTTCCGGTAAAACGATTCTGGCTTTTCTGGCAATGGCGTGGTGCGCACAGAATGGATATCAGTCTGCTATCATGGCACCGACGGAAGTACTTGCACAGCAGCATTATGAAACATTCCAGAAACTCTGTGAGCAGTTTGGACTGCATTTTCCGGTAATCCTTCTGACGGGGTCCATGACGGCAAAACAAAAACGCAGTGCGTATGAACGGTTAGAACTGTATGAGAATGCCCTGATTGTAGGAACGCATGCGCTGATTCAGGAAAAACCGGCATATGCAAATCTTGCGCTTGTGATCACAGATGAGCAGCATCGTTTTGGCGTGCGGCAGAGAGAGGAGTTTGCGCAAAAAGGGGATATGCCGCATATTCTTGTTATGAGTGCAACACCGATTCCGCGAACCCTTGCGATCATTATCTACGGAGATATGGATATTTCGGTTGTGGATGAGGTGCCGGCAAGACGGCTTCCGATCAAAAACTGTGTGGTTAATACGGCATACCGGCCGAAAGCATATGCGTTTGTTGCAGATGAGGTGAAAAAAGGACATCAGGCATATGTGATCTGTCCGCTTGTGGAGGCAAGCGAAGGGACACAGGGAGAAAATGTAATTGATTACTCGAAAACGCTTATGGAGGAACTGCCATCCGGCATCCAGGTGGGCGTGCTTCACGGAAAGATGAAGAGCAGTAAGAAAAATGAAATTATGCAGGAATTTGCGGAAAATAAAATTCAGGTGCTTGTATCCACCACGGTAGTGGAAGTGGGGGTCAATGTACCGAATGCAACCGTGATGCTGATCGAGAATGCGGACCGATTTGGCTTAGCACAGCTGCATCAGCTGCGTGGACGTGTGGGAAGAGGAGATGCACAGTCTTATTGTATTATGATCAATGCCTCTTCGGCCAAGACGGCAGAAAAACGTCTGGAAATATTAAATAAATCAAACGACGGCTTTTTTATTGCGAGTGAGGATTTGAAATTACGCGGACCGGGAGATTTTTTCGGTATTCGGCAGAGTGGAGATCTGGTATTTGCGCTGGCGGATATTTACCAGGATGCGGCGGTGCTGCAGGAGGCTTCGGAAGAAGTAAAAACAATTCTTGAGGAAGACCCGGAACTGACAGAACCCGGACATCACATTCTGCAAAAGAAAATGATGCAGTTTCAGGAAGAACAGCTTTCAAAAATGAATTTATAGATTTCGGCAAAAGAATAAGCAGGTCTCCGTGACAGAGACCTGCTTTTTTCTTTTGTACATTGGGACAAGTGGGTTACTGGATGTTTTCTCCTTTGCCAGCCATCTGTCTTTCCTGTGCTTCGATCATTTTTTTGACCATATAACCGCCGACAGATCCATTCTGTTTTGCGGTAAGATCACCGTTGTATCCGTTGCTAAGTGGGACTCCAAGCTCATCTGCAACTTCATACTTAAAACGTTCCAATGATTTTTTTGTACTTCTGTCTGCCATGCTTTTCTTCCTCCTTTGCGGTTGTACTTTGTGGTACGATTCTAGTATATGCGCTAAGCAGAAAGCCTATGCTGGAAACTTATGTATTGGATGATTCCACCAGTGTCAGGCCGCTGATGTCCGGATGAATCGTGAGAGAGTAGTTCGTATAGTATACGACAAATCCGGGTGCACTTCCGGCCGGTTTTTTTACATTTTTTTTCTGAAGATAATCAATTTCAAGTTTGTCACTGTCACGTCCGCTGGAATAGTAACCGGCAAGTTTTCCGGCCTCTTCAAATACGCGGTCCGGCATTTCTCCCCCTTTGTTTTTTACAATTACATGGGAACCCGGCATTTTTTTGGCGTGAAACCACCAGTCATTTCCGGTTGCAAATTTAAAGGTCAGTTCATCATTCTGATAGTTATTTTTGCCGACGTACATGTCATAGCCATCGGATGAAATATAATGGAAAGGTTTGCTTTTGATTTTCTGTTTTTTGCCGTTTTTGTGTTTTTTGATAAAACCGTATTCCATCAATTCCTCTTTGATCTGCACCAGATCATCGGCGGAGAGTGCAATGTTCAAAGAATTCTGGATGGACTCCAGATGGTCAATCTGCGCTTTGGTTTCCGCAAGCTGGACTTCAAGAGCTTCGGAAGTCCGTTTCAGTTTTCCGTATTTATCAAAGTATTTTTGGGAATTTTCACGTGCGGTCTTTTGCGGATCTAACGGGATACGGATTTCTTTATTGTTGTCATAAAAATTTTCACAGACCAGTTCTTTTGCCTGGTCCTGCAGATTGTAACCGTATACATTGATCAGTTCTCCGTACAGTTTATATTTTTCCCGTTTTTCGGCATCTTTCTGCTGCTTTTGCTGTAACTGGTATTTTTTCTGGTTGCGCTCTAACGCAGTTGTGACGATTTTTCGCAGGTCTGCGGATTTCTGGTGGATACGGTTGTAAATATTGCGCTCTGCATAGAAAACTTCGAGCATCTGCGAAATGCTTTCCATATGTTCCATCTCATAATCCTGATACATGGTCAGTTCAATTGCAGAAAATTCGATCGGCCGTTTGTCTTTTCTTACGATCACCGGATGAAATTCGTTGTGGCGGATTTCATCAAAAAACCATGCAATGTGGTTTGCAAGATGGTGGATTTCATCATCGGTACAGGCCAAAAGAGACTGATCTGCATCCATCCCGGCCCGGTATGCCAGTTCGGATGCAACAAGCGGACTGACACCGGTAAATGTTGTATAGATCGCTTTGCAGATGGACATCGGTTTTGCCTTAATGGCATCGCAGATCTGTGTGGCATCCATAGTCATGGCATTGAATTTGTCCTCCTGTGTGGCAGGAATAAAATACGGGCGGCCCGGAAGCACTTCGCGCAGGGAACTTACGGCGGAAGAGACATGCTTAATGCTGTCGATCATGGTGCCGTCCTCATCGCAAAAGATAATATTGGAATGTTTTCCCATCAGTTCAATGATAAGGGTCTTATGACAGATATCCCCCATTTCATTCAGGTGTTCAATCTTCAGATGGATGATGCGCTCCATATGGGGCTGGGTAATGCTTATGATCCGCCCGTTTGCGATATGTTTGCGTAAAACCATACAAAATGTAGGCGCCTGCAGGGGACTTGTCTTGTTGGTGTCCGTCAGATATAAAAAAGGAAGGGAAGCGTTTGCTGAAATGGATACACGGAACTGTCCGCTGCTTCCTTTGCATGTCAAAAGCAGCTCGTCATTTTCGGGCTGCGCAATTTTACTGATTTTTGTATTTAAAATCGTCTGGTTCAGTTCATGGACTAAACCTGCGATTACGATTCCGTCAAAAGCCATGGAAATTCTCCTGTTCATGATTATAGTGTTTTTCAAACTCATGAATCATTATAGTAATTTCCAAGTCTTTTGTCTATATGCAGAAAGTTGATATCTTTTGTATACATTTTTTACAAGAACATTTGACGAAACGGCAAAGAAGCATTATAATACATTTATCTATGCATAGATATGTGCATGATATTTGGGAGACAGTAAAATGATTAAAAGCATGACCGGATTTGGGCGCTGTGAGATTGCAGATGAAAAACGCAAATTTACCGTGGAACTGAAATCCGTAAATCACCGGTATCTTGATGTAAACATGAAGATGCCGAAAAAGTTAAATTTTTTTGAGAGTGCGATCCGCAGTCTGTTAAAAAAATATATTGAACGAGGCAAAGTGGATCTGTATATTTCCTATGAGGACTATACGGAGGACAATTATGCACTTAAGTATAATGAGGGACTTGCCGGTGAGTATTTAAAATATCTGAATGCCATGGCAGAAACATTCCATCTGGAAAATGATGTGCGGGTAAGCACACTGTCCCGTTATCCGGATGTCTTTGTTATGGAAGAACAGGAAATGGACGAAGAAGAGCTCTGGAATGGATTGCAGAAGGCAATCTGCGGAGCATGTGAACAATTCGTTGAGACCCGTATCCGGGAAGGAGAGAACTTAAAGAAGGATCTCTGTGAGAAGTTAGATGACCTGCTTGCCGGAGTGGATTTCATTGAGGAGCGTTCTCCGCAGATTATGCAGGAATACCGCAGCCATCTGACGGAAAAGATCCAGGAACTTTTGGGAGATACCCAGATCGATGAGGGAAGAATTGCGACAGAGGTTACGATCTATGCAGACAAGGTGTGTGTGGATGAAGAAACCGTGCGTCTGCGCAGCCATATTACCTCGATGAAGGAGACACTTTCAGAGGGCGGTCCGGTAGGACGCAAACTCGATTTTATTGCACAGGAGATGAACCGTGAAGCAAATACGATTCTCTCAAAGGCAAATAATATTGAAATTTCAGATGTGGGAATTAATCTGAAGACCGGAATCGAAAAGATCCGCGAACAGATCCAAAATATAGAATAAAGGAAGCGCGTTATGGAACAGAAAGGAAAGTTAGTTGTTATTTCCGGATTTTCCGGAGCGGGCAAAGGAACTCTGATGAAAGCACTGCTGGCAGCACATCCGGACAGGTATGCACTGTCGGTTTCCGCAACTACCAGAGATCCGAGGCCGGGAGAAAAAGATGGTGTGGATTATTTTTTTGTGACGGACGAAACGTTTGATTCCATGATTCAGAAGGATGATTTTTTAGAATATGCAAAATATGTCAGCCACTCTTATGGAACTCCTCGTTCTTATGTGGAGGAAAATTTAAATCTCGGAAAGAATGTAATTTTAGAGATTGAGATACAGGGAGCATTAAAAGTAAAAGAAAAAATAAAAGATGCTGTCCTGATGTTTGTTACGGCACCGGATGCCGGGACACTGCGTGACCGTCTGGTCGGACGCGGTACAGAGACTCCGGAGGTCATTGCGGCACGGCTTGCACGTGCATGTGAGGAATCCGAAGGAATTGAAAATTATGATTATTTAGTGGTAAACGATACGGTGGATCACGCATCGGCTTTGATTGATCAGCTGATCTGTGATGAGCAGTCACAAAATACCGGAAGGGATCAGGAGTATCGGGTATCTGCTAATATAGATTTTATTAATCAAATGAGAGAAAATCTCAAAAGCTTTTCGAAAGGAGAATGAATATGATACATCCATCTTATGTTGAATTAATGAAAGTTGTAAATGACGAGGGCGAAATCGGTGAAGAACCGGTGGTAAACAGCCGTTACTCCATTGTTCTTGCCACAGCAAAGCGTGCAAGACAGATCATTGCCGGAGCAAAACCACTGATTGATGATCCGGTCTGCAACAAGCCGCTTTCCATTGCCGTGGAAGAGTTATACCGCGGAGAAGTAAAGATTGTACCTGGAGAGGACGAAAACTAAGAAATACCAAAAGGGAGTGACAACTGTCATTCCCTTTTTCAAGTGAGAGGTTATATGAAATTATTATTTGTTTCACTCGGATGTGATAAAAATCTGGTAGATTCCGAGTACATGATCGGTATGCTTACCAGTCATGGAATTGAACTGACGGATGATGAAACGGAAGCGGATATCATTATTGTCAACAGCTGCTGTTTTATCGGCGATGCAAAAGAAGAAAGCATTAACACCATTCTGGAAATGGCAGAGCAGAAAAAAACAGGCTGCTGTAAATCACTCATTGTCACCGGCTGCCTGACACAGCGTTATCAGGATGAAGTGAAAAAAGAAATACCGGAAGTAGATGCTATTTTAGGAACCAATTCCTATGATTCCATTGTAGAGGCACTCGAGGAGACCCTGCAGCATAAATTTTATAAAAATTTTCATACGCTCAGCGGACTGCCGCAGCTGTCGACCAAACGGACGGTTACGACAGGTGGACATTATGCATATCTGAAAATTGCAGAGGGATGCAACAAAAACTGCACCTACTGTGTGATCCCGTCTGTGCGCGGACGTTACCGCAGTGTTCCGATGGACGAGCTGGTTACGTCAGCAGAAGAACTGGTTGCAGGAGGCGTAAAGGAACTGATCCTTGTTGCGCAGGAGACAACGCTTTACGGTGTGGATCTGTATGGGAAAAAATGCCTGCATGAATTGTTAGACCGCCTGAACGGGATTTCCGGTCTGTTCTGGATTCGTATTATGTACTGTTATCCGGAGGAAATCTATGAGGAACTGATCGATTCCATGATTAAGGATAAAAAGGTCTGTCACTATCTGGACATGCCGGTCCAGCACTGCAACGATACAATTTTGCAGCGCATGGGAAGAAAAACAAATAAAAAGGAACTGATCGAGAGAATCCATTATTTGAGAAAACGTGTCCCGGATATCACTTTGCGAACCTCTTTGATCTGCGGATTCCCGGGGGAGACAAAAGAGCAGCACGAAGAACTGATGCAGTTTGTCAATGATATGGAATTTGACCGTCTCGGAGCGTTTACTTATTCCGCGGAGGAAGGAACACCGGCAGCGGAAATGCCGGATCAGGTGCCGCAGGAACAAAAAGAGGAATGGCAGGCAGACGTCATGGAACTTCAGAAAGAAGTGATTTTTGACAAGAATGAAGCCATGAAAGGTACGGTTTTGTATGCGTTTATCGAAGGACAGGTTGCGGATGAAAACAATACCTACGTCGGCAGAACCTACCGGGATGCGCCAAATGTAGACGGATATATTTTTATCAATACAGACGAAGAACTTTTAACCGGAGATATTGTGAAGGTGGAAGTTACCGGTGCATATGAATATGACCTGATCGCTAAGATCGTAAAATAGGAGGAACAATTATGAATTTACCAAATAAATTAACAACTTTCCGTGTGATTCTTATTCCGTTTTTTGTATTTTTCCTGTTAGCTCCATACTTTGAAGGATACGGAAATTACATTGCGCTTGTTATTTTTATTGTCGCAAGCCTGACGGATTTTCTGGATGGAAAAATTGCAAGAAAGTACAATCTTGTAACAAATTTCGGAAAGTTTATGGACCCGCTGGCAGACAAGCTTCTGGTCTGCTCTGCACTGATCTGTCTGATTGCACTTGACAGAATTCCGGCATGGATTGTGATTGTGATTATTTCCCGCGAGTTTATTATCAGCGGATTCCGTCTGATTGCTGCAGACAATGGTGTAGTGATCGCTGCAAGCTACTGGGGCAAGTTTAAAACCGCATCCCAGATGGTTACGGTGATTCTTCTGGTACTGAATATTCAAAATACGGTATTTACAGTACTCGGAACGGTATTTATTTATATTTCCCTGGTACTTACCGTCGTATCTCTGATTGATTATATCGCAAAAAACAAAGAAGTATTAAAGGATCAGAACTAATGAAAATTGACAGACTTCTGGCAGAACACCAGCTGCTGGTGACGACAGCCGAGAGCTGTACCGGAGGACTGGTAGCGTCTGCACTGGTAGATATTCCGGGAATTTCCGATTATTTTAAAGAGGGATATATCACTTATGCTCCCGAAGCAAAAGAAAAGATACTGGGCGTATTGCCGGAGACCATTTCCGATTATGGTGTCGTAAGTGAACAGACCGCACAGGAGATGGCGGAAGGTGCTGCAAAACAGGCACACGCGGGATGTGCGGTGGCTACAACGGGGGTTGCCGGACCCGGGGGAGGAACTTTAAAGACTCCGGTGGGAACGGTCTGTTTTGGATGTTTTGTGCAGGGAAAGATATTTTCCGGGACAGAACATTTTACCGGTACAAGAAGTGAAATAAGACATGCGGCTGCGGCATATGCCATTGCATTTCTGGAGCGGTGTATCATCAAAACATATGGAGGAACCTTATGCGAATCATAGCAGGAACAGCGCGCAGCCTGCCGCTGAAAACAATTGAGGGGCTGGAAACGCGCCCGACAACAGACAAGATCAAAGAGACATTATTCAATATGCTGCAGAATGATGTGCCGGGATGTTATTTCCTGGATCTGTTTGCGGGCAGCGGTCAGATCGGGTTAGAAGCAATCAGCCGCGGAGCTTTGTATGCGGTTTTTATTGAGAATAACCGGAAAGCGGCCAAATGCATTGAAGATAATATTGCATTCACAAAATTTACGAAGGAATCCAGACTGCTTACCACGGATGTGATCAGCGGAATCAGCAGTCTGGAGGGAAAATATACATTTGATATTATTTTTATGGATCCGCCATACCGGCAGGGACTTGAAGAAGATGTGCTGCGTTTCCTTTCAAAATCAAGTGTGTTGAAACCTGACACCATGATTATTGTGGAAGCATCGCTGGATACGGATTTTTCTTATCTGGATGAGCTGGGATTTTCCGTGATAAAGTTCAAAAAATATAAGACAAACATGCATGTCTTTATTCAACAGAAGAGGGTATAACAAACATGAAAAAAGCAATTTATCCGGGCAGTTTTGATCCACTGACATTCGGACATATGGACATCATCAACCGTGCTTCAAGAATTGTGGATGAGCTGGTCGTCGGAGTGCTCAACAACAGCGCAAAAAATTCGTTGTTTTCTTTAGAAGAACGTGTTAGTATGATAGAAGAGATGACAAAGGATATTCCAAACGTTACGGTGGCGTCCTTTGATGGTCTGTTGGTAGAGTTTATGAATAAAATAGATGCTACCATTATCGTGCGTGGGCTTCGTGCAGTGACAGATTTTGAGTACGAGCTGCAGATCGCACAGGCGAACCATGTGCAGGATTCTAATATTGAAACCATTTTCCTGACAAGTGATCTTTCTTATTCCTATTTAAGTTCGACAATTGTCAAGGAATTTGCGTCCTACGGTGGAGATATTTCCAACTTTGTACCGGAACGTTTTATTGAACGGATTTATAAGAAATATGAGAACAGATAGGAGAGATTTTCACTATGAGCAGTAAGATGGAACAGATTATTGAGGAAATCGAAGAGTATATTGATGGCTGTAAATTCCAGCCGCTCTCAAGTACAAAGATTATTGTCAACAAAGAAGAATTAGAAGAACTTATTGCGGAACTTCGCGCCAAAACACCGGAAGAAGTAAAGCGTTATCAGAAGATTATCAGCAATAAGGAAGCAATTTTAGCAGATGCACAGGCGAAGGCGGATCAGATCATTGCACAGGCACAGGTGCAGACCAACGAACTTGTCAGCGAGCATCAGATTATGCAGCAGGCATATGCACAGGCAAATGAAGTTGTTATGATCGCAACCAAGCAGGCCCAGGAAATTTTAGACAATGCTACCAATGAGGCAAACAGTCTGCGTGTCAGTGCCATGGGATATGCGGATGACCAGCTGCATGAGATCGAGGAGGTTTTGTCTAATTCCATCGAGACTTCTCAGGCGCGGTATGACAGTCTGATTTCTTCACTACAGGGTTTCCTTGATGTAGTGACAAAGAACCGGGCACAGCTGTTTCCACAGACAGAAGCAGCAGAGGAGGCAGCCGCTTCTGCCGGACAGGCAGCAGAGTCTGCAGAGGAGCCGCAGATTACCAATATTTCAGCTTCAGATGAGGATGCCCAGGAAGAGTAAAGGAATACAGCATCCAACGGTTAACAGTAAGAGGATTATTTTCTGTAATACATAGTTCCGGAGCGAGAGGCCGGTCTGGTGAAGGATGGAAGAGACCTGAAAAATGCCGGACAATCCTCCCCATGACAGGAATAACACTGCCAGAAGAGATTTTATCTGTCTGGTGCAGGCAGAGGTGGAAAGCAGCGCAACACCGTTTGTAACTTCTAAGAATCCGGTGGCGGCCAGCGAAAACCAATGCGCCGGAAACGGCAGTGCCTGCAGCATTTCGCAGAAAATGGAAAACAGGATGATATAGCCGCATATTTTGATCAGGGTTTCAAATCCGTGAATGATGCCGGCATCAATGATTTGCATATCCATATGAAATCTTGATGCCGTTTCTTTTTGTGTAGAAGAAGGGGTTCTGTGATATAATAACAGCATACTCATTCCATACAAAAACGGAATGCCATAGATCAGAAAAACGTATACAGGAGATAACGGAAGCTGCAAAATTTCCTGAATGGCGGTTATGACAAATACGGGACTTAAGTTGTTTGTAAAGCAGCATAAGGCAGAGGCTTTTTCCCGGGAGATATAGTTACTGCTGTAAAAGTCGGCAGTCAGTTTGCAGCCGATGGGAAATCCAAACAAAAAACCACACAGTACGATGTAGCAGGCAGAAAATTTTTTCGGAAGAATTTCACTGCGCAGAATGACATACGAGAGGACACAAAAAGGGAGCAGTGTCGGAAGAATCTGTGTAAACCACAGCTGCAGCCCTTGTTTTGATGCCGAGACTGCTGCGTGGGGGAAACAGATAAAAAACAAAAATAGTATGCAACAGAGAAGAGTAAATACAAATTTTTTCATGATACAGTTTATGTGAGACAGGAGGAGTATATGAGTACATTAGAGCATTTATATCCGGAAAGGGTATTTTATTATTTCAAGCAGATCGCAGCAATTCCACATGGATCGGGAAACACCAAAGCGATCAGTGATTACCTGGTAAAATTTGCAAAAGAACACGCACTGACCTGGTATCAGGATGAAGCAAACAATGTGGTTCTTGTCAAGGAAGCATCCAAAGGTTATGAAAAGGCTCCGGCGATCATCATTCAGGGACACATGGATATGGTCTGTGAAAAAGAAAAAGACTGTAATCTTGACATGGATAAAGAAGGGCTGCACCTGTATGTAGATGGAGATTTCCTGAAGGCAGAAGGGACAACGCTTGGCGGAGATGACGGAATTGCAGTGGCATATGCGCTGGCAATTTTGGAATCAGATGAAATTTCCCATCCGAAATTAGAAGTTGTGATTACCGTGGATGAAGAAATCGGAATGCTGGGGGCGGCTGTCATGGATCTGTCTATGCTGACCGGACATACCATGTTAAATATTGACAGTGATGAAGAGGGAATTTTCCTGACCGGCTGTGCGGGCGGTATGGCATTAAATGTTTCCATTCCCGTAACCCGTGTCAGACAGACGGGAAAGAAACTTTCTCTTATTGTGACCGGGCTTTCCGGCGGACATTCCGGCAGTGAGATCGATAAAGAACATGGAAATGCAGATCTTTTGATGGGACGCCTGCTGTATGGAATCTTTTCGCGTTCCCCGTTTGGAATTCTCACTTTGCATGGTGGGTTAAAGGACAATGCAATTCCAAGAGAATGTGAGGCAGAAATCCTGATTCCGGCAGAAAATACGCAGATTGTCTGTGAATATGTAAAAGAACTGAATGAAATATTAAAAAAAGAACTGGTGGAAACAGATCCGGGCGTGCAGGTGCTGATAGAAGAACAGGGCAATGCTGAAGCGGAAATATTAGATTATCATTCGGTAAGCCGTGTGATTTTTTATCTGCGCAATGTGCCAAACGGAATTCAGCATATGAGCCAGCTGTTAAACGGTCAGGTAGAAACTTCCTTAAATCTTGGAATTCTGGAATTAAAAGAAGATGCCTTGACGTCACTTACTTCGATCCGAAGCAGTGTAAAAACCCGCAAAGAAGATCTGTGTGCACGTGTTACGATGCTTGTGGAGATGCTTGGAGGAGAAGCAGAAGTGGAAGGTGATTATCCGGCGTGGGAGTATCGCACGGATTCTGCGCTGCGTCCGCAGGTAGAAAAAGTATACGAAGAGCTGTTTCATAAAAAACCTGTATTTTCCACGATTCATGCAGGGCTGGAGTGTGGCCTTCTTTCTGAAAAAATTCCGGATCTCGACTGCGTTTCTTTCGGACCGGACAATTTTGACATTCACACGCCAAAAGAGCATTTATCCATTTCTTCTACCGCAAGAGTATGGGATTTCCTTGTTGCATTTCTGCAGCAGGCAAACGTATGATTCGCCTGGACAAATTCCTGGCGGATTCCGGCGTCGGCACACGCACCGATGTGAAAAAACGAATCCGCGAGGGGCGAATTACGGTAAATGATGCGGTGGCAAAGAAACCGGATCTTAAGGTTGATCCGGAACAGGATCAGATTCTGTTTGATCATCGTCCGGTGATTTATGAGAAGTATTCCTATTATCTCTTTCATAAACCGGCGGGCTGTGTGACGGCAAGATGTGACCGGTTAAACCGGACGGTTATGGATTTCTTCCCGGAGTCCATGCGAAAGGAGTTTGCACCGGTCGGAAGACTGGATAAGGATACGGAAGGTTTTTTGCTGATTACAAATGACGGAGAACTCACGCATCGCCTGCTGTCACCGGCTTATCATGTCAAAAAAACGTATTTTGTACAGGTAGATCAGAAAATTCCAGATACGACGGCAGGACAATTTGCAGAGGGCGTGGACATCGGCGATGAGAAGCGCACACTTCCGGCAGATCTCAAAATCCTTGGGGACCGTGAGGCGGAACTTACGATTTCGGAAGGCAGATTTCACCAGGTGAAGCGTATGTTTGCATCGGTTGGATGTAAGGTGACATATCTGAAACGGATCTCCATGGGAACGCTTACACTTGGAACATTAGAAAAGGCAACTTACCGTAAACTTACGGAACAGGAACTGGCTTCCCTGAAAAAAGAAGCGGAAAATAAACAATCATCAGGAGTATAAAATTATGTACGAAGGGTATCTGCCGATTTCAAAACAGGATATGCAGGAACGCGGGATTAAACAGCTGGATTTTGTATATGTGTGCGGAGACGCATATGTAGATCATCCGTCTTTTGGTCATGCAATCATTGCCAGACTGCTGGAGGCACATGGCTATACGGTGGGAATCATTGCGCAGCCGGACTGGAAGGATGATGCTTCTATTTCCGTGCTTGGCGTTCCAAGACTTGGCTTTTTGGTTTCTGCCGGAAATATGGATTCTATGGTAAATCATTATTCGGTATCCAAAAAACGCCGTGCAACCGATTCCTATACCCCGGGAGGCGTAATGGGAAAGCGACCGGATTATGCTACCGTGGTGTACTGTAATCTGATCCGGCATACATACAAGAAGACCCCGATCATTATCGGTGGAATTGAAGCCAGTCTGCGCCGTCTGGCACATTATGATTACTGGTCCAACAAGGTGAAACGTTCGATCCTGCTTGATTCCGGTGCAGATCTGATTTCTTATGGAATGGGAGAACACAGTATCATTGAAATCGCAGATGCATTGAATGCCGGAATCGATGTGCATGATATTACCTTTATTGACGGAACCGTATTTAAAACAAAAAACCGTGATCTGATCTATGATGCCATCGAGTTACCGGATTATGATGAGATCAAAGAAAATAAGCGTTCGTTTGCGCAGAGTTTTTATAAGCAGTACTGTAATACAGATCCATTTTCCGGAAAGCGCCTGTTTGAGCCTTACGGTGGAACCACATTTGTTGTGCAGAATCCACCGGCAAAGCCATTGACACAGACGGAAATGGATGAAGTCTATGCACTTCCGTATATGCGGAATTATCATCCGTCATATGAAAAAGACGGAGGGGTTCCTGCAATCCGGGAGATTAAGTTTTCCCTGATCAGCAACCGCGGATGTTTTGGTGGATGCAGTTTCTGTGCGCTGACGTTTCATCAGGGCAGAATTATTCAGACGAGAAGCCACGAGTCGATCATTGATGAGGCAAAACAGATCATTCAGGAACCGGACTTCAAAGGGTATATTCATGATGTCGGAGGACCTACGGCGAATTTCCGTGCACCGGCATGCAAAAAGCAGATGACGAAGGGGGCCTGTCCGACGAAGCAGTGCCTGTTCCCGAAACCATGTAAGAATCTGGAGGTAGATCATAAGGATTACATTGCCCTGTTGAAAAAGCTGCGGGTGCTTCCGGGTGTGAAAAAAGTATTTATCCGTTCGGGTATCCGGTTTGATTATCTGATGTATGATAAGGATCGTACATTTTTGCGGGAACTGTGCGAGCATCATGTGAGCGGGCAGTTGAAGGTGGCACCGGAACATATCAGCAATACCGTTTTACAGAAACTGGGAAAGCCAAGTGTGGAAGTGTATAACAGTTTTGTAAAAGCGTATAAAGATATGAATAAAAAAATCGGAAAAGAGCAGTATCTTGTGCCGTATCTGATGTCTTCCCATCCGGGATCGACGCTGAAAGAAGCGGTTGAACTAGCAGAGTATCTGCGGGATTTAGGTTACATGCCGGAACAGGTACAGGATTTTTATCCGACACCGTCAACGATTTCTACCTGCATGTATTATACAGGACTGGACCCGCGGACAATGGAACCTGTATATGTGGCAACCAATCCGCATGAAAAAGCCATGCAGCGTGCACTGATCCAGTATCGCAACCCGAAAAATTACGATCTGGTACATGAAGCATTAATCAAAGCAGGACGTCAGGATCTGATCGGATTTGATTCCAAATGTCTGATCCGTCCACGCCGGCCGAAAAAAGACGCGGGTACTTCCTACCGGTCATCCAGACAGGGAAAGAAGGCACCGGCAGGCAAGGCTGCTGCCGGAAAGATGGTGACCGCAAAACACAAAAAGAAAACCATCCGCAACATCCATAAAAAGAAGTAGGAAACGTTATGAAAACATTTACTATCGGCACGAATGATGCCAACCAGCGGTTTGATAAATATTTAAAAAAACTGCTGCCCAATGCATCGGTCAGTTTTTTATATAAGATGCTTCGAAAAAAGAATATTACTTTGGACGGGAAAAAAGCGACCGGGAAGGAGACGCTGCAAAAAGGCGCGCAGGTAGCGGTGTTTTTCAGTGATGAAACACTGCATAAATTTATGCAGGATACAAAAAAACTGCAGGAAGAGTTTCACATGCTGCAGCGTCTGCCAATGAAGGGGCTTTCCATCATTTATGAAGATACGGATATTCTCATCGCGGATAAGCCATACAATATGCTTTCCCAGAAAGCAAAAGAACAGGATCTGTCTGCCAATGAATATCTGCTCGGCTATCTGATCCGGAGCGGGGCACTTTCTCTGGAGACATTCGGCACGTTTCGTCCGTCAGTGTGCAACCGGCTGGACCGCAATACGACAGGACTTCTTCTGATGGGCAAAACGCTTGCCGGCGCACAGATGCTTTCCGAGGGGCTGCGGGAACGTACCATTCATAAATTTTACCGTGCCATTGTATCCGGGAACGTTACAAAACCGGTACATCTGTCCGGATGGCTTATCAAAGACGAACATACCAATCAGGTAAAGATTCTGACACAGGAACAAAAAGATGCTGTATGGATTGAGACTTCTTATACGTCCGTACAGGCGAAAGGAACATGCAGTCTGTTGGAAATCTGCCTGATTACCGGAAAAACACATCAGATTCGTGCACATCTGGCATCTGTCAGTCATCCGGTTATCGGAGATCGCAAGTATGGGGACCCGTCAGTGAATCACAAATTTTATGGTACCTTTCATGTGGATCATCAGCTGCTTCATGCGTATCGTCTGGAATTTCCGGACGGAAGAGTTTTTACGGCTCCGATGCCCGAAATATTTAAAGAAATTATGGAAAAGGAGCGTGGATAGCAGATGCCGACCTGGAATTCAAGGGGACTGCGCGGATCAACACTGGAGGATCTTTTAAACCGTACAAACGAAAAATATGCACACAACGGCCTGGCGCTGATCCAGAAGATCCCGACACCGATTACTCCTATTAATATTGATAAAGAAACCAGACACATCACACTTGCCTATTTTGAACAGAAAAGTACCGTGGATTATATTGGAGCTGTACAGGGAATTCCGGTGTGTTTCGATGCAAAAGAATGCAACACCGACACCTTTCCGCTTGCCAATGTTCATCCGCATCAGGTGGCTTTTATGGAGCAGTTTGAAAAGCAGGAGGGAATAGCGTTTCTTCTGATATCTTTTACGCACAGGGAGGAATTTTATTATCTGCGTTTTTCCGATCTGGAGAAGTTCTGGAACCGGGCTCTGGATGGTGGACGGAAAAGCTTTCGGTATGAGGAGCTGAATCCGGCCTATTTTCTGCCAAAGGTATCAGGGGTACTGATTCCCTATCTTCAGGTTCTCCAGAAGGATTTAGAGGACAGGGATTGACAATCTTTGGAATATTTCTTATAATAGCGTTGTTTCATGTGCTACCAAATTATCACGGTATCACTTTAAAATAGTAAAGCGAGAGGTTCGATTATGACAGACCAGATGTTACATACGCCGGACGGAGTCCGGGATATTTATAACGGAGAGTGCAAACAGAAACTACTGTTGCAGGAGAGATTACACGATGTATTGCGTCAATATGGATATCGTGATATTCAGACACCAACGTTTGAATTTTTTAATATTTTTGGAAAAGAAATTGGTACAACACCATCCAAAGATCTGTATAAGTTTTTTGACAAGGACGGAAGCACGCTGGTACTTCGTCCGGATTTTACTCCATCTATTGCAAGAAGTGCTGCAAAGTACTATACCGAGGATGATATGCCGGTAAAACTTTGTTATATGGGAAACACGTTTATCAATTCCAACGCGTATCAGGGACGCTTAAAGGAAACGACACAGTGCGGTGCGGAGCTGATCGGAGACGGAACGGTTGCCGCTGACGCAGAAATACTTGCCATGGTAGTGGAGTCCCTTCTTTCGAGCGGACTGAAAGAATTTCAGATCTCGGTGGGACATGCACAGTTTTTCCGCGGGCTGGCAGAGGCGGCAGGACTTGATGAGGAACAGCAGCAGGAATTAAGAGAACTGCTTGCCAATAAAAATTATTTCGGTGTGGAAGAAATGGTAGAGGGAATGCATTTAAATGACACGTTAAAGAAACTGTTTTCCCTTCTCGGAAGTTTTGAGACACAGGTAGAAGAACTTGCTGAGGCAAAGTCTCTTGCTTCGGATTACCCGAACATTCTTTCCGCAATTACTGATCTGGAAAAACTCGGATCGTTTCTGCGGTTATACGGAATTGAAAAATACGTTTCGTTTGAACTCGGAATCATCAGCAATTACCATTATTATACCGGTATTATTTTTGCAGGATATACGTTTGGAACAGGAGAACCTGTGGTAAAGGGAGGACGCTATGACAGGCTGCTTACATATTTCGGAAGAAAAGCACCGGCCATTGGTTTTGCCATTGTTGTGGACCAGCTTCTTTCCGCTCTTTCCAGACAAAAGATCACACTTCCGTCCGAAGAGAAAAATCAGATGATCGTTTACGCGGAAAATAAGATTGCGGAAGCAGTAGAAAAAGCGAAAGAACTTCGCGCTCAGGGAATTTCGGTTTCTCTGATCCAGATGCAGGAAGGCCGGAGCAAAGATGATTATCTGAGCTATGCCATGAAGGATCACGTTTCAAAAGTAGAATTTATAGAGGAAGCATAGGAGGAGATCATGGAAGAAAAGAGATATCTGACGTTTGCACTGGGAAAGGGACGTCTGGCAAAAAAGACACTCGAACTGTTTGAAAAAATAGGAATCACCTGTGATGAGATCCGTGATCCGGATACCCGTAAACTGATCTTTGTCAATGAGGAACTTGGACTTCGGTTTTTTCTTGCCAAGGGACCGGATGTGCCTACATATGTAGAGTATGGTGCAGCCGATATTGGAATTGTCGGAAAAGACACGATTTTAGAAGAGTCGAGAAATATTTATGAAGTGCTGGATCTTGGATTCGGCAAATGCAAAATGTGCATCTGTGGACCGGAAAGTGCTGCGGAACTTTTGCAGCATCATGAACAGATCCGTGTGGCAACCAAGTATCCGCGGATTGCCAAAGATTATTTTTATAACAAAAAACATCAGACGGTTGAGATTATCAAGCTGAATGGTTCCATCGAACTTGCACCGATCGTTGGACTATCAGAGGTAATCTGTGATATAGTAGAGACAGGTACGACCTTGCGTGAAAACGGGCTGACGGTGTTAGAGGAAGTTTGTCCGCTTTCTGCACGCGTGGTCGTAAACCAGGTAAGTATGAAAATGGAAAATGAACGAATCACAAAACTGATCCGCGATTTGAAAAAAGTCATTTAGGAGGGACATCATGAGAATTTTAAAACTTACAGAGGATACCAGAAAAGATATTCTGCAGAATCTCTTAAAAAGAAGCCCGAATAATTACGGTGAGTTTGAAGGCCGTGTAAACGCCATTATTGAAGAAGTGCGAAATAACCGCGATCAGGCAGTTTTTAATTATACCAAGCAGTTTGACGGCGCGGACATCAATGCCGGCAATATTCTTGTAACAGAAGAAGAGATTGCCGAGGCCTATGAACAGGTTGACACGACATTGCTTGCAGTGATCCGCAAGTCTCTTGTAAATATCAAAAAATATCATGAAAAACAGGTACAGAATTCCTGGTTTACGACAGAGGACGGTATCATTCTTGGACAGAAAGTTACCGCACTTGCGACGGTTGGTGTCTATGTTCCGGGCGGAAAGGCCGTGTATCCTTCTTCCGTACTGATGAATGTTCTTCCGGCAAAAGTTGCGGGAGTAGACCGTATTGTAATGTGTACGCCACCAGGCAAAGATGGAAAAGTATATCCTTCCACTCTGGTTGCAGCCAAAGAAGCCGGAGTTGATGAGATCTATAAAGTCGGTGGAGCACAGGCAATTGCTGCCATGGCATTTGGAACCGAAAGTGTGCCAAAGGTTGACAAGATTGTCGGACCGGGAAATATTTATGTCGCACTTGCCAAAAAAGCAGTGTTTGGTTATGTCAGCATTGATTCCATTGCAGGACCGAGTGAGATTTTAGTGCTTGCGGATGAGACTGCAAATCCACGCTATGTTGCAGCGGATCTGTTATCCCAGGCAGAACATGATGAGATGGCATCTGCAATTCTGATCACCACAAGCCAGAAACTTGCAGAAGAAGTATCTGCAGAGATTGATCAGTTTGTCGCAGAACTTTCCAGAAAAGAGATCATCCAGAAGTCCCTGGACAATTACGGATATATTCTTGTGGCAGATAATATGGAAGAAGCAATTGATACCGTAAATGCGATTGCATCCGAACATATGGAAATCGTCACAGCAGATCCGTTCCACGTAATGACAAAGATCCGCAATGCCGGTGCTATCTTTATCGGAGAGTATTCATCCGAGCCGCTTGGCGATTACTTTGCCGGACCAAACCATGTTCTTCCGACAAACGGAACGGCCAAGTTCTTTTCCGCACTTTCCGTGGATGATTTTATTAAAAAGTCCAGCATTATTTCTTACTCACGGGAAGCGCTTGAAAAAGTACATAAAGATATTGAGCAGTTTGCAGAATGTGAGAAACTGACCGCACATGCAAACTCCATCCGCGTTCGGTTTGAGTAGTATATGGGAAAGAAAGTCTAAAAGGAGCAGATTATGGAAAAAAGACAGATCAGCACAACACGCAAAACAAAAGAGACGGACATTCAGGTGACTTTAAATCTGGATGGAAGCGGTATTTCCCATATTGAGACAGGCATTGGATTTTTTGATCATATGCTGGAGGGATTTTCCAAGCACGGTTTCTTCGATCTGCATATGGAATGTGATGGAGATCTTCAGGTCGACAGCCATCATACGATCGAAGACTGCGGAATCGTACTTGGAGATGCGATCAAAAAGGCATTGGGGGACAAAAGCGGAATCAAACGATTTGGAAGCTGTATCCTTCCGATGGATGAGACACTTGTTTTGTGTGCGGTAGATCTATCCGGACGTCCATATCTTGTATTTGACGGCGAATTTACTACGGAGCGTCTGGGAACGCTTGATACCGAAATGATCCGTGAATTTTTCTATGCGGTCTCCTACAGTGCGGGCATGAATCTGCACATTAAGGTGTTAAGCCCCGGAAATAATCATCATATGGCAGAAGCGATGTTTAAGGCATTTGCCAGAGCTTTGGATGAAGCGGTTTCCCATGATCCGAGAGTAAAAGGAATTCTGTCAACGAAAGGAAGTTTGTAATACATGAAACAAAAAAACATTGTCGCGACGCTTTATTTAAAAGATGGTCATGCAGTAAGATCCATGACCGATTTTACGCCGGTAGATGCGAATGTTTATCGACTGTGCCAGTTATACAACGACAGTGGAGTTGACAAGATCATTATTTTTGACCTGTCTACCAGCGATGATGAGCATGAAAAGAATGTCAATACGATTCGAAACATCAATCGCAACATTGATATTAAAGTATGCGCAGGAGGAAACATTAACCGTCTGGAAGACATCAAAAAACTTTTGTTTGCGGGATGCCTTCAGGTGATTTTGAATGCTTCTAAGCCTTCGAGCATCGGACTGGCGGAGGAAGCCAGTGCACGTTTTGGCAAAGACCGGATTCTGCTTTCTATCAACAATGTGGATTTTATTTTTAAGAATCAGGATTCGATTGAAAATACATTCCATGAAGCACTGGTGTTAAATCCGGAAATTCTGGATGCACTGGAAAATCTGACCAACATTCCGTATGTGGTGGAACTTCCGGATTATAATTTTGACGAGATCGTAAGGCTGCTGAAGCGGGAAAAAATCCGAGGAATTGCGGGTCCGTTCATCAATGATACTTCAACGGATATTATGAAGTTAAAGTCTTCTCTGCTTCAGGAAGGCATCAATATGTATAATTTTGCACCGGATCTGTCCTGGGAGGATCTGAAACTGAATTCGGACGGAATGGTTCCGGTCATTGTGCAGGATTACCGTACAGATGAAGTGCTGATGCTTGCATACATGAACAAAGAGGCGTTTGATACGACAATTAATCTCGGGAAAATGACTTACTGGAGCAGAAGCCGTGATGAACTCTGGACCAAAGGCCTGACTTCCGGGCATTTCCAGTATGTGAAATCCCTGACGGCTGACTGCGACTTTGATACGATTCTGGCAAAAGTCTCCCAGGTAGGGGCTGCCTGTCACACCGGAAACCGTACCTGTTTTTTCAATAGCATCGTACAAAAAGAGTATGTTGAGAAAAATCCGCTGAAGGTACTTGAGAGCGTGTATGATATTATCAAGGAACGTAAAGCACATCCGCAGGATGGTTCCTATACCAATTATCTGTTTGGGAAAGGAACCGATAAAATTTTGCAGAAACTTGGGGAAGAGTGTACGGAAATTGTAATTGCAGCGAAAAATCCGGAACCGGAAAACATCAAATACGAGATTTCCGATTTTCTGTATCACTGTATGGTGCTTATGGTGGAAAAAGGCATTACCTGGGAAGAGATTGCCAATGAACTTGCCCAGCGATAAAAAATAAATGTTAAGAGGTATCTATGAGAAAACTAGCTTTAAGTGACGAGATTCTGATGCAGATTGAAAAACCTGCACGCTATATCGGTAATGAGCTGAATTCTGTAGTAAAAGATGACACATCGCAGATTCGTTTTGCGATGTGTTTTCCTGATGTATACGAAATTGGTATGTCACATCTTGGAATTCAGATCCTATACGACATGTTTAACCGCAGAGAGGACACCTGGTGTGAACGTGTCTATTCCCCATGGCCGGATCTGCATAAAATTATGAAGGAGCAGAATATTCCGCTGTTCGGACTTGAGTCCCAGGAACCGATCAAAAACTTTGATTTTGTCGGTCTGACTCTGCAGTATGAGATGTGCTACACCAATATTTTACAGATTCTGGATCTGGCACAGATTCCGCTTCTTTCGGCTGACCGTGGGGACGAAGACCCGATTATTTTAGGTGGAGGACCATGTTCTTATAATCCGGAACCGATTGCAGACTTTTTTGATTGTTTTTATATTGGAGAAGGGGAGACACAGTATGATACATTTTTAAATCTCTATAAGTCGATGCGGGCATCCGGACAGTATTCAAGAAAGGCATTTCTGCATGAGGCGGCAAAAATAGAGGGCATTTATGTCCCGTCGCTGTATGAAGTCCGTTACAAAGAAGATGGCACGATAGCGGCATTTACTCCTGTTTATGATGATATTCCGGCAACCATCAAAAAGCAGGTGGATATGGATCTGACCGGCTCGGTTTATCCGGAAAAACCGGTGGTTCCATTTATCAAAGCAACACAGGATCGCGTGGTGCTTGAAATACAGAGGGGCTGTATCCGCGGATGCCGTTTCTGTCAGGCCGGCATGATTTACCGGCCAAACCGGGAAAAGGGCGTAAAACGACTGAAAGAACTTGCACAAACCATGCTTGCATCGACCGGCTATGAAGAGATTTCCTTAAGTTCTCTCAGTTCATCGGATTATTCCGATCTGGAGGAACTGATCAATTTCCTGATTGAGGAGTGTGACAAAAAACATGTCAATATTTCCCTGCCATCCCTTCGTATTGATGCCTTTTCCCTTGATATTATGCAGAAAGTGCAGGACATCAAAAAAAGCAGTCTGACATTTGCCCCGGAGGCAGGTTCCCAGAGACTGCGAAATGTCATCAATAAAGGCCTGACGGTTGACAATATTCTGACCGGTTCCCATGATGCGTTTGTCGGCGGCTGGAATAAGGTCAAGCTTTATTTTATGCTTGGACTTCCAACGGAAACAGAAGAAGATATGCGGGCGATCCCGGAACTGGCAAACGAGATTGCCGCTTTGTATTATGACACCGTGCCAAAGGAACAGAGAAACGGAAAATGCCAGATTACGATCAGTACTTCCTTTTTTGTACCGAAACCTTTTACCCCGTTCCAGTGGGCTACCATGTTAGACCCATCAGATTATCTGGCGCGTGCAAAGATTGTCAATGATCATGTAAAGGAACAGTTAAACCACAAGAGTATCCGTTACAACTGGCATGAAGCCGATGTGACGGTATTGGAAGGAATCCTTGCGCGCGGAGACCGTAAGATTTCAAAAGCCATTCTTTATGTGTATGAACACGGCGGATTTTTCGATGCGTGGTCGGAATTCTTTCACTATGATCTGTGGCTGGAGGCATTTGCTGCATGTGGCATTGATATTGATTTTTATACCAAGAGAGCACGAAGCGACGATGAAATTTTCCCGTGGGATTTTATTGATGTCGGTGTGACAAAGGCATTTATGCTGCGTGAATGGAAAACCGCGCTCAGTGAGACGGTGACACCAAACTGCCGGATGCGCTGCTCCGGATGTGGTGCAAGACAATTTGGAGGAGGTGTCTGCTTTGAAAATCAGAATTAAATTTCGAAAATGGGGTGTCATGAAATTCATCGGACACCTGGATATGATGCGCTATTTTCAGAAAGCGGTTCGGCGTGCAAAGATTGATATCCGTTATTCGGAAGGATATTCTCCGCATCAGATTATGTCCTTTGCGGCGCCGCTTGGAGTCGGAATCACAAGCGATGGCGAATATTTTGATATTGAAGTCAATGAATCCATGACATCTAAGGAGGCAGTCGCTGCACTGAATGAAACCATGGTAGATGGTGTGGAGGTTACTTCCTATGTGAAACTGCCGGATAAAGCGAAAACCGCGATGTCAATTGTGGCAGCAGCGGATTACCGGCTGAGCTATAAAGAAGGGTACGAAAGTCCGTTTTCAACGGAAGAATGGAAAAGAATCGTCAAAGAACGGTTTTTGGACAGCCCACAGTTTACCATTATCAAAAAGACGAAAAAAAGTGAACGGGAAGTGGACCTAAAACCATTGGTATACGCGTTTTCCGTTGAAGAGGAGCAGGGACGCCCGGCATTTTTCCTGCAGGTTTCTACGGGCAGTGTGGATAATATCAAACCGGAACTGGTACTTTCATCGGTTTATCAGCTTTGCGGACTGGAATACTGCGAATCCGCAATCCAGATCCACCGGCTCGAAGTTTATGCGAGGGATGAACAGGGGCAGCTGGTTGGGCTTTCCGGCATGGGAGAGGAAATTGTTTAAATGAATCGGATCGTTGTCACAAAACTGGAACATCATCAGACAGAGTATCTTGCTTATCTGGTTTTGGATGAGAACCGGAAGCTGCAGGAACTTCAGGTTTTTGAACCGGAAGAAAATACTCTGCTGGATCATATTTATGTAGGATATGTAGAGAAGATTGTGCCCAATATTCATGCCGCTTTTGTGCGCATTGCGGATGGACAGAAATGCTATCTTCCGCTGAATGATGTGAAAAACCCGGTGTATACCAGAAAATTATCCAAAAAAGAAGCGCTCTGTGAAGGGGATGAGTTGCTGGTGCAGGTTGTAAAAGATGCGGTAAAAACCAAAGATCCGGTCGTAAGCACCAAGCTTGTAGTGCATGGACATTACTGTTTCCTTTCGACAGAGAATACCTGTCTTGGCGTTTCTAAAAAATTATCCCAGGAGGAATCAAAAAGACTGTCGGCTCTTTTAGAGAACACGTGTAAGGATCATGAAGCAGAAGGGTACGGGCTGGTATTCAGAACCAATGCAGGGGCGGTTCCGGAAACCGAATTATGCGAAGATATCGAGCTGGTGCAGAAAGAATACCGGGCTTTAAAGAAGACCGGTACACATCAGAATGCCGGAGATCTGGTGTACCGGAATCTCCCCGGCTATTTGGCGCGGTTAAAAGCAGAAAATTTTGAAAAAACAGATCTGGTTCTTACGGATGGTCAGGATCTGTATCAGGAGATCTGTGCATACCTTCCCCATCTTGTGGAAGAAAAGAAAGTGCAGCTTTACCGGGATGATGCGGTCAGTCTTTCGACTTTATATCATCTGCGGGGCAATATGCAGGAACTGCTTTCTTCCAAAGTATGGCTTGATTCCGGAGCCAATATTATCATTGAATCTCTTGAAACCCTGACGGTCATTGATGTCAACAGCGGAAAAAACCGGTCCCGCCGGGAAGAGGCTTTATTTGCGATCAATGTTGAAGCGGCAAAAGAGATTGCACGGCAGCTTCGTCTGCGCAACATTTCAGGGATGATCCTCGTGGATTTCATCAATCTGAAAAAGAAAGAACAGCAGCAGAAGCTGATTTCCGTTATTCGGGAGGAATTACAAAAAGATTCGGTTCCCGCAAATTTTATCGATATTACCAGACTTGGTCTGGTGGAACTGACCCGGAAAAAAGTATACAAATCTTTGCGTGAAATTTTATCATAAACAGCTTGACGAACAGGTGGTCATGTGCTATTATACACTAGTATGCCGCACAGTGAGGTAAAAGTTTGCTTATTGGCAACACCGTAACTGGCGAGTAATGATAAATAGGAGGTGCCATATGTACGCAATTATAGCAACAGGTGGTAAACAGTACAAAGTATCCGAAGGCGATATCATTACCATTGAAAAGCTTGGAGTTGATGCTGGTGAGAAGGTTACTTTTGATCAGGTATTAGCAGTATCCGGAGACGATATGAAGGTTGGAAACCCAACAGTAGCCGGAGCAACTGTTGAAGCTTCTGTCATCAAAGAAGGCAGAGCAAAGAAAGTAATCGTTTACAAGTACAAGAGAAAAACCGGTTATCACAAGAAGAACGGACACAGACAGTCGTTCACCCAGGTTAAGATTGAAAAGATTAATGGATAATCGATAGGAATTGTTATATGATTACTATAACGATTTTACAGGATCATGAAGATGCAGTGGGATTTCACTGCATCGGTCATTCCGGATATGCGGAAGCAGGAAGTGATATTATCTGCGCAGGTGTTTCGGCACTTGTGATAAATACGATCAATTCCATAGAGACTTTCACAGAGGATTCTTATCATATTGATACAGAAGAGACATCCGGGCTGATTGATTTCAGACTTGATCAGAAAGCCGGTCATGATACACAGCTTCTGATGAAGTCCATGGTTCTGGGCTTACAAGGAATACAAAATGATTATGGGAATGAGTATATCATTCTTGATTTCAAGGAGGTGTAGGACATGTTGAATATGAACCTTCAGTTTTTTGCTCATAAAAAGGGAGTTGGTTCTACAAAGAACGGCCGTGATTCCGAGTCCAAGAGATTAGGAGCAAAGAGAGCAGACGGACAGTTCGTAAAGGCTGGCAATATTCTCTATAGACAGCGTGGTACAAGAATTCATCCAGGTGTGAATGTTGGTATCGGTGGAGACGACACATTATTTGCTAAAGTAGATGGTGTTCTTCGTTTCGAGAGAGTAGGAAGAGATAAGAAGCAGGCTTCTGTATATCCAGTAGACAACGAGTAGTTTACAAAACCCCGACTTTTTGAGCCGGGGTTTTATCGTTATGTAGGAGAGAGATTATGTTTGCAGACCGTGCAAAAATTATTATCAAATCAGGAAAAGGCGGAGACGGACATGTGTCCTTCCGTCGTGAAAAATATGTGCCGAACGGTGGTCCGGACGGTGGCGATGGAGGAAAAGGCGGAGATGTCATTTTCTTAGTAGACGAGGGAATCAATACGCTTGCAGACTATCGGCACAGACGAAAATTCGCAGCAGAACCGGGCGAAGAAGGTGGCAAGAAAAACTGCCATGGAAAAAATGGTGCAGATCTGATATTAAAAGTTCCGGAGGGAACAATTATAAGAGATGCGGCATCCGGAAAAGTAATTGCCGATATGTCAGGGGAAAATAAGCGTTCTGTCATTTTGCATGGCGGCCGTGGAGGACTTGGCAATCAGCACTTTGCAACTTCCACCATGCAGGCTCCAAAATATGCGCAGCCGGGACAGGAAGCCATCGAAATTGAAGTTCAGCTGGAACTTAAAGTGATCGCGGATGTGGGACTGGTTGGTTTCCCGAATGTCGGAAAATCCACCTTTTTATCGCGTGTGACCAATGCACAGCCAAAGATCGCCAATTACCATTTTACGACATTACAGCCAAATCTGGGTGTTGTTGACATGGAAGACGGAAACGGTTTTGTGATTGCGGATATTCCGGGACTGATTGAAGGTGCTTCCGATGGTGTCGGTCTGGGACATGAATTTCTCCGGCATATTGAAAGAACCAAAGTCATTATCCATATTGTGGATGCGGCCGGAACCGAAGGACGTGATCCAATTGCGGATATTCATGCCATTAACCGGGAACTGGATGCATATAATCCGGACTTGTTGAAGAAACCACAGGTAATTGCAGCAAACAAGATTGATGCAATTTATGGCAATGAAAACGAAATTATTTCTGCGCTTCGTGCAGAATTTGAGGAAAAAGAAGGCATTAAAGTGTATCCGATTTCTGCGGTGAGCGGTCAGGGTGTTCGGGAATTACTGTTTCATGTACGTGAACTTCTGGCAAAATGTCCGAAGGAAGCCGTTGTCTATGAGCAGGAATTTGATCCGGCACTTGGCTTCTTTAAGGATGAACCATATACAATTACCCGTGCAGAAGACGGTGCCTTTGTTGTAGAGGGTCCAAAGATTGAAAAAATGCTTGGATATACAAACATGGATTCCGAAAAAGGATTTTTATTCTTCCAGAAATTCCTTCGGGAACAGGGCATCTTAAAGGAACTGGAAGAACAGGGCATACAGGATGGAGATACTGTCCGTATGTATTATAACGAATTTGATTATTATAAGTAACAGGAGGAAACGCTATGAACAGCAGACAGCGCGCCTATCTGGGAAGCCTTGCCAACAATATAGATCCGATCTTTCAGATTGGAAAAGCATCTCTGACACCGGAGATCATTGAAGCACTTGATGCCGCATTGGAAAAGAGAGAACTGATTAAAGTCTCTGTATTGAAAAACTGTATTGATGATCCGAAGGAGATCGCTTCTGTCATTGCAGAGCGTACACATTCCAATGTCGTAAAAGTAATCGGAAAGAAAATGATCTTTTACCGCAAGGCAAAGAAGAATCCAAAGATTAAACTTCCGGAATAAGACACATGAATATCGGAATATTAGGAGGGTCTTTTGATCCAATTCATAACGGACATCTTCATATGGCAAAATGTGCATACGAATCTTATGCACTGGATCAGGTATGGCTTATTCCCGCCGGACACTCTCCAAATAAGGATGAGCATGGGATGACCGACGCCAAAGACCGGTTTCAAATGTGTAAACTGGCCGCACAGCCGTATCCCTGGATGACGGTCAGCCGGTTGGAGCTTGACAGTGCCGAGAGAAGCTACACATACCGCACCATGGAGAAATTGTCGGAACAGTTTCCGATGCATCGTTTCTTCTTTATTATGGGTGGAGATTCTCTGGACTATTTTGAACAATGGAAACAACCGGAACGAATTGCCAAACTGGCTACGATTCTGGTGATCCCGAGGGATCTTTTTACCATCGCTGCACTGGAGAAGAAGATCCGTTTGTTGCAGGAACAATTTCCCTGTGATATCCGGATCGTTCCCTGTGAACGTTTTTTGATGTCTTCCACAAAGATCCGCCAGGCACTGATGAGAGGAGAACATCCGGAACATGCGTTTCCGGAAGAAGTATCTGCGTATATTCGCAGGCATCATCTGTATCAATCGTAAAGAAGTGGAGCAAAACGTATGGAACGAGAAGAAATACAAAAGAGATTGAAAAAAGAACTGGATAAAAACCGCTATGAGCATACGCTTGGGGTCATGTATACGGCAGGAAGCCTTGCCATGGCATATGGATATGATTATGAGAAGGCGATGATCGCAGGACTTCTGCATGATTGCGCCAAATGCCTCCCGACAGAGAAAAAGATTTCTCTCTGTGAAAAAAACGATATCCTGATTTCTAAAGTAGAGCGTGAAAATCCAGGACTTCTCCATGCAAAAGCAGGTATGGTTTTGGCAGAGGAAGCATATGGAGTAAAGGATCCGCAGATTCTTCATGCCATCAAGGTGCATACAACCGGAGAGCCGGATATGAATACATTGGATAAGATTATCTACATTGCCGATTATATTGAACCTTTAAGATGTGAAGCTCCCCATCTTTCGATCATAAGACAGATTGCCTTTTCGGATCTGAATCAGTGTATGGCAGAAATCTTATATGATACTCTGCATTATTTAAGCGGGAGAAAAGGCAGTGTAGACCCAACGACCCAGTTAACCTATCAATTTTATGAACCGTATGGAAAGGATCAGCCATGGAAACATTAGAAATCGTAAAGACCGCCGTAGAAGCGCTCAGAGATAAAAAGGCAGAGGATGTAACCGTTATTGATATTACAGGAGTTTCCTCTATCGCCGATTATTTTATTATTGCAAACGGAAACAACCAGAATCAGCTGACTGCAATGCAGGATGCTGTAGATGAAGCATTATACAAAGCAGGGCTGCATGCAAAGCAGATTGAAGGAAATAATAAGTCGACATGGATTCTGATGGACTATGAGGATATCATTGTGCATCTGTTTTCCAAAGAAGACCGTCTGTTCTATGATCTCGAACGCATCTGGAGAGATGGAAAGATCATTGAGATGTAATTCCAACAGGTATTTTGTGTAACAGACATGATTGATTATAAAGAGTGATTATAAATGAAAAGTGAGAGAATAACTTCTTTCCTTCGGATATGAAAGGGAAGAAGGTTATTCTCTTTTTTTGTGACAAAATAATATAGCAGGTTATAAATATTAATAGAACAGATAATTAGCTACCGAATTTCCGGAGAGTAATAGGAAACTACGAGATACTCGCCGCTGTGCAGTGTATTATCTTCCGAGATTCCGTTCAGTTCGCACACCTCATCGATAAACTGCGCACGGGAGGTACAGTCAGAGGCAGCATATTGATCGGCAAGAGACCACAAAGAATCTCCCTTTTGTAATTGGACACTTGTGTAATATTTATGAACCGGCTGTTCGGCTCTGGAACCGGCAAATGTAATAATACTGTTTCCAATCAGAATAACGGCGAAGATGACAAGAACACAGACCAGAACAATCACGCGTTTCTGGGTCTGAACGGTATGTTCTCTTCGGGTGAGACTTTCATTTGCACGAGGTGAGATTTTTTCATTATATACCCTTTTCATAATAAATTCCTCCTGTTTTATCTGAAATCGAACATTTGTTTGTATAAGATAAATATAATACGCGAACATGTGTTTGTCAATAGAAAATACGAACAAATTTTCGGAATATACGTTTGCGTTCTATGTTGTAGTATGATAAACTAAGATCATAAAGAAATACGCCCGGAGGTAACGCATTATGGCATATGGAAAAATCTCAGATAAACAGAGAGAAATTCTGGAATATATAAAAAAAGAAATCTTAAACAAAGGATATCCGCCAACAGTCCGTGACATTTGTGAAGCGGTCCATTTAAAGTCCACATCATCCGTCCATTCCCACCTGGAGACACTTGAGAAAAACGGATATATCCGTCGTGATCCGACAAAGCCGCGTGCAATCGAAATCGTGGATGATAACTTCAATCTGACACGGCGTGAAGTGGTGAATGTCCCTATGATCGGGCAGGTAGCCGCCGGTCAGCCGATGCTTGCCGTTGAGAATATTGATGCCTATTTCCCGATTCCTGCAGAGTATATGCCAAATGCAGAGTCCTTTATGCTGAAGGTAAAGGGCGAGAGCATGATCAATGCAGGTATTTTTGACGGGGACAATATCATTGTGGAGCGCTGCAGTACCGCACAGAATGGGGAAATGGTTGTCGCTTTAGTCGATGATTCCGCAACGGTCAAGACTTTTTACAAAGAAGACGGGCATATCCGGCTGCAGCCGGAAAATGATGCGATGGACCCGATCATAGTTCCGGACTGTAAGATTCTCGGAAAAGTGTTTGGGGTTTTCCGGTTATTCCGGTAAAAATAAGCGTGCAAGTCAGAATGAAAAAACCGGAAAAATCATGAAAAAAATTTTAAACCATGCTATCACTGGTTGTTAAAGTTGCTTTTGTGATTGAGAAGATAAGAGCAATAAGATTATCATTAGCTGATCTTTCAAATAGATTAGGTAGCGCATCTTTAAATTCATCCATAGCAAAGATAGTATTTAAAATTTCCATAAGCTCATCATGAAATGCTGAAATTCCATTAAGTTACTTTGTAACAACGGGTATTTATAATGATTCTTATACAAATGAACCACATTTCTATGACATTGAGCATGAGACAGTGAATTCATTAGAAGAGATCGATCTTCCATAATGTTAGTGATATTGCTACAGAAAAAGTGACTTTTTCTGTAGCATAATATTGTAGGGATGATTTGATTAGGAGAAGACAATGATAATAAACGAACTTGGAATGAGGGAAATCTCTGCGGAGGAGGCAAGAAAAATTGGTGTAGATCTTACTTATGTCGGGGTCTGCAAGAAATTACGTAAACTAGCAAAACTTGATCGCTTGCAACTAGATGAAACAATGCATCGAAGTAATTTAAATTTACATCTGTTTAAATATATCAAGTATTGCGGGTTATCTCCACTTGAGTATATTAAGGAATATTTATCCAATTTGCAACCATACATGATAGAAAGACGAAAAGATCAAGAAAAGCAGGCATCCTTTATTTGTGTAGTTGATAATATGTATCGTATATCTGTATATATTAAGGCTGATAATTCTTTTGGTGATGAAATGATCATATCGTTTCATGAAGATAATATTAGGGGAGTTGCTAAAACAAATAGTCTTATTAAAAATACTAAAGATCGCTTGGTTCCCGTAATTGCAGACAGTTATGGTAGTATAAACAGGGAGAATGGCAATGTATCCGTAAAGCTGTTTGTTCAGCGTGGAATGAAAACCTTGCCTATAGATGTTATTGGCTTTAAATGTAAAGATGTTTTTATTGTGCGCGAAGGAGATATTGATCGTCAGTTTCTTGATTATTGTAACCAGTATATTCGGGATCTTTATACCAGCAATTTGAAACTTGACTTTGATCAGGTAGAAGTTTTCTCTATGCTACAGCAGATAAGTTTTACAAGTTATGGTAGAGATACTTTCTCATCGCTTTCATTGCTGATTGATTCAATTGCCATTCAGCAGGATAGCATTAGTAAGCAAACAGCCGACTTTGCTCTAGTAACATTTGCGCAGTCATTAAAATTAACAGAAAATCAAAAGAAAGAGTTAATTGAGCTTTTGAACGAGAAATATATGGTTTCAGATATTAAGTCTATTGATGACATTTTATATCGTATAAAGTCAGCTATGTATGCTACCAATGAAGATGCCAATTATTTTAAGGAGCTTGACACTTTAGATTCACCACAATCAATGAAATTAGATTGAGAATATGTCTCCCAGGCAATTTAAGTTCCTTTTTGAAATTATAGAATAATTTAGCAATTTTGAGAGAATACAGCAAAATCTCTAAAAATCAGTGAAAATTTGTGTCATTTCAAGACACGCAGAACCAGAAAATCCGTATCATTTGATAGAATATATATATCAAACCTTTAAAATATGATTGAATACCGAATAAGGGATACAAGTACCATGTTAAAATTATTTTATGTTATATTTATGAATCTGCATCGTGCACCATATATGATTCCTAGAATGCGGGCAGAAGCAGATCATCCGCAGCGCTATACGGAAGAACAGCGTTATTCGCTCGTGCAGCATGCCATTTATCTGATGAATAAAACAGGAAAAATCAATACGGTAGAGACAGGCATTGAAAACCTCCCAAAACAGGGAGGATATATGATGTATCCAAACCATCAGGGCAAATATGATGTGCTTGGCATTATGTATACCCATAAGTTTCCATGTTCTTTTGTGATGGACAAACGCAAGTCACATACGATACTTGTACGTGAGTTCTGTGATCTTGTGCAGGCCAAGCGGCTGGAAAAAGATAATCCGAGACAGGGAATCACCATTATCAACCAGGTGGCAAAAGAGGTGGCTGCCGGAAAAAAGTATATTCTTTTCCCCGAGGGCGGATACCGGTTTAACAACAAAAATAAGGTATGCGATTTCAAAGCAGGAAGTTTTAAGATCGCTTTAAAATCACATGCACCGATCGTTCCTATTGCACTGATTGATTCGTATAAGGTGTTTAACAGTTTTCATATCGGACCGATCACAACATATGTGCATTATTTAAAACCGATCTGTTATGAAGAGTATAAGGGAATGAAAACGCAGGAGATTGCCGATCTGGTAAAAATCCGGATTGAAGAAAAAATACAACAGGAAATGCAGGCACACAAATAAAAAATTTCCTGTATCCTTTTTCAATGGATACAGGAAATTTTACATTCTGATTACATATAATCATCATGATCGGCTTCGGAATCCCCGGAGATATTTTCTCTGGTATATACCCGTTTTTGATCTCGCTGTATTTCAACCAGCGCAGAGAGCTGTTCTTTTACATCCATGACATTTTTGATATTTTTAATTTCAAAATCGCCAAGGGTTTTGTCGGAAGAATTTACAAGAATGGTTCCCATTCCGAAAATCCGCTGAGACAATGATCTGGTCACGGTCAGATCCTGAATGCGGTACAGACGGACCTCATCCTGCCGCTGATTTAAAAAACCGCTTTTTACATAGAATCTTTCGTTGTCATAACTGTACACAGTGAAGGTAAGCGGAAGTCCGCACCAGATTCTTTTTCGTTCTTTCCATAATAAGTCCATTTCTTTTTGTCCTCCTTATATTTTCATAGAATTTTATTTTTCCTAAAAATTTTTTACCTCTTTTTTTACCTTTTTAAAAAGATTTTTACGTTTAGTCTTCACGAAGATGAACATATTTTGCGGCACTGCGGCGTCTGTCCTCTTCAATGGCAGCATAATGTTTTTTTGTTGTATTGACATCTTTATGACCAAGGACATCTGCAACCAGATAAATATCACCTGTTTCCCGGTAAAGAGAGGTGCCATAGGTGCTTCGCAGTTTATGTGGGGTAATATTCTTTAAGTTTGTAACAAGTTTTGCGTATTTCTTTACGAGATTTTCCACTGCGCGGACTCCGATTCTTCGTTTCTGCATAGATAAAAACAGTGCGTTTTCATCCCCGGAAACCGGAGTGATCAGTTTTCGTTCTTCCATATATCCGCACAGGGCATTTCTGACTTCCTCTCCGAAGTATACAACAACTTCTGCGCCACCTTTCCGGTGGATCTTGATTCCGTTGTTTTTTAAATCGACATCATCCAGATCCAGGCCGACACATTCCGAGACACGGATTCCTGTCCCCAGCATAAGCGTCAGAAGGGCCAAATCACGCACTTTTGTGCGGTCATGGAACATTTGCTGCTTTTTCGTTAAATTTTCGCCAGATTCGACCTCGTCAAGCAGATTGGCAACTTCATCCGCATCTAACCTGATTATATTTTTGTCGTGGATTTTCGGGGTACTTACTTTGGATGCTGGATTCGACTGTATAAACTCATTTTTGTACAGATATTTATAAAAGGAGCGGAGAGAGGAGAGTTTCCGCTTGATTCCCCGTTCCTCGTTGGTATGTGCCATACCGTCCTTTTCATATACTTTTAAATTATACAGATATTCTTCCAGATCCATGGGTTTTAGGCTTTCCAGAATGCTCAGAGGAATCTCCGTAATGCTCATTTTTTTGCAAATTGGGTTGTTTTCGTGCAGATAATCGAAAAAACAGGAAAGATCATAGGCATAGGCAAGTCTTGTCCGTGACTGGGTTTTGGATTCGATTGCTATAAAATACTGTTTGCAGTAGGGTGGAAGAGCAGCAAGCTGCTTTCGCAGTTTTAATTCATTATCAATATCTACTTTTTCGTAATATGCTTTTTCATTGTTTTCCATTGATATTCCACCCCTCTATTCTTCCGGTGCATATTGCATGGAAAATGCGTTTTTTGACACCGGGGTTTTCTAAATTGATCTGCCGGACAAGTTGTTTGACATATTCACGTTTGGTTTCCCCATCTGCCGGACACGGATTTTTCACAAGGGGAAGATGATATTTATGAAGAAATCCGATGACATTTGCTTCCGGAACATACATCAGTGGCCGGATGACAGTGATTCCGCTGCGGTCTAAATGGGTGACAGGGGCAAACGAATAAAACTGTCCTTCATAAAACATTGATAAAAACATGGTTTCTATGATATCGTCCATGTGATGCGCATAGGCAACTTTATTGCATCCAATTTGCCTCGCATAGTCATTTAATGCGCCTTTTCGCATTTTTGCACATAGCGCGCATGGAGAACTTTCTTTTCGTTCTTCAAAAACAATTTCGCCAATTTTGGTTTTGATTACATGATATTCGACATCAAGCGTTTTACAAAGCTGCCGGATTTCGGACAGATCATAATGATCAAATCCCAGATCAACGGTCAAAGCTGCCAATTCAAATTTCTTTGGATAAAATCTGCGTAATCCGGATAATGCATATAAAAGTGTCAGAGAATCTTTTCCTCCGGAAATGCCGACGGCAATCCGGTCACCATCTGCAATCATCTGGTAATCGTCAATTGCCTGGCGGACATAACTGTATAATTGTTGTAGTTTCATATAATGGTTCCTTTACTTGTGCTAAATTAATGGAATATGCAAAAGGCACTCCAAGGCGTTCGCGGATACGGCAATAGTGGCATCCATGCAACTATTCGCAAAACCTAAGTTTAACGAATAGTTCTCTCAAGCAAAATCATAATAGCACACCGCGAACGCTCTGGCAAGCCATTATGCAAGATCTTCAGAATCCAGCAATATGGTAAAAGGCCCGTCGTTTATCAGAGAAATTTTCATATCTGCACCAAAGATTCCGGTTTGTACATCCGGAATTTCTTCTTTGCATTTTGCAATAATATATTCGTAGAGATTGTTTGCAAGTTCCGGATTTCCGGCTTTGATAAAAGATGGACGGTTTCCCTTCCGGCAGTCCGCATATAATGTAAACTGTGATATTAATAACAGGGAGCCTTCGATATCATGTAAAGACAGGTTTGTTTTTCCGTTTTCATCACCGAAGATGCGCATCCCAAGGAGTTTTCGAATCATTTTATCGGCAATGTTTTTGGTATCGGTTTCTGCAATTCCGATCAGGACGCAAAAGCCGTTTGTTATCTGTCCGGTAATTTTTTGATCAACTTCACATGTTGCTTCAGTGACACGTTGTATTACAAATCGCATGGATTTCATTCCTCTTAATATTTTCAATAGATTTTTAAAGTATACAAGAAAAGGAACCGGACCTTAAGACCGGTTCCTTTTTTCAGAGCGGAATTGCTTTATTTCTTCTGTTCCATTTTCTTTCGAAAATCCAGAATAATGTCGACACACGCCTCCGGTGTGATCTTACTTGTGTTAAGTGTCAGATCATAGCTTCTGGAGTCTCCCCATTTCTTACAGGTGTAATAATTATAATAGCTGGAACGCTGCTTATCTCTTTTCTGGATCATATCTTTGGCTTTTGATTCCGTGACATCCTCACGTTTGCTGACACGCTTGATACGATCGTCCATATCTGCATGTACAAAGATGCTCAGACAGTCCGGATTAGAAGCCAGTGCGTAATCTGCACAGCGGCCTACAATTACACAGGACTCCTCGGATGCAATCTTTTTTATGGTATCAAATTGTGCTAAAAATACTTTGTGATTAAGCGGCATATCCAAAAACGGTGCTGCAGAATAATTTCCGCCGGTATATGTATCCATTACTAAGGAATACAGAAAACTGTTGGTTGGACGTTCATCATGATTTTCGAAAATTTCTTCACAAAAGCCAGAATCTTTCGCTGCCTGTGCCAAAAGCTCTTTATCATATAGCCTGATTCCAAGACGTTCTGCTAAAAGTTTTGCAACTGTGTATCCACCACTTCCAAGTTCTCTTCCGATTGTATAAATATGATTACCCATACCCGTTACCTCCGATGTCATAAATTCTTTAAGTAATCTCTTAAAGTATATACATATTATACAACATTCAGGATCTGGATTTCAACAATTTTAGCAAATTATCAAAATATTCCGGCAAAGGAGCAGAAAATTCCATATATTCTCCACTTTTTGGATGAACGAATCCTATTGTTTTTGCGTGGAGCGTCTGCCCCTGCAAATGTTTGAACGGTGATCTGCCACTAGAATACAGAGTATCTCCGAGTAACGGATGCCCGATGCTCGCCATGTGTACACGGATCTGGTGAGTTCGTCCGGTTTCCAGTTGAAACTGCATATAAGTATAATTTCCAAAACGTTCAAGAACTTTATAATGAGTAATTGCCGGTTTTCCGTTTTTCTCATTGACAGCCATTTTTTTGCGGTCAACCGGATGCCTTCCAATCGCGCCTTCGATGGTTCCCTCATCTTCTGTTACATTTCCGCAGACAATGCCAACGTAGATGCGGTTGACGGTATGTTCTTTGATCTGCTCTGCAATGTTTACGTGACTTTCATCATTTTTGCATACAATCAGGGAACCGGTTGTATCCATATCAATACGATGAACAATTCCCGGACGTATCTGTCCGTTGATGCCGCTTAATGAATCTTTGCAGTGATACATGATAGCATTTACCAGTGTTCCAGAATAATGTCCTGCCGATGGATGTACAACCATCCCTTTGGGTTTGTTCACAATTAGAACATCATCGTCTTCATACAGAATGTCCAACGGAATGTTTTCCGGTTCAATGGTCGTTTCGACAGCATCCGGAATGGTGACACGTATGAGATCTTCTGTATGTACCGGATAACTGGCCTTTTGAACTGCCCCGTTTACCTGAATTTGTTTGTTTTTGATAAGTTTTTGAAAAAAAGAACGGGAGAAATCCGGATAAATTTCGGAAAGAACTTTATCCAGACGCTCCCCTTCCTGTGTGTACTGTACTTCAAATGATTCTTCCTGCACGGTTTTAGGACTCCTTTTCATCTTACAGTTTTCCAGTGAAAATCAAAGAAAAATCTTCTTCCTTGTAATAAAAAAGCACAGCAATGATCAATGCGACTGCAGAAAGTGTTACATAAATATCTGCGACATTAAAAATCGGAAAATTGATCAGGCTGAAATAAAAGAAATCAATGACATAGTGATGTATTACACGGTCAATCAGGTTTCCTGCCGCCCCTGCAAAGATTCCGACTGAAATAATATTCAGCGGAAGAAAACGGCGGTTCAATGGAATTCGCTGATACACAATAGCCAGTAAAACAAGCACAACGATGGTCAGTACGGCAAAAAAGATCATTTTTGCCATCAAAAAAGCTTCCGGATGGCTGTCAAAATAAGTAAAATGAAAAATCCGGTGCAGAATAGAAACCGGATCCAGACTAAATGCAGCACTGTCATTCTCGAGATATTTTAACTGGAATACCCCATCAATCACAGACACATCCGGTTTCTGGTACAGATGGGTATAGGCAAGCCATTTGGTAAACTGGTCGATGGCAATTAAAAGAATAACAAGCAGACCGCTGTATCCCATATATTTTTTTGTCTTTCTCTGATTCATTGTTCTCTCCTTACTTATAAATCATAAACCGGACGCGAAGTTTTCCTTTTTTGCTGAGAGACTGGTCGGTTTCAAAAACAAAACGCCCTTTTTGGCGAACCGAAACAATATCTCCGTTGTCACAGGATTGATTGCAGTTTGTAATGCAGCGTCCATTAATGAAAACTTTCTCAGCGGTAAGATATGCGGCAGCTTCCGACCGGGATAAATGATATGCCCGCGCAATAATGGCATCAATGCGGTTAGAAGCAACCATATCATCGTGTTCCTCAAAAACGGGATGGACTTTAAGGGTACTGACATCTTCAATAACCGAACTCCGGATCATGGTATGGCGGATCTGCGTAAACTGATCCATAATAAAATCTGAGATGGTCTCTGAACAAAAGATATAAATGTCATTTTCCAGCACAACAATATCTCCGATTTTACTCCGGTCCAGTCCAAGATGCATCAGTGCCCCCAGTACATCGCGATGCGTAAGTTTTTCCGCATATTTTGGATACTGAGGAACCGCATGGATACAAACAAACGGATAAGACCATTCATAACAAAGAGCATCAGGGATAAATGCAACCATCTGACGCTCTGCCTGCTCATAGCCACCGGATAGTTCTGCTGTAGTATACAGTTCCTTCTGCAGACTATGAAAAATATTCTGTTCATTTAAATTTAAAAAATCACTGAATAATACAATTCCTTTCCGGTCCGCCTGTCTGGAAAGATCCAAAAGACGCTTCCGGCATAATTCCTGTTCGTTCATATTATTAATTTAATCCTGGTAAATCAAAAGATTCCATAAGTCCCTGAATATCTCCGGAAATGTCAACACCATTTGGAGTTGCAAGGAAGATGTAATTGGAGATCTTCTGTAGATTTCCATGCATGGCAAAGGTAGCACCGGAAGTAAAATCGATGATCCGCTGTGCAATATCTACACTGAGTCCTTCCATGTTGATTACAACGGTACGTCCATTTAATAAGGTTTCTGTTATTTCAATCTCATCTTCAATGGTAGTTGGCTTGATCACACATACTTCCATTCCCGGTTGTCCCTGTCGGCGGTTTCGGTTGATTGGTGTAATTTTATTCTGCTGCTTCTGCCTCTGCTTTTCGGAAATATCAAAAGTTGCTGCGGTCTGTTGCTGTTCCTCTTCTTTTTTGCGTTCTCTACGGGAAGGTTTTTTTTCTTTTACCTCATAATCCTCTTCTTCATCGTAATCGTAATCTTCGTTATCAAATTCGTAATCATCATCATTTAAACGCATGACATCGAGAAATTTATCAATAATACTCATTTTTTACCACCTTATTTTTGATAATGTCTTTCGCCGAAAATTCCGGTTCCAACACGAACCATGGTTGCACCTTCTTCAATTGCAACCATATAATCTCCGGTCATTCCCATGGACAAAATATCCATACGTACATTATCTATGTTTTGTGCGTCAATGTCAACAGATAATTGGCGAATCTGCCGGAAGTAAGTGCGGTTGTCTTCCGGATTTTCCACGAATGGTGCAATCGTCATCAGCCCAAGGATTTGGATATGCGGCAAAGCGGCAATCTGGCGGATAAGGGAAATGGTTTCTTCCTTATGAATACCAAATTTACTCTCCTCTTCTGCAATATTGACCTCGACAAGAATCGAGACGGTTACGTTTTGTTTTGCCGCCTGTTTTTCAATTTCTTTTGCCAGATGCAGACTGTCCACCGAATGGATAAGTTCTGTCTTTCCAATGATATATTTCACTTTGTTCGTCTGCAGATGTCCGATCATATGCCAGCGGATATCTTTTGGAAGAACTTCCATTTTCTCACACATTTCCTGAACTTTATTCTCTCCAAAATCACGCGGCCCCAGATCATATACGGTCTGAAGCATTTCGATTGGCTTGGTTTTGCTGACAGCGATCAATGTCACATCACTGCGTTTTCTTCCTGCGTTTTCGCATGCTTTGCATATATTTGCTTCTACCTGTTGCAGGTTTTCCTGTAAATCCATCATGTATACACTCCTTTTATTTTACAACCAGCTGGTTTTCTTTTATTTTACTGCCGTCTAAGGCAATATGGTCATACAGGGCGACTCCGTAGGAAGTGCCTGTATCAACGATGGTATATTTATTGTTTTGTGTAAGAATATCAATTTGTTTAAATACGGCATACCCTTTGTTGATATTATAAACACCGGTGAGCTTGTCCACATCACTGCCGATGGTATACGTCCCGGAAGAATTGTTTTTTACCACAACATCGCCGGCAGAAACGGTTTCATCATCAATATAGTAAAAATCATCCGTTTCGTAGTATATGGTTGGCTGAACCAGTGTTACCGAACCGGTATCTCCAGCATGGTTTTCTATCATAAGTCCGGGAACAGAGGAATCGCCTCCCTGTGTAAAATACTCTTTTGGAACCGTATAAAACTGTTTTTTTGTAATGGCCGAATTCGGAATTTTAAGACCGGTTTTTTCGGATACGACAAGTTCCACATCGACGAAACGATCATTTACATAACGGATCATTGCCGTTTTTAAACTCAGGTTTACATAATAACTTCCGTCTTTTTTGGTCAGGGAATAAGGAACTGTCAGTGTAAAATCATCCTTGCAGAAACGGATTTTAATATACTCATTATCTTTTAGCTGTTCTGCCATATCCTCTGATACTGGCAACAGAATATTCCATTTTTCACTGTCAATCCGTTTGTAGGCAGGAGTATTTGCCGTGACCTGTTCCTGATCATCCAGAGAATTTCTTTTGTAATCTGCCATGTTAAACTGACCAGAAGTAAAGTTGTCTGTGGTGACACTTTCATAGCCGTCCGTGTAATATACGATAATTCCAGGTTTTTCTGACTTCTTTTTGTAAAACGTATTGTTTTCTACAGCGGCTTTCACATCTTCATTTAAAGAACTGAGGGCATTCATACTGAGGGTCTGTGTCAGCTGTGCATTGAGTTCGTTTTTGAATGTATAAACCGAAGAAAACGTGTTGGAGTCATAAGAATTCCGGAAAACATCCAGTTCAGAGGAAACTTCATTCAGTGTTTCGGTGTCAAGGGTGTCGCCATTGGATGCGACATCTGAAATCTGTCGGGAAAGTTCTCCGCTGGTATCAATGGAATAGACCACATCATTGACGGAGGCTTTTGCTCCGTTTTTCAGATAGTAATTGATATAACCGCTCTGTCCTGCATAGACAACCGTCTCATCGCGCAGAATCAGTCCGTGATAAACATGGTTTGTTGCAATGGTTCCCTGCCCCACTTCGTATTCAGCAACCGGGCTGGAAGTCAGATACGATATAAGGTTAAAGATGACATAGATAATTATAATTACAAAAATCACGATTCCGATATTTAAATTCAGACCATGATGCATTCGTACAACATTCTGTTTGCGTGTCAAAAAAGTCCACCTCACTGATTGATACTTCTATCTTACCATTTTCAAACCGCAAATACAATCATCAGAAGAAATGTGTATAATTTTAATTTTTTGTCTCATACTATGGATAAAAAATGGAGGTAAGAAGAATGAAATGGCTTGATAACTGCCTTTTAACATTAGCAGTAATTGGATGTATTGTATGGGGACTGATTGGATTTTTCCAGTTTAATCTGGTTTCCTTTATCTTTGGAAACGGGACCTGGCTGACGCGTGTCATATATGCGCTGGTAGGACTCAGCGGATTATATCTGATCAGCTTTTACGGAAGAATCCGTTCCTCTCTGGAGGATTAGACACAAAAAAGATGGGAGTGTTCTCAATAAGAAGCACTCCCATCTTCCGTAAACCGGGATCTCTTAGAGCGAAACCGTTACTTTCGCCTGTGCATATTCCGGCAGATCCGCTTTATTTTTGGAAACACTTAAAATAAAACGGACTTTGTATTTTTCGCTGATAATATCCAGTTTTTCAATCGACCTTACCATGTCCTGATCGGATTCAATGAATGCAATGGTAAGAAAACTGTCCAGATACATTTCTTCCAGATCGTGATCCTGGGATACAATCCCACAGATAAACCCTAAAAATTCATCACAGTTTGTAATTGGATAATCCACTACATTGATCAGACGGACTTTATTGTTTAACTCATACATATGTTTCTGGCTTTTGTCAAGATAAACAACACTCCCGGTAACGGTACTGACGGTGTGATTGACTTTTTCTAAAAGTTCCTTGGTCTTTCCTTTTCCCTTTTCCCCACAAATGATTTCAATCATGGCACTTCCTCCTGCAAATATAAAAAGTCACAAAAAACGGTTCTTTATAACCATAATTATAGTATATTTGCACAGGAAATACAATCATTAATTCGCAAAGGTTGAAAGAATCTGATTCATCAGTGTATACATATCGGAACGTGTTTTTCCCTTGTAAACGATACTGACAATATCATCACCTTTTTTATTCTTTGAATACAAAACAAGACAGTATCCCGCTGCGTTTGTGGTACCGGTTTTTCCACCGATTACGGTAATATCTTCCGGTTCGGTTGTCTGACCGTTTAAATACCGGTTTGTACTTTCCCATGTCTGTGTCACGGTATTACCGGATGCATTCTGATAAGCAGCATCATAACTTTTGGTATGGATAATGTCAATAAAATCCTGTGTCTGGATTGCTTCCTGAAAGATCAGATACATATCGTAAATCGTTGTGTAGTGATCATCATCCGGCAGACCGTTTGCATTGACAAAATGGCTCTGTGTTGCTCCTAGGGCTTTTGCTTCGCGATTCATTTCCTCTGCAAATTTGTCAATTGACCCGGAATAATATTCGGCAAGAACATTTGCCGCATCATTTCCGCTGACAAGTAACAGTCCATACAGTAAATCCCGGACAGTAAGTACATCTCCGGCAGCAAGTCCGCATTTGGAAGAATCCGCCATATTGGCAATGGCATCCGCACTGACGGTTACTTTATCATCCAGATCACAGTTACGGATAATGATATAGGCTGTCAGAATTTTTGTGGTACTTGCCGGATACAGTTTTTCGAAAAGGTTCTGGCTGTACAGTACTTCTTTGGTTGTCAGATCAAAAACACCAGCTCCTTCGGCATAATCTGCATGAACCTGATCCGTGCCAAAATTAATATCGTCTGTCACACACAGATTTCTTGCAAAAAACTGGCTGCTGACGGAAGAATTATCTCCTGTCAGGGAGTATGGATTCTGGATATCCGCAGTCTTACCTGTTCCGCATCCGTTCATAAAAAGAGCTGCTATGCAGGAAATACATAGCAGTTTTATTTTTAAATGATGAGTTCTATTTGTACATTTCACGCCAGTCAAGGTCTCCTCTATCCAAAGATTTAATCAAAAGCTCCGCTGTGGCAAGATTGGTTGCAAGCGGGATATTGTGCTCATCACAAAGCCGCACAATGCTGTTGACATCCGGCTCATGTGACTTTGGTTTCAGAGGATCACGCAGAAAGATTACGAGATCAATTTCATTGTGCTCGATCTGTGCACCAAGCTGCTGGGAACCTCCCAGATGTCCTGCGAGATATTTATGTATCTGGAGGTTGGCAACCTCCTCGATCAGACGTCCTGTTGTTCCGGTTGCAAACAACTGGTTTTTTGCCAGAATTCCACGATATGCGATACAGAAATTCTGCATTAATTTCTTTTTTGAGTCATGTGCTACAAGTCCAATATTCATTAAACAATTCCCCCTAATATTTTTTCGGCTGTAATCCAACATTTAATACAAACCCCATTCCCAAATACAAAGAAAGCAAAGAAGTCAATCCGTAACTTACAAATGGAAGCGGAATTCCTGTATTCGGCATCAGACCGGTGGCAACAAAAATATTAAAAATACTCTGAAATCCAATCAGTGCAGCCATGCCGCAACAGATCAGTCTTCCTGCGAGATCCTTTGCCTTCCGTGCGATCAGAATACATTCTATCACAATAAACAGCAATAAAAGGACAATTACCATGGTACCTATAAAACCGAGTTCCTCACCGGCAACAGCGAAGATGAAATCTGTCTGTGGCTCAATGATATAATTCGCATTTTTCATGGATGTGGCCGCAGAATTGTTCAGGCCTTTCCCCCATAATTGGCCTGATCCAATTGCCATAATCGAATTTTGCTGCTGTGCTGCGATATCCGACCATCTGGGGTCCTGTGGATATAACCATGCCATAATTCGACCGAAACGGTAATCTCCCGAGGATTGTGCCATACGAAGTATAACGGTAATTCCTATCAATCCTGTCGGAATACAGATTCCCAAAACGGTTAATACTATTTTATAACTTAATCCGGCAATAAACAAGAGGCTAATAAAAATTAATGCAATTGCGATGGAAGTTGAAGTATCCGGCTGCTTTACAATCAAAAGCAGAGGAATTCCGATCAGGACAAAAGAAAGACCTATGGTTTTTACCGTGTTCAGGTTCTCTGCATGTTTGGAAAAAAAGCGTGCGAAAAATAAAATCAGCACGATTTTTGCCAGCTCGGAAGGCTGAAAACGAAAACCTCCAAAATCAATCCAGCGCTGTGCTCCACCGGCACTGTCACCAATACCTGTCATAACCAGACCAAGCAGGACAATGATTCCGATATAATACAACCAGGTAAATCTCAGAATAAAGGAATAATCCATCAAGGATACAATGACCATCGCCACCATACCGATGATACATCCTAAGATCTGCATTTTCTGTACAGAATGTTTGGCACTTCCAATGATCAGGATACCGATGATATTTAAAACCAGTATGCTGATCACCAATTGAAAATGATAATTTCTAAGTTTGTATTGTTTTAACATCTTAAGCTCTTTTCCTGTTTTGTTTCAAAACAACTCTTATCTCATAGTCATCCGGAGAAAATTCAAAATACCGTGAAATAATATCTGAAATTTCCTTTTTCATTCGCCTTGCTGCAGCAGGTGAATGTTCAAACGGTGCGGATTCTGCCATTAATTTCAGACGTTCACGGGCAATTGGTCCGGAACCGTCCTGTCTGTGGGAAAAACGATTAACCTTCATACTCACATTCCTTTCCGCCCAGATATATTTTTCCCTGCCGGATGCAGGGATCTTCTTTATTCAGATCCACCGGAATCACACGTGGATTTGCGAATGCTCTTGCGGCGGTCATAAATGCACGGGTGGCCTTTGTGTGCATGGAAAGTACAGGTATTCCCTTATTCTGGCTTACAACAATTCTTTCATCGGCAGGAATTACACCGATTGCCGAAAGTCCTAAAATATCTTCTACATCTTTTTGCGAAAGCATATCGTGTTTTCGCACCATACGGGCATTGTAGGCATTGATCAGCAGATCAATCTGTGAAAGCCGCATACCGTCCAGCAGACAGATGACTCTTCCTGCATCCCGCACAGCAGAAATATGCGGAGATGTAACAACTACTGCACGATCTGCTGCAGATACGGCAAAGTGAAACCCGTCTTCGATTCCTGCCGGACAGTCAATCAGACAGAAATCAAATTCCTGTTTTAAATGGGAAATCAGCGTATACAGCTTACTCTCATAATCCATAATCTTTCTGCAGCGGAGAGCTGCGGGAATCATAAACAGATTCGGATAACGCTTGTCCCGGATCAATGCCTGTTTTAACCGGCATTTGTTTTCGAGAAGGTCGATCAGATTATACTGGATCTGATCTTCCATTCCCATTACAACATCCAAATTCCGAAGTCCCATGTCTGTATCAAGCATGATGACTTTTTTATCTAACCGTGAAAGTCCTGCGCCAATGTTGGCAATTGTTGTAGTCTTGCCAACACCGCCTTTTCCTGAAGTGAAAACAATTGCTTCACCCATGAAATAAACCTCCTGTTAGTTTAAATTGTAATCTATGTGACTAATCGGCAACAGAGTTTCTTATGTTACCGTTGGCACCGGTTGCTTTCATTTCCTTGATATCTTTCATCGATGTTTCTTTATAGTAATATGAAATTACATTTCTTGCCGCAGTTGCCGCATTATGCGAACTGTAACCGTTGGCAATTCGTACTGCGATGGTAATTTCCGGATCATCATATGGCGCATAACCAACAAACAGACCATGATTGGCATGTCCGGTCTGCTGTGCCGTACCGGTTTTTCCGGCAACCGGAATATCAAATCCCTGGAAGCGGTCCATGGTGGAAACCACTTCGCGCATGCCGGAATGAATGGCATCCCACTGGCTGCTTGTTAAGGTGTCCGAAATATCTTCATAGTCGGCCTTATATTTTTTGACCGTCTTTCCATCTGCATCCACGATTTTATTCATCAGCTGATAATTATATTTTTTGCCGGAGGCCACGGCTGTTACATAGCGGGACAATGCAACGGTGGTATAGTTGTTATCACTCTGTCCAATGGCAGC